>JADMIO011280039.1_pt1 | contig 50828 bp, 48 predicted proteins | sample 8958161 | NCBI WGS metagenome assembly JADMIO01 (sample SAMN16585339, study PRJNA669376) | soil metagenome | isolation source: Crop rotation soil | place: USA: Cullars Rotation, Alabama | collected 2011 | reverse complement strand
GAGTCGATGTTCCTCGCGAACTACAGCGACGGCCTGTCGGACGTCGTACTCCCCGAGCAGCTCGCGCAGTTCGAGAAGACCGACCACGTCGCGAGCTTCCTCTGCGTGAAGCCGAACCTGACGCTGCACTTCGTCTCGCTCGACGACAAGGGGACGGTCGGCTCGATCCGGAGCGCGTCGCAGCAGGACCTCCGGATCAACGGCGGCTTCTTCATCTTCCGCTCGGAGATCTTCCGCTACATGAAGGACGGGGAGGAGCTCCTCCTCGAGCCGTTCCACCGCCTCCTCGACGAGAAGAGGCTCTCGGCGTACCGGTACGACGGCTTCTGGATGCCGATGGACACGTTCAAGGATCGCGAGCATCTCGACGAGATGACCCGCCGGGGCCGCGCGCCGTGGGAGGTCTGGCGGTGATGCCGTGGGCGCTTCCCCGGGGAAGCGCGCCCCTGCGGCTCCTGTGCGTCGGCGCGCACGCCGACGACATCGAGATCGGGTGCGGCGGGACGATCCTGACGCTCGCCGCGGCGCGGCCGCTCGACGTCACGTGGGTGGTCTTGAGCTCCGACGACGTCCGCGAGAAGGAAGCACGCTCCGCGGCGGCACGGTTCCTGGCGAAGGCGACGAGCAGCGCGGTGGAGGTGCGCCGCTTCAGGAACGGCTTCTTTCCCCACGAGGGCGCCGAGATCAAGGACTACTTCGAGCTGCTGAAGGCGCGCCCCGCGTTCGACCTCATCCTCACGCACACCTCCGACGACCGTCACCAGGACCACCGGGTCGTGAACGAGCTGACCTGGAACACCTTCAGGAACCACGCGGTGCTCGAGTACGAGATCCCGAAGTACGACGGCGACCTCGGCCGCCCCGGCGTCTACGTTCCGCTGACGGGGACCGTCCTCGCCGAGAAGATCGCGATCACGATGGAGTCGTTCGCGAGCCAGCGCGACAAGCACTGGTTCACCGAGGAGCTGTTCCGCGCGCTCCCGCGCCTGCGCGGGATGGAGTGCTGCGCCCCCGAGGGGCACGCCGAGGCGTTCTACGCCCGGAAGATCGTCGTCAGCGCAGGATGAACGGCCCGCCGCCCGCGTAGACGTCGCGCTCCCCCGCCGCCACCGCCAGCACCGGTGCCAGAAACGCCCCGCCCGAGATCCCGTCTCCCAGCGACGACCATCCCGAGGAGCCACGCCGCGCGATCCCGGTCGCCTTCCCGCCGGCCCAGCTGAACGCCCCCCCACCGACGAGGAGGTCGGGGCCGGTCGCGAGCGCGCGCACGGTCTCGCTCGTCTCGACGTCGAGCGGCGTCCAGCTCTTCCCGTCCCACGCCGCCAGACGGAGCGCCGCCGCGTCACCGGCCCAGGTGAACTCGCCGCCCGCGATCAGGTCGCCGCCGCGAAAGGTGAGCGCGCTCACGCGCTCGGCGCCGCCGCGCAGCCCTCCGCCGAGCGGATGCCAGGAGCGACCGTCCCAGCGCGCCACGTTCCCAGCACCGGCGTCCCCCGCGGTGAGGAACTCCCCGGCCGCGTAGAGATCGGTCCCCCGCGCCGCGAGCGCCCACACGATCCCGGGCGCATCGCCGTGCGCGACCCCGCCGCCGAGCGGCGTCCACGCCTTCCCGTCCCACGCCGCGATCGAGCGGGCCGGGGCGCCGCCGGCCGTGCCGAAGCGCCCCCCGGCGACGACGCGCCCGCCCGCGATCGTCAGCGCGCTCACGGTGCCGTCCACTCCGCCCCCGACCGTTTGCCACGTCGTGCCGTCCCACCGCGCGATCCCGCCGGGGAACTCACCGCCCGCGTAGACCTCGCGGCCCCGGACCGCGATCGCCCACACGGGGCCCGCGAGGCCCTCCCCCATCGCGTGCCAGCGGAGACCGTCCCATCGTGCGATGAAGGGCGCGGGGCTCGAGCCCGCGCTGCGAAACTCGCCGCCGGCGTACAGCCCGCCCGGGACCACGGCCAGCGCGTACACCGGCGCGTCGAGGGCGGCGGAGAGCCCGCCGTCGCCGAGCGCGCGCCAGCGCGTCCCGTCCCATCGCGCCAGGTGCTGGGGGATCGCGACGTCGAAGGTGAAGGAGACGGTCGTGACGCGCCCCGCCCGCTTGAACTGCGACCACGCGCGGTGGAGCCCCGGGCTGGTCATCGTCCCGCTGAACGAGACGTCGGGCCCGCCGTGCACCGACGCCGGGTCGGCTCCGGCCGGGACCGGCTGCGCGGGGTGCGAGTGGACGTACTCCGACGCGTCGTCGCTCAGGATGAGCGTGTGCCCCCACGCGGCGAGGTACGGCTCGAGATCGTCCACCGGACGACCCGTCGCCGCGTCGGTCAAGTGGTACTGCAGGGCCGCGACGCGCCCCGCGGCCGGCGGCAGCGGGACGATCGTGAGGTCGAAGCGGACCCCGTCGACGGTCTTGGAGAGGACCGGGTCCGCGACGAGGGAGGCTTGGGGCGAGACCGCGGCAGGCGCGACCCCCTCGGTGCCCAGACGCAGCCGCACCACCTGCGGCGTCCCGCCCGCCGGCAGGAAGTCGCAGAACAGCGAGTACGCGCCGGCCGCGGGGAGCGTCGTGACGACCTCGAGGCTCCCGTTCGCCTTCGGCTCAGGATGGATGTGGTCGTAGTGCGCGAGGTCGTCGCTGACGATGAAGAGGTGGAACGGCATCTCGTGGACGATCTCGAAGCGCGTGACCGGGGTGACGCCCGTGGGATCGGACACGAAGAAGCGCAGCGTGACCGGCTCGCCCGCGCGCGGTGACGCGGGATCGCTCTCGACGCGCACGCGGTAAGGCTTTCCTCCTCCCGGTCCCATGCGCACGAGCGCCATGCCGCAGCGCGGACACGCGCCGGGAACGCCCGAGCGCACGTCGGGATGCATCGGACAACCGAACGCTTCCTGCGCGAACAGCGCCGAAGTCGAACCGCCGCCGGGCCCGCCGGCGAGCATGAGCACCGCGAGCGAGAGGAGTGAGCTCAAGAGCATGCGTGTCCTGATTCTACTTTGACAGCCCGAAACGCGCGTCGTACTCTGCTCGAATTGAGAGTCGGGGTTCGTCTGAGCGCGCTCTTGTTCGCCGGGACGGCAGCCTTCGCGGCGGCCGTGCCGGAGCTGTCGCTCGTGCGCGGCACGGACGACGGCATTGAGATCGTAAGCCCGGCTCCCGGAAAACCCGTCACCGGAGTCGTCACGGTCGTCGCGACGGTCTCCGGTCTCGCCGGCCTCCTCGGCCTGCGCTTCCGCGTGGACGGGACGCCGCTCGGGGACGTCGTCACCGAGCCCCCGTACGAGGCGCGCTGGAACACGGAAGGGCTCGGAAACGGTGAGCACGTCGTCACCGCGTCCTCGACGGATTTCCTCGGCAACGAGATCGTCCTCGCGACGTCCGAGGTGGACGTCCAGAACGACCTCGCCGACCCGTCCACGACGGGTCAGTGGGCCGGGCCCTTCTCCTGGCCGCTCGTCTCCGTCCACTCCGTGCTGCTTCCGACCGGCAAGGTCCTCCTCTGGGACGACCACACGACGAGCGCCGGCGTGCAGATCTACGACCCGTCGTCGGGAAGTCTCACGAGCAAGCCGTACAACGCGACCAACCTCTTCTGCGCGGGACACGTGCCGCTGACCAACGGCAAGATCCTCGTGACCGGCGGGCACGTCAGTGCCTACGTCGGGCTCGATGCCACGACGCTGTTCAACTCGTCGAACCAGCAGTGGTCGGCCGGCGCCTTCATGAACCAGGCCCGCTGGTACCCGACCGTGATCGGGCTCCCCGACGGGAAGGCGCTCGTCGTGTCCGGAGCTTCGAACTGCCCCACCTGCGCCGATCCGAACGGCTCTCACGCCGGCATCGCGGTGATCCCCGAGGTGTACGACACCCCGAACGGGACGTGGTCCCAGCTCAGCGGCGCCTCGCTGTCGCTTCCGCTCTATCCGCACCTCTTCGTCATCCCCGACGGGCGGGTCGTCGTCACCGGGAGCCAGGAAGAGGCGGTCGCCACGCGCGCGCTGAACGTCCAGACGCAGACCTGGTCGACGATCGACAACAACGCGAAGCAAGGCGGGAGCTCGGTCATGTACCGGCCGGGCAAGATCCTCAAGACCGGCAGCGCGCGGAACCCCGACTACGCCGCCGCGAACGCCGCCGCGACCGCGTACGTGCTCGACACGACGGCCCTGGCCCCGACGTCGTGGCGGCAGGTCGCCTCGATGGCGTTCGCGAGAACGCAGCACAACCTGACCGTCCTCCCCGACGGGAACGTCCTCGTCGTCGGCGGGGCGACGAACTCGGACGTCTACAACACGGCGGCCGCGGTGAAGACCGCGGAGCTCTGGAATCCGGACACGGAGACCTTCACACCGCTCGCCGCGATGTCCGAGCCGCGGCAGTACCACTCGACGTCGCTCCTGCTCCCCGACGGCCGCGTGCTCGTCGCGGGAGGCGGGCGGTTCGGCCCCGACTTCCCGAGCGCCGAGCTCTTCTCGCCGCCCTACCTGTTCAAGGGGGCGCGTCCGTCGATCGTCTCGGCGCCCACGGTCATCCAGTACAACAACCTCTTCGGCGTGACCACGCCCGACGCGGCGTCGGTCACGAAGGTCACCCTCGTCGGAACGGGCGCCGTCACGCACGCCTTCGACGCGCACCAGCGCTACATGGAGCTCCCCTTCACGGTCGTCTCCGGCGGTCTGTCGATCACCGCTCCGGCGAACGGGAACCTGGCGCCGCCCGGCTACTACATGCTGTTCCTCGTCAACGGCACCGGCGTCCCGTCGGTCGGCTCGATCCTGCGCCTGCCCGGCCCGTGGGAGGACGCCACGGCCCCCGGCGCGCCGTCGGGGCTCACCGCGGACGCGTCCTCCCCCGGCGTCGTCGGTCTCGACTGGAACGCCGCGACCGACAACGTCGGGGTCGCCCTCTACAACATCCACCGCGGAACGACGGCGGGGTTCACCCCGTCCCTCGCGAACCGCGTCGGGCAGTCGCCGGTCACGAGCTACTCCGACACGGGGTTTGCGACCGGGACCTATTACTGGGTCGTCACGGCACAAGACGCGAACGGAAACGTCGGCCCGAAGTCGAACGAGGCGACCGCGGACGCCACCGAGGACGTGATTCCCCCTTCGGTCGCGATGACAGCACCCGCGGCGGGATCGACGCTCATCGGCACCGCGACGCTCACGGCGACCGCCTCGGACAACCTCGGCGTCGCCGGCGTCCAGTTCCTCCTCGACGGCCAGGCGTTCGGCGCCGAGGACCTCGCCCCGCCCTACACGATCGACTGGAACACGCTCCTGTCGCCGAACGGCGCGCACCAGCTCGCGGCGCGGGCGCGGGACGCGCGCGGGAACCTCACGACGTCGGCTTCCGTCGGCGTCACGGTGGCGAACACGCAGCTGTCGGGGCTCGTGCTCGCCTTCGGGCTCGACGAGGGGGCGGGGGCGATCACCCACGACTCCTCGGGGAACCAGAACCGCGGCACGATCACGAACGCCCTGTGGAGCAGCTCCGGGCACACGGGGAAGGCGCTCCTGTTCGACGGGACCGGCGACTGGGTGGACGTGCCGAACTCCCTCTCGCTCAACGTCTCGGGGCAGGGGCTCACGATCGAGATGTGGGCCAACATCACGTCCACCGCCACCTCCGACTACGTCCTGCTCGGCAAGCCCTGGAACGTCGGCAACACCGGCCCCCCGCCGTATCAATTCGGCCTCGAGTTCGGGTCGGCGGCGAAGACGGTGGACTTCTACTTCGGCGATACGAACGGCACGAAGCGCGGGCCGTTCTCGATGAGCGCTCCGTTCGGCTCGTGGACGCACGTCGCGTTCACCTTCGACGGCACGAACGTGCGCGGCTACCTGAACGGGGTGCAGCAGGTGATCAGCCCCGCGGTGGGGAGCATCGCCGCGCGCAACACCCCGCTCCGTCTCGCCGTGGACGGGGCCTCGAACCAGGGCTTCAAGGGTCGCCTCGACGACGTGCGCATCTACAACCGCGCGCTGACACCCGCCGAGATCGCGCAGGACCGCGACACCGCGGTTCCCGTCGCGGTTCCCCCGGTCGGGGACGGCATCCTCGGATCCGACATGCTCGCGTCGCGGGGCGCGACCGACGCCGACATCGACTTGAGCTGGGACGCCTCGTCGTGCGTGCCGGCCGGCGCCCACGTGATCTACGGCCCGCTCTCGGGTCTCGCGGCGTACCAGGTGTCGGGCGGGGTCTGTGGGATCGGGTCGAGCGGGACCTACGCGTGGTCCGGCGTCCCCGCGGACGACCTCTGGTTCCTCGTCGTCGCCGACGACGGCGTCTCGACCGAGGGGCTGTGGGGGACCGCGAGCAACGGGGCCGCGAACGGGTCGTCCCCGTCGCTCGTGTGCGGCATGGTCCACCGGGTGAACCTGGCGTCCTGCCCCTAGGGGTGCAGGACGATCGTGACGTCCGCGGGCCCGTGGACGCCGACCACCAACGTCTTCTCGATGTCCGCGGTGCGGGACGGTCCGCAGATGCTGATCATCCGCCCCGTTCCCGGGAAGCGCTCCAGGGCGTCGCCGTACGTCGCGACGATCGCGGCGGGGCGAACGTGGGCGCGCAGGATCCGCGAGGCGAGGATCGGCCTCAACCTCTTGTCCGAGCCGAACAGCACGATCGCCGCCGACCCCGCGATCACGACGTCGGCGGCCACGTGGGCGGTCGCGTCCGAGAACCGGTCCTCGGTGGGCATCCCCTCGCCTCCGGCCTCGACCACCGCGACCTTGCTCTCGCGCCCCGCCTCGCGGAGGCGCGCGATCATCTCCTCGCGTGTCATCGCCGCGCCCCGGGGCGCGTGAGCTGCGCGAGCCGCCGCATCGAGGGCGAGCGGAGGAGCGCGATCAGGAGCGGACGGAGCAACGGCCCGAGGACGGCGCCGTTCTGCGCGCGTTTCCACAAGCCGACGGCGCTTTGGACCGCGAGGGGAGTCTTCCCCTCGCGCCAGAGCTTCTCCCGCCGCTTCGCGATGAGGTCGGCGATCGGGATCCTCACCGGACAGATCTCGGAGCAGGCGCCGCAGAGCGTGGAATAGAACGGCGCGTCCTCCGGCACGCGTCCCGGCTCGAGGTACGGCGCGACGATCAGGCCGATCGGTCCCGGGTAGACCGTCTCGTACCCGTGCCCCGAGGCCTGCCGGAAGACCGGGCAAGCGACCATGCACGCGCCGCAGCGGATGCAGCGCGCCGCCTCGGCGTCCTCGCCGCGCGCGAGCTCCCGGCGGCCGTTGTCCACGAGCACGATCGTGCGCTCGGGATCCCCCTCCGCTCGCCGGCCGAGGACGTGCGTGTAGACCGTCTGCGGCTGCCCGGTCGCGCTGATCGTGAGGAGGCGTAAGAGCGTGGGGATCGAGGCGCGCTTCCGGACGACCTTGTCGATCCCGGTGACGACGACGTGCTTGTCCGCGGACGTGGAGAAAAACGCGTTCCCCTCGTTCTCGACGATGACGATCTCGCCGGTCTCGGCGACGAGGAAGTTGGCGCCGGAGATGCCGACCGAGGCGTTCCTCAGCGGCTCGGAGAGGAACTCGGTCGCGGCGCGCGCGAGCGCCTCGGGATCGGCGGGAAGCTCCCGCCCGAGCGCCTTCGAGAGGGTCGCCGCGACCTGCGCCGTCGAGAGGTGCATCGCGGGCCCGGTGATGTGCGCGGGGAGCTCCCCACGCTCCTGGACGATCCACTCGCCGAGGTCGGTCTCGAAGACGCGCCACGCGAGCGCCTCGAGGTGATGTCGCAGGCCGATCTCCTCGGTCACCATCGACTTCGCCTTGATGACGACCCCGGCGGTGCTCCCGATCTCGCGGACGACCGCCTCCCGCGCTTCGGCGGCGTCGGCGGCGCGGACGACGCGGAAGCCTCCCGCCTCCGCCTTCGTCGCGAACGCGTCGACGAGCTCGTCCATGTGCTCGACCGAATCGCGCCGCGCCGCTTCGGCCTCGTCCTTGAGCGCCTCCCACGGGAGCTTCGCCGCCTGCTCGGCGCGCTTGGCGAGCGTGACGTCCGACGCCTTCCGGACCGGCGTGTTCGGAAGGACCGTGAGGCTCATGCGATCCCGCGCGACACGAGGAACGACGCGAGCGGCACGACCGGGACGCTCCCCGCGTGCGCCGCGAAGTGGGACAGGCACCCCGGCTCGGCGCTCACGATCGCGCGGGCGCCGGCGGCCCCGATCGCGCCGAGACGGTGCTCCATCATCGCGCCCGCGGTCTTGTCGAAGAGCGTCGAGAACACTCCGCCGAACCCGCAGCACGGGTCGCGAAAGGGCCGCTCGATGATCTCGACGTTCGCGGTCTCGGACAGCCAACGCTCGAACGCGCCCCACCGCGCCGCATCCCACACGTCGTGGCAAGGACGGTGGAGGTAGACCGGCACCCGGGCCTCCGCCGATCGCTCGCGAAGCCCCTCGATGAGCACGTCGGGCGCGTAGCGGACGGAGACACCGTGCGCCGCGAGGTGCCCGGCGCACGTCGCGCTGGGCACGAGGACCGTGTCGAACCGGCTCGCGGCCTCCCGCCACGACGCGACCATCTCCTTGGCCCCGTCGCGGTCCCCCGCGGTCGCCGCCGGCTGGCCGCAGCAGAAGGCGGGGAGGGTCTCGAGGCTCGGAAAGCCGCAGCGCGCCAGCAGCGTGCGCTGGGCGGCCGCATCGCCGGGGAACGCCGCGCGATGCGAGCACGGGAGGAAGAGGGCGGCCGGCACGGCGCGCATCTTACTGGACGGCGCTCACCGCTTGACGGCGGCGCCTCTCCGACGTAGATCGCACTACGCATGGCCGAGATGACCCTCCCCCCCCGTAACCGCTTCATCGTCGGCCCCGCCTACGACGCGCTCTTCTTCATCTTCTCGCCGCTGCTCGCGCTCGGTCTCGGGGTCGTTATCTTCCTCACGAACCTCTCCAACCGGAAGATCTCGGTCTTCGGGCACGAGGGGTCCGCCCCCAGCATCTTCATCGGCACGTTCATCATGGCGCACCTGTTCGCCGTCTTCTTCCGCAGCAACGGCAACACGAAGATCTTCGCCCTCCACCCGTACCGGTTCACGGTCGTGCCGATCGTGCTCCTCCTCGCGATGTGCCTGAACCCCTGGATCGCGATCTCGGTCGGGGTGCTGGCCACCTGGTGGGACGTCTACCACTCGAGCCTCCAGACCTTCGGGCTGGGGCGTCTTTACGACATGCGCGCCGGGAACGACCCGCAGGTCGGCCGCCGGCTCGACCTCATGCTCAACCTGCTCCTGTACGCGGGTCCCATCCTCGCGGGCGCCTCCCTCATGCTCCACACGAAGGACTTCCGCGCGTACGACGCCGTGCACTCCGCGTTCTTCTCGAGCCTCGGCGACCGGATCGACTCCGAGCAGCCCGCGATGACGAAGGTCATCCTCGCGATCGGGATCCCCTTCCTCGTCTACTACGTCGCGAGCTACGTCGGGTACTGGCGGCGCGGGTACGCGATCTCGGTGCCGAAGGTCGTGCTCCTCGTGACGACGGGGATCTGCTCGATCTACGTGTGGGGATTCAACTCGTTCGGCGAAGCGTTCTTCATCATGAACTTCTTCCACGCCTTCCAGTACTTCGGCCTGGTGTGGTGGAGCGAGAAGAAGAGCATGCAGTCGCTGTTCCGGCTGGACGGGTTCCGGTACGGGAAGGCGCTCGCGCTGACCGCGTTCCTCGCGATCTCGTTCGGCTACGGGTTCTGGGCCGAGGTGTTCGACACGGAGACCGTGGGCCCCTCGCTCGACATCAGCTGGAACATCGCGATCGTCGTCGCGATCATGCACTTCTGGTACGACGGGTTCATCTGGTCGGTGCGGAAGCGCCAGGTCTGATCGTCGCCGGGCGCTCGTCCTCCCCTCGCAGCGTCATCAGATGAATCTCCGTGCTGAGCGGCGCCTCACGCACGAGCTTCTCGAGCGCCTTCTCCGTCGCCTCAGCACCGTCGATCCGGAGCACCCGGTCGTCGGTCGCGATCCCGGCGCGGACCGCGGGACCGCCGGAGCGTATGCACCGCACGCGCAGGCCCGTGCCGAACGACAGCGAGTCGGAGATCTCGCGGTTCACGTGCTCCACGCGGAACCCGAGAACGAGGTTTTCGGCCCCCGCGAACGCTCGCGTCCGTACCCACTCGGGAGCGCCCTCCGCGGCGGCCGCCTCGCGAAAGCGCGCGAGCGCGCCCGCGCGGTCCCCCGAGGCGAGAAGCCTCACGCCGTCCATCCACACCGACACCGCCGGGTGCGAGCCTCCGCGGGACGAAAGCTGCGCCTCGGCGCCTTCGGCATCCCCGCCGAGCAGGCGCGCCGCCCATGCGAGGACCGGAGCATCGTGCGCGTCGTAGTCCTTGCGCACCGCGCCGGTCGCCTTGCTCGCGGCGGCCGCCGCCTCGTCGTACCGGCCGGCGTCGAGGAGCACCCCCGCCGCCGCCATCGACGCACGCGCGAAAGCGGGGTCGAGCTGGAACGCGCGCTCGAAGTCCCGGATCGCCGCGTCCTCGCGTCCGATGAGGCGCTGCGCCGTCCCGCGAACGTAGTAGGCGCGCGACGAGTTGGGCGAGGTCGAGAGCGCCTCGTCGGCGTCCTCGAGTGCTGCGAACGGCTTCCCGAGCTCGCACCAGGCGACCGCGCGAGCGACGTGGGCGTCCGAGCGCTGGGGCTCGATCGCAAGAGCCCGCTCGAAGTTCGCGAGGGCGCTGTCGTACCGGCCCGCCCGGTTGTCCTCGACGCCCCGGTTGTAATAGCCGCGCGCGCCGGTGGGCAGGCGGCCGAGGTGCAGGACGACCGTCCCCGCGACCCCGATCGCCACCAGGGCGAGGAACGACCATCTCAGGACCGGGCTGTCCACGGTGGAGTAATGTACTTCCGGGCGATTAGCTCAGCTGGTAGAGCGCCTGCCTTACACGCAGGACGTCGTCGGTTCGAGTCCGGCATCGCCCACCAAAAACCGCTTGGACCGCGTGCTATGATCCCCGGGTTTCGCACGGCGCGGAGCCGTAGTGCAGTTGGTTAGCACACCGGACTGTCACTCCGGAGGTCGCGGGTTCGAGCCCCGTCGGCTCCGCCACTCCCACCGATTTTCGCCGATCGACTGACGAAGGTCGGCGTCTATCACGGGGGGCCCACGAGATGTGCCTCTGGCCCGCGCGGGTCGTTTGCGCCTTCGCCGCTCTCGCCCTCGCCCACTCCGGCGCTGCGGCGTTTTGCGGCAACGGGGCCGTCGAGCCGGGCGAGCAGTGCGACGACGGACCGCAGAACGGCACGCTCAACTCGTGCTGTGCCGCCAACTGCACGCTGAGCGGCAAGAGCCCCGACCTCATCGTCGGGGACATCACGGGCACCCTACGCTTCGGAAGCTCCGGCGGGATCACCGCCTACTCGATCGCGACGACCGCGTGCAACCTCGGATCCTGCTGGGCCAACTGGATCGGCGATACCGCCGAGCACCCCGTCATCGGTCAGAACATGTATCGGTTGAAAGATGGCCGTTTCGAGCAGATCGGACAATCCTGGCTCAAGCACGGGTTCGCGTCCGATGCGGCAAGCGATTGCGCCGTCTGCAATCCGCCCCCCAACACGCTGCACCTCGGCGTCCACTGCTCCGACACGTACGACGCGGTCACGAACGGCGTGCAGAACCTTCTGGGCCCGAAGGCCGACGTGAACCCGAGCACAGGCGTCTTCCCGTACCCGGACCCCAGGATGGATACGACGGGGGACGCCATCTTCAAGCGCTTGCAGGTCCACGACACCGACCTCGATCCGGCCTTCAATTCGGGAGCGCTCTATGTCGTCGAGGGGCAGTACGTCACCCACGACGAGGCGAAGAACAACGGCAACAACGCGTCGTACCGTCCGGTCGGCGTCGGCGCGGCGCCGGACTTTCTCTTGACGTTCACCGGGAGCACCCAGCCGCAGAAGGCGGCGATCCAGGCCTGGAAGGCGACCGACCCTGCGGTGACCTTGACCGCGCTGAAGGGCGTCGACGGCACCTTCCTCCTCGCCGCCAAGGCGACCCCGCTCCCGAACGGCCTCTACCACTACGAGTACGCGGTGCAGAACCTCACGAACAGCCGAGCCGGAGGATCGTTCACGGTGCCGATCCCGCCCGGAGCGACGATCACCCGGGTCGACTTCCACGACGTGGACTACCACAGCGGCGAGCCGTTCGACGGCACCGACTGGACCCCGACGGTGACCGCGACGTCCGTGAGCTGGGCGACGCAGACATTCGATGTGAACGTGAACGCCAACGCGCTGAGGTGGGGGACGCTTTACAACTTCCGCTTCGACGCGAACGTCGCCCCCGGCACGTCGGCGGTGACGATCGGGTTGTTCAAGCCGGGATCGCCGGCGACGATGTCGACGATGACGGTGACACCCTCCGCCTGCGGCGTGTTGCCGTCGGAGGTGCGCGACGACGTGCAGCTCTCGCAAAGCCAGGGCGTGACCACGATCACCTGGACGGCTGCGCCGGGCAGCGTCTCGTCCTCCGTTCTCCGGGGCGTGGTCAGCCAGCTACCGGTCGGGCCGGGCGGGGGCGATGAGCTGTGTCTCGACGACACCGCGGGAACCTCGACGACGGATCCGGAAGACCCGGCCCCCGGCGAAGGGTTCTGGTACCTCGTCCGCGGCGTGAACGGTTGCGGGGACGGCCCGTACGGGGTCGCGTTACTGGGCGGGGTGCCCGCGTCGCGACAGAGTACGACATGCCCCTAGCTACCACCCGAACCCGAGCAACAGACCGTAGTGCAGGCCGCCGGCGTCCATCTCCGGCGACGGGATCCCCGGACCGAAGTCCAGGTCGACGTTGGCCCGGCTCCAGCGAACGTCCACCCCGAGGTTGAACCGCATCCCGAGGCGCCAGAACACGCCGCCATCGATCCACGGTCCCACCGAGACGCCGGCGTCGTCGACGCTTGCGACGACGTTCTGAAGCTCGACGCGCGCGCCGACGATCGCGACCCCGGCACCGGCGAACGGGTGGAACGCCTTCTTCCCCCAGATCTTCCGCACGCCCGGGGCGATCTCGAACGTCGTCCCCTTCACGTCCACCGCGCCCGGCAGCGTGCCGTCCTTCCCGGAGACCAGCACGTCGGCGGCGATCCGCACCGGCCAGGCGTCGCGCCCGAACGACATCATGGCGCCCAGCTCCGCCTGGCGGTCGATCGGATTCCACTCGCCGTCGAGCGCCTTCTGACCCAGGAAGAAGTTGACCTGCGTCTCGGCGAGCGCAAAGGGCGCCGAGAGCATCCAGGCAAGCGCCACCAGGACGAGACGCCGTAGCCGCATGGCGGGATTGTCTCATCGGAGGAGGGGACAGTCCCCCGTTCCCGCCTGAACCCGGCCCACGGATACCCCCACCGCCCTCCCCCGTTCGACGTAGACTCCATGTCGTATCAGCACATGAATGAAAGGGGGCCGGAATGAAGTCTTGGAGGAGAGGTGTCGTCGTACCCGTCGCCTTCCTGATCCTGAGCGGGCCGGCGGCCTATGCGGGCGAGCACACGTGGGACGTCTGGGAAGTCTTTTCGAACGCGGACGGCACCGTGCAGTTCGTCGAGCTTCGCGAGACCAACGGCGGCAACGCCGAGAACGGGGTCAACGGCAACGTCATGCTCGCCTCGCCGTCGGGGCACACGTTCACGATCCCGAACGCCGTGGTGGGTGGGACCGCGTTCCACTCGTTCCTGATGGCCACGACCGGGTTCGCGGCGCTTCCGGGCGCGCCGACGCCCGATGCGACGCTTCCGAACGGGTTCATCACGGCGGCGACGGACACGTCGGTCGCCTACCAGCCGTGGGACACGGCGACGTGGACCGCGGCGACCCTTCCCACCGACGGCATCCATTCGCTGTCACGCACCACGACCGGTGGGCCGCTCACCGTCCAGTCGGCGACGCCGACGAACTTCGCCGGGGGGACGTTCCAGCCGACGCTTCCCGGCGAGCCGAGCCTCGTTGCGAGCCGCCTGACCGCGGACGGGACGTCGATCTCGGTCTCGTGGGACACCGACGCCTGCGCGGGCGAGGTGGACCACATGATCATCTACGGCAACCGGAGCACCTTCCCGGCGACCGTGGGTGCCAACTACGCGCTCCAGGGCGGCACGTGTGACATCGGGACGACGGCGCCCTACACGTGGACGGCGCCTTCCGCCTCGGACGGCAGCGGGCTGCTCTGGTTCCTGGTCCTCTCCGAGAACAACGCGGGGAAGGAAGGGTCGTGGGGGAAGTACGACGCGATCAACGAGAGGAACGGCAGCGGGAGCGGCGGCTCCTCCGGGGTCTGCTCGATCACGGGACGCGACCTGACCAACGCGTGCGGTCACTGACCGGGTTGTGACCGTGCTTCCGGCCTGGGGGCTCGCCGTCGTGCTCCTCGCGAGCCCGATGGATGTCAGCCCCCAGGACCGGTGCACCTGCGCGACGACGCGGGTCACGAACGGGTGGTGCTCGATCCACTCGTTCGGCTGGGTCGGAGGCCTCCGCATCGACTCCGCGTGGCTCTATCGCGCTCTGGACGCCCACGGACACGATCTCGACCTCACCACGTTCACGTGCCCGTCGTGCAAGCGCGCGATCGAGACCGACGGGTTTTGCGAGGAGCACCGGATCGGATTCGTCCACAAGCAGGCGTACTTCTCACGCCTGACGTACGAGATGGGGAAGGCGGAGCCGGTGGACGTCGCGTCACTTTCCTGTGCCGTGTGCAGGAAGAACACCGAGACCCACGGCTGGTGCGCTCGTGACAAGGTGGGGATGATCGGGCCGTTCGCGATCCGGAGCCGCCCCGACTACGACCAGGCGGAAAAGGCGCTCGAGATCGTCCGGCTCGCCGCCGTCGAGTCCAAGCGCTGCGACCAGTGCGCCGGCGCGATCATCACGGACGGCACGTGTCCTTTCTGCCGGATCAAGTACAAGGACGGGAAACCCGTCGCGCACTAGACTGTCGCCCGCGTGAACCCAAGGCGTCTCGCAGGCTCCCTCCGCTACACCCACCCGCGCCAGATCGCCGAGCGCGTGCGTCTCATCGTCAAGAGGCGGATGGCGGAGTCCGCCGCCCGGGTCTTTCCCCTGGGAGGACCGCTCGACCGGTCTCCCCGGCCCGCGCTCCGCACCGACGTGCCCGCTCCCCTGTTCCCGCCCCGCGAGGATCTCGTCGTCCACGTCGCCGGGAAGCCCTACGCGCGGATCCTCGAGAGGACCGTGTCGCTCTCCCCGCGCATCGATTGGCGCTGGCCGCGCGAACAGGTCGGAACCCGGCTCGATCGCCTCACCCTGCACTACCAGGAGTGGGCGGAAGGGCTCGACGACGCCGAGATGCGTCACGCGCTCCGGGACTGGATCGAGGAGAACCCGCCGTACGGGCCGGGCTACTGGCGCGACGCGTGGAGCTCTTACGCGACGTCGATCCGCGCGGTCGTGTGGCTCCAGCAGATCGCGGCACGGCGGAGCCGGCTGGCCCCGGAGGTCGAGGAAGCGCTCGCGCGCTCGCTCGTAGCACAGCTCCGCTTTCTCGCCGGGAACCTGGAACTCGACATCGGCGGGAACCACCTCGTGCGCAACGTGAAGGCGCTCCTGTGGGCGGCGCGGTCGTTCGACGGGGCGGAAGCGAAAGCCTGGGGCGCACGCGGCGTCGATCTCCTCGAGCGCGACGTGCTTCCGCAGGTGCTCCCGGACGGCGTCCATTTCGAGCGGAGCCCCGCGTATCACGCGCAGGTCACGGCCGATCTCCTGGAGTGCCTGTGGGTTCTGCCGGAGGGTGAAGCGAGGGACCGCTCGAGGGTCGTGACGGACCGGATGACGCAGGCGCTCGTGGACCTCACCCACCCCGACGGCCTGGTGTCGCTGTTCAACGACGGCGGCCTCCACATGGCGTACTCCCCGACGGCGATCCTCGCGGCGCACCGGAAGCTCGGCGGCGTGTGGATCACGCCGCGCCCCGTCGCCGCGTTCCGCGACGCCGGCTACTTCACCGCGCGGTCGGGTGAGGATCTCGTCGTCGTCGATGCCGGCCGGCTCGGGCCCGACGAGCTTCCCGCCCACGCCCACGGTGACGCGCTCGCGTTCGAGTGGACGCTGTCCGGTCGAAGGCTCGTCGTGGACGCCGGCGTCTACGAGTACCAGGGACCGCTGCGCGCGTGGTCGCGCGCGACCCGGTCGCACAACACGCTGACCCTCGACGATCTCGACCAGGCGGAGTTCTGGGGGGAGTTCCGCATGGCGCGGCGGCCCGACGTCACGGTGGACCGCTACGAGCCCGGCGGCGGCGGCTTCCGGTTGCGCGGCGCGCACGACGGGTACCGGCATCTTCCCGGATCGCCGATCCACGAGCGGCGGTTCGACGTGCGCCCCGACCGGATCGCGGTGGAAGACGTCGTGCGCGGCGGGCTCGGCCAGGCGGCGCGCGCGCGCCTGCTCCTCCACCCCGAGGTCGCGGTGGAGCGAGAGCCGGGGGGCGTGCTCCTGGCCTCGGGACCCGCCCGCGCGATCCTGCGGACCGCCGCGGAGCTGTCGATCGTCCCGGAATCGTGGGCGCCGGACTTCGGCGTGCGGCAGGAGACGAAGCAGATCGTGCTCGACTACGGTCGCGCGCCCTGCGAGGGATCCTTCACGCTCGAGCGCGCGTCGTAGGCGACCTGCCCCCCGACGATCGTCATCGCGACCTTCGTCTTCGGGATGTCGTCGTCCGGAACGGTCATGAGGTCCTGCGTCAGGACCGTCACGTCGGCGTACTTCCCCGGCGCGAGCGATCCCTTCACGTCCTCCTCGAACGCCGCGTAAGCCGCGCCCATCGTCAGCGACCGGAGCGCCTCCTCGCGTGTCATCCGCTGCTCCGGGTAGAACGCGTGGCCGTCCTTCATGCGGCGCGTGACCGACGCGAAGAAGTTCGCGATCGGGTCGGGGTCCTCGATCGGGCAGTCGGTGCCGTTGCTGATCCGGGCGCCGGCATCGAGGAGCTTGCGCCAGACGTACGCGCGCTCCTTCGCGCGCTCGGGGCCGATCCGCGCCGGGACCCACGGGCCGTCGGAGGTCGCGTGGATCCCCTGCATCGACGCGAGGACGTTCAGGGCGGCGAACCGCGGCACATCCTGCGGGGCGAGGATCTGCGCGTGCTCGATCCGGAACCGCGGTGAGGTCTCCTGCGGGTGAGCGCGGAAGGCGCGCTCGTAGATCGAGAGCGTCTCGCGGTTCGCACGGTCGCCGATCGCGTGGACGGCGAGCTGGAAGCCGTTTTCGAGCGCGATCGCCGCGGTCTCCTCGATGTCTCTGACCGGGTCCGTGTTCAGCCCCACGTCCCCCGGCTTGTCGGCGTACGGCTCGAGGAGCCACGCGCCGTGCGAGCCGAGGGCGCCGTCGATCTGCTTCTTGATCGCGCGCACGGTGAGGAACCCGCCGTCGATCCCGATCCACCGGTACGACGCGATCCGCTCCTTCAGGACGGCGTTCGGCTCGAGGACCATCACGTACAGGCGCACGGGGAGCTTCCCCTCGTCCACCATGCGCCGGAAGACGTCGATCTCGGCGAAGGGCGAGTGGAGATCCTGGAACGACGTGATCCCCTTGCGAAGGCACTCGTTCATCGCCGTCGTGACCTCGGCGCGCACGTCCGCCTCGACCTGCTCGGGGAATCTGTCGGCGCGGCTCGCCGCCTCCGCGTCGAGGGCGAGCTGATACGCGTTTTCGCGGAGAACGCCGGTCGGCTCCCCCGAAGCGTCGCGCAGGATCGTGCCGCCGGGTGGATCGTGAGTCGCCCGCGTGATGCCGGCGAGGGCGAGCGCTGCGGCGTTGACGATCCCCATGTGCGCGCCCGCCGCGTGCTTGAGGATCACCGGATGGTCCGGCACCGCCGCCGAGAGCGCCTGGTGGACGGGGTAGCCCTCGACGGCCGGCACGGGCGGCCGGTCCCACTTCTCCTGGTGCCACCCCCAGCCGACGATCCACGCGCCGGGAGGTGCCTTGGCCGCCGCCGTCCTCGCGAGCTCGACGACCTCGTCCCACGTGCGCGCGCCCGAGACGTCGAGCGTGCGCCGCGAACGCCCGAGCCCCGTGAGGTGCCCGTGCCCTTCGATGAGACCGGGGACCGCGGTCAGGCCCGAGAGATCGACGACCTGCGTCCCCTTCCCCACATAACGCTCGATCTCGCCGTCGGTCCCGACCGCGAGGATCTTTCCGCCCTGCGCCGCGAGCGCTTCGGCCTTCGGCTTCGCGGGGTCCATCGTCACGATCGTGCCGTGACGGAGAACGAGAGCGGCCCCCGGCGCCTCCTCCTTCTTCGTGCACCCGGACAACACCGACAGCATCAGGGCCGCCGTGATCGCTTTCCGCATCGCCCGACTATAAGACGGGGACAGCAACCGAAACTCGGTTTTCGAGTTTCGGTTGCTGTCCCCGTCTTCTCCGTGCGGTAACATCCTCGGGTGTCGATCGATTGCCAGCAGCGGGCGCGTCACGGGACGCCCTTCTGCCCCGAGGATTGCCCCGCCGCCGACGGCGGCCCCGTGTTCGAGCGGGTGAGGGTCACGTCGGCCGGGCAGCTTCCCCCGCCCGATCCGCGCGCGATCGACGTCGCGGTCCTCGACATGAACCACGGCTGGCCGAATGTCGGCCACGACGCGGTCGTGGGCTCGGTGCAGGACGTCGCCTGCGATCTCGCCGACGTGCTCATCGCCGCGGGCCTTCGCATCCGCGCGATCTCCTTCGAGGTCCGGCGCGCCGGGATGGTCCCGGAGGCAGGGCGGTACGCGCTGCTCCTCGGCACCGGCGGCCCCGGAAACGTCGATCCTCACAAGAACGACGGCCGCGACCCGAACGCGCAGGGCGTCTCCGAGGACCCGTCCTGGGAGCCGCGCCTGTTCGCGCTCTTCGACGACATCGCGCGCCGCGACGACACCGCGCTCCTCGGCGTGTGTCACACCTTCGGCGTGCTCTGCCGCTGGCTCGCCGTCGCGGACGCGGTGCCCCGCGGCCCCGAGAAGGGCGGGAAGAGCGAAGGCGTGCTCGAGAACGAGCTGACCGACGCGGGGCTCGCGCACCCCGTCCTGCGCGCGATGTCGAGGAAGCTCGGGAGCCGCCGCCTGCGCGTGCTCGACAGCCGCATCTTCGACCTCGTTCCCTCGCATGCGGCGAAGGGGCGCATCGCGATCCTCGGCACCGAGACGCTCGGGGTCGCGGGCCCGGCCGGCAACGCGATGACGATGATGGAGATCGCGCGCGACGCGGGCGGGACGATGCCCCGCATGTTCGCGGTGAACCACCACCCCGAGATCGCCGACCGCGCGCGCCTGCTCACGATGCTGCGCGGGAAGCTCGACCGAGGCGAGATCGACGCGGCGTGGTACGGAGAGCGCGTCGCGCTCCTCGAGCGGCAGTTCGACGACCGGGAGCAGGACGCGGCGCTCCGCGTGACCTCGGAGTTCACCTTCAAGGCGCCGCTGCGGTTCCACCTCGTCCGCGCCGTGAGGCGCCGCGCCGAGGCTTTCGGGGCGGCGTTCCCCATGCACGAGAGCCAGATCGAAAGCGCGATCCTGGGAACTCCCGCGTAGCAGGGCTGTCTCACGGGTTGGAGGCCCACCATGAGACCCCGACTCGCCCTTCTGACGCTCCCCCTTTTCGCCCTTGTCGCGCGTCCCACCCCTGCCCGCCAAGCACCGCCCGCCGCCGATTACACGATGGAGATTCTCGTGGACGGGCGGCCGCTCACGCTCCTGGCCGGAAACGACTCGACGTACGTCGAAGCGCTCAGGGACCGTGAGTACTCGATCCGCCTCACGAACCGCACCGGCATGCGGGTCGCCGCGGCCCTGTCCGTGGACGGGCTGAACGTCATCGACGCGAAGCGCACGAGCGCCCGCGAGGCGCGCAAGTGGATCCTCGATCCCTGGCAGTCGATCACGCTCGACGGGTGGCAGGTCAGCTCTTTGACGGCGCGGCGCTTCGTGTTCACCACCGAGGACAAGTCGTACGGCGCGTGGCTCGGGCGCACGGGGGACTTGGGCGTCGTCAGCGCGGCGTTCTTCCGGGAGCGGCCGCGACCGGTCGCCGCCCCCGCACCGCTCGAGAAACAGCGCTCGGCCGCGGGCTCGGCGGCGCCCGAAGCGCGCCGGCAGGACGTGAGCTCCGAGTCGATGCAAAAGGACGAGTACGCGGCGACCGGGATCGGCCGCGCGGTCGATCACAGCGTCATCGAGGTGGACTTCGACGAGGAGGCGACGCCCGCCAAGGTCGTCACGCTGCGCTACGAGTACCGCGATGCGCTCGTGCGCTTGGGCGTGATGCCGGATCCCCGCCCGCTCGCCCGCCGCGAGTCCGCGTCGGGCTTCACCGACACCGGCTTCGCTTCGGATCCGTTCCGGAAATAGGGTCAGACCCCTTTTTCGTCCCGAAAAAGGGGTCTGACCCTATTTCAGCAAGGCGAGCAGGTCGTCCCGCGTCAAGGACGCCGCCGCCTCCGCCTCGCCCAGCGCCGCGTCCGCGACCCGGCGCTTCACCTCCTGTAACGCGAGGATGCGCTCCTCGACCGTGTCCTCGGCGACGAGCCGGTAGACCATCACCGGCTTCTGCTGCCCGATCCGGTGCGCGCGGTCGGCCGCCTGGTCCTCCACCGCCGGGTTCCACCACGGGTCGAGCAGGAAGACGTGGTCGGCCGCGGTCAGGTTGAGACCGGTCCCACCGGCCTTCAGCGACACGAGGAGCACCGGCGGCCCGCCCTCGTCCTGGAACCTCTCCACCACCCCCGCCCGATCGACGGTCGCCCCGTCCAGCCGCTCGAACCCGATCCCCCCAGCCGCCAGGTGCGGCTCGACGCGATCGAGGAGCGACGTCCACTGCGAGAACACGAGCGCCTTGTGCCCGTCCGCCACGATCGTGTCGAGCGCCTCGCGGAGGCGCTCCACCTTCGAGGACGACTCCGCGGTCTGCCCCGGCACGAGCCCCGCGTGGCACGCCGCCTGCCTCAGCCGCAGCAGCGCCTCGAGCGCCGCGAGCACGCTCCCCCCCTCCGCGAGCTTCGCCACCACCTCCGAGAGCGTCGCCGCGCGCACCGCGTCGTAGACGCGCCGCTCCCCCTCGTCGAGCGCGCACCACAGGATGGAATCGGTCCGGCTCGGCAGCTCCTTCGCGACGTCGCGCTTCAAGCGCCGCAACACGAACGGGCGGATCCGCTCGCGCAGGCGCTCCGCGGACCCCGCCACCCCGTCGGCGATCGGTCGCGCGTACCGGTCCTGGAAGTCGCGTCGCCCGCCCAGGAGCCCGCGGTTCAGCACGTTCATCTGGCTCCACAGCTCCTCGAGCCGGTTCTCCACCGGCGTCCCCGACAGCGCCACGCGCCATCCCGCGCTCAACCGCGCCGCCGCCCGCGCGACCTGGCTCTCGGGGTTCTTGATCGTCTGTGCCTCGTCGAGGACGAGCGTGTCCCACGAGATCGCCGCCAGCGCCTCCTCGTCGCGCCGGAGCAGCGCGTAGCTGGTGATCGTCACGTCGGCGCTCTCGTCCAGCTCGCGCTTGGTCCCGTGGTACACGGCGATCGAAAGCGCCGGCCGGAAGCGCCGGATCTCGTCCGACCAGTTGTGCACCACGCTCGTCGGTGCCACGACGAGCGTCCTCCCGCGCACCGCGCACAGCGCTTGAAGCGTTTTCCCCAGCCCCATGTCGTCGGCGAGGAGCGCCCCCATGCCGGCCCCGCGCAGGAAGAGGAGCCAGTCCACGCCGCGCCGCTGGTAGTCGCGAAGCGTCGCCGTCAGATCCGCGGGAAGCGGAGCGGCCGGAATCCCGTCGAACCCCTCGACCAAGGACGCGAGCCCGTCGAACGCCGCCGGCCGCGGCAGGTCGAGGTCGTCGCACAGGCGCGCGACGTCGGGAAGGAGCGCCTTCGGAAGCGCCCCCGCCTCCTCCCGCGCCGCGAGCAGATCGGCGATCCTGGCGCCGAAGCGCGAGAGCCAGTCGGCGGGGAGCGGCGCGTACCCGCCTCCCTCGAGCGCGACGAGCTGCTCCCCCGCCCTCCACGCCGCGATCACGGCACCGGCGCTCGCGCTCCGCGCCTTCGCCCCCCCGCTTTCGACCGTGAAGAGGACGTCGAGGTCGCCGGACGCGCCCACGCGCACGCGCGGCGTCAGCGTTCCGGACAGCGCGAAGTGCTCGCGTCCCTCCCCGCCGACCTTCGCGCCCCACCGCGCGAGCTTCGCCGCGATCTCGACCGCCTTCGCCCCCGTGTACGCCGCCGGCACGCCCGGCGCGAGCCCCAAGCCCGCCGCCAGGCGGCGCACCTCGGCACTCTCCGCGCGCTCGTCGCGCAGCGGCACGCTCCCGCCGAGGTGGACGAGCTTTCCGCCGTCCACGCGCGCCCGCGGCGGGTCCCCGTAGACGAGCGTCGCGAGCGCGAGGAGCGTCTCCCCCTCGCGCCTCGTCTCGATCGCGATCCGCGGCGGCAGGCGCTCGGTCCCGGGGAGGCGGTCGGTCCGCAGGTCGAGGACCACGCGTCCCTGGAGCGCCGGCAGCACCTCCGTCACCAGCTCGGTGAGGGCCCCGGGGCCGTAGTGCCTCCCCGCCGGGAGCTCGTGCAATTCGCGGCCGGTGAGCTTCAGCTCCGCGACCGGGCGCAGCGTTCCCCCGCACAGCGCGATCCCGTTCGCGAACGCCTCGGTCAACCCGGGATCGTCCTCGAGCACGAGGCGGAACCCATCCCCCTGCTCGCTCACCACGACGCGCGGGCCCACGGGGTCGGGCGAGGTCCGCACCGGCATACCATCGAGCTCGACGTCCGTCAGCGCCGCCATCGCGCGGAACAGCCTCCCGACGATCGCCTTCGGCAGCGCCCCCCGCCTGTGACTCGAAAGCGAAAGCTCGATCGCCAGGTCGTCCTGCCGCGCGGTGAACGCCGGCGCATCGGGGTTCCGTGAGAGCGCGGCCAGGGTCGTCTCGAAGGTGATCAGCGACGCCCCCATCCGCACGCCCCGCTCGAGGGACAGCCCCCCGGGTCCGCGGCGGAAACGGTAGGCGACCGAGCCCGTCGGGTGCGCCGGGGCCGGGAGGTCCTTCCCCTCCTCCCGGGCGCGTTTCAGCGCGATCGCGGCCGCCGCCGCGTGCTCGCACGGCCGGGCGCCGCAGGTGCACTCCCAGTCGCCGTCGTCGAGGAAAAGGGTGACCGTGCGGGCGATCATCCCGCCCTTGGTCGCGACCCTCAGGCGCGCCTCGTCGTCCCCCGCCTGCTCGCCGACGACAGCGCCCAGGCGGACGAGCTCGATCCCGCGCGACCAGACGGCGGGCGTGCAGGCCGCGCGCACCGCGGCGAAGACCTTGTCCATCCGGTCAGGATAGCGGGCGGGAGGACTTAGGCCGAAGCGATCTGGGAGCTGGGCTCGGTGCGCAGCGTGCGGCGCGCGCAGAGGCTGGCGCCGGTGCCGCGGACCGACGACAGCGCGCCCTCGGCGAGCCGGAACAGCTCGGCGAGCTCGACCCCGTTCGCGGGGGTCTCGATCGTCACGGCGCCGACCGACACGTGGACGGGGGCACCGCCCGAATCCGCGTTCAGCGCCTGGAGCGCGACGAAGAGCCGGTTCACCGCCGGGCGCGAGTCCTCGCACTCGTTGAGCACGACGCCGAACTCGTCGCCGCCCATGCGGCCGACGAAGTCGGTCCCGCGCGTCGCGCCCTGGATCGCCGCAGCGACGGATTTCAACACGTCGTCGCCGCCGAGCCTCCCGCGCTCCGCGTTGATCGCGCGGAAGCCCTCGATGTCCACGAGGAGGAACGACAGCGACTTCCCGAGGCGCGCGTCACGCAGGATCGCCTCGTCGAGGCGCCTCAAGAACGACGTCCGGTTGAGGGCGCCGGTCACCTCGTCGCACGAGCGCACGTCGCGGATCTCGCGCACGTGGGCGGAGAGCTTGTCCTGGAGCGACGCGATCTCCTGCTTGAGCGCCTCGTCGCGCGCACGGAGGTGATGGTGGTCGGCGACGAGCCTCTGGGTCCACGCGATGAAACCGGCCGCCAGCACCGCGCTCCCCGCCGCCGCGATCACCGCGCCCTTCCCGGGGAAGACGAGCATCGCGGCGAGTGCGGGGCCGAGACCGAGTGTGAGGAGCGCGACGATGCCGAGCATCGTCCTGGACCCGTCCCGCATCGAAGAGACCTCCACGTGCCTTCCGTGCCGTAAATAAAAGATGCGCCTCTCTGCGGTCGCGTCAAGGACAGGTAACGGTTTTGATATGAATCGAATCCCCCGGACGGGGGAAGCCGTTAGAAGAATTACCGCTTTAGGCGTGGACTCCACCGGTACCGCTCGACATCGAGCCGCCCGCTCCGACGGAACCGGACCCCTTCCGCCTCGAGCAGCGCGCGCTGGAGTCCGGGGGGTATGTCGGGGAGACGGTCGGTCGACAACCCCCCGGTGGCATTGACGACCCGCTGCCAGGGAACGCCCTTCGGGCACCCGTGCATCGCCCAGCCCACCGCACGCGGCGACAGCCGGCTCTCGAGGAGCGTCGCGATCTGGCCGTAGGTCATCACACGTCCCTTGGGGATGCGGCGCACGAGCGCGTAGACGCCCGCGAACGTCTTCTGGGGCTTTCCCTCGATCTCGCCGTGAACGCGCGCCACGACATGCAAGTTAGCAGAGGCGTCATCGCTTATATTGCCAGGTGATGACGGTCGCGGTCGGGATCATGGCCCACGACGAAGGGGCCAACATCGCGGCCGCGCTCCGCTCGATCCTCCGCCAAGCCGGGACCCACGTCTGTCACATCGAGGTGTTCGTCGTCGCCAGCGGCTGCACCGACGACACCGTCGCGCGCGCCGAGGAGATCGCGAGGGAGGATCCCCGCGTCGTGGTCATCGTCCAGCCGGCCCGCGAAGGGAAGGCGTCGGCGATCAACCTGTTCCTCGAGCGGGCGCGCGGTGCGGAGGTCTTCGTCCTCGCCGGCGCCGACACGCGCCTCGAGGCGGGCGCGCTCGAGGCGCTCGTCGCCCCGTTCGACGACCCGTCGGTCGGCATGACCGGTGGGCGTCCGCTTCCCGTGAACTCGGACGCGTCCCTGCTCGGAAGGGTCGTGCGGCTCCAGTGGGATCTCCACGACGCGGTCGCGCGGGAGCACCCGAAGCTCGGGGAGCTGGTCGCCTTCCGCCCGGTCGTCGAGCGGCTCGACGAGACGACGGCGGTGGACGAGGCGTCGCTGGAAGCCGAGATCGGCCAGCGCGGCCTGAGGACGGCGTACGTCCCCGACGCGCGCGTCGCGATGAAGGGGCCGGAGCACCTCGGGGAGTTCGTCGCGCAGCGCCGCCGCATCCACGCCGGGCACCTGCGCCTGCGCGCCGGAACGGGCCACGAGGTGAGCACGCTCGGACTCGGCAACGCGTGGAGCAAGGCGCTCGCGCTTCGCCGCGAAGGGAAGACGACCGCGGGGACGATGCTCGCGGCGGCGGTCCTCGAGTCCTGGTCGCGGCTCCTCGGCGCCTGGGACGCACGGGTCGCGCGGCGCGACCACCGCGCGTGGCGCCGGCTCCCGTCGACCAAGGACCTCACGCCGTGATCGGAGCCCTGCTCCGCGTCCCGGCGTACCGCCTGATGCACGCGCTGGGCGTGCCTTGGATCGACCCGATCAACGTCACGATCTCGACGACGTTCCGGTGCAACTCGCGCTGCCTCACGTGCAACGTCTACGAGCGCCCGGTGGACGAGCTCGACGCCTCCGAGTGGACGAGGGTGTTCGAGGCGCTCGGCGGGTCACCGGTGTGGTTCACCTTCTCGGGGGGCGAGCCGTTCCTGCGGAAGGACCTCCCCGCCATCGTCGAGTCGGCGTGGCGCATCTGCCGGCCGAAGGTGATCAACATCCCGACGAACGGCACGTACCCCGACCGCGTCGTCGCGGGGGTCGAGCGCCTGACGAGCGTGCTCCGCGGCACGCAGCTCGTCATCAACGTCTCGCTCGACGCGGTGGGCGAGCGGAACGACGTGATCCGCGGCCTCAAGGGCGACTACGCGAAGGCGACCGAGACGCTGCGACTCCTGAAGCAGATGAAGAAGCCGAACCTCACGGTCGGCCTCCACTCGGTCGTCTCGCGCCACAACGTCGGCGATTTCCCCGCGATCTCGGACACCCTCGCGGAGCTCTCCCCCGACCAGTACATCGTCGAGCCCGCCGAGGAGCGGATCGAGCTCCAGACGATCGGCACCGGCATCACGCCGAAGGCGGACGCGCTCGATGCCGCTTTGGGACACGTCGAAGCGCGCCTGAGGTCCCGCGCCGGCGACGGCCTCCCCGCCCTCACCCGCGCGATCCGCCTCGTCTATTACGGGCTCGCGCGCGAGACCGTGCGCCGCAACGAGCAGGTGATCCCGTGCTACGCCGCGATCGCCTCGGTGCACATCGCCGCGAACGGCGACGTGTGGGGATGCTGCACGCGCGCGCGGCCGCTCGGCAACCTCCGCGACAACGGATACGACTTCCGCGCGATCTGGCGCTCGGCCGCGGCGAAGGAAGAGCGCCGCTCGATCAAGGCGAAGGAGTGCGCCTGCCCGCTCGCGAACGCCGCCTACACGAGCATCCTCATGGACCCGCGCTCCCTCTTGAAGGTGGTGGGGTCAGGTCTCCCATTGCATCACTCGGGGAGAAACCCTTGACCGTTCTTGGATGCGGTCCCGTCCGGATCGATGGCGCAATGGGAGACCTGACCCCATGAACCCGGTCATCGTCATCCCGACCTACGACGAGGCCGCAGCCCTCCCGTCGCTCCTCGACAAGATCCTGCCGGTGGAGCCCGCGTGCGACGTCCTCGTCGTGGACGACGGCTCCCCCGACGGCACCGGCGACATCGCGGACGCGTACGCACGGACGACGCCGCGCGTGAGGGTGCTCCACCGGCCCGGAAAGATGGGGCTCGGCACCGCGTACCGCGACGGCTTCCACAAAGCGCTCGGCGAAGGCGCCCAGGTCGTCCTCGAGATGGACGCCGACCACTCGCACAACCCGCGCCACCTCCCCGCCCTCCTCGCGAGCGTCGGGAACGGCGCCGACCTCGCGATCGGGAGCCGCTACGTCCACGGCGTGCGCGTCGAGAACTGGCCCTTCCGCCGCCTCATGCTGTCGCGCTTCGCGAACTACTACGTCAACCGCGCGACCGGCCTCCCCGCGACCCTCGTCACCGACGCCACCTCCGGCTTCCGCGCGTACAAGCGCGAGGTCCTCGAGAAGATCGGCCTCGATACGGTCGCCTCCAACGGCTACTTCTTCCAGATCGAGATGGCTTACCGCGCCTGGCGCTTGGGGTTCCGGCTCGAGGAAGTCCCGATCACCTTCGAGGAGCACTACCTCACGTCGTCGAAGATCTCGAAGCGAATCGTCTGGGAAGCGATCTGGCGGACGCCGCTCCTGCGCCTCTCGGTGAACCGCTGAGCACGGTCGTCCTCGGCGGCACCGGCTTCATCGGGAGCCACCTCGTCGAGCGCTTGGCGCGGCGCGTGGGCTTCGTGACCGTCGCGTCGAGGTCCGCGACGTGGCGGTTCGGCTCGATCCCCCCCGGCGTGCGCCTCGTCGAGCTGGACATCGCGCGCCCCGAGGCGAGCGAGGAGCTCGCCGAGATCCTGACGGGGGCGCGCCAGGTGATCAACCTCACCGGCCTTCTCGCGCGGCCGGGCGTGCCGGCGAACGCGTTCGCACGCGTCCACGCCGACGGCACGCGCCGGCTCGTCGCCGCGCTCGCGGCGTCGAAGATCCCGCGCTCGCGCCTCATCCACGTCAGCACCACCGGCGTCCTCGGCCCGACCGGGACGACGCCCCGCGACGAGGAGTCGATCCCCGCTCCGTCGAACCCGTACGAGCGCAGCAAGCTCGAAGGCGAGACGATCGCGCTTTCGGCCCGCCGCCCGTCGCGCGAGGTGGTCATCGTCCGCCCGGGCCTCGTGTACGGCCCGCGCGACCTGCACCTCCTCTCGTGGTTCCGCTCGATCGCGAGCGGCTCCTACCGCCCGATCGCGGGAGGCCGGGCCGTCTGGCAGCCGATCCACGTCGACGACGTCGTGCGCGGCATCGAGGCGGCGCTCCAGGTCCCCGGCGCCGACGGCCAGACGTTCCACTTCGCGGGAGCCGAGCGTGTGAGCGTCGCGGATCTCGGCGCGCGCATCTCGAGGGCGCTCGGGGATACCGATCCACCGCGCGGCTCGCTCCCGTACGGCCTCGCCATGACCGCCGGCGCCGTGCTCGAGACGACCTACAAGCTGTGGCGAGGCGACCCTCCCTTGACCCGCGCGCGCGTGAAGACGATGAGCGAGCACCGCGTGTACGACATCGAGCGCGCCGAGCGGCTGCTCCGCTTCAAGCCGGAAGTCCCGCTCGACGAGGGCCTGTCTCGCACCGTGGCCTGGTACCGCGCGGAAGGGCTCATTTGAACGGCACGCCCAAGGTGTCGATCGTCGTTCCCGCGCGCAACGCATCGGGCGACATCGACCGCCTGCTGACGGCGATCGAGAACCTCGATTGGCCCCAAGACCGTCTCGAGACGATCGTGATCGACGACGCCTCGACCGACGACACGCGCCAGAGAATCGCCGCGCACCCGCACGTGCAGCTCGTGCCCAACAAGACCCGCAAAGGGCCCTACGCCGCGCGCAACGTGGGTACGGGCCACGCGACCGGCGACTGGGTCGCGTTCACCGACGCCGACTGCGCGCCGAAGCCCGACTGGCTGAGGAATCTCCTGGCCGACCCGATCGAGCAGGACGTCGGCGCGATCGCGGGCGAGGTGCTCGCGCTCGAGACGGCCACGCCGGCGCAGCGGTTCATCGAGAGCCGCGGCTTCATGAAGCACGCGGTGACGCTCCCGCACAAGGCGCTCCCCGGCTTCTCCACCGCGAACGTCGCGATCCGACGCGACGTGCTGGGGCGCCTCGGCGGCTTCCGCGAGGACGTCCTCTACTTCGGCGACATGGAGCTATCGTGGCGGATGCAGATCGAGCTGGGCCGCCGCATCCTCTTCCGCCCCGAGGCGGTCGTCCTCCACCGGCATCGGCGGACCGCCGGCGCGCTGTGGCGCCAAGCCGTCCAGCACGGCCGCGGCGTCGCGTTCATGAAACGCACGCATCCGAAGGTGTATCGCATCTCCGGCAAGGAGCAGATGGGTCGCGTCGGGCAGATGGTGTCAGGCACCGATTCGCTCTTCCTCGCGCTGTGGTACGCCGGCATGCTCGCGGGATACCTGCGCGGACCGGCGTGGGTGCGTGGAATTCGATGAGCGTCGCGATGACGAGGGTGTTGTAGAACCGCAACCCCCGCCCCGACGTCCCAGCTCCCCAACAGCGACAAAGCCGTCGTCGACCCCAGAAAGGTTCGCGAGTACTTGCTCTCGATGGAACACCCGGTCGGTCGATTCAAGGCGAGGTTCTTCGGAAGCATCGGGTTCCTGCCCGCGGGTTGGCGCGGCTTCATCGCCGCACTCGAGCGACTCGCCCGTGAAGGCGACGCCCACCGCATCGAAGATACCGAGTTCGGCCGAAAGTACATCGTCCGCGGCAGGTTAGTGGGTCCTAGTGGGGCATGGGCCGATGTCGAGTCGGTATGGATCGTGCTGCCTGGCCATGACGCGCCTCACCTCGTGACGGTATATCCTTCCTAGCATGAAATACCGAGTGAACGACACCGTGACCCTCCTCAGGGACCTCCCCGAACACGAGCTACGGGAAGGCGACGTCGGAGCGGTGGTTCACGTCGGTTCCGACGATGCTGTGGACGTCGAGTTCGTCTCGAGAGAGGGGCGTACGACCGCGCTCGTGTCCTTGAAGGCGTCGGACGTTCAACGCTCCATCGCCCGAAGCGCGTGAACGCGCCTTCGTGCGGCGATGCCTGAACTGACCGGCATCCTCGAAACCTCGCTGTACGTGACCGACGTGTCGCGCTCGGTCGCGTTTTACACCGCCCTCTTCGGCTTCGACGTCGTGGACGCGGACGAGCGCCTCACCGCGCTCGCGGTCAAGCCCGGCCAGCTCTTGTTGCTCTGCGCCCGCGATGCGACTCCTGGGCTGCCCGCGCTCGCGCACGGCGCGGCCGGGCGACAACACGTCGCCTTCTCCATCTCCGAGGCCGAGCTCCCCTCGTGGCGGCAACGGCTGGCCGAATCGCGCATCCCGGTCGTCCACGAGCGTCGATGGCCGCGCGGCGGCGACAGCCTCTACTTCCGCGACCCCGACGGACATCTTCTCGAACTGGCGACTCCCGGGGTATGGTCCGTCTACTGACGGCTTCGTGACGGAGGACGTTTCATGAGTCGCTTCCTGGTTCTCGGGATCGTCACGCTCCTCCTCCTCGCGCCGGCGTCGCCGGCACGCGCGCAGCAGGCCCCCGACAAGGAGCCGCTCGGCGGCGACGAGATCCAGCAGCTCATCCCCCACATCCGCGCCGCGTGCAAGGTCGTTCGCGAGCAGCCGCGGGTCTGGCCGGTCCGAGCGTTCCCCTACGGGCCCCTCGGGCTCGAGGCGCGCAAGGCGACGGCGGCGCAGGCCGACGAGATCCGGAACTTCCACATGGGGGTCGCCGCGGGCATGTGCCAGATCCCGCAGGACCAAGTGACCGCGGCGTTCTTCTGCGGTCCCGATTGTCCGAGAAACCGCCGGACGCACCTCGTCGATCAGCTCCCCCGCGTGCGCGAGGCCGCGGCCGCGTTCGACAAGCTGGCCGGCGTCCGCATGCTCGCGATCTGGGCGCCCATCGGCGAGTTCCGGGTCAACGACGTCTTCGTGATGGACGACAAGGTTCGCGAGGCGATCCCGAGCGAGAAGTTCGGGCTCGTCCCGTCGGGCCGGTGGAAGCCGTGGGCCGACGTCAACGCCTACCTCGCGACGATCGGCGTGAAGGGCGCGGAGGTCGCAGGGGTCATCGACGAGATGCAGGCGATCGGCCTCTCCGCGATCATTCGCGAGAAGACCCAGACGCGACTCGTCGGGGTCGGCATCGGCGACAACGAGAGCGGGCTGCTCCTCCTCCGCGGCGACGCGCCCGCCCCTCGCGTCGGCGACGTGCGGCCGGACGGCAACAAGTATGAAGTCGTCGAAGCGGTCGCTCCCGGCGTGTGGTTCTACGAGACGTCATGAGTCGGCCCGCCGCTCTCTTGCTGCTCCTCCTGGTCGGAGGCTGCGCCTCCGAGGGGCTCGACACCGGCACGAAGGAGCCCAAGACCGCCGCGGGGCTCAAGGTCGCGACCGACGCCGAGCTCGCGAAGCGCCTCGAAGCGTGGCGCGCGGAGTCGCCGGTGCCCGGCCTGGGCGCCGCGATCCTGCGCGGCGACGATCTCGAAGTCGCGGTCGCGGGGAAGCGGCGCGTCGACCAGGCGGCCCCGCTCGAACCCGCCGACGCGTTCCACCTCGGCTCCGACACGAAAGCGATGACCGCGTCGATCGTCGCGCGGCTGGTGGATCGCCGCCTGCTGCGCTGGGACGAGACGCTCGCCGAGGCGTTACCCGAGATCACCGACATGGACCCGGCGTTCAAGCCCGTGACGCTCGACATGGTCATGCGCCACGTGTCCGGCCTCTTGGGTGCCAACGCGTTCACGCCCGAGTTCACGCAAGGCTTCGACGAATCGTGGCCGCTCCCCCGCCAACGCGCGTGGATGGCGCGGCGCTTCCTGTCGCGCCCGCCGGACCATCCGCCGAACACGAAGTTCACATACTCGAACTACGGCTATCTCATCCTCGGCCACGTGGTCGAGCAGACGACCGGCATCGCGTGGGAAGACCTGGTCAAGCACGAGGTGTTCGAGCCTCTCGGCATGACCGGCTGCGGGTTCGGTCCGACCGCGACCGACGAGGCCCCCGGCAACACCTGGGCGCACGACGTGAAGGACGGCGCGTACGTCCCCACCGGCGAGGACAACCCGCCGCTCATCGGCCCCGCCGGCACCGTGCACTGCACGCTCGAGTCGTGGGCGCGGTTCGCGCGGGCGCACGCGAACCCCGACGCCGGCGGCTGGCTGACGCCCGCCTCGATGGCGCACCTGCACGAGGGGAAGCCGTTCGAGGGCGTCCCCGCCGAGAAGGACATCGCGCTCGGCTGGGCCGTCACGCGCACGGATCCGCCGCGTCTCACGCACAGCGGCAGCAACGGCTACAACGTCGCCCAGATCGCCGTCATCCCGGAGACCCACGCGGCGGTCCTCGTGGTCGTCAACGCCGGCGACGACCGCGCGATGGCCCTCACCCGCAAGGTCCTGGACGCCTTGGTCGATCAGGTCCTCGGCGGTGGGAAGACGTAGCTGTTCGTTCTCCGCACGCACGCCGGCGACGACGGGTCCTCGCGCCTCCACGAGGGTAGAACAAGACCGTGAGGACCACGCTCCCCATCGCGGCTCTCGTCGTCGCCACGACGGCCTGGACGCAAGAATCGCCCTTGCCCGACGGCATGGGGCAACCCAACGGGGTTTCCCTCTCGGAAGTCTCCATCTCCCTCGAGCACGAGACCTGGGGTGACCGGACGACCATCACGCTCTCGGGAAAGGGTACGGGCGAGCGCGTGAGACGCACGGTCGAGGACGAGACGACCACGACGAGCATCGCCGTCGAGCCGAAGGAGGTCTTCGCGCTCCTCGAGTACTGCTTCAAGGAGCGCTTCTTCCACCTCGCTGCCAGCTACGGCGTCTCCGACTCCGTGCGACTCGACCCGGGCGGGAAGATCCACTTCTTGGGTGTCACGATCTCCGACGCCACGACCGAGACGATCACGGTCCAGCTCGGCACGTACAAGAAGTCCGTGAGCTTCCTGCGCTATGAGGGCGATCCCCCGCCCGCGCTCCTCGAGCTGTCCAAGCGGATCACCGGAATCTCCGAGCGGTTGGTGCCTCCGTAGCGCTGTATCCTCGCCCCGATGAAACCTCTCCTCCTCGTCGCCGCGGGCGGTGCGCTCGGCTCGACGGCGCGCTACCTCCTGTCCGGCTGGACGCTCCACCACACCGAGAGCTGGCGCTTCCCTCTCGGCACGTTCGTGGTCAACGTGCTCGGCTGCCTCGCCGTCGGCGTGATCGGGGGGCTGATCGTGAAGCACGACACGTTCTCGCCCTACGCGCGGCTCTTTCTGATCACCGGGATCGCGGGCGGGTTCACGACGTTCTCCGCGTTCGGCCTCGAGACGTTCTATCTCCTGCGGCGCGCGGAGTACCTGGTCGCGGCGGGGTACGTCGTATCCAGCGTGGTCCTCGGGCTTCTCGTGCTCGGGTTGGGCTTCGCGGCGGTGAGCGGCCGAACCTCGTGATCGACCTCGTAAACTGGCGCGACACCCCCTGCACGAAGGGCCGGTGCGCGGTCGAAGCCGACGTCAAGGCGGGGCATGCGGTGTTCTTCCTCGCCGCCTCGCGTGCGACGCCGCACCCGCTCGATCTCCCCTGCTGCGCGCGCCTCATCGAAGGCCGCACACCCGTGATCGTGATCCAGGCCGAGGCCAACGACCGCGGCATCTTCGTGGGCTACCGCGCGATCGACGGCGGCAGCGGCGTGTGCGATCTCGACGACCTCGAGCTCCTCCCCGGTCCCGACGCGTCCTTCCTGCCCGCGCAGCCGGCGGCGCCCCTCGAGGGCGCGCTTGCGATCGCGACCCCCGAGCTCGCGCACGCGATCCGCGCCCTCATCGCGACCGGTCCGCGCAACCCCGCCGAGCGTCGCCTCGCGGAGCGCTTCCAGGCGCTCCCCGTCGGCCCCGATCTCTTCCGCGAGGTCCTCCTCCGCCCCGACGGGGAGGTGCTCCGCGTGGAATCGGGCGTCCCCGAGGAGCGCTCGCGCAGCGTGGCCGACCAGCTCCGCGTGCTCGTGCTCGCCGCCGCGCGGTACCCCGCGCTCGCGCGCTTCATCCCCGAGCGGCCGCCCCGGGCGAAGACGTGCTCGTTCTGCGACGGGCGCGACGAGGGCTGGTGCGCGGGGTGCTTCGGGTTGGGGTGGGTGCCGTAACGGCCCGTGGTGGCCGGTTTCCCCACTTCGGCTTAGAGTCGTTGGCATGGCCGACAAAACCCCGCGACGCAAGCAGCTCCTGCGCGACGTCCAGCAGACCGCCGCGCTCATCGACCGCTATCAGGACCCGGAGGTCGCGCCCGACCATCGCCCGCCGTGGTCCCTGATCGTCACCTGCCTCCGCCGGATCGCGACCGGCCTCGAGAGCCAGGGCTTGAAGCGCTTCGCGGCGCGCGCGCGCGCGATGGCCGACGAGGACACCGTGGTCGCGTGAGCCCGAGTTCGGGTTAGCATTCGCGCATGGGCGCTTGGGGTGTGGGCAGCTTCGAGAACGACGACGCGATGGACTGGATCGCGATCCTCCTCGATTCGGACGGCACGGACGCGATCCACGAGGCTCTCGAGCCGCTGCTCGCCGACGACGGCGGCTACCTCGAAGCGCCCGAGTGCTCGGCCGGGCTCGCCGCCGCGGAGGTCCTCGCCGCGCTCGCCGGGCGGCCGGCCGCCGATCTTCCCGACGAGGTCAAGACGTGGGTCGCGTCGCACCGCGCGCTCGGAAGCGCCGGCCTCATCGCGCGGGCGCACAAGGCCGTCCAGGCGGTCGCGACGAGCTCCGAGCTGAAGGACCTGGCGTCCGACTCCGACCAGCTGGCCGCGTGGCAGGCCGCGATCGCGGACCTGACGGAACGCCTGTAAGTAGGCGGAGCACCTAGCGCTGTTTGACGTGGGGCCAGGCCCTGGTATCTTGTCTGCAGTTCTGGTCGACAACCTCTCGTTCAGAAACGACTGATTGATTTGACTGGCCCGTCGGATCGGGCTGGCGGCCGGAACCGAGAACGGCGTCCTACGGGACGCCAGGAGTTCGAGAATGGGTACCAGGCTCTATGTCGGAAACCTTCCCTTCAGTGCGGATGAGACTGCCATCCGCGAGCTTTTCGCCACCAACGGCCGCGCGGTCACCGAGGTCAAGCTCGTGACCGACCGCGACACCGGCCGTCCCCGCGGCTTCGGCTTCGTGGAGATGGGCAGCAGCGCTGACGCCGATGGCGCGATCCGCGACCTGAACGGCCGCGACTTCGGTGGTCGTCCGCTGACCGTCAACGAGGCCAAGGAGCGCAGCAGCGGCGGTGGTGGCGGCGGCTTCGGCGGTGGCGGTGGTTACGGCGGCGGCGGTGGCCGTCGCGACCGCTACTAAGCTTCACTCCATCGATCTCGATAGGGCGCCCCTTCGGGCGCCCTTTTTTTGCCCCCAAGAACTCTCCCCCGCGGTTATGGGATAGGAGTATTTTCGTTTCAACGCAGGGGGGACGGGACATGAAGCGCACCGCGGCCCAGGCCGCCCTCGGTCTTCTCGTCGCATTCGCCGGCATCGGATTCTCTTACGCGCTCGACCTTCAGCAACGGGTCGAGGGCCGCCGCGCCGTCGAGCAGGTGTACTGGCGCCACCGCATCTGGCCGGAGCAGAACCCGGGTCCGAAGCCGCCGCTGTCCGAGGTTCTCCCCGACCGCGCCGTGCGCGAGCAAGTCGAAGAGGGGCTGCGCAAGTCGTGGGCTCTCGAATCGATCTTCGGCCGCCCCATCACCGAAGCGCAGATGCAGGCCGAGGTCCGGCGCATCGCGCGCGACTCGCGCGATCCGCAAACGCTGAAGGAGATCTGGTTCGCTCTCGACGACGATCCCGAGCGCGTCCAGGAAGTGCTGGTCCGTCCCGCGCTCGCCGATCGCCTGCTGCGCGGTGTGTACGAGGAGCGCCCGACCCAGCAGTCGTTCGACGCGTGGTGGGCCGAAACCAAGAAGACCCTGGCGGCGCCCGAGCCGAAGCAGCTCGCGTACGAGCCGCTGCCGACGCTCGCCGTCGTCTGCACGCCCGGGACGTGGTCGAAGATGTTCTCCGGAGTTCCCCTCGCCCGGGAGCAGCACACCGCGGTCTGGACCGGCGCCGAGATGATCGTGTGGGGAGGAACCGACCTGAGCGATCCCCCGAATGACCTCGTCGGCGGACGCTACGACCCCGCGACGGATACGTGGAGCTCCGTGACCACGACCGGCTCGCCGCTGCGACGCTATGGCCAAACCGCCGTGTGGACCGGGACCGAGATGATCGTCTGGGGAGGCCGCACCCTCGACAACTTCGGATCACCGCTGGACACGGGCGGGCGCTACGACCCCGCCTCGAACACGTGGACGCCCACGCGCACGCAGCAGGCCCCGGCGGCTCGCGCAGGCCACACCGCGGTGTGGACGGGGACGCAGATGATCGTCTGGGGCGGGTTCGGATCAGAGTTCACGAACGCGTTGAACACGGGATCGCGCTACACCCCCGCCTCCGACTCCTGGTCCACGGTCAGCACGACCTCCGCACCCCTGGGCCGCTACTGGCACACCGCGGTATGGACGGGAAGCGAGATGATCGTCTGGGGCGGCAACACGTACGATCAGAACAACGCGATCGAGATCAGCCTCGGCACCGGCGCCCGCTACTCCCCCGCGACCAATTCCTGGACCGCGACCGCCGCCGCGCAGGCCCCTTCCCCGAGATACCGGCACACGGCCGTGTGGTCCGGAAACAGGATGATCGTGTGGGGCGGGACGGATACGAGCGCCACCACCTTCGCGACCGGCGCGCGCTACGACCCCTCGACCAATTCGTGGAGCGCGACGAGCACGACGAACGCGCCTGAGCCACGTTGGGCGCACACGGCCGTCTGGACGGGGACGGAGATGCTCGTCTGGGGTGGCGGCGGAAACGCCTATCAAGCCGACGGCGGCCGGTACCTGCTTTCGAGCGACACATGGACTCCGATCGCGGAGGACGCCGGCTCGCCTCCGGGGCGGCTCAACCACACGGCCGTGTGGACAGGAACCGAGATGATCGTCTGGGGCGGGACCGCGCTTCAAGGCGAGACGAATACCGGCGGTCGCTTCGCGCCCGCCACGGGAACCTGGACGCCGACCAGGTCCAACGACCCACGTCCCAACGGCGTTGGCTCCACGGCGATCTGGAGCGGCGCCGAGATGATCGTGTGGGGTGGGGACAGCGGGGTCCCCGGAAGTCCCGCTCGGGGCAGCCGCTACGACCCGGCGACCGATTCCTGGTTCCAGATGAGCGACCACTATCCCCTGTGCGGCCACTCGGTCGTGTGGACCGGGACCGAGATGATCGAGTGGGGTGGCGACACATGCCAAAACTTCGGCGGCTACCCGTACGGAAGCCGCTACAACCCGGCGACCGACTCGTGGACGGACACGACGACGTTCCTAGCGCCGTCCGGCCGCATCGATCACAGCGCCGTGTGGACGGGCACGCGCATGGTCGTGTGGGGCGGAAACACCGGTAATGCGTCGGGCGGACGGTACGACCCCGCGACCGATTCCTGGGAGTCGACGTCGACGTCCGGTGCGCCGGCCCCGAGGGTCGGGCACGCCGCGGTCTGGACCGGCGGCGAGATGATCGTCTGGGGAGGAACCTCATCCGGCAACTCGGTCAACACCGGCGGACGCTACGAGCCGATCTCCGATGTCTGGTCGCCCATCACCCAGAACGGTGCGCCCTTGAACAGCGGCCATCCGCTTGCGATCTGGACCGGCGACGCGATGCTCACGGCCAACAGCTTCGACAGCGTCTCGACCATGCACCGCTACGACCCGGGGGCCGATCGGTGGCAGCAGAAGGCCGGCATGTCCGGCTTCTGGGGCGGCGATGATCCCGCGTTCGGTTGCGGCGAGATGGTCCTCACGAAGTCCACCGGCGAATGGACCGCTTACAACCTTGCGACCGACACGTACAGCGCGCTGTTCGCACCGGTCCTCGGTGGGAACATGGTCTCGGGCGCGGGCAACCTCATGCTCTGGCAACCGCCCAACGACGGATGGGTCTCCTGCCGCTGCGTGCCCACGGTCCCGCCGCCGGGAAAGGTGACGTTGCTCAAGCTCGCGAAGGCGCCCGATCACCTGTTCTGGGCCGACGACGGTGCGGCGTCGGGATACGACGTCGTCCGCGGCAGCCTCGGGACACTGCGCTCGAGCGGCGGCAACTTCACGACGGCGACACAGACCTGCCTCGCGAACGGCACCGCCGACAACTTCCTGATGGAATCCACCGCGGCGCCGGCGGGCGGCTTCTTCTACCTCGTGCGCGTGAGCGACGTGCGCGGGAACGGCACCTACGACACCGGCGCCGCGTCGCAGGTGGGGTTGCGCGATGCCGAGATCGCGGCGTCGGCGGGAGTGTGTCCCTGATCGCGGGCTTCGGGTACTCTCCCGGCGATGCCCCGATTCGACACGACGGCGCTCCACGACGCCCTCGAGCGGCGGCGCACCCAGCTCGGGCTCACCTGGCAGGACGTCGCGAACGCGACCGGCGTCTCCGCCGCGACGCTCACGCGCACGAAGAAGGGCGGCCGGCTCGAGGTCGACGGCATGCTCGCGATGGTGTCGTGGCTCGGCTCCCCCGTCGCCCGGTTCGTGCAAGGTGGAACGGCGCCGCGATTCGTGTCGGTGTGGGAGATCGAGGTGCGGCCGGAGAAGGTCGCGGAGTTCGAGCTCGCGTATGGTCCCGACGGCGACTGGGTGAGCCTCTTCCGCCAAGCGGAGGGATACTCGGGCTCGCTGCTGCTCAGGGACCGCGTCGTGCCGCACTGTTACTTGGTCGTGGACCGCTGGCGGAGCGAGGACGCCTACGCGCGCTTCCGCGAGCGATTCGCGGAGGAGTACCGAGCGCTGGACGAGCGGTTCAAGGAGCTGACCGTGCGCGAGCGGGAGATCGGCGGGTATGACGAGTAGGAGCGAACCGGTGCCTGTCACCATTGCGGAGACCACATGCAGGAGCAACCGACTCCCGACAAGATCCTCCAGACCGGCCTCGCGTTCTGGGCCTCGAAGACGCTTCTCAGCGCGATCGAGATGGGCGTTTTCACGGAGCTGGCCCGCGGCCCCGAGCCGCTCGAGTCGCTCCGCGGCCGCCTCGGCCTGCACCCGCGCGCAGCAGCCGACTTCCTCGACGCCCTGGTGGCGCTCGGCTTCCTATCGCGCGAAGGCGACCGCTACGCCAACACGACCGAGACCGGCCTCTTCCTCGACCGCAACAAGCCGTCGTACGTGGGCGGCATCCTCGAGATGGCGAACGCCCGCCTCTACCCGTTCTGGGCGCACCTCACCGAGGCGCTCCGGACGGGGAGCCCGCAGAACGAGGTCAAGTCCGGAGGCCCGGGCCTGTTCGAGACGATCTACGCCGACCCCGCGCGCCTGAAGCAGTTCCTCGCCGGGATGACCGGCATCAGCCACGGCGCCAACATGACGATCGCCCGCGCGTTCCCGTGGAAGGACTACCGCACCTTCGTCGACGTCGGCACGGCGCAAGGTGATCTCGCGACGCAGATCGCGCTCGCCCACCCGCACCTTCGCGGCACCGGGTGGGACCTTCCGGAGGTGGCCCCGGTGTTCGAGGAGTACACCGCGGCCGCCGGCGTCTCGGACCGCCTCACGTTCCGGCCCGGCGACTTCTTCAAGCAGGACATCCCGAAGGCCGACGTGGTGCTGATGGGACACATCCTCCACGACTGGGACCTGCCGACGAAGAAGATGCTCGTCAAGAAGGCGTTCGACGCCCTGCCGCCCGGCGGCGCCTTGATCGTCTACGAGGCGATCATCGACGACGACCGCTCGAAGAACGCGTTCGGGCTGCTGATGAGCCTCAACATGCTCATCGAGACGCCCGGCGGCTTCGACTACACCGGCGCCGATTGCTCGAGCTGGATGAAGGAAGCCGGCTTCGCCTCGACGCGCGTGGAGCCGCTCGTGGGGCCGGATTCGATGGTGATCGGGGTCAAGTAGGGGCGTTGCGGAGTCGCAAGCCGCAGGCTGGATCCGGACGTCATAACTTGCCACGGCGCCGCATGTCCTTGGCGACGGTCTCGAGCTTGAGACTGGGCTGCTTCGCTCGCACGCGGTACGCGACGAGATCTTCGGCGTCTTCGGCGATCCGTCGCCGCCTCCGCTCTCGCCGCGACAGGGAGTGGTCCAGTCGGTACTCGGCTTTCTTCTCTCCCACCGCATACCGGATCGGAACCGACCGGGCGCTGGTGATGGTCTTGGCGAGATCCTTCGGCATCGCGCCCAGCGCGAGCAGCCCGCGAACGAGGAGATCCAAGGAGACGGCGGGATCGCCCGTCTCCATTTTTGCGACGCGTGACTGGCTGGACCCCAAGGCCTTGGCGAAATCCGCCTGCGTGAGGTTCTGTCGAACCCGCCGCTCTCTCAGCCCCTCCGCGAGACGCAGCCGCAACTCGATGTACGCATCTTCGACGGGGGTCAGGCCCAGAACCTCCTTGACGGAGCCGACCTTCCAACCCTTCGCTTCGAGCCGCTTCTTCTTCGCTTCACGCATCGTCGTACCCTCGAAATCGGAGCCCCGGCCTCTCACCGATGGACTGTATGTCCAATCCGACATAACATCAACAACGCCTACCGGGTCTAGAATTCGCCCATGGGTCAGGAAGCCACGGTGCGGATCCTCGTGCACGGGTTGGCGCGAGGGGATAAGGAAGAACTCGGTCGGCTCATCGGATCCGCTTCGTCGGGCTGAGCACGGCGGTGCCTGACTCCAAACTGCTCGCCGGTCTCATCGTCTCGTGCGCAACTCTCCTCGCCTGCGCACGACCGGACACGCAGCGCGCTCCCGGCTCGACCTTCCGTGACTGCGCGGACTGCCCGGAGATGGTCGTGATCGCCCCGGGCACGTTTGTCATGGGCTCCCCCGCCTCCGAGGCCGGGCGCTTCGAGGAAGAAGGGCCGCAGCACCAGGTGACCTTCGCCCGCTCGTTCGAGGTCAGCCGCGCACCGATCACGCGCGCGGAGTACGAGGCGTTCGCGCGCGCGACCTCGCGCCCCGACCCCGCCGCCTGCTCGTCCATGAACGACGACGGCCACTGGGTCAACACGCCCGGCCTGAGCTTCCGCCATCCCGGGTTCGATCAGACCGCGGATCACCCGGCGGTGTGCGTCTCCTGGGACGACGCGCACGCCTACGCGCGGTGGCTCACCGAGAAGACCGGCCGGCCGTATCGGCTGCCGACCGAGGCGGAGTTCGAGTACGCGGCGCGCGCCGGCTCGACGGCCGCCTTCGCCTGGGGCGCCGCTGCCGAAGACCTGTGCGCCCACGCGAACGGGTTCGACGCCACGGCCGGCCGCGCGCACCCCGGCTGGCCCGCCGCCGCCTGCGACGACGGGTACGCGTACACCGCGCCGGTGCGCGCCTTCCCCACGAACGCGTTCGGGGTGTACGGCGCCGCCGGCAACGTCTTCCAATGGACGGAGGATTGCTTCGTCGACGGCGGCTACGCCGGCGCACCGGCGGACGGCTCGGCCCGCACGCGGGACGGATGCGAGCTGCGCGTCATCCGCGGCGGCTCGTGGCTCAACAGCGCGCGCGGGCTCCGCGCCGCGATGCGCGATCGCGACCGCCCGGGGGACCGCTACACGAACGTGGGGTTCAGAGTCGCATCGGCGCCCTGACCACCGGAGTAGCCTCGGCGACTCATGGCTGGACGCTGGGGCCTGAAGCGCCCTACCTTGGGCTCGCATGAACGAAACGACGACTCCTCCGCGCGGGCTCGTCGCCCGCTTGTCCGGCTACGCGGCGAACGCGCTGCGCTACTGGGAGCCGCGCCGGCTCGTCTATAACGGCGCGCTCGCCCTCGTCGTCCTCGCCCACTTCGCGGCCGACTGGCCCGGGTCGAAGAACGCGCTGACGTTCGATCTCGCGCTCGGCATCTTCTTCCTCGCCGTGCTGGCCAACCTGGCCTACAGCGTCGCCTACGCCCCCGACCTCTTCCTCCAGTTCTCCGGTCTGGACAGCGCGCTGCGCTGGGGCCGGCCGATCCTGCTCTCGGTCGGGATCGCGTTCGGGGGGACGATCACGCACTTCTTCGCGAGCAACCTCTTCAAGAATCCCTGACGTTCGACCGAGCGTGGACGTCTCTCGCGTTGCCCGGTCGCAACCGGGCCGCGGTCGCTCTACAACTCGCGGCGTATACTTTTCGCGTGCCGATCCCCGCGCTCGATCTCGACAAGCTGACGCGCGATGAGAAGCTCCAGCTGATCGACCAGATCTGGGACAGTCTCGAGGCCGACGCCGACGACCTTCCCCTAACCGAGTCGCAGCGCCGTGAGCTCGATCGGCGACTCGACGAGATGGATCGGGGTGACGTGGCCGGAATCCCTTGGGAACAGGCGCTGAAGGAGATTCAGAGCCGCCTCAAGTGGAGCGGCTGATCATTCGTCGAGCCGTGGCAGCCTGACGCCTACTTCCATTCGTGCCGAAGGAGCGAGCGATGCGCGGAGTCCAATACCTCGTCGATGACGAGGGCGAACGCACGGCGGTCGTCATCGACCTCAAGAAGAACGCCCAGCTCTGGGAGGACTTCTATGACGTCGCCATCGCGAAATCGCGGGCGAAGGAGCCACGGGAGTCCCTCGAGAGTGTCCGGCGGCGGCTGCGCCTTCGCAGCAAGCAGCGGTAATGGCAGCCTACGGGATCACGTTCGCCCGCAGTGCCCGCAAGGAACTCGAACGGCTCGTCGTATCGAAGCCCTCACGGCGGTCCGGCGGGACGGCCTGCATAAGGTCAGCGGCCTTGTTAAGACTTTGCCACCGAAGTATTAATAAGGCCAAGCGCTGTTAAGAGTTGCTCAACAGGGCGCACCGCTGTCGATTCCCTCCCCCCTCGCTTGTCACGGCCTCCCACGCCACAATAGGGGGCCCCGATGCGCTACTCGCTGCTCCTCAACGCCCCCGAGCCCGCGCAGGGCGAAATCCGCGAAGAGCAACTGGCCGAGTTCCGCGCCGCGTACGCCAAGTACGCCCAAGACCTCGACGACGCGGGCGTCCTGGTCTCGGCGGACATCCTGAAGCCCAGCTCGGCCGCGACGACCGTCACGCTCCGCACCGGCTCGCTGCAGATCCAGAACGGTCCGTTCGCGGACACCAAGGAGAAGCTCGCCGGCACGTTCGTGATCGAGGTCCGCGACCTCAACGCGGCGCTCGCCTGGGCCGAGAAGTGCCCGGGCGTGAACGACGGCGTCGTTGAGATCCGCCCCTCCGCGATCGTCTTCAAGGACGGCGCGTGGCGCCACCAAACGTAGGGATGAGAGCCGCGTTGATCCTCGCCGCCGCAACCCTCGCAGCCTGCGCGCGCCCGGGAGACGGCATGACCGCGAACAAGCACACGGTCGAAGCCTACATGGACGGCTTCCGCGCCACCGACCGCGCGAAGATCCTGTCGTGCCTGACCGACGACGTCGAGTGGGAGATCCCCGGCCTCTTCCACGTGAACGGCAAGGCCGCTTTCGCCGAGCACATCGTGGACCCGGGGTTCGCGGCGAAACCCGTGATCACCATCTCACGCATGACCGAGGAGAACGGTGTTGTCATCGCGGAGGGCTCGGTCCGCGCCGGCCGGACCGACGGCACGACGATGAACCTGCTCTTCTGTGACGTCTTCGAGATGAAGAACGGCAAGATCCGAAAGCTGGTCAGCTACCTCGTCCCCCTGTGAGGTCGGTCATGAACTGGCTCCCGAAGGCCGCGCTGCTCCTCGTGCTTCCCCTCCCCGCCCTCGCCGCCGAGCCCGAGATGGGGGCGGCCCTCGACAAGCTCACCGCCTCGGTCGACCGGCTGGCCGGGCTCCTCGAGAAGGACGCGGCGGCGCGTGCCGGCGAGCGCGATGGGCGGCGCGTGGAGGTCGCGGTCGCGATCCTCGGCGTGCGGTACCGGAAGATCGATCGCCTCGAGGACGAGATCCGGCAGAACGAACGCGAGGAGGAGGACCTCACGCAGGGGATCGAGCTCACCAAGTCCCAGCGCGACGAGTTCGCCAAGCTGGCCCAGAGCGAGAGCGGCGATCAAAGCCAAACGGATCGCACGAGGCTGGCCATGGTCGACGCTCAAATCAAGAGCACGGAGGACCGCATCGCCAAGCTGCACGAGCGAACGGGGTCGCTCCAAGCCGACGTCGCCGCCGAGAAGCGGCGCGTCGCCAGCATCGAGGCCCTCGTCGAGGATTGGATGGGGAAGCAGTAGTGGACGGCGCGGCGACGCCCTGACTACCACGGGCGCGGCTCGTGTCTCGCGAGGCCTGCGCCTCCCCGCTCGAGCCGGCCCGCCCTCTGATGGATGCGAAGGCGGGCGCTCCGGCTGAGGCAACCGCGACGCTCCGTTTCAAGACCGCAACCGCGAGCCGGAGATTCGCCCGGGTAACACCCGTGGACCTGAAGCAGGGTGGCTGCGCATGCATCCCGAGGACGTCGGCGCGCGGATCCTCGTCCTGCGGGGCGAGGCGGTGATGCTGGATGCTGACCTCGCGGTCATCTACGACGTACCGACGCGTGTTCTCAACCAGGCCATCCGCCGAAACCGCGACCGCTTCCCGCAGGACTTCGCGTTCCAACTCACCCCAGCCGAGCTCGTCAACTTGAGATCACAATTTGTGATCTCAAGTTCAGGACACGGTGGCCGTCGCAGCCCTCCCTGGGCGTTCAGAGCTCAGCCTTTTCGTTGTGCGAGCCTTCGTGCGGCTCCGAGGGCTCTCAAGCACCCATGCCGAGATCGCGGAGCGGCTCTCCGCGCTGGAACGCCGGGTCGTCGGTCATGACAAGGAGCTGAAGGTCATGTTTGCCGCGCTTCGCGCGCTCATCGAGCCCCCGACGCCTCCAAGGCGCCGGATCGGCTTCAAGAGCTCGGGACGCTAAGGCTTCGACCTGCCGACTCCGTGGTGGCTTCCCGCCCCCACGGTGGCGACGCCGCAGACGAAGTGGCCCGCAGCCGAACCACCTCGAGAACCGCCGTACGCTTGCGGCAAGAGGCGACCATGAGAACTACTCCCTTCGCCGCTCTCGCCGCCACGCTCGCGATCACGACATCCCTCGCCACCGATCCCCTGCCCCGTCTCGATCCTCAGGCGCAGACCGCGCTCAACATTCGGATCGCGGGGGAGGTCTTCCTGACTTTCGCAGAGCAGGGAGGGACGCTGCCGGAGCCCGTGAACAAGCTCGTGACGCTCGATTCCGTCGGGCCGGCGCTCGGCGCCGACCTGAAGCGGTCGCTTCCGACGCGCGACGGGTGGAACCGGCCGTTGCGCGCGATGGCGACGGAGGCGGGCGTGGTGCTCATGAGCTTCGGCGCCGACGGCGCCCCGGACCTGCCCTACGAGAAGCTGTCCGAGGAGGGCGACCGGCCGCTGGACGCCCTCGACCCGTCGTCCCCCAATCGCGACACCGTCTGGTTCGGCGGCCGCATCGAGCAGCAGCCCCGCGAACGAGAGTCGCCCTCGAAGCTCGCCAGCGCCGACCTCCGCTCGATCGGGACCGCGATCGAATCGTTCGCAGTCGACAACAACGTGTATCCCGGACCGACCGCGGGGCTGGTGCCGATCGACGCGCTCGCGGCGCAGCTCGAGCCGATCTACATCAAGCATGTCCCCCGCGAGGACCCCTGGAGGCGCCCCTACTACGTGTGGAGCGACGGCAAGTCCTACCTCCTCGTGAGCGGCGGCTCCGACGGGCTGCTCGAAGGCGCGTACGTCGATCCCGCGGCTCTCGGAGCGGGCCAGGAGACGAACGATCCGGCCGCCGACATCGTCTTCGCCGACGGCCAGTTCGTGAGGTGGCCGAGGGAGAGGCCCGAGGGCCGGTAGCCTGCGGCGACGAGCCCGGGCCAACTCTTCGGGGGCCGTCCTGCGAGAGAGAAAGCGGACACCCGGGGGCTGCCTGAAACGCCAGGGAGTCATTCTTCCGGTAGTTCAGCCGCCTCCCACCGCTCTTCCCCCGCCCGCCACTCCACCCTGCTCCTGACGAACCGCTCCGTCTCCTTGTCCATGAAGTGCACGTAGCACCCCTTCAGCCCACGCGACAGGAGAACGCGGTAGGTGTTCTTCACAAACTCGGCGAAGCGGTCCTTGCTGCGCTTCACGGTGACGTCGTGCGAACGCTCGCGGCGCGCGATCCAGTCGCTCGTGTCCGGGTCGTAGGCGAGGTCGGTGCCGAAGATGACGCCGACGTAGTCGAACTCGAACCCCTGCGCCGTGTACACGCAGCCGACCTGGTCGAGGCCGCCGGGCTCGTAGGCCCAGAGGTGCGACTTGGGGATGCCGCGGGCGAGGCGGCCGGCGTCGGGCCTCGCGTTCCACGGGCGCCGCCATTCGCCGATGACGACGTCCTCGACGAGCGTGCCGTCGGGGCGCGGCGTGGACCACGGCCAGCAGTAGCCGGCGGTCATGCGGGCGGAGAAGCCGGCGGCGGCCTTGCGGCGGATCTCGGCGTCGAGGTCGATCGGTGATTCGAAGATGCGGAAGTCGAAGCGCTCGTCGCCTTCCCAGATGACGTTCGCGGTGCGCTCGATGCCGAGGGTGTTGTTGATCCAGCTCACGAAGCCATCGGAGCCGGCGCAGCGGAACTGCGCCTCGAGCCGGTACTCGCGGACGTCGCAGCCGTAGGCGGACGCTTCGGCGCGGATGTAGTCGGTCCGGCCGATCTCCCCCGGCCGCACGGCCTGCCGGTCGTCGACGAAGAAGACGCTGATCTTCGCGGCGTCGAGGAGCTCGCGGACCTGCGGCTTGGTCGTGCGCTCCTCTTTCTTAGTGTAGATACTGTTGCTGGTCTCGCGGATTCGGTGGGCCTCGTCGCAGATGAGGACGTCGATCGCGTTGACGTCGGCGCCCATGTAGCTGTTGAAGTACTTGAACTGCTGGCTGCCGCGGGCGCCGATGATCTTGCGCAGCGTCTCGGTGAACGCCTTCGAGCCGGTGGCGTAGTGGGCGTTCAGGCCGGCGGCGGAGAGGTCGGCCATCAGGTTGATCGCGATCACGGACTTCCCCGTGCCCGGGCCCCCCTGGATGATCACGGCGGTCTTCTTGCGGCCGTCGAGGTCACGGCGCGCAGTCGCCAGGACCCGCTCGTAGACGACGAGCTGCTCGTCGAGGAGGACGTAGGCGGGGTTCCCCTTGATGACCTCGCCCACGTGCTCGAGGAGCTTCTTGCTCGCGCGGTACTTGCTCTGCTCGACGCGCCGGAGAATCGGCTCGCCGTGCCCTCCGGCGAGGCGCTGGGTCAAGAACGCCTGGAGCTGGTCGACGTCGACGGCCGTGAAGACCGGGGAAGCGTCGAGGATCGGCCTGAACCGCTCGGCGAAGAGCGTGTCGTCGGGCGCCGCCTCGTAGTTGTGGAGATAGGCGCAGGAGGCGAGGCGGATCGGTGAGGGCGGCTCGTGGAAGGCCGTGTGGCTGTCCTCGAGGTAGCGCTGGTACTGGTTGACCTGCGCCGCCGGGTGGAGCGTGTCGCGCTCAGCACCGCCGAGGCGCGTGGTCACCAGGTTGTCGGCTCCCGCGTCGCCGCAGCGCTCCCACTGCTTCAGCTCGAGGATGACCGCATTCTCGCGGCGGTCGCCGTCCTGTCCGCAGATCATGCAGTCGAGGCGCTTGCTCGTCATCGGGAGCTGGTACTCGAGCAGGACGCCGTGGTCGTGGAGGTGGGCGGTGTCGATGACCTGCGAGACCGCGCGAAGCGAGTTCTGCCAGGAGCTGACCTCGGAAGGCGCTGGGTTGTAGCGGTACTGCCGGAAGAAAGCGTCCTTCAGCTTGGCGCCGATGCGGTTGTGGACTGAGTCGCGGATGAAGTCGGTGGAGGAGCCCGAGTAGAGGCGCATGGGGGCGGAGTCTAACGGAACGGGCGGTCTCGAACTCCGTCGGCTTCGTGCAACGTCGTCTTCAGGTCCTCTTTACGCCGGCCACCGACCCAAGAGCGTCGGCGTAAAGACTCAAGTCTCTGGTCAGTTGCGCCAGTTCTTCCCGGAATGCTCCATGCCGGGGCCAAGCCCGTTCGTGTTCGCGCGCACTAACTCCGGAGGACCGACGGGATTCCCACTCCTCCAATTCGGGGTGCCACTTCGTCAAGAAAGGTCTGATCCCGACGTTGAGGACCGATATGGCGATACCTCCGACAGACTCCCGAGAGGCGCCAACGTCGGGTCCGGCCGTTGTCAAGACCTCTCGGGTCACACCGAACAAAGCATGGAGCGACGACAATGCTTCTCGGTCTATACCCTCGGCTACGGACAATTGCTCGACCGCAATTCGCGTCACAAGCTCCACATACAAGGACCATGCGGCGCGACGCTCAGTCGGGTCGGACTCCCACTCTGCGGATCCCAATCCGAACGGCAAGCTCACGGACACCTTCGCGAGCTTTGCAGGATCGCTTCTCGACATGATTCGAGTTCCCTCCTCTATCGGTCGTGACGATTCTTCAAGTCGCTAACGGTGAGCGCGGTCGAGACCGCCTCGAGATAGCCACGAACTTCGTTCTGCGTCTCGTCCAACTGTTGTAGACGCCTTTCGTATGCGATTTTGAATCCGGGACTGAACTTCCCCAGACCTCCCTCTTCAAGTTCTTGACGGTAGTCTCGAACATACCTCCGATGGGTGGCACACAGGTCGATTGAAGCTTTCAAGCTCGTGATCAGCTCCTCCCGAAGAGCACGGACGAGAACCGTCACGATCGCCTTGGCTGGCCCAGGAATCTGTACTTCCAGGTTCGCCTCGCCGACACCTGCCTTCCTGAGTCCAGGCGCCGACTGAACCAGGTCTCGAGCGATCGCGTCGATCGAGTCCGCGCCCAGATCGCTCCATGATCGCGGCTTCGAAGCCTCGACTCCTGCCGATGAGGGCCGTTCCGCTCGAGTGGACGCGTTCACTCCCTCCCCGGCGATGACTCGGGCCATGTCGGCAGCGAAGCCTTCCGGTCGGCCCTTCCCTTGCCACAACCGGTGCGCGAGGAGCGGCGGGAGAGGCTCATCGTCCAGCTTGACCACGAACACATGTCGGAGGTGCCGCCCCTCGATCGAGTCATAGAGGAGAGCCGACATCTCCACGCCGGTCCAGGGGCCCTCGTTGTAGGCTTTCGAGAAGAAGATCAGCGCGCAGGTCGATCCCGCAATTCCCTGGTTGATTTTCGCGATGAGATCATCGCTCATCTCCACGTCGCTCTGGTCGATCCACAGGTCGATCCCTGCATCGCGCAGGCTGTCGACGTACGGCTTGACGTTCGCCCAGTCTTTCCGTGAATAGCTCAAGAACACTTGCCCGCTGGACATCTCAATTCGCCTCCGCAGGAACTTGATACCCGCCAGAAGTACGGTCCCAACCGTGGCAACCCCACTCAACACGATCACAGCGATGGACCACGGGCCGAGAGGTTTACTTGTTGGAAAGATGAGAATGCGCGGCGCGCTCTCACGGCCGGGCTCGTAGACACCGATCTCCACCTCATGGTCATTGACCTCGGTCACTTGCGAGTTCTGCGGAAGGGGCGACCCACCTTCCGCGATTCCCATCTTCCATTGAAGGCGCCTGGTCTCCTTGCTGTAGTAACAGTAGTCCGCCCCGACCCTGAGAAATAACAGACTCTGGAAGCTGTCGACTTTGGTCAGCTGCTCGAACGCGATCGCCTTCTGCAGCCGCAATTCAACGGTTGGCCAGTCATCTCCGAGAAACCTCGGGGCAAAGGGGGCCGCCACCTCGCTCGCTTGCGGCATGCTCGACACGAGCCCCAGAACCAAGGCAACCCCGACGGCTCTTAGATTCAGCAGCCGCTCGATCAACGGATGACCTGCACGATCCTCTACTTCTCAGCGATGGCATCGGGCGTCGGAGCGCGTCCGGCGTCGTTGGGTCGAATCGTACCAAGAGCGCTCAGGTTGATCGCCCCCAGGGTCCCTGCCTTCTCAGCAAGCAACGCCCAACGAAGGAACGCCGCGATTCGCGCGTAGCGCTCGACAGACGCCACAGGCCGATACCTCTGCGCAATGACGGACAAGTTGCGATTGGCGATCGCTGTCAAGTCATCGAGGGTACGGACCTGGTTACCCGGATCATTCGGATCGGCTCCTATTCCGATGGCCCCCCCTGAGCTCTGAACGAAGCTCGTGGCATAGCGGTAGCGCATCGAGCCATCGAGCTTGATGGCGCGCTCTTCGAGCACGACCTTCGTTTCGTCATCGAGTAGAACGGCGAGCGTAATCGGGTTCACGAGCGCGCCGGCGAGGTCGGCGAGACCGTCGCGAGCTGCGCCGCCTTTTTCCTTCAGCCAGACCGCAGCCCATCTTCGAAGCAACGACTCATCGCACTTTCCGGCGCGGCAACTGTCGATGGCCATGTCCTGTGACAGTCCCAGGATTGCGTCGGAAGTGCTCTTGATCGATTGGATGTACGACGATGCGGCGTCCCGCGCAGTTCGTTTCAGCTCGCTTTCGATCTCGGATGCCGATTGCGCAAGTAGCTTCTGACCCTCGGGAGTGGCGAGGCGGGCCTCAAGTTCTTCTGGTTCAAGGCCCTTCGACTTCCCAAACTCGGAAAATCCTCGTCGCGCAAGCGCGAGGGCGATGCCCTTGAGCGAAACGGTGGGTGGCAGTTGTAGTTCGGCCACCTCGCGGTTCTGAAGCGCAACATTTCTTGCGAATTGCTGCAGGTCCAACGACTCCACTCCTCCGTTCTTCCCCGAAGTCAGCAACGTTCTCAGGAGCGGCGCGGACACGTTGCGACTGCCCTTCAATTCCTCGCACCATGCAGCGATGTCGTTTTCAGCAAGGGGCTGAACGTCATGGAAGACCGCTTCGTACTCTTTTCGATGCGCGTCATACATCTTCTTCTTGGCAGCGGAGAACGCTTCGAAGGACGGGTTGGGCTGGCCGTTCGGGAGGGTGGGCTTGTCCAGATCCCAGGGAATCTTGCTTTCCAGCACATTGGGATCCTAAGCTTAGAATTCCACGTGGACAAGTTGTCGCGGCCGCTTCTATAGTGTCACCTAAATACTAGTGACTCCAGCGTAACTGGACTGGCCACAGTTAGGCCGCAAATGTAATCACACTGGCTCACCTT
>JADMIO012610661.1_pt1 | contig 50838 bp, 60 predicted proteins | sample 8958161 | NCBI WGS metagenome assembly JADMIO01 (sample SAMN16585339, study PRJNA669376) | soil metagenome | isolation source: Crop rotation soil | place: USA: Cullars Rotation, Alabama | collected 2011 | reverse complement strand
CGACAACTTGTCCACGTGGAATTCTAAGCTTAGGATCCCAATGTGCTGGAAAGTCCTCGAACCGGCGCTCATGGAAAAGTTGATACGGCAGATACGTCGCATCATCGAGGTCGTGAACGCGGAATACAAAGAAATTTCCTAATGGCACTTCAAAGCACCACAGGATTTTGGCCAGTCACGCTCGCACTGCTCGGAAACACATTCGTTACGATCATCAAGTTTGCGGCAGCATTCGTCTCCGGCTCTGCCGTACTTTTCTCGGAAGCGATCCACAGCGTTGCGGACACGTTCAATCAAGCTCTCTTACTTATCGGTTTACAGCGCTCCCAGAAAGCGCCCGATGATTCCTTTGAGTATGGCTACGGCAACGAGCGATTTTTCTGGGCGCTTATTTCCGCATGCGGCGTTTTCTTCATTGGCGCTGGCATTACCGCATACAAGGGCATTACTACTCTGCTCCATCCAGAACCTATCGAGTTCTCGCCGCTCATCATCATCGTGCTTGCGACCGCACTCGTGGTTGAGTTTTACACATTTAGGCGTGCGGCTGTGGAATTGAAGAAAATATCGCCACGCGGCTCATGGCGCACGCGCATCGAACGCGCCGACCCTTCGACCTTGGCCGTATACCTTGAAGATGCGGTTGCGGTGTTTGGTGTTTTGGTGGCAGCTGCTTCTATTGGGATCTCATACGTAAGCGGTACTTCGACCGCTGATGCCGTCGGCTCCATCGTCATCGCCATGCTCTTGGCTGGCGTAGCCGTCGTGCTCATCAGCAAAAACTACTCTTACCTCATCGGCAAGGCTATGCCGGAGGAGATGCAGGATCGAGTCGTACGGCTCGTCGCGAGCGATCCGGTGATAGAGCGTGTGATAGATTTCAAATCGTCAGTCGTCGGTTTCGGTCGCTACCGCATTAAATTTGAGCTCGATCTTCGCGGAGAAGCACTGCTGAAAGAAGCTCGCAGTAGTCAAAATGCCGATGCGGAATATGAACTCATCAAGAACGATCCGCTCGAATTCGAGAAGTTACTCGCGTCGTACTCCGAGCGTATCCCGCGCCTTATCGGCAAGAAGATCGACGAACTTGAGAATCGCATCAAAATACTGTGCCCCGAAATTAAGCACATCGACATCGAGATAAATTGACGTTGAAAATTCTGTCTGCTGCTCTATACTTGCCGTATGCATTACCTCGGCGTTGGTTCTCTCCTTCTTCCCGACGTGGCGGGCATCATAGTGCTTCTCCTCATCTGGAATCTCTTTTGGAAGGGTTTCGCGCTCTGGCACGCCGCAAAACGCGGCGACAAGTGGTGGTTCATCGCGATGCTCATCATCAATACCGCCGGCATCCTTGAGATCGTGTACCTCTTTTTCTTCGCGAAAATCCCCGAATTCCGCAGCAAAGTAGGTCTTAGCAACTAGGGGCTCGGCATGCGCAGCTTTCTGCAACGGCTCTTCCGCACTTTGCGGAAGAGCCGTTTCTCGTATACGCACCTCATCGAAATACGCATTTTTCGCGACGCGATCCTTCACAACCTGCGCACATACCAAAAAGCTTGCGCAGTCGCTCCCGTATTGAAGAGCAACGCCTACGGCCACGGACTCGCAGAAGTCGCGCATATTCTTGATGGACAGACGCTTCCCTTTCTCTGTGTCGATTCGTATTTCGAAGCGCTTATTCTGCGTAATGAAGGTATCGGAACACCGCTCCTCATTCTCGGCTATACACCGCTTGAGACCTTACTCAAAAATGGCCTTGAGGATGTTGCATTCGGGATTATCAGCATCGAAGGATTGCGCGACGTCGCCGCAAGCACAAGCGAGGTGAAGATCCACCTCAAGCTCGATACCGGTATGCATCGACATGGGATCCCGCTCGAACATATAGACGAAGCCGTGCGACTTATTCGCGGCAACGCACGCATCACGCTTGAGGGCTTGTATTCGCATTTTGCCGACGCGGATACTCCCGATTCAGCACATGCAGGGATGCAAATAAAACGCTGGAATGACGCAGTGAAGAGATTCCGGAGCGCATTTCCCTCGCTGCGCTACTATCATCTCTCCGCGTCTTCGGGCATCTCGCGTATACAAGAATTCGAAGCCAATGTGCTGCGGCTCGGCATTGGACTCTACGGGATCAACGTGTCACCCACGCCGCTTCCCCTTATGCCCGCGCTTGAGATGATGACCCGCATTACCTCGGTCCGCACGCTTTCGAAGGGCGAATCGATCGGCTACAACGCGACTTTCACGGCGCCGCGCGATATGAGGGTTGCCTCAATTCCTGCCGGCTACTTCGAGGGCGTGGACCGCCGTCTCTCAAATAAAGGCTCTCTCGTTGTAGCCGAAAGACCGTGCCCTATTGTAGGCCGCGTCAGCATGAACATCACCTCCCTCGACGTATCGAAACTGCCCAACGCGCGTATCGGCGAGAAGGTCATCGTCATAAGTGATGACGCGGCCGCTCCGAATTCGGTTGAGGGAATAGCAAAAACGTGTGGCACGATTCCCTACGAAATCCTAGTGCACATTCCCACGCACTTGCGACGCACCGTCGTTTAGAGCACTTTGTGAATGAGCCACGAGATGATGGAAAGCACGAGCGCGCCTAAAAGTGCCGGAATAAGACCGGCGACGGCAAAACCAGGTACGAGCGCAGCCATTACGTAAAAAAGAATAGCATTCAAAAGCAGTGAAAACAGACCGAACGTGACGATAGTGATAGGCAGGGTAAGGATAGTCAGTACGGGCTTCACTACCATTGTGAGCACCGACCATACAAGCGCCGCAAGCAAGATGCTTTCCCAGCCGCCGGTGACTGTTAGACCGGGAACGAGATTGACCGTTAGGATGACGGCGGCAACGGTCCCGAGGTACCGCAGCACGAGTTTCATGCGATCATTGTAGCAAATCCGTCACTCGTATTCCTCTTCTCCGGTCGCTATACCGAGGTCCTCATCCTCGTCGGATTCATCGAGCGCTTCTTCAACAACTTCGGGGATATCCTCCTCTTCGCCGGGTTTTTTATCTTCATCAAATGCCATAGATAGTTTGAAAAGTGAAAGTCTAGTAACGCGAACACGACTATAGTACTTGCGCGCTTTTATCTTGCAAGATAGGTGCGGCGCGGATGTGTATAACTTCGAGGCTCGGCGGATACACGAAGGCCCGGCCTCTATCGCTTCTCTTGCCTCGCTTGACTATACTGGCGCTATGCGCCCCGAGGATGCGATAACCAAACACTTCAGGTTGGATAAAAACCAAATAGCAGCCTTAAAACGCCTCGGGCTAGCGACCATACTCGATCTTTTACGCCATTTTCCTTCCCGCTACGAATCCGGCGGCGCGTCTGTGCGCGTGGAAGGGCTGTCTCCCGGAACCAAAGTGACGCTCGTGGGCACAATGAAGGGTTTGAAAGCAAAAAAATTATGGAAAAGCCGCCGCAACATCACGGAGGGCTGGTTTGAAGATGGCTCGGGGCGCGTGAAGATCATGTGGTTCAATCAGCCATACATTGCTTCGTACATCAAAGAAGGAAGCATGGTGAAAGTCACAGGCACCGTTGGCGGCAAAGAAGGCAACCCGTATATCGCAAACCCGGAAGTCGAGTACCTTCCGCCCGGCGTCATTCCCGAAGGTCTTTTTGATGCTGAAAAGGAAGCGGGCGCGCCGGGAATTTTTCCTATCTATCCCGAAAGCCGCGGCATTACGTCGCTGTGGTTTTTTCATGCCCTGAAGAGGATCTTTGAAAGCAGTGTGCTCGCGGCGCTGGAAGACCCGATTCCGAGCAGCGTGCGCGAGCGCTACCACTTGCCCGATATAGCGACCGCGATCCAATGGGTGCACAAACCGGAAAAAGAAGACCACGCGACGGTCGCGCGTAAGCGATTTTCTTTTGAGGAAATATTCACGATACAGGTGGCGCGCGCTCTCGATAGAAAGGAGAATGATTCGCAAGTTTCTTTTCCCATGCCCGAGGCGGTGTCCCTTTCCGAGCGCTTCCTTGCGTCCCTCGACGTGAAGCCGACCAATGCGCAGAAGCGTGCTATTGACGATATTCTCGTGGACTTTCAGAAGCCTCATCCGATGGCTCGCCTTCTCGAGGGCGACGTCGGGAGCGGCAAGACGCTTGTCGCCGCCGCAACGGCCTACGCGGTCGTGAATTCAAGGCCGCCGGAGCGCAAAAGCGGCACGCTCCAGGCAGCCTACATGGCACCGACGGAAATACTCGCACAACAGCACTTCCAGTCGTTCATTCGGTATTTCAAGCATCTCCCCATCAATATTGCCCTTATTACGGGAAGCGGCTGCAAAAAGTTCCCCTCGAAACTAAAGAAGGGCGAGGCGACCGATATATCACGCACGCAACTCCTCAAGTGGGTCGCTGGCGGTGAGATAGCTATGGTAGTGGGTACACACGCGCTCATCCAAAAGTCGCTGAAATTCCAGCACCTCGCGTACGCTATCGTGGACGAGCAACACCGCTTCGGCACGCGCCAGCGCCGCGCCCTTGCGCATAAAGGAGACGCGGCGCCGCATTTTCTCTCTATGACAGCAACACCTATACCGCGTACGCTCGCGCTCACGTTATACGGCGACCTCGACATCTCCGTTCTCGATGAGCTTCCGCCGGGGCGAGCGAAAATATCTACGATGCTGCTGAAGCCTCAGGACCGTGCCGAGGCGTACGAGAAGGTGCGTGACGAGATACGCAAAGGACACCAAGCGTATGTCATTTGTCCGCGCATCAATGAGCCAGATCCGGCGAAGATAAACGCGTTGCAAGCGAAGTCCGCAAAAGCAGAGGCCAAACGCCTCAAAGAAGAGGTATTCCCTGAATTTGAAATAGGTCTCCTCCATGGCGCCATGAAAGCTGATGAAAAGGATGCAGTGATGACGCGCTTTGCAGCCGGTGAAATCCAGATACTGGTCGCGACATCGGTCATCGAAGTGGGTATCAACGTGCCGAATGCGACGGTCATCCTCATTGAGGGCGCGGAGCGTTTCGGCCTTTCACAGCTCCATCAGCTCCGCGGCCGGGTGCAGCGTTCTTCCTACCCGCCATCCTGTTTTCTTCTCCCAGAAACGAAGAGCGAGGTATCCATGAAGCGGCTGAAAACACTCTCAGAGAGCGACGACGGCTTCAAGCTTGCAGAAGCTGACCTCGAAGCGCGAGGCGCGGGCGACCTCTTTGGGAAACAGCAGTGGGGTGTCTCGGACCTTGGCATGGAAGCGCTGAAGAATGTGAAGCTCATCCGTGCCGCTCGCGACGAAGCAGAGCATATCGTAAGAAGTGACGGTGTAACAAAATATCCAGCGCTTCTGTCTCGCATCTCAAAGATCGCAACAGAATTACACACTGAATGAATTAGAGTGCGGTGTTGGAATCGCAAGTACCGCAGCTCTGCCCGCTTGGGCCGGCGCCCTTGAGGCATTGCCCGACAGGGCACGAGATCGTAGAGGCGTTGCTGTTGGGATTTACGCCATCGGCACACGGTATCTCGGACGAATACGTGATGCCGCCGTACCCAGTGCATGTATAGCCACCTTGCCCGCCTAAACTAGAGCCCGCGCTCGGTATCCAACCGCCGCCGGCGCACATGAGCAGTTTTCCATTTTGCGTAATGGTCGCGCCGTACGGATAGCTCGCCGTATTGTAAAAACATGTGGCACTGGTATCGACTGGCAAGTCATGCGTCAAGAGAGAACTACTCGAGCTGGTCGCGTTCGCACACGGCGTCACCGACCAGTAGCCGATGAGGCCGACGGCACACCAATACGTCGCCGGCGCCGTGCTCGAAAGTGGCGTGCTCGAGATAGTCTGTGCCGGTGCGAACACTGATACCGAAAATGGTGTAACAACGCTGTTGCCCGCGGCATCGCTGACGGTCGCACTCGCAGTATAGACACCGGGTGTCGTGTAGGTATGCGAGAAGTCCGAGCTGGTGACGAATACTTTCGCGATAGCGATGAGTTGTGCGAATGCCGAGTCGGAATCACCCCACGACATGCTGTACGAAAGCGCGTCGCCCTCATGGTCGCTCGCTGCAATGCTCCACGTGGCGCTTGAGCCGGCAGTCACACTCGACGGTCCTGAGACGCGCTCGATAAGAGGCGATTTATTCTGCGGCACAATCGCGTTCGTCGCGGTCGAAACGTTGCACTGCCACGAAGTGATGCATGTGCCTGATTTCACCGCCAGCCATGTATTCGCACAAGAGGCTGTCGGCGGCGGCGTATCGGAGCAAGTCGTCATTACTTGGCCCACAGTTGCAGCGGGCAGTGGTTGCGATGTTTTCGCGGGAGTCGCGGGCTTTGGCGGCGGACCGTTCGTAGCCCACGAACCAGGATTGGAATCGGCGGCGCACATTTTCTCCATCGCGGCGCGTGTTTTTGGACCCACGGCTCCCCATCCTGTAGATGTCGCGCTCCCGGTGGAGACTATCTTGTATGCGGCTTGCCAGTCTCTTACGCCCTGTTCCGTTGCCGGTCCAAAAAAGCTGGTCGCATTATCTGAAAGCAGATAACCGTCGTTGATGAGGAATTTCTGTAACAGCAATACATCCGCGCCTTTGTCCCCTACTTTCAGTGCGCGACTCGGCGCGCACATAGGAGTTGGTTTTGCTTCTTCTGTCTTCTGCGCGGCGACAGCTAGCGGCGTCGTGGTCGGCTGCTGCAACTGCGTTTTCAGGAATTGTATCTTAGCGAGTATGTTCTGAAGCTGTTGTTGCAGATCGCTCGTGCTCGCGGCACTCACTAAAAGCGGCAAGAGTAACGTGCACAAAAAAATTGCCGCTTTCCTCATGGCGCTAGTTCGGTACGCACTGCCCTCGCACCTGACAGCCGTTCGTATCGGTGGTATCTCCTGTGTAGTGATAGCCAATGGCGCAATCGACGTTCACTCGCGGTGCGCAGGAAGTAGTTGTGTCGGCAACGCATATCGGCATTGCACTGCAGGAAGTGCCCGACGGACGGTAATCTACATGGTAGCCCGTGGCACAGGTCGGATACGTGTAATTCGGACAGATCGCCGATTGCGTCTGCGTAGGCGCACCGACCGGGAGTGTGATATTCGCGGTCGCGGAGCCACAGTTGTTGGAGGCAGAGATCGTCAGCGGATAATTTCCGATGGACGGCGCGTAACCGGCAATGCTCCACGAGTGGACGGTCTGTGCGCTAGAGGTCGAGAGCGATGTTTGATCGGTAAGTTTCAAACCCTGTGGCAACCCTGTCGCCGAAACGCTCGTCGGGTTTGAGGCATCATTCATATAAGAGAGCAGCGGTAGCGTGAACGGATAGTTGGGTAGCGGCGTCTCGATCGAGGGAATGGTAAATACGGGCGGCTTGCAGGAAACTATGTTCGTTCCAGCAAGCGTGATGGGAACTTCAACTCGCAATTTCCCGCTAGTGATAACCACAGAGTAGGTGCCGGTCGTTTTATAGGTGTGCGGCAAGCGTTGTGTGAACGAGTTACAGACAGTATTCGGCAATTGGATGGTATCGGATAAGCCGTCGCCGTATTCGATCAGATAACTGCCGCCGCAAGCGTTGGCAGTGTTCACGGTGGCGTCAACGAGTATGACTTTCGCGTCGCTCCCGCTTGGCGTGACGCGAAGCGTGGCTCCCGCGATGCCTGTTTCGCTGCCGCTGCAATTTTGCACGATGGCGGCTTTCGTACGAGCGCCGAGGTAACCGAAGCCGGTGGTGTCGGGAGTGCCGCTCGTTACTACACCATGCTCCGCCTGCCAGCCCTGCAGAGCTTTTTCGGTCAATTCCCCAAAGTAGCCCGTTACCGAACTGCTATTCAAAAAACCGGCCGCGATCAAAAAACGCTGGAGCGCGGCGACCTCGCTGCCGCTGACGCCACGGCCGAAAGAATGTATGAGAGACGGGCAGTACGGCAATGAGCCAGGGATCGGCGTAGACGGCATTTGCACCGGAGCGGGCGCCGGCTGCGCCACCGGTATGACCGGCACTGGATTCGACTGCTGCAATTGAAGTTGCGCCTGTATCGAAGTGAGTTCTCCCAAAAGTTCGGCTATCTGCGCGCGTATCTCGTCGTCGGTAAGCGCAAAGGTCGCGGACGGTATAAGCATCGCAAGAAGAGCGCCGGTAAAAAATCGCATCGAGATCAAACGCGTCATGCTATTGGATGGTGATACCCGCGGTGTCGACGCGAGAGCCACGCGTAAGCGTGACGGTATATGAGCCATTCAGCGAATACGTGTGCCCCACCGTCATTGCACCCGTGCCGCATGTGCCCGTTGCCGGTGTCGCGCCGTCTCCCCAATCGATAGTGTAGGAGGAGCAGCCGCCGTCGAACTGTGCCTGCGCAGCGAGCGGATTGCCGCCGATGCCGGGTACGACCGTCATCGGTGTCGTGGCAGTTCCACCGCTTACGTCAATGAAAACTTCGTTTGCCGCAAGCGCGGAGGTGCTAGTGCCTTTATAGAGTTTTGCGGAAAATCGAGCCGCGCTTTGGTATTGATGGCTGACGGAGAACGAGCGTGCCGAGCATGTGGCGGAATCGAAGGTCAGCGGTACCGACTGACCGTCCCCGAATTGGAGATTGTAACTTCCCCCACCACACGCCTGCGCACCGTTGATGACGCCGGAGAACGTGACGCTGAGCGGTGCAGTGCCGGATGTCGGTGAGGCGGAGAGCGAATCGTTTTGGCTCGGCGTCGTTACGCCAGGCACGCCTTGCGAAGGACCAGGGCCATACGCAATAACACTTGCGGATGTGCGATGCGAACCTGCCGAGAGTGTTATCTGATAGTTGCCACCATACAAATAGCTGTGACCAAGCGTTTGCACCTGCTGCTGACAATTGCCTGCGGGCACGGTAATGGTGTTGGGCAGCGTGCCGTCGCCGTAATCAAGTTGGTACGAACCGCCGGTGCAGGAATTGACCGTGTTGACGGTCACGATGACTTTGACCGCGAGCGGTACCGGGCCGGAGATCGGCGTGACCTGAATATAACCGCCGACATTTGCGCCGCTTTGCGTGCCTGGCGCTGCTCCTCCGCCATTCAGAGTCGAGCACACAAGCGCAATGGCCGCGGCCGTGCGCGGACCGACGACGCCGTAGCCGGTCGTCGCGGCGTCTCCGGTCGAAACGATGTTGTACTTCACCTGCCAGCGCTTTACGGCAGCTTCCGTAAGCGCGCCGTAGTAGCCGCTGACCTGCGCTTCGGGATAGATAGCTGTATCGCGCGCGAGGAATTGTTGGAGACGCGACACGTCGTCACCGGACGAACCTTTCTTAAGACTGCGTCCGATCAGCGGGCACGCGCTTGAGTCGAGCGTGACGCCCGAAGGCGCGGTGGTGCTGCCGCCAAGCTGCGCCTGAAGGGCGGTGATGCGATTGAGGAGCGCTTGGGCCTGCGCTTTGAGGTCGGCGGCGTTACCGGAATTTCCGGCGGCAGCCGAGGCGGCAATGGAAACGGTACCGGTCATGCTTGGATGCAGCGCGCAGTGGTACGAGACGGCCCCCGATGACGTGAATAGGTGCGTGTATGTTTGCCCGGGTTGGACGGTGCCACTGTTGAAGGAACCGTCATCGGCAGTTACCGTGTGAGCAACGGAATCATTGTTGGTCCACGCCACCGTATCCCCCGCATTCACCGTGAGCGCGCTCGGCGAGAAGGCCATGTTGGCGATAGAAATGTTGATCTGTGCCGCGTGTGTGGTGTGCGGCAAAAATGCGAGCGAGGCGAAAAGTATTGCGACGGGAACAGTAATGCGAAGGGTGCGTGCCATAGGAGTATTGTCGCACGCCACACAACGCCACGTCTTCGATGTCCACAACTATGAACTCGCCCATCAGAACTCCCAAGTTGTCTTATCGTCAGGGATATTTTGCTCTGTCTTGGGTCGGCAGACGACGCTCGTAAAATTCCACGACCCTGCCTCGCCTGTTTCGCCTACTGACGAAACATGGCTCCGGCTCGGACCTGTAAAGAAAAACAGCACGCAGGTGCCGTTTTTCATTCAGGTCCGCCTGCTTGGACTCGAACCAAGAACCCCAGAGGTATAAGCTCTGTGCTCTAACCATTGAGCTACAGGCGGGTCCTCAGGATTATAGGACGCGGCACTGTTGGTGCCAACAACTACCGTCGCCTATCCTCGGCTATCTTCTTACGCACTTCAGCCTCCCCTTTTGCTACATCCTGATTGAAGACCTCGAGCTTCTGCTTGTGTTCTGCGACTCTTTTCTTCGCTTCTTCGACATTTTTTTTAGCACCTTCGAGCGCCAGCTCTGCGGATCGTAGGTTTTGCGTAGCGTGTACGACCTGCTCAGCGTGCCATGCTGCTTGCCGCTTCAGTTGTGCCAATCCCATCGCGTCCATGGGAGAAGTATAGCCTGCCTACCAGCAGGCAGGCGCTTAGCGAACAGCTTTCGCGACCGCTATCGGCGCACGCTTGTCGAACATGTCGGGGATGACGTAGTCAGGGGTCGGGTTTTTGATGAGCGCTGCTATCGCGCGCGCGGCGTTGAGTTTCACTTCGTAGTTGATCTTCGTGACTCCGTGATCGAGCGCACCGCGGAAGACGCCCGGAAACGCGAGCGAGTTGTTGATCTGGTTCGGGAAATCGGAGCGGCCGGTACCGACGACGAGTGCGCCGCCTTTTTTGGCATCCTCCGGCATGATCTCCGGTATCGGGTTGGCCATGGCAAAGACGATGGCGTCCTTGTTCATGAGCTTGATGTCTTCAGTTTTGACGGTGTTTGGACCGGACACGCCGAGAAGCGCATCGGCACCCGTTAGCGCGTCCTGTAAGTTGCCGTAAATGCCCTCAGAATTAAAGGTGGCGAGCTTTCGCTTGTGCTCTTCGGGGCGATTTTTGTCGACAATGCCTTTGCTGTCGAGCACGATTATTTTCCGTGCACCGGCCACGTGGAGCAATTTTGCGGTAGCGGTGCCTGCGGCACCTGCGCCAAGAATAACGAATCGAGCTGTGTCGAGTTTTTTCTTCACGACCTTGAGCGCGTTGATGAGCCCAGCGAGCACCACGATGGCGGTGCCGTGCTGGTCGTCGTGCATGACGGGAATGTCGAGCGCTTCTACGAGACGCTTTTCGATATCGAAGCACTTTGGCGCCGCGATGTCTTCGAGGTTGATGCCGCCAAACGCGGGCGCTATGGCAATGACCGTTTTGACTATTTCATCAGGGTCTTGCGTGTCGAGGACGATGGGTACCGTATCAATATCTGCGAACGTTTTGAAAATTGCAGCCTTCCCTTCCATGACAGGAAGAGCGCCGAGTGCGCCTATGTTGCCAAGACCGAGTACGGCGGAGCCATCGGAAACGACCGCGACGGCGCGACCTTTCATAGTGTAATGACGCGCTTCTTTCGGATTCTTAGCGACGTACGAAGAGACGGCCGCAACGCCGGGTGTGTAGACAAGAGAGAGTTCCGCACGATTGCGGATCGGAGCCGCAGGGACGATACGGATCTTGCCGCCGAGCTTTTTGTGGAGCGCTAAAGCCTTCTTTGCGACGTCAGGTTTTTTCATATTCGGCCATAGTATACTTTCTGCGTGACCGAGCAAGTTACGCTCAAAAAACCGTTCGACTCCCACGTACACCTGCGTCGTGGGGCCATGCTGAGAGCGGTAACGCCCTACACCGCGCGGTCTTTTTCCCGCGCCATCGTGATGCCCAACACTGATCCGCCCATCACCTCGCAGGAAATGGCGATGGCATACCGCAGCGAAATTTTTGACGCGTTGCCCCCGAATTCGAATTTCGAACCGCTTATGACCTATTACCTCACGCGTACGCTGACGCCTGCGGAGATAGAGCGTGGCGCGGTGGAAGCGCTCGGTACGAAAGTGTACGGTGTGAAATATTACCCGTGGGGTGCGACGACCAATTCTCAGTGGGGCTATAAAAATATTCTGGAAGCGAAAGAAGTGCTCAAAGAAATGGAGCGCGCCGGTATGCCGCTTTTGCTGCACGGCGAAGTGCATCTTGATGAGCACGGCGGCGAGGTAGATCCGTATCAAGGCGAACAATCGTTCGTGGGACACGTATTGCCCGCGCTTTTAGACGCATATCCAAAGCTTAAGGTCTCGCTCGAGCATGTGAGCACAAAAGAAGCCGCGGATTTTTTGGAAAAGAATGGAAAGGAAGGTCGCCTCGTAGGCACGGTAACGGTGCATCACCTGCTGTATACGCTCCAGGAGGCCGGACAAGACGCGATGCTGAAGGTGAAGCCACTGATAAAGACGAGCGCTGACAAGGAAGCTATCCGCGCGCTCGTCGCCAAGGGTCTTCCTTTTATTTCCGCGGGTACTGACTCCGCGCCGCATCCAGAATCCAAAAAACGCTCCCCTTCCGGGGCCTTCGGCATCTTCAGTGCGCCGGTAGCGGTCGAACTCTACACGCAGATCTTCGAAGAACTCGGCGCGCTCGACAAATTAGAGAATTTTCTTTCGGTCAACGGTCCAAAATTCTATGCCCTCGAGCCGAGTGAGGAAAAAATAACGTTGCAGAAAAAAGGGTGGCGGTTCAGCACAAAAATCATTACTGACGATCGCGACACTGTCGCCCCGCTGCAAGCGAATCAGACGATCCCTTGGCAGATGAAGAAATAGGTTGACTGTTCTGGCGCTGACGGATAGAGTTTTGCCGGTTGTGTCCAATTGGGGGAGTAAAGCCCATGTGCCTCGCGCTCATCGTCGGAGGTTCGATCAACTTCTATGGCCGCGTTAAACGCCGCTCAAGAACAATGGCAGCAATGTTGCTGTTTTTGATAGCAAGCGTCGTCGCGGTAGGCGTTCCGTATCTGGCAGCCACCCTGCCATATATCAACTTCCACTAACATCCGCGAGCGGCATCCGTTCGCGGATGCTTGCTAGACGAGCGGCTGGTGCTCGATGTCTTCCTTCTTTTTTGGTGTGATGCCGTGGGCGATGAGGATTTTCTCGAATTCTTCGCGCTCGATAGTCTCCACCTCCACGAGTCTTGCAGCGATCGCGTTCAACGTGTCGCGGTGTTTTTTCATGATCGCTTCCGCTTTCTTGTATGCGCCTTCGATGATGCGCTTCACTTCGGCGTCAATCGCAGCTGCTACTTCCTGCGAGACATCAGCGTCTACACCTTCACCGAATATCGCGCGCTGCGCAGAAGCAACGAACGCGATCGGGCCCATTTTGTCGGACATACCGTAGCGCGCGACCATGTTGCGGGCGAGCGCGGAGAGCACTTGAAGGTCGTTGGAAGCGCCTGTGGTTATGTCGCCGTAGACCAACTTTTCTGCCACGTAGCCGCCGAGCGACACCGCGATGTCGTCGAGGAATTCTTTGCGAGACTGCATCTTTCTATCTTCGAACGGAAGCTTCAGTGTGTAGCCCGCAGCGCGACCTCGGGAGATGATGGAAATTTTGTGCACCGGGTCAGCGTAGGGCAAAACACTAGCGACGAGCGCGTGACCGCCTTCGTGGTACGCAGTGATCTCTTTCTCTTTTTTATTGAGCACGTGCGAGCGACGCTCGGGACCAAGCATGACCTTCTCGATAGAGCGGATGAGGTCGTACTGCGTTATCTCTTTGCGATTTTCGCGCGCGGCCAAAATGGCACCTTCGTTCATGAGGTTGGCGAGGTCGGCACCCGAAAAACCCGGGGTACGCTCCGCGATCACGTTGAGAACGACATCGGGGCCGAGCGGCTTCGTGCGTGAATGTGTTTTCAAAATGTCCTCACGGTCTTTGCGGTCGGGGAGATCTATCATCACGCGACGGTCGAATCGGCCCGGTCGAAGGAGCGCAGGGTCGAGTACGTCAGGGCGGTTGGTAGCAGCCATGACGATGACCTTTTCATTCGGTTCGAAACCGTCCATCTCGACGAGAATCTGGTTGAGCGTCTGCTCGCGCTCGTCGTTGCCGCCGCCCACTCCGGTGCCACGCACGCGGCCTACCGCGTCAATCTCGTCAATGAAAACGATGGCCGGGGATGCTTTCTTGGCTGTTTCAAACAAGTCACGCACACGCGACGCGCCAACGCCGACGAACATCTCTACGAACTCCGAACCAGAGATCGTGAAGAACGGTACGCCAGCCTCCCCCGCCACCGCGCGCGCGAGAAGTGTCTTGCCGGTGCCCGGCGCACCCATGAGCAGCACACCTTTCGGGATACGCGCGCCTATCTGAATAAATTTTTTCGGATTTTTCAAAAAGTCGACGATCTCGGTCAATTCCTCTTTCGCCTCACGTGCGCCAGCGACGTCGGCAAACGTGACGCGCTGCGCGCCGTCTTCCGGAGACACGAGTCGCGCGAGAGAGCGGCCGAAGGTAAAGGCTTGCATCCCCGCGCCACGCATTTGACGCGAGAGGTACCAAATGATGCCGAACAAGAGAATGACGGGCACGAGAAGTGGCGCAAGTGTGAGGAACCAGAAGCGCACTCCGCCTTCGTCTTTTATCTCGATCTTCACCGCGCTGAGCTGCTCGGGAGCGACGTCGTAGTTCTTGAGTGTTTCGGTGAGCGAGGCCTCCGTTTCCTTGCGAGAAGTCTTGGTCGTTTTGTCGAGATACGTAGCGCGTATCGAATCCCCCGACACATCTATGGTCTGGATCTTGCCGGTGTTGATGTCGGAGGCGAGCTGCGAGAGCGAGATGGATTCACTTTCGGTCGTGATGTACTGCCGCACAAATGAGTAGCCGACCGAGAGTACGAGAAAGACTGCGAACGCCATTGCGAGCTGCAGCCAAATGGAAGGTCCGCTGCTCGAGGGGCGCGGCACCTTGGGTTTTTTTTCTTTTTCTTTCGGTTCCGGAATTACAGCCATGAGTAGCGCATTATACACAAAGGCCTTTAGCGGTATAGTGAATAAATGAATCTAATAGAGAACGATCGTGCGCGATTCGACTACTCCCTGCTCGAAGAGATGGAGGCGGGTTTGGAGTTGTTTGGATTTGAGGTGAAGTCGCTTCGTGCCAAACAAGGTTCGCTTAAGGGCGCGCGCGTGGTGGCGCGTGGCAACGAGGCGTATTTGGTGGGCGCGAGCATTCCGCCATGGCAAGTAGCCAACGCTCCGAAGAGCTACGACGTCGAGCGCACCCGCCGGCTCCTCCTCAACAAGAAGCAAATAGCCCATATTTCCTCGGCAGAAGGCCAAAATGGCTTGACAATTGTGCCAATTTGTGTATATAATAAAGGGAGAAATCTGAAGCTTCGTATCGCCATCGCGCGCGGAAAGAAAAAGGAGGATAAACGTCATTCCATTCGCCAGCGTGAGGAGAAACGCAGCATTGAACGCACATTGAAAGCGAAATAGTTTACGTCGAAAATAAATTTTCGACGTGATTTCCCCAATATCTTTTGCGCCTATGGCGCAAAGTAGTCGAGGAAATCAGCCGTTCGCGAAAAGTGAAATGAAGTGCACTTTTCGGGGGTGACTGGTTTCGACAAGGAAATCGGTATATACATTCGCGCTGCAAAGGTGTGGACCCTTTCCAAACTTCCACACACTTCAAGTGCGAACAAAGTAGCACGGGCAGTGCTCTCGCCAATTCAATTGGCAGACCTGCAGCCCGCTTACGCTCTCGTAGCCTAAGCGCCGTCCGCCGAGCCAAAGCTTGATCAAGTTCGGACGGGCGCAAAAAATTCAAGCACAAGCAACGAGCGCCCACTCGTTGTCCAAGACATCGGGATCGGAACACAGTGTTTCTGTTCATCTCTTGCACTGCGTTCTTAAACCAAACCAGATGATCTACGTAGCGTAGATGGATGTATATATTTTTCTTTGGACGGGAGTTCGATTCTCCCCACCTCCACAAGACAAAAAGACCCGCTTAGGCGGGTCTTTTTAGTACTCCTCTACCTCTTTCCTCATCTCCTGCACGATTTCGGGCTCATGCGACTCGCGCTGCGCTTCTTTTTTCTCATCCAAATGCGAAATCTGCTCTCCTTGGCCGGAGCGAAGATGCTGCCTGTCCGGAAGTCGAGCGATCATAGAAATATTGTTAGTCCGCGTGCGCTGCGTGGCGTAGTTCTTTCACGATGAGCAGTTCGCCGGGATGCCCGTGTAGCTGCTTGGGTTCGGGTGTGCTCGGACTTCCCTTTGCTGGTGTTCTTGCTGGAGGAATATGATGGAATAGCCGCACATAGGGCATGCGGAATAAACGTACGTGCAGTTTTCGCATTGCTACCATGCGCTCACCGTACGTATTCAAAATGAGCGCAGCATGAACCGCCGCGTTACTTATCGCTTTCTTTCAAACGATACTTCCTGTATGCCAGCCGCGTACGCCGCGACCTGGTATTGCTGGAAAATGAAAGTGACTTTGTCGGCACTCACGACAAAGGTCGCATAATTCTCGGGTTTTGGCTCGGCGCCCTCAGGGAATTGGAAGCCGTCTTTGAGATCGATTTGCAGTTGTGCTTTCGCTTTTGCGGCAAGACCTTCAAGTGACAGGTCGACAAGCTTCAACGCATCGTCGAGCGTGAGTTTTTTGCCGCTCGCGCGATCGTAGTTGAGACCGGCGATAGGCGTGATGGGATGCGCGCCGCCTGTGTACTGCATGAGAGAGAGTCGTGTGCTCACGATGTCAGGTCCCACGTATGCCGAATCGAATTGGCCGAGGAATTGGTTCCTGGATGAGGTCATAAGCGGACCTGCTGCGTCTTTTTTGAATTGCTCGATAGCATCGTCCACCGTTTTCTTGATGTCGGAGTCGATAGCAGAGATGCCGAACTGTGGATACGCCGCAGAGATCGTATATGTTTCCGTATCGCCGTATTCATTGGCCACAGTAACCGCTGTTCCTGCTGCCGTTTGTACATTCGATTGCGGCCATATATTGCGCGCGATAACGAGCCCGATGATGATGCCGATAGCAAGAAGAACGACTGGAGCGAATTTATTCATAGCAGGAGTATAACAAAACGCCGCGCTTCGCGCGGCGTTTTGCAAAAGGTTGCTTTACTGCGTTGTGCCACCCGTACTGCCAGAACCCGAGCCACCAGTCGTTCCAGAACCAGAGCCACCAGAATCGGAGCCTGTGCCCGGAACCGTCACGTTGATGTTCGGAGAGCCAGTATTGGGAACGGCTGGCACGCCGTTGCGCTGCGCGAGCCAGAAGGCCGCAAGAAGTACTGCCACGATAAGAACCACCGCGAGTACCCACCCTGCCGCATTCGAGTCATCGCCACTGCGTCTTTCTACAATCATGTCCGCCATAGAATTTTTGAATGTTAACGAACGAATAAGTGGTAAGGGTAACTGTTCCGTTCTGAAAGAGACGTGAATGTCGGGATTAATGGAACACTAATGAAAGCCTAGACTTCGCCTAAATGCGGCAACGCGAGGCGGCGGCGGGCGGTTTCGCCTTTGAATAATTCTTTGACCCGAGTGGGCATATCTCCCCGCTCCCCCAAGTGCGCACCGAATTTCATCGCTTCAAAACTCGAGGCGAGGAAAACGACGTGCTTGCCGTATTTTTTTGATAGCTCATCTACCGAATCAAAAACCTGACGCACCGCTTCGGTCTTGCGCACGCCACCAAAAAGATCGAGCTGTGTTTTGGCCGCGTCATGTAATTTCATCAGCGTGATGCCGCTCGCGCGATAGAGTTCGCCTTGCCGGAAGACGCGCGGAAAATACTCCCCCACCGCTTTCAGGAGATCCTGCGGCACGGAAGTGGAGTGCGGCAGCTTGATCTCATACCCGCGGTAGCGGAAATCCTGTGTTTTGAGGAAGAAAAATATTTCTGCGGTCGCCAAATTCCAGCGGCGCGCCTTGATGCACGCGTTCTCGATGTTTTTCGAAAGCTGCGAAAAAATAAAATTCTTATCACGCGAGGGCGGCGTAAAGGTCTTGGTTTTTTGTATGGATTGGTATGTCTCGCGACCGACCGTGTCGAGCGCGAGGACCGATTCGCCCTTCAATTCCTGCCAGAGTTCGAAGTATGGTTTCGAAAGATTTTCCCGCACCCACTTCTCATTCCTTTGTGCAAACTGTAGCGCAGTCCGTACGCCGAGCTTTTCGAGGTAGGCGGCGGTGTTGTGCCCTATACCCCACACCTTTATACACGGCAGCTCTTTCAGAAAACGTTCGACTTCGGAAAGTGGAATAACGGTAAGGCCCGCAGGTTTTTGCCACTTGGAGCCGACTTTCGCGAGCACCTTAGTCGCAGAAAGACCAAGACTAAAAGTGATGTCGAGTTCGCGCGTGAGGTCTTGTTGTATTTTCCGCGCTATTTCTGGATACGGCATGTGGTGCCTGCGCCGTAAACCGGTGAGGTCGGCAAAACACTCATCTATTGAGTACTCCTCCACCGCAGGTGTGTAGCGCCGTACGATCTCGTACATCCGATTTGAGTAGAGGCTGTAGGTCTCGTAGTCTGAGGGCAACACGATGGCATCAGGACACGCCTTGAGCGCTTCGGAGAGATTCACGCCGCGCTTTACGCCGCGGCGCTTGGCTTCGTACGTGCACGCCGAAACGATGCCGCGCTCCTTGCCGGTGATGACCGGCTTGCCGCGCAACGACGGGTTTTTCGCTACCTCACACGCGGCAAAAAAGGAGTCCCCGTCGATGTGCAGGATAGCTCTTGGAAAGTTACGAGGACCTCCCCACATATTGAAAATTACGCGGCCGTCACAGGTCGTTTTCTGCTGAAAACGCCCGCGACCCCGCCTCGCGCCGACGCGCTCCGGCCTTGCGAAGCTCCAAGTATTCGCTTCTCACCCCACATACTCAATATTTACGTACAACGGCGGTGACAACGGCTTCTACGCGGAAGGATTCGCGAGGGTAGATTGGTTTGTATTTGGCATTTGCCGGTTCGAGAAAATAGTCAGTACCTTTTTTGCGCAAATATTTCATCGTGTACTCGTTGTCCACGCTTGCGATGACGATCTGCCCTGGCTTGTACTGCGCACGACGCTCCACCACCACCATATCTCCCGGCTGGATGCCGGCGTCTATCATCGAATCGCCTTTTACTTTGAGGAGATAGCTCGACTCTTTGTTGGGCACGAGGTATTCGTCGAAGGAGAGTACGTCGAGCAGCTCTTCCTCTGCCGCCGAAGGAAATCCGGCCTCTACGAGGCCGAGGAGCTTGGCGCCTCCTTCCAGCGCTTTCGGGATAAGTTTGCCAGTTCTATCTTTTGCGAGCACCCCTTCCTCGATGAGTTTCTTTAGCCTGTAGTCGACGGCGCTCTTTGTGCGGTAGCCCCACAAGGCAGCAAGCTCCGCGAACGAGGGCATGCGTTTTTTCTCCCGATAGAATTTCGCGAGTGTGGCTCTAAAGTCCATAGAAACATGGTATAGAACGTTCGTTCTAAGTCAAGTACTCTCTGGAAGAAATACCAAAGCGGCGCTGTAATAGGTACAATGCGGAACATGCCCCGCCTGCGCTTCCCCTCCCTCACAGCCATCATTATATTCTTGGCGGGATTCTGCAGCGCGCTCCTTTTCATGCATTTCCTGCCAATTGAAACAGGCCTTGTCCGCGAGAGCGGCGTGCGACTCGCTTCTAACTGGAAGTACGTATCTCCCCTCCTCCTGTGCCCAAGCATCGAAGAAAAGGATTTTGGTCCCTACAAAGAGCTCGAAGCAAAGCTCCAGGGCATTATCAACGATAAGAAAAAATCGGGTGCAGCCGAGAGCGTATCGGTCTATTTCCGCGGCACTAATGGCCAATGGGTCGGTATCAACGACAACGTTCCGTACGCGCCGGCGAGTCTTATGAAAGTCCCGCTGATGATCGCATATCTAAAGCTCTCAGAAACCGAGCCAGGCCTTCTTTCGAGCAAGCTCTATTACGACGGTTCCGTAGACCTCAATAGCTCAGAAACCTTCAAGCCCACGCACCCCCTTGCGCCAGGCAATCACACGATTGACGAATACTTGCGCGCGATGATCGTGGACTCCGACAACAACGCGACCAACGTGCTTTATCAAAACATTGCTGATCCTCTCATTTACGAGGTCTTCACCGACCTCGGGCTTGCGGTGCCGGCGATCACAGACGCCACCAAGGCCGATGTGACCGCAAAAGAATACAGCTATTTCCTTCGTATCCTTTACAACGCGACGTACCTTTCAGCTGCAAATTCGGAAAAGGCACTCGCGCTCATGGCCGAAGCAAAGTTCCCGGACGGTATTCAGAGTGCCGTACCCGAGGGCATAGCGGTCGCCGATAAATTCGGCGAACGTACGGAGTACGACCAGTCGGGCAAAGTGATCGAGCGCGAACTACACGATTGCGGGATCGTGTACGGTACGAAACACCGTTTTACACTGTGTATTATGACCAAAGGCAAAGACTATAGCGCACTTGCAGGTACCATTCAGGCGATAGCCAAGACAGCCTACGACAACGCCGAGAGTCAATGAACGTGACTTTCGACGTACCCTTTGAGCGCGATCTCATCCGCATCAAGTATCTCAAAACGCTCTTTTGCATCGAGTAATCCTTTCAGATTCTCCGGTACTCGCGGTTCTTTGCCTATCGCTTCTCGTATGGTCTCGGCGAACTTCGCGGGCTGTGCGGTTTCGAGGCAGACCAGCGGCACGCCTTGGTCGCGATGCGCAAGACCGACTTTCACGCCGTCGGCCGTGTGTGGGTCGATGACGACACCATATTTCTCAAAAATACTTTTGATGGTCTCAAGACGATCAGCATGCGATGAGGAACCGGCAGCAAATTCTTCTCCAACATTCGAAAATTCCGTCGAAGTGGAAATATCGAATTGTCCTTTCGTTTTGAGGTCGCTCCAGAGTTCTTTTAATCGCGCAGCGTCTCGCCCCACGAGATCGAAGACGTAGCGCTCAAAATTGGACGCCTTGGAAATATCCATCGAGGGCGACGAAGTCACCGCCACGTCCTTGCGGGGGCGGTACACGCCCGTCTGGAAAAATTCTTCGAGCACGTTGTTCTCGTTGGTAGCAACGATGAGCTTGTGCACCGGCAAACCCATGCGTTTTGCGATATAGCCCGCAAGAATGTCGCCAAAGTTGCCGCTCGGTACCGCGTATGAGACCTCCTTGGCGTCGAGCCGCGAAAAAGAATAGAAGTAGTAGACGGTCTGCGCCGCGATGCGCGCCCAGTTGATGGAATTCACTGCGCCGAGTTTGTATTTCTTTTTGAATTCCGCGTCTTCTTGGAGCGCCTTCACCAGGTCCTGACACTCATCGAAGGTGCCACGCACGACGATGTTGAAAATGTTGGATTCTTGAAGCGAGTACATTTGCTTGCGCTGGAAGGCGCTCATGCGGTTCTCGGGAGAGAGCATGAAAATGCGGATTCCCTTTCGCCCGCGCACCGCATATTCCGCGGCCGAGCCCGTGTCGCCCGATGTCGCGCCGACGATATTCAATGTGTCGCCCTTTTTAGCGAGCGTGTACTCGAACAAACGGCCGAGAAGTTGGAGTGCTACGTCTTTAAAGGCGAGTGTTGGACCTTCGGAGAGACCAAGAATGTAGAGACCGTCTTCGAGTTTTTTGAGCGGCGTGACTTCTGGCGTACCGAAGACTTCGGCCGAATATGTTTCTTGTATCATCTTCCGCAAATCCTCAGCCGGAATGTCGTCGATGAATCGTGAGAGCACCGCAAAAGCAATTTCCGGATACGACATCTTCCGCATCGCCTCTAGTTCTGCAGCAGAAACTGTGGGGTATGTTTCCGGTACATACAATCCCCCATCCGGTGCGAGACCCTCAAGCAAAATCTCAGAAAATTTCTTCGGCTCGCTCCCTCCGCGGGTAGAGATGTATCGCATCGGAACATAGTATCGCTCCATTCCTTTTCCTCAAACATTCGTGATAAATTGCCTCTGGTTCACCAGGAGGTACAAACATGGACCAGAGAAGACGAGAGGTGCTGCAAAGCCTCTCTGCCGAAGTTACCGCTCTTACGGCGGAGCATGAAAGAACGGCAAAGCTCTGGTTTCCGACAGAGCTCCTCACGCCGTTCTTTGACACCGTGCGGTCTGCACCAACACAGGAGCAGATTGCTGCGATCCCAAGTACGCACAAGGCTGCGCTTGTCCTTAACTTGCTGACCGAGGACGGCCTACCGCATTTCCACCGTTTGGTCGCGACCCATCTCGGCGACGAGGGAGCGTGGGCAAGCTGGAATGGCGTGTGGACCGCGGAGGAGAACAGACATGGCAATGCGCTCGACGCATATGCCCTGATGACCGGCATCGTAGACCGGCTTGAGCTCGACCGGATGAAGCACGCCTACATTCGGAACGGATTCTATCCTTCGTGGCAACACGACCCGTACCAGCTTCTGGCCTACACCTCGCTGCAGGAATATGCGACGCAAATGTCGCACTCCAACCTCAGCCGGGTTCTATCCGCGACCGAGCCAGTGCTGGCTAACATCCTGAACAAGATCGCTAAGGATGAAACTCGGCACTATGTGTTCTACCGCGAAGTGTTCAGACGCATACTCGGAATCGCGCCTGATGAAGCTCTGGTATCGCTCTACGCGGTCATGCGAACGTTCGCGATGCCAGGGAACGCAATGCCGAACTTCAACGAACTCGCTCTCATCCAAGAACGGGCGGGCATCTTCACATCGAACGATTACCGGACGATCGTGGAGCAACTGATCAAGTTCTGGAATATCGGCAAGTTGAGTCCCCAGACCGACGCTGGTCAGCGTACTCAGGTAAACATCATGGCGTTTCCTGGCCGCTTGCTCGTCATGGCCCAACGTCGGCAACAACAAGCGAAACCTCGAACATTCGAGGTTCCCTTCCTGAGCGAAAAGATCACGATCTGAGAAGGGCTGCACGGCTTCGCTGGTGCGGCGGGGACAGCAGTTGAGCTGTCTTCGCCGCCCCGCGATTTTTTTAAAGCTTCATGTGATACGAATTCGTTTCGTGGAGCTGAAAGCCTAATTTTTGATACAAGGCGTTGGCGGCGATACGGGAGAAGCGGCTTGAGAGCTGGATGACGCGCGCGCCACGAGCCTTTGAGCGTTCGATGAGTTTTTCTGAGATGACTTTTCCATACCCCTTGCCTCGCTGCCCTTCGTCCACCACCACGTCTTCTATCTGCGCCACAATGCCTTCTGGTTTCAGGACGATAACGAGCTCTCCCATGCCGACGATGCGCTCCCCTTCGCGGACGACCCATAACTCAATCAGATCGTTGGAGACGATATCAGTGAGGAGTTTTTCCGAACACATTGGCACATTGTCCGAGAGCTGCTTAAGAAGCGCATTGATGTCGGCAAGAGCTTGTTCGCTCGCGTCCTTCAATTGCTCGATGGCCATAGCCGCATACTATCGCAAAAAAGACGCGCTACAATTGCCCGCATGAAGCAGCGTTTGCTTTTGATCGCCAGCCTCATCGGCATCGGACTCGTCTTCTCTTTTGCATTCCTCGCAGGAAAGATCGCGACCAAGATAGCGAAGCCCGTGGACGAGGCCGGTGCCGTTGCCCAAGCGGTGGAAAAAATACCTGCGCCAGTGCCGACGGACACGTCACACGCGAGTATTCCGGTCTTCGATTGGTACCCCGTCGAACGCGTGGTCGATGGTGACACGATCGTGGTCAAAGTCGGCACAACGAGCGAGAAACTTCGCCTCATCGGCCTTGATACACCGGAGGTCGTCGATCCTCGCAAGCCCGTGCAATGCTTCGGCAAAGAAGCGTCGGCAGAAATGCACAAAATAGCCGATGGGCAGTCTGTGCGCCTCGAATACGACCCCTCACAGGGCAGATACGACAAATACGGGCGCACGCTCGCCTACGCGTGGGTCAATGCAAATTCCCGACCGGAGGGTATTTTGCTCAACCTCACCATGATCGCTGAAGGCTTCGGGCACGAATACACCTATCGCTATCCGTACAAGTATCAAACCGAATTCAAAGCCGCCGAAAAAACCGCGCGGGAGATGAAGAAAGGACTGTGGGCAGACGGCGCGTGCGAATAATTTCACTGTATACTTTTTGGATGCGTAAGCTCCTCTTCCTTGGCATTCTCGTGCTGCCTTTTTTTGCATTTGCAGCGGACTGCCCCGCCGGCAGTTCTCCCATCTCGAGTGATGCGGACCTTAAGCTTGCACAGGCATCGAATCCGAAAGCGACGATGGGCATGTGCTGGGACCGCACTGACGCGACCGGTACCGACGCGAGCTCGGCGAAGCAGTACCTAAAAAGTCTCAGTGGCGGGGGCACGTATACCAAATGTTCGACAGAGACACGCCCCACCCTGGACGCGCAGTTCGGGAATATCAATGATACGTTCGCCAAATGCGCCGCAAAATTCTTGCAGGCCTACCAGAGCGCCACCAACGACAAAGTGCGTATCACCAGGTCCTCCAATAACACGCGGTGCGAAGGGCAAATGTGCTACATGAACAGTGCATGCGGCAGGCTCGCGACACACAGCCCGAATGCGACCGTAAATAGCAATCACACAGCGGGTCTCGCGATGGACGTGGTCGCGAATGGCGGACAGAACGCCATCGCGCAATTCGCGAAACAGAATCCGCAATTCGGAGTCTGCTTCCCGTTCGTCGGAAGCAGTTTCAACGATACGGTGCATATGATACTCGCCGCGGCGCCTGGCACGGAAGTGAACGGACCTGGCTGCGCGGGCGTAAGCCGGAGTGGATGCGAAGGCGCGAAATTCGATCCGAATTCGGTACGTACAGCGCCCGCTTCGTCACCCACCGCACCTTTTGACGACACGATACGACGCTTGCTCGGGCAACAGCCGCAGCAGCAGCAACTATGCACGATAGCCGGCGGTTATACCGTACCGTGTGATTCGATAAAGAATGGGCAAACACCGGCTTCCCCTGCATCAACTCCGGCTCCGGTAGGTGCGGCGCCTGCGGCAACGCCCGCTCCCTCGCCTATCACTGGCACGGGCGCTCAGATCTGCTCGCCGCAATTCTACTGCTCCGGTAACGACGTGTACTACCAGACGAGCGCATGCGTCAATCAGCTCTCGCAGAGTTGCCCGAACGGTTGCTCGAACGGGGCCTGTCTTGTATCCCAAACATCAACGAATATTCTCAATTCGGCTCTTTCTTCCACCACCGCCACCGTTTCGCCGCGAGCGACAAGTACAGGCTCGGTCTTTGACCAGCTCGATCTTTTCGCTCATCCTGATCAGGTGAATGTGCCGAGTAGCGTAGCTACTTCGGTTGAGCTCGTGATCTCCGGAAGCCAAGCGGTCCAGCTTTCGCAGCAACCAAAAGTCCCCCTCGTACCGCCCACTCCCGAACCAACACAGCACCCAATTATTCCGGAGACATTCGTGTCACCTGATCTCGCGGGCAATACCACTCTCTCCTCGCAGTCGCCGCTCTTGAGTTTGCTCGGTAATTTCAAAACCATTCTTTTGCGCGTGCTCGACTATCTCAAACCTTTCGGCGGTGCGCCGAGTGTTTCGCCAGGAGGAGGTGAGGAATACTCATACTAACGGCTCTGTGCTATAGTGTCGCGACCAATGGGATTCACGAAATACACGTCGCAAGCCGAGAAAGAGCGCGTCAAAATGAACGAGAGCATCCGCGTACCCGAAGTACGCGTTATCGGCCCTGACGGTGGTAACCTCGGCATCATGAAAACGCCGGACGCTATCGCAAAGGCAGGAGAACTCGGTCTCGACCTTATTGAAGTTTCTCCGAACGCGGTGCCGCCCGTGTGCCGCATCACCGACTATGGCAAATTTAAGTACGAGCAGAAGAAAAAAGAGAAGGAAGTGAAGTCGAAGGCCAACGTCACCGAGACCAAGGTCACGCAGGTAAAGATCGGTACGAGCGAGCGCGACATGCAGATAAAGGCCGCGAAAGCCGCTGAATGGCTGAAAGAGGGTCATCGCGTCAAAGTCGACCTCTTTTTGTGGGGTCGCTACAAGTACATGGAATTCAACTTCCTCAAAGAGCGCTTGGAACGCTTCCTCGCGGTCATTCCCGAGCACTTCAAAATAGCTGAAGATATCCAAAAAGGGCCGAAGGGTCTTTCGGTCGCGCTCGAACGTGATCCGTCCAAGAAGAATGCGCCGCCAAAAGTGATAAAAACCCCTGCGAAGGCTTCGGAAGTAGCTGAAGGCTAAGGTTGCATTTTCAGACCTCTTAGGGCATACTACGCGGACCGCGTTTGACGCGGTTTTCTCATGAAAACGAACAAATCCTTCTCGAAGCGCCTTCGCGTGACCAAGAAAGGCAAGATCATCGCCCGCGTGCCGGGCCACAACCATTTCAACGCCAAGGAAAGCGGCACGGGCCGTCAGCGCCGCCGCCGCATGGTGTCGCTCCAATTCAAGAACCTCGACAAGAGCCGCTTCCTCCCCCGCTAACGTATGGCACGAGTAAAACGAGGCACAACGAAGAATAAGCGTCGCAAGAACATCCTTGCGCAGACCAAGGGCTACCGCTTCGACCGCTCTTCCAAAGAGCGCGTCGCACGCGAGGCCATTTTCCACGCCGGTACCTACGCCTTCCGCCACCGCCGCGCCAAGAAGCGCGATTTCCGCCAGCTCTGGAGTATCCGCATCAACGCCGCTGCCCGCCCGCTTGGTTTTTCGTACTCGAAGCTCATCGACGCCCTCAAAAAGGCCAAGATAACGCTTGACCGCAAAGTGCTCTCACAGCTTGCGCAAAATCACCCGGAAACATTCCAACGGGTGCTTTCTCAACTAGGAAAATAGCGAGCGCGCTATACGCTCGTCGGGGTCTTCGCGCAGGGCGTCGGCCCGAGCGGGAGTGCGCCGCTAGCAAGCGGCGACACGACCCCGACGAGCGTATAGCGTCGAGCGTCAAAGGATATATTCCGCGTTCTTGCCCGCCGCATTCCACTTATCGGGCGAGTTGAAGACAAGGCTCGTGTCCTCCTTATCTTTTTGTACCATTTCTATAAGGCGCTCCACCATCGCTTTCGGATCCGTGTCGTAGATTATTTTATTGTTGGGGCGATGCGCGCTGTCGATGATATGGCGCAGGATTTCGTCGGTCTCCCACGTTCCCTGCAAAATACCAATGGGACGGTGGTCTTCAAACGCAACTGAAAATTCGTTGAGCGTACCGATGCGGCCACAGCCGATGATGACGGCGTCGGAACTCCTAACGAGCAGAAGATCGCGTCCGGAATAGCCAAAGCCTGTATATACAATGACATCTTGATACTCGAGCGGGAGTTTGTAGGTCTCGACGTGCTCACGCTCGGTCGCCGCTGGGGAGAAGCCGATGGAGAAACCGCATTCATCTTTCGCCCCCATGGCTGCATAGAGCGGGAATCCGGTCGTCGCTCCGGTGACGATGATAGCCCCGTGCTTAGCTATCTCGCGTCCAACCTCTTTCGCTTTCTCGAATGCATCGAGTCCGCAGTAACCGGTTTCGGCTGCGCCAGAGACGCAAATCTTGACCACGCCGTACTGGTCGGGAAGACGGCAAAAACTCCGGGGAACCGCCGTGTGATTCGGGTCAAGGATTTTCTTCACTCGCATTACAGAAAGTATAGCATCCGCTAACGCCACCGTGCATCTAGGCTCGAAGAAGGCGCAGCGCGAGATAGGCGCCTAGCGACCCGCCGAGGCAATCATCGATAAGATCCTTTGCGGTATCGGCCTGGTAGCTCATGAAATTCGAACCACCGATATCGAACGCGTACTCAAAAGCTTCCCATGCGAGTCCCACGGCAAGACCGCAGGCAAAGAGCTGCCAGAACGAGAGACGAATGCCGAAGAACGAGAAGAACCAAGCGAGCGCGAGCACACTCCAAAAACCGCCGAGCAAGTGCAATAGGATATCGAACCACCAAAGTCGGAATACCAGACCCTCTTCAAGGCCAACGACGACGTAGAGATACGCGATGAGGGTGATGACCAAGGATTGCAGGATAAAGAGCCGGAACATCGACGTATCCTACACCAAAAAAATCCGCAAAAGGCGGATTTTTTTGGTGCGGCAGGTACGGCAAGCCTGGGCTTTTATGCCTAGGTGGGTTTCCGCAGCATTCGCACCAAGGCACGAAGCGATATAGGAATCCCTTACTTGAACCAAGCAGGTTTAAGTACCAGCCGCTGTTAAAAGTATAGCACCGTCAATTGGGAAGCTCGCGTGAATATCTCACTCCCCAATGACCATGTAGTTGTAGTGCACGAGTGCAGAGGCTCCTTTCTTGCCGAGCAAAGGACGGGCTTCCTCGGCACCATACTGTGCGACTCCGAACCCGAGCTTCTTTCCCGCTTCAGAGCGTATCTCAATGGTGTCCCCTTTCTTGAAGTTGCCTTCGAGCTTAAGTATGCCGACCGGAAGAAGACTCGCAGACTTTTTGGAAAGCAGGATCTTTTCGGCGCCTTGGTCCACATACACCGAGCCGACAGCGAGACCGTCGGAGTACGCGAGGCGGCGCTTCACCGCCGACTGTTTCTTGGTCGGGACGAAGGTAGTGCCGACCGCTTTGCCCGCAGCTATATCGGTGATAACGCCGGCTTTGGTGCCGTTGGCCACATAGACCGTGATGCCGTGCGTCATGAGGCGCTTTGCGATGGTGAATTTGGTGCGCATACCGCCCCGGCCACCCGATGATTTGGTGTCGCTCACGTGCTTTTCGAACGAAGGAATATCCTCCTCGCGTATTTCTGGCACCACTTCTTCCCCTTTCCCGTCTGCGGACATCAGCACGCCGTCAACGCTCGTGAGAAAGAGCACCGCATCGGCATCTATTTGGGAAGCGATAAGACCCGCGAGTTCGTCATTGTCGGTAAAGACCAAGTCAGGCGTCGAGATCGCATCGTTCTCGTTCACAACAGGGATGATCTTTTCGCGAAGCAGATTCTCGAAGCAGAGTTTCATGTTGGCGTAGTGCTGCTTGTCGCGGAAATCGCCCTTGGTCACGAGTATCTGGGCGCATTGGTAGCCGTGTTCGCCAAAAAGCTGTGCGTACAAACTCATCAAGCCGATCTGGCCTACGGCCGCGTACACCTGCCGTTCGCTTTCACTTCCCGGCAACAAGCTCTTGCCGGTCGCGACTGCGCCGGAGGTGATGACCACGACATCCACGCCCTGCGCGCGAAGCGCGGCGACTTCTTTCACAATAGCGCCGACCACCTCTTTGTTGAGGCGTTCGTCCTTCGTCAGCACCTTCGTGCCTATTTTCACTACTATCTTCTTGTACATAGTTCCCTATTCGAGGAAGCCCTCGAGTTCCTTGCCGTACAGAATTTCGTCGTGAATGGCGCGGTAGTTGATCAGTTCGTCTTTGGAGAACCAATGCGGTATCTCGTTGTCGGCCTCACCGACCGAACCGGATGCATGAATGAGGTTGCGGATAGCGCGATCGTCCATGTCGGCCATTTGGTAGGAGTCCACGAGGAAGTCTCCTCGAATGGTGCCTACCTGCGCGCCGCGCGGCTCGGTGCCACCGGTGACTTTGCGGACGAGTTCCACGGCGTGCGCACCTTCCCAGACCATGCACAGCACGGGGCCCGCCGTCATATATTTTTTCAAGCGTGCGACGACTTGGTTACCCACTTCGATAGGATCGCTCGAGGGGGGCGTCTCGCCTTTTTTCTTGTAGCTCTCGATGGCTTTCTCACCGACGTTCTTCTTCCAGTTCGGGTCGAGAAGGTAGTGGCCTTCGATCTGCTCAGCCGTGGGGACCATGAGCTTCATGCCGGCAAGCTTGAGACCGAGGCGTTCATACCGCGACATGATCTCGCCGATGAGACCGCGCTGGATGCCGTCGGGCTTGATAATAACGAGCGTGCGCTCCTTGCTTGGGTGTTTTTTCATTGACAGCACTTTAGCACAAACTAGTTGGCAGAAACAGTCACGTAGCTCAAACACGTGGCCACACCACCGGGGCCAGCGAACGAGAATTTATATTGGTACGTGCCTGGCTTTTGCACGATTATGGTTTCCATACCATTGGGCGCCCAGCGGCTCTCGCCGCTGATACTCGTGTCGTATGCACCATACGAGCCCCACGCGACGACGTACGCTTCTCCCACCTTGGGATTTTGCTTGCTGGAGGCGATGGAGCACGCGATCTGCATCCCCTGCTCCTGCGCTCGCAGGAACGCGAGACGCGAGAGTAACTGGCCGAGCGTCGGTTCACCGGGAATGGAGTCAGCTGCAGCGAGAGCTGGGGTGAGAAAAGCGATGGCGAGAACGAATGAGACCAATTTCCTTTGCATAGCACCTATTGTAGCGCCTCGTACTTCTCACCTCAACGATTAATGAACTACTGCGGAGACGACGCAGTATCTTGCGGCGGGGCTGGTTCGGGTGGAAGCGGTGGCAAGGGCGGCAGTGGTGGTAAGGGCGGGAGTGGGGGCAGATCACCAAATGCGGCGAAAGGATCCGCTTGCGGTTTGCCGTAGCTCGCCTCGAATTTTGCACGCATTTCCGCCTCCACCTCTTCCCGGTCGCGTCCATACGTGCGATACGAGAGCTCCTTGAGCGCTGCAGTTTTGGTGAAATCGAAGGGCGGGAGATTTTGCGTCTGGAGCGAGAAGGGGCGTGCGGGCACGCCGTTCACGAGGAGCGCGCAGACTGCATGCCGGTTGGGAAGATTTTCGAGGTCCTGCTTGCTGAAAGTCGGTTCGAACTGCTTGGCGAGGAACTCAGCATCGGTAGCGCCCACACGGAACGACGCTTTCGTGCCCACGTTACCTACTACCGCATCCCGGATCTTTTCTTCGAGCTGCGCGATGAATTGGTGCGCGATGATGAGCGAGAGTTTGTACTTACGAGCTTCGGAGAGAATGGTGCCGATAGAGGGCGTCGCGAAGTTCTGGAACTCGTCGATGTACAGATAAAAGACCGGCAGGTCGCCTTTGGTGTCCACGCGTGAAAAGGCTGCTTGAAGGAACTTGGAGACGAGAATAAGGCCGAGCAGCGAAGTATTGCGCTCACCAAGACGCCCCTTAGAGAGGTTGGCGAGGAATATCTTCTTCTTATCCATGATCTCGCGGAAATCGAACGCCGATTTTTCCTGCGAAACCACCGGACGCATGATGTCGTTGGTGAGGAAGACGTCGAACTTCGAGGTGATATACGGCGCGACGTTCTCGAGCGATGGATCACCTTGTGCCTGTTCGGCGATCTTTCGCCAGAACTGCACGATGATGGGATTTTTGCAGCGGGAGAGCTTCAAATTCCGGAACGCGGTATCAGCAAACACGCGCGGTATCTCGACGAAAGTCGAACCGGAATCAGGGTCTTCGACGACCAACTGTACGGCGTTGCGGTAGTACTGCTCGAACATCGGCCCAAAGGCTTCAGGCACGTCGGCATACAGTTTGCGGAAGATGCCATAGACCTCGTCTACCACGAATGTTTTCATCTCCGGCTTGGAACGGTCGTATTCGAGCATGTTGAGCCCCATCGGCCTGTCCGTGTATGCGGGGTCGAAGTAGATGACGTCTTTGGCGCGCTCGGGCGGGATTGCCGCAAGGATGTCTTCGATGTCGTTGCCGTGCGGATCGACGAACGCGACGCCGTCGCCGTTCTTGATGTCTTGGATGATCATATTCTTCAATAGACCCGTCTTACCCGTACCGGTCTGTCCGATGACGTACGCGTGGCGCAAGCGGTCGGCAACGCCGAATCGCACTTCCCGCTCTTCCGCGCCATAGCGATTGACGCCAAGCACGATACCCTCGCCCGGCATTTCGACCGGCGCGGGCGCTTGCTTGACGAAGCTGCGCTTCAGTTCGCGCGACGAGTGGACGCGCTCGGCCGTGAAGTGGAACATGGAGGTGATCTCAGCGAGCGACAGCGGCATCGCGTAGCTATGGTCGAAGATACGAAACGTAAAATCCCGTATGAAGGTATTGATGTTCCAGCTAGAGACCCGCTTGAATACCAGCCTGTTGCCCCTCGGATCGTCGAATTGATTGAACGGCGCGATGAGGTTGGTGAGAATATCTTCCGCGCGCTCTTTGGTCGGGCCCGAGGCGACGAGACGGATGATAGCGGGTCCGATGCGGCTCTTTATCTTTCTCTCTATCTCTTCGCTCACGACCTTGTCGGCATTTCGTCTGAACTGTCGCTGCTGGTCGTCCTCGAGCTGTTTTTTTGAGCGCAGCATGAGATGCCCCATGTCGTACAGCACTTCGCCGATCTTGGTCTCGGGAACGCCGAGCGCGCGGTGAAGCGACTTGCCTTTCTCGAGGCGTCGTATCATTTTTTTGTAGTGATGGTTGTACCGGTCCCCCTCGGTCGAAACGAGTATCTGGAGCGCGGCGCCCTCGCCATGCTTCGCGATCTTGGCGAATGCCGCGAGCACGACGTTCAGCGGATCTTGCTCGAACATCTCAGGTGTCTTCAGAGGAAAGGCGGGGTTGTCGGCTTGTTTGGCATACGCGGCAGCATATTCGCCCTCATAGCTGAACACGTTGTAGTCGCCACGCTGCTCTTCGATGCGTGAGTTCGGGAAGACAGAAGCGATGAGCCGCTCGGCCAGGTCCTTTTTTTTGCGTGGCACCGCGAGGTACAACGTCGCTGCCTCCGTCCCCTGCGGGACCGCTATCTCGAGCGAAAAGCCCTCGTGCGGATCGATGAGCGAGAGAAGCCCTTGGTAGACCTGCTCGGAGGAAGAGAGCACCATCTCGAGCCTGTACTGATCTCTACTGCGCGTCGTATCTTCGCCGAAGGCCTGCGGATCTATTGTAAACAGCACGAGGTCAAGCGCGCGGCGGATCTTTTCGGGGACGCGTCCACCCACCTCGGGCAACCCTTCGGCGACGTACGACGTGAGCACGCGATGGAAATCGTCTTGCAAGTGCGGGCTCTTCAGTTTGCCGCAGATCGCAAGCGCATTTTTGATCCCACGCGTCTGCACGATCTTCAGTAGCTCCTCCATTTGGGTGTCGTGCGTCTCTGGCTCCAGCCGAAGCTTGTGGAGAATGCTTTCGTGCTCGGGCATCACGTAACTCTCGTGGAGGATGGTGGCAGGAGCCGCGGCGTATGCCGCCACTTCCCGCTTTGCGATGCGGTCGCTCTCCAGTTTATTGGGCACGGTCTCAAGCTGTGCTTCTTTTTCCTTTACTTGCTGCCGCAAATACGCCAGCTCGTCTTCGGGAGACTTGAATTTTTCGACTGCGGGCGCTCCGATCGCTATCGGAACTTTCCGCTCCATCGTGGATGGAGGCATGGAAGAAGTATAGCCTAGCGGAGCGAGCGAAGTGTGAATCTTGTTCACACTTCCGAGCGAGCGACGGATAAAGGAGCGAAGCGACTATGGCACTGTTAGAGAAGTGCTTTTGCGCCGATGTCGCGACGGAATTGCTTACCTTCGAACTTTATTTTATCCGCGGCAAGATAAGCCATATCGAGCGCTTCTTTGAGCGTTGCGCCGACGGCTGAGACGCCGAGGACGCGACCGCCAGATGTTTTCAGCGCGCCGTCGAAGGCGGTTCCTGCGTGGAACACGACGACTCCAGGCACTTTTTCGGCTTCTTCGATGCCAGTTATCACCTTCCCCTTCTCATACGCATCCGGATAGCCGCCCGAGGCGAGGACAATGTTGCAGGCAAAGCCCGGATTCCATTCGATGGGCTGACTTTCAAGTGCCCCGTCCACACACGCCTCAAAGAGGTCGAGAATATCGCTCTTTAAAAGCCGCATGTAGACTTGCGTCTCCGGATCGCCGAAGCGCCCGTTATATTCGAGCACCTTGATACCGCGCTCACGGCTCATTTTGAGACCGGGATACAAAAGCCCATTGAAGACAAGGCCTTTTTGCCGCATCGCGTCGAACGTCGGCCGTACGATGCGCGCTTCGATGTCGGCCATTTGTGCTTCACTAACGAACGGAAGGGGTCCTATGACGCCCATGCCGCCCGTATTCTTTCCCTGGTCATTATCCCGTGCGCGTTTATGATCCTGCGTCGGGGGAAACAGCTTGTACGTTTTGCCATCGGAGAGCGCATGAATGGAGACTTCTGGTCCGTCCAAAAATTCCTCGATGACCACCTGCGTACCGGAGTCTTTGAACACTTTGTCGAGCATCATTTCCTTGAGCGCCTGCTTGGCTTCCGTGAGCGTTTCGCATACGTACACGCCTTTTCCAAGCGCGAGGCCGCTCGCCTTGATCACGATAGGCACACCTTTGTCCTCGACATAGCGCAGCGCTTCGTCGTGATTGGTGAACACTGCAAAATCCGCGGTCGGAATACCAGCATCCCGCATTAGCTGCTTTGAAAATGCTTTAGAGCCTTCTATTTGTGCCGCCGCTTTCGACGGGCCCCAAATGCGAAGGCCGCGCGCGACAAATACATCCACAATGCCGCCGACGAACGCGTCGTCCGGTCCGACTACGGTAAGCGCGATGTCCTTTTCTTTTGCAAAATCTGCCAACTTCTCGAATTCGAGGATGCCGATCGGTACATTCTCGCCGACATCGCGTGTGCCGCCGTTGCCGGGCGCGATATACAGTTTCCCTATGCGAGGTGACTGCTTCAATTTCCACGCGAGCGCGTGTTCTCTGCCGCCGCTGCCTACCAAGAGGACGTCCAAACTCATGGACGGATTGTACATCACTCCTTTGTTAAAATCTCCGGACCCTTTTTCGTTATCAAAACGGTGTGCTCCATGTGCGCGCTTCTCGATCCATCTTTGGTGCGATAGGAATGGCCGTCGTCGTCCACAAATAGGTCTCCGGTGCCGAGCGTCATCATTGGTTCGATGGCTATGACAAGCCCTTCGACTATCTTCGTGCCAGCGCCTTGGTCGCCAAAATTGGGCACGTGCGGCTCTTCGTGCACGGCCTTGCCGACGCCGTGACCGGAAAGGTTTTTGGGGTAGCCAAAGTTGTATTTCTCGGCAATTTTCTGCACCGCAAAGCCGATGTCTCCGGTCGTGTTACCTACTTTTGCTTCTGCGATGCCGATCTTCAGCGCTTCTGCGGTGCCCTTGAGGAGCTTTTCGTCCTCTGCGTCTTTCACGTTCCCGGCTACGACAGTCACCGCATGGTCGGTAAAGAGGCCACGATGACGGATACCGAAATCAAGCTTCACCAGGTCGCCTTCGGCGAAGACCGCACCGTTTTGTCCTGCGGGAGAGTGCACGATGACGTCGTTGACTGAGCAGCAGAGGCCCGAAGGAAACCCTTCTTCTGCCTTCCGGCCTTTGTAGTTGTAAAACGCGAGTGTGTCGCCGTCTTTTGCCACCCATTCACGGACTGCCTTTTCTAGTTCTGCCGACGTAACGCCCGGCTTTACCATTTCCGAGAGCATCCGTACGTGTCGCGCGAGCCGACGGCCGCCTTCGCGCAGTATTTCGAGTTCCTCTTTGGTTTTCGCTATCATCGGATTAAAGTCCCAAACGCGCTTTTATGTCTTCGTGAATTTCTTCCACGCTGCGCTCGCCGTTCACACGGTGGACGATGCGGCCGCGGCTCGCAAGCATTTCGAGCTGCGGCTCGACCTCTGCTTTGTGCCACGAGAGGCGTTGCTTGATGGCCGCTTCAGTGTCGTCGGCGCGACCGCGCTTGAGTAGGCGCTTCACACTCTCTGTTTCGGAAAGCTCGAGCGAGATTATTTGATAGCTGTCGCGTCCGTAGAAAGTCATCGCATCGTCCCAGCCGCGTGTCTGATCCGGTCCGCGCGCGAGGCCATCGGCGATCACATGCTCATCGCCTTTTGCGAGGCCTCGATTGAGCGCGTCTTCCATAAGGTAGACCGGCATGAAATCCGGCATGCGCTTCCCTACGCTCACTATCTCGTTGGTGAGTTTGGCCGTGTAGGTGTTAGTCGCGATCATGTTGCGAAGCAGCTGGCCCATGTCGATGTGCACGATGCCGCGAGAATCGCGCTTCTTCAATTCATCTATCAAAAGTTTGACCTGCGTGCCCTTGCCTGCGCCTTGCGGACCGAAAAAGAGGACGGTGATGGGGTTCATAGTCAGAGATTGTAGCCTTCTTTTTTGAGGATGGCCACGACTTCTCCCACCGTCTCGGTGAGTTTGCCGTCGGCGTTCACGATACGGTAATCATACTGCGGCGCCTCTTCTTCCACTTCGCGCTTTACCATCTTCATGCGCTCGTCTAACTCCGCGTCAGACATCTTCGGGTTGCGCGCGCGGATGCGACGTTTGAGCGATTCGACGGATTCCGGCAAGAGAAAAATGGTGACCGCGTCGTAGTGCTCTTTCAGATAGCGCGCGCCGATGATGTCTTTGTGCGCAAGCACGATATCGCCGCGTTTGATCCGCATTTCAAGGTCGGGCTTGTAGGTGCCGTAGTAGGTGCCGAGGCTCGGGACGAAACGGTGCTCAAGAATAGTGCCGTCGGCTATGCCCTTTTTGAAATCCTCTTCTTTGAGGAAGTAGTAGTCCACGCCTTCCTGTTCCCCTTCACGCGGCGCGCGCGTCGTCGCGTTGACGAGAAGCGTGCATTTTTTCGACGACTTGAGGAGAGAGTCGATTACCGCGTTTTTCCCGCTCCCACTTGGACCGGCAATGACCACCACACAGCGTGTCATAGGCTAATACTCTCGAATGGATGTTTGTGCGTCAATCTTTTTCACGACATCGAGCACGACAGAAACGACGATGAGGAGCGCTGTACCGCCGATCGTGAGCGCGGTGATACCGGTGAGGCCGCGGAGAATGAGCGGCAGAATGGCGAGCGTCGAGAGGAAGAGAGCGCCCACGAGCGTGATGCGCGTAATGATCGTGCCCAGGTAATCAGCGGTCGTTTCTCCTGGGCGTACGCCCGGGATGAACGCACCGTTCTTCTGGAGATTCTTGGCGACCTGATGCGGCTCGAAGGTGATGGCCGTGTAGAAGTACGTAAAGATGAACACCATCAAGAAGTAGAGCGCGCCATAGACGAGCTGGTTGGCGAGCGCACCGACGACCGCGCTTGCGGCGTTGGCGACGATGGCGATAGAACTCTTGGCGAGGAAAGTGGCGATCATCTGCGGGAAAAGCAAGATAGAGAGCGCGAAAACTATCGGGATAACGCCGGCCTGGTTGACGCGGAGCGGGAGGTACGTGGAAATACCACCGAGCACCTTAGCGCCGCGCACGCGACGCGCGTACGTAACGGGGATCGGACGTTCCGCTTCCGTGATGAAAACGACGCCGGCCACAATGACGACTGCTGCTGCGAGAAAGCCGATGTATGCAGGAAGCTGCGCGAGGTCGAACGAGAAGACGAACTGCGAAATATCGCTCGGAAGGCGCGCGACGATACCCGCGAAGATAAGAAGCGAGATGCCGTTGCCAACGCCAAACTCAGTGATGAGCTCACCGATCCACATCAAAAGGAGCGCACCACCCGCGATCATAAAGACGTTGGCCACTGTGTGGATGAGGTCGAGCGAAGGCACAACACCGTTCTGGCGAAGAAGCACGAGGAAGCCGAACGCCTGGATGAATGCGAGCGGCACCGTGAGGTAACGCGAGTATTGCATAAATCTCATGCGGCCAGCGTCGCCTTCTTCCTGGTACATAGCCTTCAGCGTCGGCGAGAGCACGGTGACGAGCTGCATCACGATGGATGCGGTGATGAACGGCGAAACGCCGATCATCATGATGGAGAGCGTCGAGAAGCCGCCGCCGGAGAAGACGTTGAGAAGGCCTAGGAATTGGTTGTTGTTGAGGTAGTTGGAAAGCGCCTCGGCGTTGATGCCGGGCGTTGGGATAGCAGCGAGCAAGCGGAAAACGATGAGCGCGCCGAGCACGAAGAGCACGCGCGAGCGGAGCGTTTCATCTTCGATGATGAGCTTGAATTTACGGACGAATGATTCCCACATAGGGTTTTAGGCTTTTTTCTCAGCCAGGTGCTTTTTTTCGGTACGGGCGGCCTGCGCACTGCCAGCGGATACGAACGCTTCTACGCTCCCCCCTGCCTTTTCGATCGCTGCACGAGCGGAGCCGGAGACGGCGATGCCGACGAACTTCAGTTTTTTGGAAAGTTCGCCGCCGCTGACCACCTTGAGCGGGACCTGCTTGCGCGCGTGGATGACACCGTGCTCGATGAGCGACTTCTGCGAGACCTCGGCGCCGCTCTCGAACGCTGCATTGAGGATCTCGAGCGGAATAGCGAGTGCATCGGGCTTGGTGCCGTCGACGGTGCGACCGCGATTCTTGCCGTAGCCGCGGCGCTTCGGAAGCTTCTTGATGATGTCGCGCCATTCGGGGCGGCGCTTGTTGCCGGCGCGAGCCGTCTGGCCCTTGCCACCACGGCCCGACTGCTTGCCGCGACCGCTCGCCTGTCCGCGACCCACGCGCTGCTTTTTGCGCTGAAGGCTGCCTGGGCGTTTTACGTGATTGAGGGATGCCATATTATTTTGCGATCGTGCGGAGCGCCTCAATGGCAGCCCTGGCGTTGTTGACCGGGTTGTGGCTGCGGGAAAGGATTTTTGCGGTCACGTCGGAGACGCCACCGAGTTCAAGGACAGTTCGGACCGAAGAACCAGCGACGAGTCCACGGCCCGGAGAGGGGCGGATCTCGACGACGGATGCGCAGTATTTGGACTCCACATTTTTCTTGATGGAGCGGTTCTTGGTGAGGTCGAGGCTAATCATTGCGCGTTTTGCGGCGCGGGTAGCCTTTTCGATAGCGAGCTGCGTGTCAGCTGCTTTGCCGAGGCCCACACCGACGCGGCCCTTTTTGTCGCCGATGACGATGGCAGCGGAGAAGTTGAAACGGCGACCACCGGCCATAACACGGGCAACGCGGCGGATGCCGATGAGCTTCTGTGCGAACTCCGAGCGGCGTTCGTCGCGCGGACCGCCACGGCGATCCCCTCCACGGCGTCTGTCTCCCCCACGGCGTCGGTCGCCAAAGTGCGCCTGCGGCTTTTCAGCCGCGGGTGCGACTTCGGGTGCCGCGGTCTCCTCGACCGGCACGACCTGCTCTTCTGTTTGATTTTCAGCCATCATAAAAATTTAAAATTGTAATCCGGCTGCGCGCGCGGCGTCGGCGAAAGCTTTGATGGTCCCCGTGTACTGGAAGCCGCCTCGATCGAAGACGACCGCTTTGACACCCTTTTCGGTAGCACGTTTGGCGAGCGTTGCGGCGGCAGTCTCTGCGCGCTCGCGTGGCGTCTTGCCCTTCTCTCCTGCCGAAGAAACGGCGGCGAGGGTTTTACCGGAAGCGTCGTTGATGATCTGCGCCACGATGCGGGTGTTGGATTTGAATATCGAAAGGCGCGGACGTGCCTCAGTACCCACGACCTTCGCGCGTACTCGCTTGTGGCGTCTCTCTCTTTTTGCGATAGAAGATTTCATAGATTATGCGGCGGTGGCTGCGGCCTTCTTGCCCTGCTTCTCACGGACGACCTCACCTTCGTAGCGGATGCCCTTGCCCTTGTACGGCTCCGGCTTCTTGAGCGCGCGGACGGTCGCTGCGAATTGGCCCACCTTCTCTTTGTCGGCGCCGGTGACGGTCACGATGTTTTTGTCGACAGCGACGGTGATGCCTTCCGGGAGAGCGACGAGGACTGGGTGCGAGAAACCGAGCGCGAGCTTCAGCTGTTTGCCCGAGAGCTCTGCGCGGAAACCGATGCCTTCGATCTGAAGCTTTTTGACGAACGGCGTGTTGACTCCCGCGATCATATTGCGCACGTGCGCTGCGTACGTGCCCCAGAGCGCGCGAGCGAGGCGTGTCTTTTGTGCCGGTTGCACCGAGACTTCGCCATTCTGCACCGATACGGCTACTGCTGCGTGCACCGACTTCTTGAGCGTGCCGCCCTTCCCTTTGACCGAGAGCTCGCCATTCGCAACAGACACCTCGGTGCCGGCGGGAATTTTGATAGCGTTTTTTCCAATTCTAGACATATCACCAAATTTCAAACAGGGCTTCGCCGCCCACTTTTTCCTTACGTGCTTCCTTGTCGGTCATCACGCCTTTCGGAGTCGAGAGAATGAGAGAACCTTGGCCGTAGCGGACCGAGTGGATTTCGTGGACGGAGCGGTACATGCGGCGACCGGGCTTCGAGATGCGCTTCACGCCAGAGATAGCAGGCTTCCCTTCGACGAACTTCAGCGTCACGTCGATAGTCTTGCGGATCTTCTTGCCTTTCTTCTCGACTGAATCAAGAAAACCGGCAGCCTTGAGCTTCTCGGCGATGGCGAGTTTGAAATTGGAGAACGGGACCGAGATGGTGGCGGTACCGATAGCCCCGGCGTTGCTGAGACGATTGATGAAATCTGCTACGGGGTCGTTGGTCATACAAATTACCAGGAAGACTTCTTAACGCCCGGGATGTTGCCCTCAAGCGCTTCCTCGCGGAAGCAGATACGGCAGAGGTTGAAATCGCGCATAAAACCGCGCGGACGACCGCACTTGAAGCAGCGTCGCACTTTGCGGCTTGAGAATTTAGGCGTTCTGTTCGCCTTCACTATCATTGATTTCTTTGCCATGTAGAAAGTGTGCCCTAAAAGGAGGTTTTGAGTTCCGGCACCCCACCTTTCGGATGTTGGGTTAAAGAAACTCAATTCGTGCCTTGTTTCTCGCAGTCAGCCAACTTTTCAATCGGCTCTTGCTAAAAAACAAAGCCCCTTACGAGGCTCGGACAATATAGACGATTGACTAGTTAAAGTCAAACGACTGGTTTCCCTATACCGAAAATCCTTTTGCCTATAGTTCCGCCAGCATATTTATTCATTAGTACAAAATATGCAGTCACGGCAATTATCAAAATTCCAAACCCCGGCCACGTAAGGTAGTCATGCACAGTGCCGTCTGCGGACACAGCTAAAGTGCCAAAAGGGGTGCAGATACTAATTAAGTTCCAAAAAATTAGTACCGACCCTACAAAATCTACAGCGAAGGCAGAGATTATTTTCCAAGACGGAATGGGACTCATGTCACCAGCTTAACTAGTGACTAAAGTGTGTCAATTGAAACAGTACCTAATTAAACGACCGCCTTGCGGCGGTCGGTTTATTTCGAGTCTTTGCTTTCTGCTTCCCGAAGCGGGAGGCCGAGGTAGCGAAGGAAGGCTTCGGCTTCCTTTTTGTTCTTGGCAGTCGTGCCGATAGTGACGGCAAGGCCAAAGGTGTCTTTTGCGTCTTCGTCGGCAGTCTCTGGGAAAACGGTGTGCTCTTTGATACCGAGCGTGATGTTGCCCATCTCATCAATGGCCGAGGCCTTGAGGCCGCGGAAGTCTTTGGTACGAGGAAAGACGATGTGGATGAGCTTGTCGAGGAAAGCCTTGGCGCGCGAGCCGCGGAGCGTGACCTGGTAGCCGACGATGTCGCCGGTGCGGCTCTTAAAGTTCGCGATAGCTTTCTTGGCAGCGCGCGGGGCCGGAGCTTGGCCGGTGATGCGGCGGAGGCGGTCGACAATGAGCTCAAGACGCTTCTTGTCTTTGTTCATCTTGCCTACGCCAGTGGAGACCACGAGTTTGGTGACTTTCGGTGCCTGCATGGGAGAGGTGTAGCCAAACTCCCCTTTCATGGTGTTGAACGTATTCGATTGTACGGTTGCGGTGGCCATATTATTTGAGCATCTCTCCGCTCTTTACGGCGACGCGCGAGCGCTCACCATCTTTGTCGCGGGAAATTTTGATGCGGGTCGGCTTGCCGCTCGAGGGGTCGAGGAGCTGTACATTGGAAGCGTGGATAGACATCGGTTTGTCGACGATCTGACCCTTGCGGCTCTGCTGCGTGGGGCGGCGGTGGCGCTTCACGAGGTTGAGGCCCTCGAGCAGCACGCGGTTCTCGCGCGGAAGCACGCGCATGATGTTGGCGCTCTCACCGCGATTCTTGCCGGCAATGACTATTACTTTGTCTCCTTTTTTGAGTTTCATAGAATTAAACGATTTCGGGTGCGAGCGATGCGATCTTCTGGTAGCCGCGCTCTGCGATCTCGCGCGGGATAGGACCGAACACGCGGTTGGCCTTGGGCTCTTTCGGCTCTTTGCCGGAACCAACGATCAAAACTACAGCATTCTCGTCGAAGCGAACGTACGAACCGTCCTTGCGGCGGAAGGGTTTGGTCTGGCGAACGACGACGGCGCGGTGCACTTCCTTTTTCTTGGCCATCTTGCGCGGCTGAGCGGTCTGGATGGAGATCACGAGCTCGTCGCCGATACCAGCGTAGCGGCGCTTGGAGCCGCCCAAAATTTTGAAAACACGGCCGATGATGCCGCCCGAGTTGTCCGCTATTTTTACGAGTGAGCGATCTTGCAACATATTATTCTTCTGCAGGCGCCGAGAAATCGACGGAATCAACGACGAAGCGCTTCAACTTGGAAATAGGGCGAGTTTCGCGGATGGTCACTTTGTCCCCCACCTTTACGGTGTTGCCCGGGTTGTGGACGAGGAACTTCTTGCTGCGAAGCAAATACTTTTTGTACTTCGGGTGCTTCACGTAGCGCTCCACGCGCACGGTGGCCGTGTCTTTCATCGCCGTTTTCACGACGACGCCCTGAAAAAATTTGCCTTCTTGTTTTTGTTCCATACGAGTGGGGTATCTTACGCAATTTTCTTGCTCGAAGCCAGACTCTTGGCGCGAAGCTCGGTGAGGATGCGTGCGATCTCTTTGCGGAGCGTGCGGCCTTCGCGAACATTGCGCGAGCGGCTACCTGCGCCACCGAAGCGGAACGCGCGAAGCGACTCGCGTTTGTCGGCGAGGACCTTCTGCAATTCTTCCGGTGTGTTGTCTTTGTATGCCATATCTTATTGACGAGCGACGACGCGGACCTTGAGCGGGAGCTTGGTGCCAGCTTTGCGGAGCGCCTCTCGTGCCATCTCCTCCGATGCACCGTCTATTTCAAAGAGGATGCGGCCCGGACGCACGTCTACGACATAGCCAGCGACATCGCCTTTGCCGGAACCCATGCCTACTTCCGCTGCCTTCTGAGTGAACGGACGGTCCGGGAACACGCGGGTCCAGATCTTGGCGCTCTTGCCGCTCGAGTGTACGAGCGCGCGGCGAGCAGCCTCAAGCTGGTTCGAGGTGATGCGGGCCTGCGTGATGGCCTTCAGGCCGAACGCGCCAAAAGCGATCGTGATGCCACGCGTTTCCGGTGCGTGCTGGCGCTTTGCGCCACGGCGGCCGGTCTGCCATTTTCGGAATTTTGCTTTCTTCGGTGCCAACATAGATTATTTCGTCGCGGACTTTTTGTCGGCAAAGATGTCGCCGCGGTAGATCCACACTTTGACGCCGATGACGCCGTACGGAAGGTAGGCCTGCTCGCGCGCAAAGTCGATGTCGGCGCGGATGGTCTGGAGCGGTACGCGGCCACGCTTGATCTCTTCGGCACGCGACATTTCCGCGCCACCGAGGCGGCCGGAGATGGCGATGCGCACGCCCTGCACGTCGCGGTTGGCCATCACCTTCTCCACGGTCTGCTTCAAGACGCGGCGGAAGGTCTGGCGCTTCTCAAGACCTTCAGCGACCATGTAGGCGACGACGGGTGATTGCGATTCAGGCGAGCGGACTTCCTCGATGTCGAGACGGACGGCCATTTTCGGGGCGTTCTTCACGGTGCGGATGATGGCCTCGATCTCTTTCGTGAGCTTCTGGCTTCCCTCTCCGCCGCGGCCGATGACGAGGCCCGGACGCGAGGTCTTGATGAGAATGCGGATCTGCTTTTGGTTGCGCTCGATCTCTACCGAGGTGACGTAGTTGCCACGCAGGCGCTTCTTGAGGAAGCGGCGGATAGCGGCGTCGATGCAGACGTTGGTGCGGTACTCGGCCGGCGACTTGGCGAACCAGCGGCTCTTCCAGTCGCGGATGACGCCGAGGCGGTGTGCGTATGGATGTACTACGTGTGTCATATTATTTGGTTGCAACTTTCTTCGTTTTCACTTTCTTCGGCGCGACCGCGGTACCGAGTTCAAGCGAAACGATGCTCATAGTTTTGTGAATGGTGCCCGCGCGACCGCGTGCGTATGGACGTGCGCGGCGAGCGACGGCACCTTTGTTGACCGCGATGGTCTTTACGAAAAGACCGTCGGTCGGGAGACCCATCGAGCGCGCATTGGCCACGGCGGAGTCGAGCAGCTTCTCGATAGCAGGCGTGGACTTCTTCGGCAAAAAAGCGAGCGCCATTTTGGCGTCCGCGACGGACTTGCCGCGGATGAGGTCGGCGACGAGGCGAACCTTTCGCGGCGACTGATGATAGTTGGTGAGAAGTGCTTTCATACGTTATTTCTTCGGCGCGCCGGCTCCTGCGGGAGAAGCGGCGGCTTTTGCGGCCTGCGCAGAAGCGACTTCCGCGGCCTTCGCGGCCATCTCGGCTTCCTTCTGCATGCGACCACCGTGTTTGATGAATTTGGTCGTGGGAGCGAACTCGCCGAGGCGGTGTCCCACCATATCTTCGGTCACGAATACCTCTTCGAAGTCCTTGCCCTTGTGGACGAGGAACGTGTAGCCGACGAATTCAGGCGCGATCTGGCTCGCGCGCGCCCACGTCTTGATGGAACCGGCGTTCGGCTTGCGCTTGCCCACTTTTTTCATGAGCTTTTCGTCAACGTACGGACCTTTTTTAAGACTTCGTGACATACAAGGTGATGACTATACAAGAATTAGGTGCGCTTGCCTACCTTTCGGCGTGACACGATGAATACGTTGGAATACTTTTTCGGGCGGCGCGATTTCTGACCCTTGCCGGCCGGCTTGCCCCAGAGCGTGCGCTGGATGCGGTGACCGCGACCTTGGCGTCCTTCACCACCACCGTGCGGGTGATCCACCGGGTTCATGGCAGAACCACGAACAGTCGGGCGTACACCCAGCCAGCGGCTGCGTCCTGCCTTACCGAGGTTCACCAAGCGGTGCTCTTCGTTGGACACTTCTCCCACCGATGCCCAAGCAGTGCCGATGACTTTGCGCACTTCCGTAGACGGCATCTTGAGGTGGGTGTAGCCAGCGTCCTGAGCGACGATCTCGCAGTAGTTGCCTGCAGAACGCGCAAGTACGGCGCCGGCGCCCGGTTTCAGCTCAATATTATAGACAAAGGCGCCTACGGGGATGTTGGAAAGCGGAAGGCGGTTGCCAGCCTTGATAGGTGCAGTCTCGGAGACGATGAAGGTCTCCCCCACCGCTACGCGTTGCGGGAGCGTGACGTAGCGCTTCTCGCCGTCGGCATAGATGGCAAGACCGATGAAAGCCGAACGGAAGGGGTCGTACTCGATAGAAGCGATGCGTGCAGGGATGTTCTTTTTGTCGAAAACGAAGTCCACGGTGCGGAAGTTTTTCTTGTGACCGCCGCCGTGGTGACGGGTCGTGATGCGACCGTGTGCGTTGCGACCACCGGTGGAGCGCTTGCCCTTCATCAGCGGCTTGTGCGGGCGATGATTGCTCAAGTACTTGCGGTACTCGATGCGGGTCATCGCGCGGGAACTCTTGGTGACAGGTCGGTAGGATTTCATATGTTTACGAAATAGTGATGGTTTCCCCTTTCTTAAGATAGACGTATGCCTTTTTGCCGCCGCCCGTAGTGCCCGTGCGACCGGTGCGCATGTTGCGCTTCACTTTCGTCGGTACGTTCACGACGCGCACGAGACGAGGCATGACCTTGTAGATGGTCTGCACCGCTCGCATGACATCGCGCTTCGTCGCGCGCTTTGCCACGTCGAAGGTGTAGACGCTCTGCGACTCGTGCATCGTGGCCTTTTCGGTGATGCGTGGGTGCATAAGAATGTGGGCAAGACCTGCAGGCGTGTGAGAAGTGATCTCCGGCGCTGCGGCGACTTCTTTTTTCTCCTCTGTTTTTTTGCTGCGTGAAAAGAGTGCCATATTATTTGGAAACCTTCTTCGGTGCGCGGTGCTCGAGCACGGCGATACCAGCCGACGGATTTTCAAGAATGAGGTAGGTGCTGCCGAGCACGACGAGCGGGTTCAAGCTGCGTACGTCGAGCGTCTTCACCGAGCCGATGTTGCGGAAGGACTTCTCGGCTGCGTCGTTCTTTTGCGAGAAGGCGACGAGTGCGACGTTCTGCTTTTTCGTCGCGAGTTTTGCGAAACCAGCTTTCGAAAGAGCGACGAGCGCCTTCTTGGCCGCTGCCGTCTTCGGCGCGTCGAAGGAAAGTCCGTCGAGGAAAATAACTTCGTTGTCGGCGAGTTTGCGGGAGATGGCCATGAAGAGAGCCTTCGCGCGCATCTTCTTCGGGATGACGCGCATGTAATTCTTCTCGGCGCGCGGACCGTGCGTCACACCACCGCCTTTCCAGATCGGAGAGCGGATGGAGCCGTGGCGCGCGCGACCGGTACCCTTCTGCTGCCAAGGCTTCTTACCACCACCGCGGACGTCGCCACGACCCTTCGTGTGTGCGACCGGCGAGCGAGCGTTGCCCTGCATCGAGACGACGACTTGGTGCATGAGAGAGTCGTTCCACTTCACACCGAACACGCTCTCGGGAAGTGCTACCTTGCCACTCTTTTTGCCTTCTGTGTTGTAAATAGTTCCGTCCATATTATTTTGCGCGAATTTCGACGAGCGCACCCGGCTTGCCCGGAATTGCGCCAGAGATAACGAGCGTGTTGGAAGCCGCATCGACTTGGAGCACTTTGAGATTGCGGACCGTGACACGATCCCCTCCCATGCGGCCGGCCATTCGCATGCCCTTGGACACACGACCTCCGGCGCGACCTGCGCCGCCAATAGAACCCGGAGCGCGCTCTTTGTTCTTCTGACCGTGTGAGCGCGGACCGCCTTTGAAGCCGTGGCGCTTGACCACTCCCTGGAAGCCTTTGCCTTTGGAGATAGCCGAAACGTCTACGATGTCACCCGGAGCAAAGACGGATGCATCTATCTTTGCGCCGACCTCCATCCCCTCGGCTGCGTACTCTCGCATGTGCGTGAACGGCTTTGCGGTCTGAGCTTTGTTGAGATTCTTGGCCTTTTTGTCGCCAAAGCCCACCTGCGCCGCCACATAACCGTCTTTCTCTTTCGTCTTGACCTGCGTGACCGTGAGCGGACCTGCAGCAATAACAGTGGCAGCCGAAACGACACCAGCGTCGTCGAAGACCTGGGTCATTCTGCCTTTGGTGCCGAGCATGAATTTCATATATATATATTCGCTTCGCTCATACCGACGTCGCTTACTCGGAAATGGAAGCGAGCTTCCATTTCTCTCGCTGCGCTAGCCGGTAAAGAAAATTCCCGCACGAGCGGGACTTCTAGAAGCCTCGCCAGTGGTCCCTTTTGGGACATGGGTGGAGGCACTATACAGGGCAGTCTTTGAAAAAGCAAATTTACACCCTAGGAGCTGGTGGACGCCGCTTGGCTCGCAGCGCGAGAAGAAGGCCGGCGAGCAGAACAAGCGCGGCGATACCGAGTATGACGACATTGCTAAGCGACGAGACGAACGTGCCAAGCGCTGAGGAAGTACCGCCTGCGCTTTGCGGCGAACAAAGCGACGGGTCTATGGCCTTACAGTCGTAGGAGATCTGCGTTTCGTCGACCAAGCGGTCGCCTTGGTAGAGCTTCGCATTCACATTGAAGGTGTCGTAATCCGCTTTCGGCGTGAATTTCTCCGCGACACCCATCATCGCGCTCGTTACGGCCCCTGAGTACGTGTACTCATGAATTAGCTTCCCTGCTCTGTCGTTAAGCGAGAGCACGAGCTTCCCGTCCGCGACCGATGCACTTTGACCTGCATTGTGCAGACATGAAAAGAGCGTTGCTTCTTGCCCCGCGTGCAGAGGGTACGCGGTCACACCGGGAAAGTTGATGCGGGTGCGGTCCACGCCGCTTCGAGCGAATCGCACATTCAGTATCGATTGTGTGTTTCCCCAGTGGAGCGTACCGACGAGCAGGTAGACGGGGTACTGCGTATCTATCGCGCTGTAGATTACTGGCGCTTCTCCATGAGCGGGCACCGGTACCTGTACCTCGGAATGATTGACGAGGTTTTGTGAAAGCTGCGTGTCCCAATAGTAGAGATCCCAGTCGACGGTAACGATACTCGCTTTGTCCGTAGCATTGCGTATCACTGCGGAAACCGGAACGGCGGCGGCCTTGTCGACGGTCGGGGCAAAAGCGGCAAAATGATACGGCGCGCCTGCGACCGTGACCGATGTTTTATCGAAACTTATATCTTCGGTGAGCTCGCCCGAGACCTGGAAATCCGCCGTGTTGCCCACGACGTCGTCGGTAAAAGACAGGCCGAGCAGATTGAACTTCTTCGAGGTGGTGAAGAACGTCGCGACTTTGTACTGACCGCTTCTCGCGTAACTCGGGATATCCCAAGTGAACCCAATGGGCATGGAGCCGTGCGCAGGAAGCGTAATACCTTGGCGCACGAAATATTGATCGACGACGTCGGGACCGTTCGCATCTTTTTGTGATGGGTCACCGCGTTGCCGTAGGATCTTTACGTACAGCGATCCATCGACGATCGGATAGGGATTGTTGTTGGCGAGCGTGCCGGAAAACGAAATGGGCGTCCCTGATACGGCGCTCGTGACATTCGCGCGGATGTTGGCTTGCACCGAGCCAAAGGAATAGTACTGGAAACAATCCGTCGCACCTGCGGGCATCGGCCCAGGGAGCGAAGAGGTGGAAGCTGCTGCTGCGACAAGCGGCATGCATGCCGTAAGTGCTGCGAGGATGGTGGCGGAAAAGACGCGCATAGAAATTTAGAGTTCGTTGAATAGTGGCACGAGATTAACGGTCGCCGATTTCGTCAGCGTTGCGCCGTTGGCATCTTGGCATGCAAGGGTATAGGTGGTTTGCATGCGTATGGGCGAAGTTTGAGCACCTGTGGGCGACGAGAACGCGCCCACCCATATACCTTTGCCGTTGGCAGCCGTATCGGCGACACTCGTGATCGCGCAAGTGGTCATGTTGGTGGTGCTCCAAAAAACATGGGTGGTTTCTCCTGGGCGAACCAGCGACGGAATGGCGCGTATCGAAAGCGACGCTGCCGCGCCTGCGCCTGCGTTGATCGCATTGTCTTCTTTGCTGATCGCGCCGCTCGCGATGCCCGCGAATTCTGCCTGACCTCTACAGGAAAAAGTGAACGTCGCCCAATTCGAACTGAGTCCGGTGCTGTCGATCACGAGCACCTTGACCGTCTTACGGCCCGCGAGCGCGAAGGTGCGAGAGGCGGTTTGCACAGTGCCGGAGGGTACAAAGCCCGTACTCGGGACGTACTGGTCCACCGTGCCGTTGCCATCCCAATCAACGCCATACTTTATCGGGTCGCCGTCAGGATCGGTCGAGGACATCGTTATGGTGTAGGGGGTACCGATGACGCAACTATTAGAGCCCGACATCGCGCCCGTGACCGTGGGAGTCGCTGGCGGAGTGCCAGCGGCCGACCCTACCCGGATCTGACAAGCGATGGATTGCGCGGGGATCGAAAGGTCGGCATTCCACCACGAGGACCCCTCGTAGTTCCTCCACTGCATGGCCTGATTGCTGGTATAGCAGCCGAGGTTGGTGTTATTTCTTCCATACCAACGCCCGACCGTAGGGGCGAAATTGAACACAGCGTTGATAGACCCAGGAGCGCCCGCCACGCAATTTTTGCTACCGGCTGAATCAGCAGTCGTGCAGCTGGTCACGCTCCCAGTGACATTCAGGTTTTGCGCAGGCGGATCTGCAACAAGCGACGCATAGATGTTCCCCGTAATTTGACCGCCCCGGTACTTCGCGTTGCCGCTCACCTGTCCCGCAACATCGAACGTAGTGAACGTTGATACAAAATCTTTTTGGGGAAGATGCGAGCACATATTCGCGGCCGGTTTTTCGGCTCCTGCTATCCAGTCGCCGTAGGGAGTGTCCCATCCGCCACCAGCACTGACCCACGCTATGTCCGTATAAGTGTGCGGTTCGAAAACAAAACGCACGTGATGGCCCGAAGCAATGATTCCCGATCCGTCGCACGGAATAGGTGCACCGGTGTCGGTATCGATAGCCGACGCATGATACTGAATGGTCACGATCGGATTGGTGATCATGTCGTACTCGAGAGGATCCCCAATAGAGGAGTCGCCATACGACCTGTCCCCAAGATATCCGGGAAGAGCAGCGGTCCACACCGTGCTATCCGCACTCGCCGCAAACGGCAACACTAGCAAAACGGCCCCGATGGTGAGTACAGAGAGAAGGGCGGCACGCGAGCGAGTCATACGCTATCGTGGCTGAGCCACGAAGGGCCCTGTGACGTGGTGGCCACGATGATGGAGGATCATGCCGATGACGAACAGGAGAAACGCGGCGCTCGCGCCGAGCGCGAGCGCAATGAAGAAGTACGGGCCGGAAAATCCGAATGCTTCGGAGAACGTGCAGAAAAATTGCGGAAGCCCTGCGCACGCGGCGACCGGTGTCGCGCTCGTATCCGCTGGACGCCAGGTAATATCTTGCGGCGTCACTCCCTGCTGCTGCGCGTGGTCCGCAAGCAAATTTACCATCGCATCGATCTGCTCTTGCGACATTCCCTGCGTGCGAGGGTCTTGCATAATGGCCGCGCGAACGGTCGCGTGCATTTCGTCTTCTTGAGCGAGGACGAGGATGGGAAGTGTGAGAGCAAGCGCGAGCGCGAGGACGAGGGGGACGCGGAGAGAACGCATAGAAAAAGTATACCGTACAAGAAATTTAGATTTCGTTGAAAAGCGGGACAATGTTCACAACCGCTGTGCTGTTCACCGTCGAACCATCGAGCCCCGAGCAGTGGAGCGTGTAGACGGTGCGTTCTTCTATCTCGCTGGAGACATGGGAACCGGAGAACGTCGTGCCGCTTCCTCCGCTCCAGGAATCCCCGTTGCTGCCGCTGACCGAACAAGAGGATGCAGTGACGTTGGTCACACCCCAGCTGACGCTCGAGGTGTCACCAATATTCACAAGATTCGGAACGGCCTTGATTAATTTGCCTCCTGAAAGCGATCCAGCGGGTGCAGGCGGATTCACGCACACGCCCGAACCGGACGAGCTTTCCAGCACAGTGGGATCCGAAGCTTGGAATTCACGTGACTTGAAGTCGCGG
>JADMIO010785011.1_pt1 | contig 50838 bp, 37 predicted proteins | sample 8958161 | NCBI WGS metagenome assembly JADMIO01 (sample SAMN16585339, study PRJNA669376) | soil metagenome | isolation source: Crop rotation soil | place: USA: Cullars Rotation, Alabama | collected 2011 | reverse complement strand
CTTTCCCGGTAACTGCGGACCCGCCAGCCATTACGGGCGGGACAAATACGCTTACGATGTCGAGATGCCGATCGGAACGAATATTGTCGCGATCCGCGGCGGAACCGTCGATAAAGTCGTCGAAGACAAGAGCGATGGCAACGGATGTTCGGCGGGAGAAAATCATATTTACATCACGCACTCGGACGGAACGACGTCGCAGTATTTTCATCTCACGCTCAACGGTTCGTTGGTGGCTGAAGGTGATGTCGTCACTCAAGGACAAGTGATCGGCTTGAGCGGCAACACGGGGTGCAGCGGTGGACCGCATTTACATTTCCAAGTCGTGACCGATCCTGACGGCGGGATCTCGATACCGATTACATTTAGTAACGTCGGCGCAAATGCACGCGGACTCCAAACCGGAAAATCGTATACTGCGAATTGAAATTTTGCCGCTCGGATTTCGGACGCCAATCTATTTTTTATAAACTAAAAATATTTAACTTTATTTTTCGAGATGGCACGATAGATTTCTGTCGATTCTGACAGGGGGATCGAATGAGTCATGTGTCTGAATTCAAAATGTTGGCGGACGATCAGCTCCTCACAAGCCTCGAACAGCAATTTGCGCTCGAGCGAAAAACTTCGCACGCCATTTTGCTCCACCTAAAAGAAGTCAAATTGCGAAGACTCCATGTCGAGCGGGGCTACCACGACATGTTCACGATGCTCATTGAACACTTTCATCAATCTGAATCGGCGGCGAATCAAAAACTGAAAGCGCTCGATCTGATGTTGGACGTTCCGGTCGCGGAAGAAAAATTGATTTCGGGTGAATTGAGTTTGAGTACGGTCGCGATGGCCCAGAGACAAATCAAGCGGGAAGAGAAACTAACGGGCAAGGAACTTTCCCACAAAAAGAAACTGGAAATTGTGGAATCGATTTCCGGAAAAACGATGGCGCAAGCGGAGGTCGAGTTATTTAAATTGCTTCCGGAGACGGCGGGCAATCCTGCGCCACACGAGCGAAGAGTTTCAGAAACGGCGACTCAAATGACACTCACCGTTCCGGATGACGTGCGAGATATGATGATTCGCCTTAAGGAACTTTGGGCACACATTGATCCGACTATGAATCACGTCGAAGTCATGAGACGCGCGTTTAAAATGGCGCTTGAGAAAATCGATCCGCTCGCTCACAAAGAAGCGCCGAAGAGTAACTCGGGCAAAACGCACAGCGCAACCGAATCGGCGAAGCATCGCGGCACGAATCGACTCACATACTATGGAAAGAAATTCGATCGCGTGCTTTGGGAAAGAGCAAACGCGCGATGTGAATTCGTAGACCACGTCTCGGGAAGAAGATGTGAGTGCCGATTCGGTCTACAAAGGGAACACAAGATTCCGCTCGGACGAGGCGGAACGAATGAGCTCAAGAATATGGAACTGCTCTGCGCCGCCCACAATCAACTCCGCGCGAGGCAGGTGTTTGGAAATCAAAAAGTCGAGAAGTATCAATCAAGAGCGAGAGGCTAAGACTTCGCAACCAATTGGGCACGGGCCCTCATATCCGGATGACCTAACTAAAAAGAACTTGGTTCGCCTGAAGGCGGAGGAGGGGGCGGCAAGGCGCCCTCGGGCGCCGGCGAAAGATCGCTTTCCGGCGCAGGCATTTGTTGCGGCGGCGGTGCGAACGATCCGGGATCCGCGGCGACGCCTGAGCCACCCGAAAATTTTCCCGACGTGAGAGCTTTGCCGCGAGAGTTGCCGACCGATTTCGGGCGAGCCAAATCGCTCGCGCGCGAACGGCGTTTTCCCTTCACGAAATATTCGCCTTCGACGATTTTAAAATGAATTTCGTTTTGTCCTTTGGCGTCCTTCGAATAACTCATCGAGGTGCCGCGATTTCCGGGAGCATAAGAATTGCCCGGATACGACGGCTGATTTTGACCGGGGAATTGCCCAGGGCCCGAGTTCTGTCCGGGATATTGTCCCGGTCCATCGTTACTGCGCGGACCCGGTCCGACGATCGCTCCGGGATACGTTCCCGGCCCGCCCGGGTTTTGTCCCGGAGGGACGCCCACACTCGGCATCGGGCGCGAGGGCATATCGCCTTCGAGTTCCTCGATGTCTTCGTCGTCCATGTCATCCATAAAACCACCTTGAGGCGGTGGTGGAGGCGGCGCAAAGCGCGGCCCGTCTTGCGCGAACGTTTTGAGCGCGAAGAGCATGAAAATGGTGAGAGCCGCGAGTCGCATATCTCTTTATCGGATCTTTTTGAGATTTTGTCCAATGCCCTGACCCGACCTCCGTCGATGTAAGGTCCAGGACGCGTTAGTTTTCATTAATAGGATGTCGATAAAAAGGCATGAGTGGGGCCGCGCCAAAACTCGAATGGAAACTTGAAGACTTGATCGCATTGATCAAGAGCTTCCCATTGATTTCGAAGTTCCCCGACAACCTCATTAAAGAACTCGCGCAGGCGAGCGAAATTCTTGAAATCGCGACGAACACGCAGATTCTGAAGCAAGGGCAGATGAACGAGCACTTGTATTTTTTAATCTCGGGCACGGTTGGAATTTACGTCGACGGTGGAAGAGTCTCGCAGCTCAATGCGCTCGGCGATTTGCTCGGCGAAATGAGCGTGATCACCTCGAATCCGGTCGGCGCGACGATTCTCGCGGAAACGCCGGTTTCGCTTTTGCGCGTGGACTCGAAGATTTTCGTGGAAGTGAAGGGTCCGGAGCGCGATCACTATCTCGCGATTCTCTACCGCATTTACGCGACGGTGCTCTCGGAAAAACTGAATCGCACGAATCAAAAAGCCAAACACTTCGAAGAACTCACGGTCGCGCTCACGGCGACGCAAGCCGAGCTTGAAGAAGCGAACGCGGGTCTCGAGAAAAAAGTCGAAGAACGCACGGTGAGGCTCGAGCAACAAAACGCCGGTCTCCAAGCTTCGATGAACAAGATGGAAGAATTGAATAACTCAAAACGGCGCCTCTTCCAAAAGCTCGGCGAACTCAATCGCGATCACCTCGCGCCGCTCAAAACGTTTCTCGACGAATTCCGCAGACGCCACCCCGATGAAACGGGAATCGACAGCGCACGCAGCCTCGTGTTCGACGTGCAACAGCTCGTCGTTCCGCTCGCGACCGAATACTCGATCGAGCAGGCGATGAACTCCAAGCGCGTTCTTCTCGCGGATTCGAACAAGAAACAACAACTCGTCGCGAAGATGGCCCTCGGCGGAAGCGGCGTCGCTCTCGAAACGGCATTGACGGTCGAAGAAGGTCTCGCCAAGATCGCGGCAGGCAAATTCGATCTCATTCTCGTCGATCACACGATGCTCGAACTTGCCAACGCCTCGAAAGAAAAACACCCGAACGTTCCGATCGTGCTGATGACGTCCGATCAAGTGCCGACGTACTTGCCGGCGCTGAAGCAGCTCTCGGCGATCCCGCACATCGTTTCGCGCGACGAAGCCGACCGCACGTTCACCGTGAAGAATATCATGACGACCGTGACGAAACTTTTGAGTTCCGACTTCTTCGGCCTCGAGAAATATCTCGGTTGGGGCGTCGAAGTGAAATCGGCGCCGGTCGTGAACAGCAAATCGCGTGCGGACGTGATCAAAACCGTCGACGATTATTTCGCGCAAGTCGGAATCCGCCGCGCGAATCGCGACCGCATTCACGTCGTCCTTGAAGAAATGCTCATGAATGCGATCTACGATGCGCCGACCGATGCGAACGGAAAACCGATCTTCAATCATTTGCCGCGCACCGAAGAAGTCATATTGAAACCCGAACAGCAGGGTCTCGTGCGTTTCGCGACCGACGGCATGCTGATCGCGGTCAGCGTTCAAGATCCGTTCGGCAGCCTCAAAGGGAGCATCATCCTCAAATATCTCGAAGCCAATTACTCCGGCACGGCCGCCGATATGAACGCCAAAGAGGGTAAGGGCGGCGCGGGCCGGGGCCTCCACCAAATCATCGAAAACTCCGACCTCGTGGTTTTTAACGTCGATCCGGGCAAAAAGACCGAGGCGATCGCTCTATTTAATGTGGAAGTGAAGGAAGCCGTGAACCAAAACCCGAGTTTCCACCTCTTCATCCGCTCGTAAGCTACCGTAATAAATAGGCTATTTTTCGTTTGCGTCCTCTCGCGCTAAATGGTAGCTCTAGTCCCTCGGTTAAAGCTCCAAAACAGAAGAGATATTTTTATGAGAAAAGACATTCATCCTGAATTCCGCCCGGTCGTTTTCCGTGACGTTTCCTGCGATTGGGAAATCCTCACGATGTCGACCGCGAAAGCAAAAGAGACCACGCAATATCAAGGCAAAGAGTATCCGTTGGTGAAAGTCGATATCTCGAGCCAGTCGCACCCGTTCTACACGGGCAAGCAACGTATGATCGACACCGAAGGCCGCGCGGAAAAATTCCGCAAGAAGTACGGCAAGAAGTGATCGCGGATTTAATTCGCATGTTCATCAAGCCAGGACCGGCGGTTCTGGCTTTTTGTTTTTTAGCGGAAGTCTGTTTCGCGAAAGTCTCTCCGATCCATCAGTCCGTCGAAGGCGGCGACGATCTCAAGTGCATGGCTCATCTCTATATTCAGGGCGCGACGCCGACGAATTTAGTTCTCGAGATTCAAGGGACCGGGATTTATCCCAACGCGGCGTTGTTGGATGGAATCGAACCGTTCGTTGAAAACGGATCCGCGGCCCAATTGAATTTCGATAAGCCGGGAATCGGGGCGGAACTCACCGACGACTCGATCTTTATCCGGCATACGCAAAACACGATGGTCGAATGCGCGATGAATTCACTGGATTGGGCGCTGTCGAAAGCGCCTAAGATTCGGCGAATCTTTTTCCGTGGGCATTCCGAAGGCGCGCTCCTCGTCACCAAACTGTATAGACGGTTGATTGAAGAAAAGCCGGAGCTCGCGAAAAAGGTAACGGGCCTTTGGCTGACGAGCGCTCCGCTCGCGCCGTGGAAGGCGGTTTTGGAATTTCAATTGAAGCCTCAGCCTAAGGAACGGCAGAAGGCATTTTGGACCGCACTTGAGAAATGCGACTGGAAGTTTTTGAAAGAGTGGGGCGAGACGCCTTGTAACTATATTAAAGAGGCGATCAGCGCGCCGTCGATGACGGACTCTTTAAATGACATCGCCCAAAAATCTCCGGGAGCGAGATTCGAGTTTTCCCACGGCTTGAAAGATGCGAATACCGACCCCAGGATTCTCAAAGACTTCGAGGCGAAGAACCGTGCGGCCGCCGAAAAAAATGCTCCCCATATAAATATGACGTGCCGTTACTATGATGCGGGTCATTCGCTAAACGAAGCCTCGCGCCAAGATTTTCTCCGAATGATGCGGGCGGAGCTCGCAAAGCCTTGATGGGCGCGGATCCTGCGGCAAGTTTCACGCAGGAGCATTTTGACTCCGGAAATTTCAGCGCCGATGAATCAAACTGACTTTGTAGATGTCCTAGAGCAAACGCGCTTCGCGTTTTTGGAGTCAAACTGACTCTAAATCGATGGCCGCGCGATTGCTCTAGCGATCCCGCAACCTAGACCTGGGAGGGTTTATGAAACATGCACTCGTTGCTATCGCTTTGTTCTTGTTCTCGGCTCAATCGTTCGCACAAGATTTTCGCCACCACGATCACAATAACAACAATCAAGACGCCGGCGCCGCGATTGCGGGCGCGTTCATCGGCGGAATCTTCGATCTGATCCAAGCCAAAATGCTGGAAGATCAAGGTTACGGCCGCGATGACTACGATTACGGCGACGACGACTGGGGCAACGACGGCGACGGCTGGCACCACGGTCACGATCACGGACGTGGCGACGGTTGGGGCCGCGATCACGGTCGACGTCACCGCGGACTCGTGACTTGCTACGCTCAAAACGGCCGCGGTCAATATTTCGCCGTGAAAGGCCAAATGCCGCGTTTGACCCAATCGCGCGCGATGGCCGCTTGCTATGAAGTTTCACGCCGTTGCGTTGAGCTCGGCTGCCGTTTTTAATTTCGGGGGGAGTTTTCGGAAACGCGCGGAGTTCTCCGCGCGTTTCAGTTCACCGGCTACTGACCAGGCTTCCAGTTCGCATAGCTCGCGAAAACGTCTTCGAAGGCGATCGAGTGATTCGCAAGGATGTCGACGGTCTGATTTCCGGCCAGGAACTTGTCGAGTTCGCGCGAGACGCCGAGGCGGTTCGCTTCGCCATTCAACGCCGAATACAATTTGTCAGTCATTCCTTTCACGATGTATTCGCGAAGTTCAGCGTCACCGCCTCCTTCACGAGCGATTCGGCTCAAGAGAACGAAGAGCGTGTGAATCGCGGGCACGACGAAGCGCGGTTGAACGAGTCCGCCCTGCGGGCCGGCGCGGTCAGGAGTCTCAAGGCCATACTTGATGCGGTTGATGAGCGTTTTGTAGACGATGTAATTGATCTGATTTTTGACCGGAAAAATGTCGAATAGATCGTGCTCGACCGCTTGATGCATTTTGGTTTGATCGTAATAGCCATTCGGCCCTTTGAACGAGACATTGTCCGTCGACGTATCGGCTTCAAACCAGGCCTCGAGCGGTTTCGTGCTTCCCGTTTTATAGAATTGATCGAGACCAAATTGAAGTTGTTCGCGGATCGACTCGAGTTGCACGTGGGGCTTGAGCGTCTGGAGCATATTGTAAGCGTCGATGGTAATCGTGTTGCGGCCGAGACGCGTGAGATGGCGTTTGTCTTCCAAGCTTACCGAATCGAAGAACGCGATCGTTTCTTTGGTGAAGCCGACGGAAGGTTTCGAAGCGATTTGGAAGAGCAACTCTTCGAGTTTCAAGCGCGGGTATTTGAAAAACGACGAGTCGAAGCCGCCTTCGCGAATCAGATCGATAATTTGATTTTGGACTTCAGGAGTTTCCGCGATCCATCCCGCGCGTTTCGCGAGGTCCATCACGATCCAGTTTTGGCCGGCCGTCGAACCCATTTTTCCCGCCGCTTTCGACTCTCGGAACGATTCGAGCAAGAGCTGGAGTTCGTCGTTATAAATTTTGACGTTGGTTTCGGCGCTTAAGGCACGACCTTCGCGAATGAGAAGGAGTGAGTTGAGTCCTGAATTGTTATCGGCCGTGATCGCGACGTCTGAATTGGACTTCAAAATCGATTTGAAAGCGTTGACCGTATTGCCGCGGACGTAACCTTCGTGTAACGAGGTCAGTCCGTTGGCCGCTTTCTCCCAGAGTCCTTTACAGACGTCGGCGGCCGACGCATTTGCCGGGGAAGTATTGAGGGCCGCAAAAAGGCACATACCGGCCAAGATCGCGCTCTGGGATTTCATTAAAACCACCTTAGTTATTTATAGTTTCTAAGGTGGTTGGAATTGCAACGGATAAGCCACTTACGGTGGCGGCGTGGATTATTGCGGGAAGTACGTGACGTCGACTTTGGTGTTCTTTGCCGGCGGTTTATTGAAGGCAAGAACGCGTCCGTTGAGGACCCAAGTCAGCGTCGGATCGGCGGGTGTCACCACCACTTGAAAGTTGCCGGCCGGAACCGCACTGAGAGTCGCGGTGCGAACGCCTTGAACCACGCGATTGCCGATCGCCGCGAGGGTCGCGCCGTAGTCCGTGTCGCAAATCGATCCGACCACGCCGTTCGTCATCGTGACGAGGTTATTGAGTATCGTGCCGTACTTCGAACCTTCAGCTTGTTGAGCGTTGTAGCAAGCGGTGTCGCTCGGGGCGATGATCACGCCATAAACCGTCATGGTTTTCGAGCGGCCGAAAGCGTTCGTGAAGCTTTGAACGACTTCCGACGGCGTGTTCGCCGGGTCCGTCGTCGTCGCTCCGCCGTCGCTCGCTTCGTCTTCATCCGACAAGATCACGACCGCGAGATCGGCCGTCGACCGGAAGAATCCGAAATTCTCGGCGTTTCTTTTGCCGAAAGACATCATCATGGCGCGCATTCCGCGCTCGTCCGCGGTACCGACTTCCGTTCTGTGAATCGTGTTCGCGAATTTCGTCGAGTAATCGGGAACCATACTCGTGAGAATATTAGATGTCGTGCCGGCGAATGGAAGGAGAGATCCTTGCAAACCATAATTCGGATCGTCGGAGGTGTCGGTCGTGGTGATTCCGATTTGCCAATCGATTTGCCCGAGGCTTCCGATGAAGCTTCCGAGGGCCGAACCCAACCGGATCTGTTTATTCTCCATTGAGCCCGAGTTGTCGTCGATAAATAAGACGTCAACCTTGGCCTTCGTTCCGTTTTGATTGAAAAGGAACGAATCCGTCGTCGAACCGTCCGGGTTCGTCGTCGTCGAAGCCGAAGTGTTCGGCGTCGCATCGGGAGAAGGCGTAAATGACATCTGCGAACACGCTGTCGTCAATAATAGCGCGGCCGACATCAGTATCGTCCGTTGATTGAAGAGATAGGTTTTCATAAACGCACCCACTTTCACTCTTTAAGCCCACCGGTATGTAACGCAAGATCGGCGCCTGTCTCCCGGCGGGACGCGCGCCGGAATGAGACGGCGTAGATAAATGAAAAGAGTGGAGAAATTCGATTCGAGACGGATTCGGGAATCTCACGGAAGCTGTCGTCACGGCCCGACTGTCGAATTGCGCGCCGTTATTTTGAAAATTCATGCGCGCTATATTCAAGATCGCGTGAACCGGGATCGCGGCAATTGTCGCGGCGGATACAGATTGACGCGGCGGCCGCGCCAATCTTTCAAACAATGGAGAAGTTCTAAACGGTCCGCGACTTCGGGGTGGAGCTGGCACATTCCTTCCATTGAAATCTCTCGAACAAGCCATAAGGCATATATTCAATATTATCGGCACGAGGGCGCCAAATTGGCGGCGTGTCTACACTGTTGACGAGGGAATTCTATGCGTTTCAAAGCAGCGGTTGCGGTTCTGGTCCTTTTCGCAGTTCAGGCGAATGCGTTCGATAAACAAACTCAGAATACGAATTCCGCCGGCACAATCCTTTGCCGCGAAACTTCGGGAGAGTTTGACGAGACCGTCCTCGCCGTCGTGACCGTGAATTTAAACTCCAAAGGACGAGCGGAAGCCGTCCGCCTTCAGCGTCCCGCAAACGAAGATCTCGCGGCGATCGACGTGACGTTCAATTCCAAAAACTCGCATATCGTTCACCAAGTTTTCGCCACCGGCGACGACCCCGAGAAGAACATCTGTATTTCGGACGCGCAAGGGTGCGCGAAGGAAGTCGAAAAAGTGGTGGTGAAGGGCAACGACGGAAGTTCAATGGAGCTTCGCGTGAACGATCATCAATACGGCGGCGTGAAAGGTTCGAGCTTTGCGATTACGACGTCGAATTTGAAATTCGATTCGAAGGATTCGGCGAGCCTCATGAACTGCGCCGGCCCGGTGATGTTTCCCGATCAATTCTTGATGATGGACTTAGACGAAGCTGTTTTGGAGTAGTTCACTTGAGCTCGCGCCTGCAAAATCTCATTCGGAAGTCGATTTTTCTGGGAATGATTTCCTCGGGCGCTCTCTCGGGCGCGGCCGTCCCCGGATATTGCGGCAATGTGGATTTTCGAACCTTGACCGCTCAAACCGCGACTCTTTTGATCGCGGGAACCGACCGCGATCGAACTCAATCGCTGACCACAATTCCTCGTTCGAACTGCGGCTTATACGGTGAATCGTTTCCCATTTGTTCCTCGTGCGACAACGAGCTCCCCGAATCCTCGATGCAAATCTTGCGGCCGATGTTGGGATCCAAAGATCATTCCGACTGGCACGCCAGATGGCATAGACTCCGCGCGCCCGATTTGCAGATTCAATTCACGAATTTTGCGAAGTTCCAAGAGGATGGAGCGATTCCGCGGGAGATGACGATAAACGATTTCATCGCGAACTATCGTCTCGGCGGCAAACTTGCGGGCGAAGATTTTTTCTACATGCATCGTTTGATGATTAAGATGGTGCAGTTTGAACTGGCCTCTCACGGGATGGGTTGCGTAGCGCCTTGGCAAAACGTTCCGTCCGCGCTCGATCCAGTTTGGCCGGTGCCGAAAGCGATGGAGCCGGGTGCCGACGTTTCTTCTTTCGAACAGACGGTCGCGCAACTTCAACGGCAGATCGAGAGTTTCAAGAAACCCGAGAATCTCAAGAAAGTGTCACTCAATCGCCTCGGAGAAATGATCGAGCCGGGCTGGCATAAGACTCTGCATTTCTTTTATCAGACGGCCGAGCGATGTTCGAAGGAAGCGTCGGCACAAGGTTACTGCGACCAGCTTGGTCCGGTGGAAACTTCGCCGGTGAATAAATACTTTTGGAAAATTCATGGACTCGTGGATGAGGTTCTCGGAGCATGGCTTCGCGCCAACGGTTACGAGACGATTTCAACGGACTGCCGCGATGAAGATCGATGCTACCAGTGGCAAGGCACCTGGGTTGGCAAGTATCCCACGAACTGATCAGCGTAATTCTTTAAATTTTTCCGTGGCGGCGACGAGCGAGCGCAAGATCCCGGGCTCCTTCGCGGAATGGCCGGCGTCTTGAACGATCGTGAGTTCCGCTTCGGGCCAAGCCTTCTTCAGTTCCCATGCATTTTCGACTGGGCAAACGACGTCATAGCGCCCGTGAGTGATCGTGCAGGGGATATGGCGGATCTTGTAAATGTCTTCGAGAATTTGATTGTCATGCTTCAACCAAATTTTATTGATGAAGTAATGGCACTCGATACGGGCGAAAGCTTCGGCGAATGTGTCTTCGCCGGTTTTCGTAATCAAGCCCAAATCGGGATGCAGGCACGAGGTCGAACCTTCCCACGTGCTCCACGCGCGCGCGGCATCCAGCCGCACTTTGCGATCGGGCGAAGTCAGGCGTTTGTAATAAGCGCCCACGAAATCGTGACGTTCTTCTTCGGGAATCGCTTCGACGTACTTATCCCAAATTTCGGGATAGATGTGGCTCGCACCTTTTTGATAAAACCACTCGATCTCTTTTTTGCGGCAGAGGAAAATTCCGCGCAAAATGAGACCCATAACACGATCGGGATGAGCTTCGGCATAAATCAACGCCAACGTGCTGCCCCAGCTGCCACCGAAAACGATCCATTTGTCGATCTTGAGCAAAGTGCGAAGTTGTTCAATGTCGCGAACGAGATCCCACGTCGTGTTCTCTTTCAATTCCGCATGCGGCGTACTTTGCCCGCAGCCGCGCTGATCGAACATCACGATGCGATAGTGCTTCGGATCGAAGTAACGGCGATTGTCGGGCGAGACGCCACCGCCGGGGCCGCCGTGAATGAAAACGATCGGAACTCCATTCGGGTTTCCGGATTCTTCCCAGTAGAGCTCGTGAATTTCGCTCACGCGCATTCGGCCGGTCTTATTCGCTTCGAATTGAGGGAAGAATCCGTAGTCCAACATTTTATTTCTCGAGGATCGCGGTGACGCCCATGCCGCCGCCGGTGCAAATGGAAATCAATCCGCGGCCCGAACCTTTCGTGTTCAAGATTTTCGCGAGACCCGCGACGATGCGTGCGCCGGTCGCCGCGAACGGGTGACCGAGAGCCACCGATCCGCCGCAAACGTTCATCTTGCTGCGGTCGATTTTTCCCAGAGCGCCCGAGAGGCCGAGGCGGCCGCGGCAGAAATCGTCGCTCTCCCACGCTTTCAACGTGCAAAGCACTTGGCCGGCGAAGGCTTCGTGAATTTCGTAGTAGTCGAAGTCTTGAAGTTTCAATCCCGCTTTTGCGAGCATGCGCGGGACCGCGTAAGCGGGCGCCATCAACAGTCCGTCGGCTTGAACGAATTCAACCGCCGCGGTTTCGGAGTGCGTGATGTGCGCGAGAACGGGGAGACCCTTCGACTTCGCCCATTCGTCGCTGCCGAGAAGAACGGCGGCCGCGCCATCGGTCAACGCCGAGCTGTTTGCGGCCGTCAACGTTCCGGAACCGCTGCGATCGAACGCCGGTTTCAACTTCGCCATTTTTTCCATCGAGGTGTCGCCGCGTACGTTGTTGTCGTACTCAAGGCCTTTAAACGGAACGACGAGGTCGGAATAAAATCCGTTCTTCCAAGCCTTCGCGGCGTTGAGCTGCGATTGAAGCGCGAGTTCATCTTGCGCTTCGCGCGTGATGCCCCACTCTTTCACCATCTTTTCGCACGATTCACCCATGGAGAGTCCCGTCGAAGGCTCGACGACTCCGGGCATGCGCGGTTTGAGATCGCCGGGACGCAAAGACAAGAACTGTTTCAATTTGCCCATCGTCGTTTTTTCTTTGTTCGCGCGAAGCATGGTGTGCGCGAATTTGCGGGAGAACACGAATGGCAGATCGGAATTGGTGTCTACGCCGGCCGCGATTCCGCTTTCGATTTGCCCGAGCGCGATTTTGTTCGAGACCGCGATCGCGGCCTGAAGCGAAGTTCCGCAAGCCTGCACGAGATCGTATGCGGGCGTTCTCCACGACAATCCGGAATGAATCGCGGCTTCGCGCGCTTGATTCCAGTCGCTCGTGTGCTTGATGACCGATCCGAGGACGACTTCGCCGATCGTTTCGTTCTTGAGCCTGTACGCGTCGACGACGGCGCTCAAGGCGGCCACCATCAGTTCCTGATTCGTGACGCCCATGTAGTTCGTGAAGGAGCGCGCGAAGGGAATTCGTTTACCACCGATCACCGCGACTTTTCTGGCCATGACTGACTCCCGTTCTTAGGTCTAGTTCGAGTGAAGAGACATTGTGGCGCAATGGGTCGCCTCCTGACAAGGTTTGACTCGGGTCCTTATCCTTAAAGGATATGAACAATGCCGACGAATTCCTGAATCAGAAGCAGCTTTTTCAACTTGGCGTTCTGCCCACCGAGACGCCGCACCCCAAGACCGTGCATCTTTCCGAACTCGCCCAAACAAATGTGGGTGAGGCGCTGAAGGTCATGCGCCAGATCGACATCGATGTCTTGAAAAAGATCCTGAAGGAATTCCCCTCGTATCAGGGGCTTTTCGAGTCGGTCGCGAAGACGCTTGAGAGCGGCCAACGCATTTTCCTCGTCGGATGCGGGGCAACCGGCCGGTTATCATTGTCGTTGGAGTATCTGTGGCGCCGCAAGCATCCGGGCTCCGATCAAGTGCGATCGTTGATGGCGGGGGGAGATGTCGCGCTCGTTCATTCCCTAGAAGGCTTCGAAGATTTTCCGCAGTTCGGCGCGCGCCACTTGAAACAACTCGGATTCGTCGACGGCGATTTGCTGATCGGAACGACCGAGGGCGGTGAAACTCCGTACGTGATCGGCGCCGTGGAGATGGCCGCGAATGAATCGCGCACGAATCCGTTTTTCCTCTACTGCAACACCCGCCAAATCTTGCTCGATAAGGTCGAACGCTCGCGCCGCGTTTTGCAAAATCCCAAAATCAAATCGATTTGTCTCGAAACCGGACCGATGGCGTTGACGGGCAGTACGCGCATGCAAGCGAGCACCGTTTTGATGCTCGTCGCGGGACTCGCGCTCGATTTCGGGCGCGACACCGCGGCCGCTCGGCACGAACTCGAAGCCTGGATTTCGATGCTCGAGAAATCGAACGTCGAGCCGCTCAAAGACTTCGTGATTCAGGAAGCGGAGACTTACGCGCAAGGCGGTTACACTTGTTATCAAGCGGAAGATCTCGCGATTACGGTTTTCACGGACACCACGGAACGCGCGCCGACGTTCAATCTCGCGCCGTTCGACAATCCGAAGCACAAGGCCGAAAAATTCTCGCTCACTTATATCTCGATTCCCTCGGCGTCGACGCCTCTTGAGGCCTGGCGCAAACTTCTCGCGCGCGATCCGCGCCCGATCGAGTGGCCTGAAGTGCATCCGAAAACGTCGAGCGATTATTTGCTGAGTTTCGATTTCGGAATCGGCGCGATGAAATTTCGCGAGGAACTCGTCAAAGGACATCCGCTGTTTCCGTTCGCGATTGAAAACCAAGGCAAAGAATTGATTTTCAAATTCCGCGGCCTCGAGAAGAAGTTCGAGCTCATGGACAATCCGCTTCTCGACCACTTGACCGCGAAGATGCTGCTCAACATGCACTCGACGCTCGTGATGGGCCGCCTCCGCCGGTTCGAAGGCAACTTGATGACGTGGGTGTATCCGTCGAACGGCAAACTCGTCGACCGCGCCGCACGTTACACTCAAATTCTACTCGGGCAGCGGGGATTGACGTTCGACTACGACAGCATCATTCGCGCGCAGTTCACCGCGAAGGCTCAGCTGAGTCCGAAAGAGTCGATCGTGCATAAGACGATCGAGATTCTCGAAAAGAAATCTTAGGGATACTGCGTGAAGGTTGCACCGAAGCCGGTGCAGCTCGTGTGCAAGTCTGAAACTTCCTGCAACAAGTTCGGACGGTTCTTGTAAACCACTTCGACTTTCACGAACGGGTCGCCGGGCGTGACATATTCGCAAGCCGCCGAACGATTTGCGTCCGGGCATTCGTCGTGAATCGCCGAGGGTCCACAGTCGGCGGCCACGTCCGGCGCGGCATCCGACGGAATATTTCGGTGGGTGACGCAGAGGCCGTCCGCGGCCGAGGCATCGCAAGACAAAGTTTCTCTCGCCACCGAAGCCGTGTTCGAATTTCCAGATGGGCCGGGCGCCGGTCCGCAGTTTTGAAACGCGAAGAGAGTCGCGCCGACGATGACGATCGTTAACGATAGGGCTTTGGCATTCACGTTCTTCATATGACCCCCGATGAAATCATCGTATCGAGAAGACTCGGCAATCTCAAACGATGCGAGGAAAAACGTCTTATTCCAGGACGGCCGTCGCGGCGGCGAGAACGACCTTCGACCATGCCTCGACAGCTTGGCGCTCTTGCGGAATCGTCATCGGTAAATGCATAAAACCGACCTTCGGATTCGAAGCGATTTGCGGAGCGAGGACCAGCGAACCGTTGCCGAGCGAAAGCGTCTTTCCGGCGGCGGCTTGAAGCGCGAGATAGCTCACGTTGTTGCAGATGTAATCGTTGTTGGATCGTGCGCCGGGCGGGATTTGCAGAGTCGCGCCGAGTTCCAGAATCAGAGGAAGAACTTTGGCAGCCACCGCGCCTTGATTCCAAGTCATCGCGATCTCGCCCTCGGGTTCGTCTTCCAGAATTTTCGGAGCGATGGGTGTATTCTCGCGATCCGGCGAACCATCCGGATTGAATCCGCTCATCGGCATCGCCAAGTTGATCGCGCCATATTCCACGATGGCATTGTAAGTCCCGCGGCCCGTCATCACGACCGCGTCGGGCTGGAAGCGTTCCATCTCAGACGCAATCACCGCTCCTGCGAAGTCCCATTTCACATCGAGGACCAGCAAGCACGCCTGAACTTTTTGGGCGCCCAAAAAGAGTTCGAGATTGTAGACGCGTGCGCCGTGATCCGAGCCGGTGAGTTTTCCAAAACTTTCGGTTGAACCGGCGATCGCATCAACGACCGCACCTGAAGGATTGAACGCCGCGCCTTGGAACAATCCGAAACCGGTGATCAGCAGCCGGGGAGAAGAATCATTGGACGTCGAAACGCATCCGGCGTGCGTCTCGTTGTACTTCGTAAACGCGGCCGCGAGCTGTTGATTCCCGATTTTTCCGAGGTTTGTAAGCGCACCGAGATTCGAGGACGAATCTTGAAGACGGTTTCGGAGTTCGCTTCCGGACGCCGAAAACCCGAGTAACAAAACGACGGCAAGGAGTCTAACGCGCATATTCGACGGCTTGAGTTTCACGGACGACCGTCACTTTGATCAATCCAGGATAACTGAGTTCGTCTTCGATTTTCTGCGCGATCTGTTTCGAAAGCGTGAGCGCTTTTTGATCGTCGATGCGATGACCGTCGACCATCACGCGCACTTCCCGGCCGGCGCTCAAAATGTAAGTCGCCGTGACGCCTTCGAAGCCGCTGCCGATCTTCTCGAGGTCCGCCATTTTCTGCGTGTAGGAATCCATCGTCGAACGGCGCGCGCCGGGGCGTGCACCGGAGATTGCATCCGCCGCGATCGTTAAGAACGCGAGTTCCGTGCTGGGTGGGGTGTCGTAGTGATGCGCGCGAACGGCATGCACGACTTCCGGAGATTCGCCGTGATTCTCGATGAATTCGGCGCCGATTACGGCGTGACCGCCTTCTTTCGAGTGATCCATCGCTTTGCCGATATCGTGGAGGAGTCCCGCGCGGCGGCCATCTTGAACGTTCACGCCGAGTTCATGGCTCATAATCCCGCAGAGCCATCCGACCTCCGCGACGTGGAAGTGCTGGTTCTGCGCGAATGAATAGCGGTAACGAAGGGCGCCGAGCATCGAGCGCACGTTCTCATGAAGATTGGTGAGCCGCAGTTCGTTCGCGACGCGGTTGCCGTCGGTGAGAATCTTTTTAAACAAATTCTTTTTACAGTTGTCGTGAATGCGCTCGATCGTTTGTTCGGAAAGCGGTTGGCGCTCTTTCGCGCACTGTTCGAGAACCAAGCGGCCGAGTTCGCGCCGAACCGGATCGAATCCCATGATCGTCGCGCTCTGATAAGTTTCATTGTAAACGACGTCGACGCCGCAAAGTTGCTCGATCTTTGCCATCCATTTGTTTTCGGGTCCGAAGACTTTCGCTTTGTGATCGGGCGATTCGAATGAAATGTTTCCGATCCCGCGTTCCGCGCAGTAGGGGCGGGCAAACCGGTTCAGCGCCAAGTTCAAAACTTTTTTGGCATCGCGCTCGACGTTCACTTGCGCTTCTTGTTCCAGCTCTTGTCCGGTTTTCAAGGCGGCGGTGCGGGCTTCTTGTTCGAAGCGCGCATGAATTTGTTCTCGAATCGTTTGCTCCGGGATCGGCGAACGCTTCTTCGCTTCTTCCAAGATTTTCGACTGCAGTTCGGCGGCGCGTGCGCGCAATTGGCTCACGCGGGCTTCCCACGCCGTGATCTTTTGCTGACGATGAGTCATCATCTGGTTTTGGCGGTTGATGGCGGTGTCTTTGGTTTGCGCGGCTTCGCGGAACTTCGCTTCGCGCTCCTCGATCTCTTCGAGTTTCTCATCGTTCTTCACGACGAGCTTGCGGGTTTCCTTCTCAAACTTTTCCCAAGCCTCGGCTTGGAACTCTTCGAACTGGATTTTCTGCTCTTCCGCTTGAGCTTCGGAGTCTTTCTTCGCACTATCGACTAGTTCGAACGCCTCTTCTTCGGCCCAGCGGCGTTCACGTCGGCGGCCCCACGCAAGCCCCATCAAAGTCAGGCCGGCGCCTAAAATCAGTCCCACAATTGAACAAATCATCCAAATCATCATCGCCTCATAAACTATCACCACTCGTGGACATTCTAAATGTTGGCCGGGTCGCGTCATTCCCTTATATACGGCCCTGCTTACACCGATACGTCATCCTGGAGGCGTTGGAATGGATAACGTCAAAAAATTAAAGCGTGGCGAGTTTTTGTTCAAAGAGGGCGACACCCCCGACAAGATCTTGATGATCCAGAGCGGGAAGGTCGGCCTGATGCTCGAGCGCGGGACCAAACGCCTTGAAATCATCACGCTCGGAGCGTCTCAAGTCCTCGGCGAAAACGGATTGTTCTCGACGGCGAAGCACGTCTTCACCGCCGAAGCGATGCAAGAAACCAAAATTCTCGAAGTTCCGATCGAGATCATGAAGCAGCAATTCGAAAAAAGTCCTCCGGGAGTGAAGTTGCTCGTGAAGAGCCTCGTCGAGGAAATTCGTTACACGCTTCAGCAGCTCAAGCTCGTTCGCCAAGACAGCGAGAAGGTTCCGGTTCCTCAAGGAATCATTCATCGCATGTTCACTCAGCTCCATCTCGTCGCTCGTCACATCGGAAAAACGGAAACCGTGCCCGCCGCCGCTCCTGCGGAAGGCCAGCCGGTTCCGCCGCCCGAGACCGTGATCGTTTTGTCGTGGAGCTCATTCAAGCTTTACACCACGCGCTTCTTCGGCGAATCGCCGCAGCGAATGCGTTCGCTCATGGATCTCCTCGCCAAGTTGAAGTTCGCCGAGTTGAAAATCGGCAAGAACGACGAAGGCGAAGAAGAACTGCAGGAAATCCGTTTGCATCACGTGCAGGTTTACGAGGATTTCGCGGAATTTTTCCAATACCACCTTTTCAAAGGTGCGAAGGCCGAAGCGATCTTCGTCGATCCCCTCGCTCTCAAAGTCGCGAAGGCGATGTTCGAAATGAGCGCGGCGGCTCCCGTGAATCACAAGGGCGCATCGACGCTCGATTACTCGGTGGTTCTCGCCGAGTGCAAAACGAAATACGGCTTCGATCTCAAGAACACGCATCTCGACGTGCTCGAGAAAAAAGGTTTGTTCGTTCAGCGTAAGAGCTTCGACGACGGCCGCCTCGAGCTGTCTTTCGACCGCACCGAGTTCGGCAAGATGGTGAAGTACTGGGGAATTATTTTCGAAATCGATAAGTGGAATGAAAAAGGCACCGTCGATCTCAACGAAAAAGAAGAGGTCGTGTCGGCGGGCGCGGGCGCATGCCCCGGCTGCAAAGGCGTGATCGAAGACAAACACAAATTTTGCCCGAGCTGCGGATTCAAGCTGGCGGCGTAATTAGCCGCCAGGGAAGCTGTCGTTTTCAAGCGCCAGGGAAGCCGTCGTTTGCAGGCGCCAGGGAAGCTGTCGTTTGCAGGCGCCAGGGAAGCTGTCGTTTTCAGCCGCCAGCTTCCTTACCCTTTTGGTGAGCGTAGTTTTCGCGGATCCATGTGCGCGCGAATTTCAAGAATTGATCGCCGATCCCAAAATAAGTCGTGAAGACCTGGAAGTATTCCTTTTCCGAGGGATGCTGCTCGCACGCGTACACGCGCGCGGCCAGGCAGGCGTTCGGAGCGTTGTCATAAATCGATTTACGAAGGTAGATCATCGTTCCGGGCGAGAGTGGCTGCTTGCTCTTCAGCGTCGCTCCAAACTCGCTCAGCGCTTCGAGAGACATGTTTTTCGACACGTGCACGGAAAGTCCGGGCTGAGCCCAACCGAGATTATCGAATTGATACACGGTGTGTTTATTTGGCAGGTACTCCGACATCAAGAACATGAGCTGCCGCAGGTCGACCGGCTTCACGAGCAAACCGAGAATATCCGGGATATTGAGAAGCGGGCCGTTGGCGCGCGCGTCGGTATCGGCCGTGACGAAGAATTTTAAGTCGTTCGCATTCTTCACGAGGCGAGCGTTCGCCGCCCGCGTGCGGAGCGCTTGAATCCAGCCCGCCGGCTCGTCCGGAACGAAGTTCGAATCGAGAACGAGGACTTCGATTTCCTTGTTCTGTTCGGTTTGTTGGCTCTTTCCCATAATGTCCGCGAGCGACGCGGGGCCGATCTTCGCCTGAATCAAGTGCGGAGCCGCGCCGGGCGCGAAGGTCACTTTCACCGCGCGGCGGGAATTCGTCGAATCGTTGAGCGTGAGAACCTTTTCGATCAAGCGGCCGCCGGCCGAGAGCGCCGCCGTTTCTTCAAAGACGAGTTTCGAAACCTTATCGGAGAACAATCCCGCAAATTTGTCGGGCGCGCCGAAAATTTCCGTCGCGGCGTGGCCGAGGAAAAGACTCTTCTCCGTGGGGGTCGGGGAGACCGACATACACTTGGAGCCTTCGACCGTGACGGTCAGGTTCACCGGATTGTTGAAGAAATCTCCAGGCTCGGTTTGTTTGGGGAGGGACTTTTCGCCCGCTCCGGCCGATTCGAAATATTTCTGGAGAAACATTTGATACGACGTTTCGCCGACGACTTTCAATCGATCCATGTCCTTCGCGATTTGCGAGGAAAGCGAGGAGGCGATCGCGTCGTCGGTGTCGATCACGGCGACTCCGAAGGTGCGCTTATCGTTTTCGGTCGCGAACAAATCGTCGGGCTGATAGCGGAACAGCGACCGGTCGTCGGAATAGAGGCTCTGGTAGCGGGGAGCTTTGGAGAGCGTCTGCCGGATTTTCGAGAGATCGGTTTTGTTCAGACCGAAAAAGGTGAAGTACACGAGGAACTGACCGGGAAAATCCGGGTGAGGCTCGCTGCGGAAAACTTTCGCGCGGATCTCGAGGCGGTTTTTATCTCCCGGCAAATTGATGTAGAAATGCCCGGGCAAACCTTTGCGAAGCGGAATCGGATTGCGGATCGCGAGGCCGACGTCGGAGAGCCGGTCCATCTTGCTGATCTTCGAAATCTCGATCTCTTGTTTCACTTCCTGATTGAACAGGTACTTGGGCTTCACGCGTTTCGGCAGACCGAGAATGATTTGCGTCTTCTGCAAAAACACGAGGCGGTCGAGCGGAATGTAAATCAAATCGTCGAGCAGGGGATGAAGAACGTCGAGTTTCGAAATTCCGTCGTCTTCGTATTTCAGCATGATCAGGCGGAGCTGCTGCTTCTGCGGCCAGTAACCGAATTTTTTAAAATTATTTTTCAGCTTCTCGATCCACGGCCCGGATTTTTCACCGATCGAATCGAGCGCGAAAATGACGAGATGAATTTCGCTGAAGAGTTTGAGATCGGCGCCCTCGTCTTCGGCGGGCGCGGCCGGCGCTTCCTTGCCGTCTTCGGGCGGCGGAGTTTCCGCTTTCTTTTTGCGGTCGCGCCAGTAGAGCGCGGTGAATTCTTGATGATTTTTGAACGTTGCAAAACGCAGGTCGTCCATGCCGAGCTCTTGGAGATACTGCTCAGTTTGCCGGCGAACCCGGTCGTCGTTGATGACGGCGATGACGTTTGGCAAAGTCGATTTTGGGCGGTCCGGATTTGTTAAATTGCGAAGCCGCTACTCCCCTTGTTTATTACACGCCATTCCAGGGGCGCGCTCAAGGGTAAAGTCTGCGAAAGGTCCAGTGATTTCCCGATTTTTGAAATTCAAATCGGTCGTGCAATCGTCCGGTTTTCCCGACCCAAAATTCGATGCGCCGGGGAGCCAAAACGTAGCCTCCCCAATGGGCCGGGCACGGAATCGGTTGGCCGGCGAACTGCTTTTCCGCGGCGGCTTTCAGCCGTTCCAATTCTTCGCGCGACTCGACCTCTTCACTCTGCCTTGAAATGTATTGGCTCAACTGACTTTCGCGCTCGCGCGAATTCCAATATTTTTCCGAGACCTCGCGGGAGGTCCTGCTGACCCGCCCCGAAATATCGACCTGAATGTGAAGCGGGTCCCAATAGAACACCGCGGACGCTTGATCGCTATGCTGAAGGTCCAGGCCTTTTTGGCTGTTGTAGTTCGAGTAAAACGTGAAGCCTTGGTCCGACCACTCTTTGCAGAGCACGACGCGCGAATGAATTTCTCCGGATTTCCCGAGCGTCGAAAACGTCATCGCATTCGGCTCGCGAATTCCCTTGTGTCGCTTAGCTTCATCTATCCACGCGGAGAAAATTTCGAGCGGACGGCTGTTCGAATCGATGTCGATCATAAGCGCACCTTCCCTTGACGTGCGCCATTCGTCAAGAGGCTTGCCCACTCGCGAGTTTGTTTGCTTTACTGGAGGCAACCGGAGGTCCGCGCATGAAAGAACAAGAAGCCGTCAAAAAATTTATCGATCAAGTCCGGTGGCTGTACGAACCCGAGTACGGCGATTTCAAACGCAAGATCGGGCTCTACATCGAACGCCTCGAAGAAGCTTATCCGACGGGCCAAGATGCGCAAAAAGTTTTGGCGGACATGAAGTCGACCGTGATCTACAACCCGAACGGCGACATCGAAGCGACGCGCCGTCAGGTTCTGCAGATGGCGCACTTGCTGCTCGCTTCGCCGAGCGGTCCGCTTCACTAGCAAGCTCGAACCGTGGCTAAGAAATCCAGTCAGCCTCTCACACTTTGCTTCGATCTCGGCGGCACCAAGCTCTTCGCCGCCTTGATCACCGACGCCGGGAAGATCGTCGCCCACACCGTGAAGCGGCTCGATCAGAGCCGCGGGCTCGAGGGACTTCTTTCCGACTTCAAAGAATTGGGCGACTCGCTCGGCGGGAAATTTCGGGCCGTGTCGGTCGCCTCGGCGGGACCGCTCGACGCCGAAAAAGGTTTGCTTCTCGATCCCACCAATTTTTTTACCGGCGGAAAATCGTGGGGCGTGATTCCGCTCAATGCGAAACTCAAAAAGATTTTTAAGAAGCCGGTCTATCTCGAGAACGACGCCGCCTCGGCGGTGCTCGCGGAAGGATGGAAGGGCGGCCACGGCAAAACGAAGAACATCGTCGCCATCACGCTCGGGACCGGAGTCGGAATCGGAGCGCTCGCGAATGGCGCACTGGTGCGCGCGGGCCGCGGGCTGCATCCGGAGGCGAGCCATATTCCGATCAACGTTGAAGACAAGACTCATCCGTGCGGCTGCGGAGCCTATGGTTGCATCGAAGCCTACTTAGGCGGCACGCACTTCGCGCGCGGCTTGAGCCGGCAGCTGGGCCGCGAACTCGACGGCACACAGGCCTTGGCGCTCGCCAAAGAAGGCGACGTCGCGACGCTCGCGGCGTTCGAAGAGTACGGCCGCACCCTTGCGATTGCCCTACGGTCGCTCGCGGTCGTCTTCGCGCCGGAGGTCGTCGTTTTATCGGGCGGGTTCACGAAGGCCTCGGCGTTCTTTCTCCCGGCGACTCAAAAGCATTTGCCGCAAGTGATGAACCGGTACCGCGAAGGCGTCGACCTTCTGCCGAAAATCAAAGTCTCGAAATTAGGGGATAGTGCGGGAGTTCTCGGAGCCGCTTTCGTGGCCCGTTCTAGAAAATAAAAAAGGACGCGGGGTCGCGTCCTTTTCAATAGAGGTAAACTCTTAACTTTTAGATTAGAGCTTGCAAGCGCCGACGATGTCTTCCGACTTGAGCGACGTGACTTCTTCAGCTTTCACGATCGCGCCTTTGAGGTCGCGCGAAGCTTGATACGAAGAGATCATCGTGTCGACGAAGAGCGTGAGGCTTTTTGCAGCGACCGCGCTGTTGTTGAAACGCGAGTTGTCTTTGAGCATGCCCGAAAGCGTCTCAACGAGCTCGAGGTTCTGAGCGGTAGCGGTGCCGTTGCCTTTAGCTTGAGCGGCGATGTTTTCGATATCCGTCGCTTTAGCGCCGTTCAACATCAAAGCGTTGTCGCCTTGGCGAACTTGAGCTTTGCCGGCTTCTTGAGCGCGGACAGCTTCAAGACGTGCGCGTTCTTCGCGGATTTGTTCTTGAGTTTTGACTTCTTTCGGTTTGCCAACGACCGGTCCTGCGACTGCCGAAACCGAGAAGGCCATTGCGAGAGCTGCTGCGATCATGTTCTTCATATCCGTATCCTCTATTGGGTTTTGTGGCCTTATACGTTGGACGCCGTAAGAAGACCATTTTGTTAACTGTTAAGGGCAAAATTTCCAAGTTTGTCACAATCCTACATATCAAGTTTCGTGCCCTCCCCGGCACGAAACGGGGACCCTATTTATTCCTTAAAATGCCAATTTGGCTGCTTTTAGGACCGCTTTTGGGAGTCACGTGCCCAGAATTGACACCGTCTCCGGAGAAATCCATAAGGGCCGCCCAGGCGCCATAAGCCGAGGCTTCCGAGAGGGTCTTCGACATCATCGATAAAATATCGCCGGCCAAAACCTGACGGATTTGATCGCGTACACTCGGCTCTTCCGTCTTCGGGGGAGCTAAACGAGATCTGTACATATAGTCGATTTTAGCGTCGGGGTTCAAGACGGCCCAAACGCCCGGAGCTAAATAAAGTCCGGCGGGATAGGGGATTTCCCAAATGGAATTCCGCTCGTGCGCCTCCTCTTGCGCTTTGAGCGATTCTTCATCGATCTTCAAAATGCCGATCACGTAATCCGCGAACGCGTTGTAGCTGGTCGTCAGTTCATCGAGGCTCGTGTCGAACTCCTCTTTTTTAAGCCCGTCGACCTGGCGCGAGAGTCTCTTCAGCTGATCGAGCACGACGTTGGCGAGAGTCAGATATTGATCTTGGTCGTAGCCCGCCACCGGCTTCTCGGGCACCGGAGCCATCATGTATTTAAGAACCCGCATGTACATGCGCATTTCAAGTTCGATCGATAACAGCGCTCCGTTTCCGACTTTGTAGCCGGAAGCTTTCGAAAAACAGAGTTTCTCGCCGATGACGGAAGACCCCGCGTTCCCTGAGACGCGCGCCGAGTAAGCGTCGATGCGTTTGCCATACTTATCTTGCACGAGATATTCGCGGCGCACATGAATCGGATTTCGATCTTCCGACTCGTTCGTGAAGCCTTCTTCGTTCGGCCACTGATCCGGGTGATAACCTTCGTCCATCGGACCCGGCGATTCGCCGGCGTTGCAGCCCCAGCGATACGAGCGGTCGAAGAGCACCGGGCGGAGGTTTTGATCGACGAGTTCGTTATACGCTTTGTTGTAGTGACCCCAAACATCGTTGATGTGAATATAAATATTGTCGCGCCACCACTGATCGAAGCTCGAACCGCTGGCGCCGTCCCAAATTTTCGGATCGAGATTGTCGTACACCCATTGGTAGAGCGAAGTGGAGCGTACGCCGTCGGCGTCGTTCCAGTAGTCGGTGCGCGGGCTAAAGAGGAAGTCACCGGTCGCCTTGTTGACTTCACCAATGCCGTGCGCGAGCGCCATGCACATGTTGTCGGGACGGTTGGTCAGATTCGGTGTCACAAATTGAGACGACGTTCCGATCGTCGTCGAAACGAAGCCCGACCCTTGAGTCGCGCCGCCGACGGCGTTGACGATCCCTTGCCAGAACGCCTCGAAGCCTTCCGCTTTGTGAGGTGTGGGGCCACACGCGAAGCCCGCGATGACGTAATCCATTAGATCGTCGGTTTGTACGCGGTCGTAGTTTTCCGGATGTGTGGGGGTCTTCTCTTGTCCTTCGCCTTCGGCTCCGGCGGCGAGACCTTCCGTACCGGGTTCGGGCGGCGTCGTCATGCCGAGGCCGCGAATCAACAAATCGTGTGTAATGATCGGTTTGCCGGCTTGCGAAGGCATTTTCTTGGCGTTCCACTTGTACTGCGACAGGTAGCGGCCCGTGCGATACGCCATGTGATAGTGATCGTTGAATCCCGACACCATGTGGGCCCATGAATCCATCGAGCGAGTGAATGAGCTCAAGCGGAGGTCGCGCCATTTTTTCTGCGTCTCGTGGTAGCGCGCGATCAACTCGCGGGGCTGCGCCATGACTTCGCACTCAAGCTGAGTGTTCGACTTGACCAGTTTATCGTTCACTTCCCAACGCTTAAACATTTTCCAGACTTCGACGAGGAGATTGTCGCCGCGCATGCGGGCCTCATCGCCGATCGGTCCGAAGAACTGCGGAGCGGCCGCGAGGAAAGCGCCGCCCCAATGTTCGGTGAGATAGTCGGTCGAGTAAATCGGATCGAGAGTCAGCTTGGTGCTCGCCGGACGGCAATTTTCGAGCGGTTTAATCAATTTATCGTAGTCGTTGCGGAAGAGGCCCATGAGCGTTTCCATGTAGCGCGTGGAACTTTCCATATTCGTCGCCATCACGTCGAACGCGTTGGCAATCGGCTGCTGCGTGAAATCTTGGCGGTGATCGAACGAGTAATGCATGCGCATCTGGCTCTCGAGAAAGGCGTCGAGATCCCAAATGGATTGTTGATACTCGCTGAGCATCGCATTCATCGGCTCTTGAATCACGGCATCCCAGAGGAAGAAGATCGCCATTTCTCCGACGACGACGGCTCCGCCCCAAGGCGTAATTTCCGAGGCGGCGGATGCGGCCATGCCGACGTTTCGGACGAATTTAATTCCGCGCAGGATGAACGATACTTTTTTACCGCCGAGGCTCGCGCCCGCTTCGGAGATTTTCACGACGGCGTTGCCGCCAAGTCTCGCGATTTGTTTGTCGGCCCACGTGACGACGCCCGCGCCGAGTTTCGAAGTTCCGTTCGCGCCTTGCTTCAAAGCTGCGCGGAGGGCGCCGCTCGTGACTCCGGAGGCGATCATCGTCGCGGTCAATCCCATGAGTTGAGGTCCGTATTGCATGATTTTGTTGCTGAGGACCCATTTCTTCATCGAGGCGTCGCAGGATTTTTCGTCGATGCCGGGTTTACCGTCGGAGTATGAGCCCGCGCACGCCCAGAAATCTTTGTCCGTGTACAGGTCCATGAAAAGACCCGAGCCGAGAGTTGCGGCGCCCATGCTCGCGTAACCGATCACCATCGGCGGCAGCGTTCCGTCGTGCACGCTCGAAAGCAAACGCGAAGACCAATGGTTGACGGCGATAAACGCGCCGAGAGAAACGACTCCGTCGGGAGACGTCATGCTACGCCAGAATTCTTCCAGCGCGAGCGGATTGTTTTTGTAGTTCATAGCGAGCTGAGCGACGACCGTGATCCCTTGCGCGAGCTGGAAGTACATCATCTGCGCGCCGAAGTATTTTCCCGTGCCCGTTGCGGTCTGAACCCAAGTGCGGACTTCCGCCGTATTTTGCGGACCCTTGGCGAGCTCTTCGGCGGTCTGTGCTTCGGCGGTCATGGACGTGTAAATCGTGTTTTCGACGGTCCACGGTTTGTTCGGATCCATTCGGCGAACGAAGTTCATCGGTTGGCCGAGGCGCCCCGACAGAATTTCCACGCGGTGGGCTTGATCGAAGTTCTTCGCGAACTGCATGTTCCGGACGGACTCTTCAATTTTCGCCGTGAGGATTTCCTTATGCTGTTTTTCGAGGGCGCGCTTGAGCTGATCGGCGATGGTCATCGCGCGATCCTTGAGTTTCGCCGCCACGGGTGAGCCGTTCATCGAAACACGTTCGAATTGAGCCACCGTGCGCTCGAGTTCCGAGATGTTCGATTCGATGTCGTAATCCGTGGAGTCGGCATGCGCGAAAGAGGCCGTCGCCATAGCCATCACGGCCAGGGTCATCGGAATCGCTAGAAGCGTCTTATATATAGAGCGCATGTCATCCTCGTGGTTTGGTCTTCCAGCTTTGGAAGAGCAAGTCCAAGACCCCTCTAGATTCGATGCTTTCGAGATGAGGCCCGGTCACGGGTGGGTGTGACCGGGTACGCCAACGGGTGTTTAACTATTGGACAGGGGCCTATTGCGCGGAAGGCTCGCCGATGAGAGCCGCCCGGCAAGTTTTCGCATCGTTTTTCGGAGAGCTTTTCGGCTTTCCGGCCGCATGTTTCGTTTTCCATTCTTCCGCGAGCGCCTTGTACTGCGCCTCCGTAACGAAGCCGTCGGACAGGAGTTTTTTGACGACCGCTTCGACGAGATCCCAGCGTTCCGCGAGCGTTTCCATCGCGGCGTCGACCGCTTCCGACATGATCGCGTCGATTTCTTTCGAGGCTTCGTCCATCTGCGCCTGAGACAGAATCGGTTCTCCTTTGTCGTCGACGAGAAGACCCATAAACTTTTTGTTTAGAGCCCAATCGACCACGTATTTTTGCGCGAGATTGCGGGCCGTGCGGAGATCGCTCGACCACCCGGAGTCGGGTTCGAAGCCCTGGAGCACCATCGCGATTTGTCCGGCGAGAACGCGCGCGAGCATGACCTTCATTTTCGCTTTGTCGGTCGGCTTATAGTGTTGCGATCCTTCTTCTCCGCCGTAGAGCGCGAAACCGAGGTTTCCTTCCGATCCGAGAATCGTGAGATATTTGAGCGTCACGCCGGTAATTTCGGGATCGTTAAGAACGGCGTGGCCGGCTTCGTGGTACCCGGTCGCTTCGGCCTGTTTGAGGCTCAGCTTTTTGTCGATCGCCGCGAATTGCGTGACGTCGCGCTCGACCTTCACGAATTCTTCTTTGCCGGCTCCGATTTGAACCGTCAACATGACCTTCGGTTTATATTCGAGGTCCTCGATGTACGGTTCCTTCGTGAAGTTGTCCTCGATGTCGACGTCGATCCACTTCTTCGCTTTCGGACTGGCCTGATCGAGCTGCGCTTTCGCGAGAATGAGCGCTTCGGTGATGACCGCGTTCATGCGGACTTGCGCCATCGTGCGGATGGAGCGTGCGCCTTTTTGCTGCGTGAAGAACATCTTTCCGAATCGTCCCGCGAAATCTTCCGGGAGTTTCAATTCGAATCCGAGGTCGATGAAGCGTTTGAGCGTCGGCTCGTAAAGCTTGCGTGCGATCTCTTCGGTTTCGGCGCGGAGGAGCGGTTTCATCAGAATCGTGTCGACGAGACGGCCGAGGAACGGCTCGGGAACGCCGCGCTGGCGGAGCATTTCGTGAATTTTTCCTTGAGCGCGATTGTCTTTCCAAGTTTCGAGCCGGATTTGATCCGACGTCGTTCCGCGGAAGAGGTGTTCGCCGTCGTTACCCGTGAAGATGAAAATGTACTTTGTGAGGTTGTACGTAATTCCCGTCGCGGACGACGTCCATTTGCCTTCCTCGAGGAGATTGTAAAGGCGTTTGAAGAGTGCCTCTTTTAGGCCTTTGTCGTTTCCGCCGAGGTTCGTCGCTTCGTCGAAAACGAGCACGCCGCCTTCCGGATGATTCATGAGCGCTTGCTCGAACGCGCGGACTTGTTCGGAACCAACGTAGCCCGGCGGTGAACCGACGACTTTGTTGAATTCCGATTCGTGCATGATTTCGCCCATCGGGAGAATTTCAGCGCGATCCGGCGACTCGTAAATCGCTTCGGCGATCGCTTTCGCGGTCTCGGTTTTACCGACGCCGGTGAGACCGACGAGCATGATGCCGAGGACGTTGCGTTTTTTCGCGGGCGTCGAGAGGTAGGTAATAAGAACGTCTTTCACGCGGCCGATGGCGTCGTCTTGCCCGATCACGCGTTTCGGGATGATCGTGTTGATTCTTTCGATCATTTCGCCGAGAGCGGTTCCGAGAAGCGGCTCGTCGAGTTGAATGCGCGGGAGTTCAAGGTCGAACGCTTTCTTGCCGCCGATCGTGACCGTTCCGCTCGCCGAGTCTTCCGAGAGTCTGTTTTCGGCAACGTCCACTTCGGCATTTTTGAAATTCGTCGGCGACGCGAGCAATTGGTCTTTCAGTCCGTTAAAGAAACGCGTGAGGGCGCGCTCGATGGGACGCGCGCCGTACTGGGGATCGAACGCGGTCGAGGCCACGCGCGAGACGATCGCCGGGTCGACCGTGAGTTTGATCTGGAAATAGTCTTCCATCTCGGCAATTTGTTTATCGGCAAAGTTTTGCGCGATGACTTCGATGTCCTCACCCATGAGGGGAGTCGCGACAGAATAACGATCGATGCGGTTCAGCACCGACGTCGGAATTTGGAATTCGTCTTTTCCAGTCAGCTTGATTTGGAAGAGACGTTTCAAATCCTTTTCCTGAATTGTCGCCGCATGGGCGGTAATCGCCGATTTGCTGAGCGATTTCATGGCTTCGGGGAAGAGAATCGTGTCTCCACGGTTGCTCGTGAGGATCACGAGGTGACGGCGCGCTTTGCGGATTTTGCCGTCGCTTCCGCGGAATTGACCTTCTTCGAAGAACTCCATCAACCGATTCCAAAAATTCGGGCTCGCTTTTTCCGCTTCGTCGATGAGGATGACGCCGCCAAATTTCCCTTGGCTTGGATCGTCGAAATAGTCCGGAAAAATTCCGCTGCGCTTGTCGCTCGTGACGAGTCCGCCCGGAGCGCCGAAGAGTTTATTTAAAGAAGAATCGTCGTGCTGGTATTCCGTCGCGTCGATCTTGAGGAACGAGCGCGGGCTGTTGAATCCGTAGCGCGAAAGCAGCTTTCCGAGTTCGGATTTTCCGGTTCCGCTCGGACCGACGAGCGCGATCACGCCCATGTCTTTTTTCGTCCCGAGAATGACGTCGCGGAAAACCTCGACCGTATCGTGAATCATCCGGTCTTGGCCGATGAGCTGCTTGCCAATTTGAGCTTCCAGATTCTGCAGATATTTGTGGAGCTCGTCTTTGTTAAACGGATCGACCGGGAACTTCGTTTTCTCCTGGAAGAAGGCAAAGAGGTCCTCTTGGTTGATTTCCGCTTTCTTCGGTCCGCGTTGATTCCAGATCGCGAGATCTTGCGCGATCTTGATCGCGGCGTCGAATTTTCCGCCATCGGGATTGAGGATCGTTCCGAAACGGATGAACCGTTTCATTGCATCCTCGGTGAATTTGACTTCGTACTTCTTCTCGATGTCGGGAACCCAAGATTCTTTGACGAGTCTCAGAGTGGTTTCGTCGTCGAACTCGGCGACGCCGATCTGGCGAATACGGCGGAGGAAGGCTTCGTTGTCTTTGAACGCCAGCGACAGTTTGTCGCCGTTCGTCGCGCCGACGAGACGCACGCTCTTCGTCTGCGATTCGAGATAGGGAAGCAGGGCTTCCGTTTGAGCCTTGTCGAGATTGTGGAGCTCGTCCATGAAGACGATGATTTGAATTTTGAGTTTCTTTTCAACTTCGATGATGGCGCCGAAGAAGTCTTCGATCGCTTTCATGCGGCCGAGTTCGTTGTTCGACTTCATGATTTTGAGAAGCGAACCGGGCGTCAACTGAACCCAGTAAGCGTTTTCGAGTCCCGCTTTGAAGGCGTCCGTTTGCGGGAATTCTTTCGCGACCGTTTTTTGAATCGCGCGCTCGACCGTCGCCGTTTTTCCAACGCCCGGGGGCGCGACGAGAACGGGAGTTTTCGATTTCATCCGCACCAAGGTGTCGAGAATATCGTCCGCCTCGGCGTCACGGCCGGCGATAATGCGCGCCTTGTCCGCGTTGAGATCGCGTTCGATGCGGTCTCCGATGAATTCGGCGACGGCTTCGAGGAGAATTGCGGCTGATTCGTTGCCCTCTTGAGCCAACGCGGTGAGTTTGGGCTTGAGCGGCTCCGCGTGGGCTAATCCGGCACTGAACAAGACGATCGCAAGAAGTAACTTCATAACATTCCTTCCGAAAACTTCGGGTTAAGGGGCGAACTTGTAAGCTTCAGTTTGGACACCGTTATTGGTGCCCTGGCGAATTCCTAGATCCGAATAAATTCCCGATGGGTTACGCGTTTTCGGAATCACCATCGTCTGCGTTTGGTCGGCACCCAGCTCTTTCACGAGATCGCGAAGGAGCGCCTTATGATTCGCCTGCATGTCTTCCATGAAGACGTCGTTCTGCACGTATTCTTTCTCGAGACGAATCGACGGAATTTTCGCGGTTCCCGTATCGACGTAACCGAGCTTCACCATTTGCCTCAAGTAAGCGTAGCCCAGGTATTCGGTGTCGATCGGTTCCTGCGCATCGCCTTTGAACTGAAATCGCAGCGTGCGGCGGTTACCGTCGAACGAAACCTTGGCGATCTCGCCATTTTCGAGAGCTTGGGAGACCGTGCGGTAATCTTGGTGCGATTTAAAATGCTTCGCTTCGACGTGGAAGCTCGCCATGGCTTGCACGTTGGCATCGACGACGTAGGCCGGAAGCGTGTAGATCATGCCGCCGGTTTTATAGTTTTGGCAGCTTTGTGTTTGGACGAGATCTCCGACCGTGAGAAGCAAGCGCGGAGAGTGATCGACCACCGAGACGATGATTCCCATCGCTTCGAGTTCCGGATCTTCCGCTTTCGGAATCAGTTTCTCGAGTTGCTTCAACGTCGCAATCAAATCGTTTTTCGCGTCCCCCAACTTCGCGGAGAGAGTTTTCGAAACCATCCCGCCGAAGAGGCGCACGAGATCGCGCTTACGCGAGAGATTTCCGTTCGGATCGAGAATCTCGACGTAGAGTTTGCGCGCGAGGTTTTCGAGAGCCTGCGGATCGGCTTGCTCCATCAAATGATCGGCGATGACTTCGAGCGGATTCGCACCGCGCGACTTCTGAACGAGTCCGTCGATTTCGACGTCGACGAGCGAAGGCGTCTGAAGATCGGCCCAGAGTGCGGTCGATTTCAATTGCTCGGTGAGTTGTCCTTCGGCCAACGCCGTGAAAGCCGGTTGAGCTTCGCGCAACTTGGCCTTCTTCGCTTCTTGAGCGGGTGAGAAGACGCGCACGCGGCTCTTGGTCCAGGCGTTCATTTGCTTTTCATTCATGAATCCGACTTGAGGGCCGGCTTCGGGCGCGTAGAATTTGAAATCGCCGAACGTTCCGTCGAGTGAATGACGGAAGACTTCGAGGACGAGCTTGCGCGCGCTAGGTTCGGTGAGACGTGAATAGAGAGTCAAGATCGGCTCGATATCCGACCACTCCTCTTGCAGTCTCATGAGATCGTCGTAGGAGATCTGGATGCCTTCGGTCTCGCCTTCGAAGGTTTTTTGAATCCGCTCAACGAACGCGCCCTTTGCCTTCGACACCATTCCCGCAACCGTCTCTTGGCTCACGGGCGCGAGTTCGCCTTCGGCGACGACGTAAATTTCGCCGATGATTTTTGAAAGGATCGCACCTTTCGGATCGGTGTTCTTCGCGGTCGGTTTAAGCGCCTTCTCGGGATTTTCGAGATGGTGAACTTCCAACTGATAGCTGTTGCGGATCATTTCAAGAAGCTCCGCCAGCGATTCACCGGTCGGGAAGCTTTCCGAATCCACTTTGAGGTAGTCGAAAATATTTTTTCCTGTGATTTGGTTGAGCTCCGCCGTGATGCTCAAGACATCGTGCAAACCGCTGCTTCCCCAGGCGCTCACTTTTTCCGCGGGCCAGTGGAAGATAAGATTGAGATAGTCGAAATAGCCCGCGTCGAGGTTGCCTTCGATTTGGTCGACACGCTTTAACGTTTCATCGAGCAAATAGAGGAAGGTGTCGCGGTCGCCGGTGCCTTCAAGAATGGTCAGGACCAGTTTTTCCGGAAAAACCCCCGGATGTTTCGCCATAAATTGTTCGACGAGCGGGACGAGTGCCGGCTCTTCGGAGTGTTCCGCGCTCGGACGGAGAGGAAGTTCGGCGTAATCGGTGACCTCGAGATTCGCCATAAGCGCTCGAACGCCGTAATGATGGAGAATGCGGCGCCAGACCGGCTTCGAGAAGAACGTGCGCATTTCAATGCTGTTGCCGCCGGAGAATTCCACGAGTGAGTTGTAGAATTCGTCGAACGGCACGTGTTTCGAAAGCAAATTGTAGTCGAGTGAAAGCCGAATGAGGTCCCAGGGATCTTTGCCGAGTCCGGCTTCCATAAATTTCGGACGGAGAGTTTCGAACTTGATGCCGGTTTTCCAACGCTTCAAATAGGCTTTGACCTGAGCCGCGTTGATATCGCGAATCACTTTGGCGTCGTGGAGATCGAAAGCGGTTTTCAAGTCGACGAGGTACATCAACCGCATATCTTTCGCGGCGGCGACGAAGTCTTTCGCGAATTTGTTGCGCGCCTCTTCAGGCCACGAACGGACCAGTTCATAAAACTTTTCAGTGAGGATCGCTTCGTCGCCGGTCGAGACGATGACGATTTTGTCGGCATCGTTCGGATCCGTCTTATAGAGAATGCCGGCTTTTAAAAATGCGTTCGCCAGACTGATCATGCCCTCTTGAGATTGGATCTGAAAGCCATGCGCGACAGAAAAGTAGTACAGGCCCTTGGGCATTTTTTCGTCGCCGGTGAGTTTTGCTTTCTCCGCCTTCAATACGAAGTCGGCCAGCTCAACTCGATCCGACTCTTTAGGGACCAATTTGACCGCATTTTGGATCGATTCCGGCTCGAGGCGCTGCGAAAGGAGGGCTTTTGCGACTAAGAGTTGATCTTCGGGGCGCGCGGTCTCACGGAGCTTCTCGAGATTGGTGGGCGTGAAATACAGACCGAAGAGTTTCGCCGTCGTGCTTTCCGAAATGATGCGCGACGCGGGAATTTCGAGATTGATCATGAGCTCGACCAAAACTCGGCTTGGGACTTCCGCGTGGGATAAAATGTTCCCGGCAATTTTAACCAGTTCGACTTTTTCGTCCTCGGTCAGCTCTTTTGCGGCTTTCGATGCGGCCTCATGAAATCCGGCGTCGAATGTCTGCGTTTGCAAGCCTTTGACGAGTGCGAGGGCGCGTCCGCCGGCCGTCATCTCGACTTCGCATGCAACGCGATCGCCACCTTCGGGAAGGGCGTTCGCGGCAACCGTGAATAGAACGGTGAATGTGGCGAGCCAAGACTTCATAAGTTCTCCTCTGAACCGCGGTCACTGATTCCGTCGAGATAGTCCCACGTCGAGTCCGTGGAATCGCTCCAAGTTCCGGAATCGATGTACGATCCTTTGGGTTTGTATTCGAAAAGTTCCGCAGGAAGCTCTTTGCGGTCGCTGCGCGGAGCCGGTAACTCATTCGGCAAATTGAATTTCAACGTTCCCGAAGCGATCCCCGAGTCAAGCCATGCCGAAAACTCTTCGACCGTGTCGACGATTGCGATTTTATCAATGAGCTTTCCGGTCAGCCGTTTTTTGACGTACTCGACGAACGCTCCGTAATATCCTTTGTCGAGGAAAACGACCGCTGGCGCATTGGGATTCGAGAAAAGTTCAACGAGGGCCGCGGCGATTTCCCGCATCGTGCCTTTTCCGCCCGGCGCGACGACGACGATTTGACGTCCCGAGAGCAGCCACGGAATCCGTTCGTCGTAATCTCGAGCTTCGACGGTCGCCGTTTGATATTCGTTGAACGTTTTCTTTTCGGTTGCGAGGGAATTTCTGCCCGTGATCGGAATTCCAATCGACTCCGCGCCCGCGTCCCATGCCCCCATGTTCGCCGCGAGCATGGCTCCGCCGGCACCGCCCGTCGCGACACCGATCCCGCGCCGGCCAAGTTCGTAAGCAATCTGATAGACGAATGGGCTCGATTTTTTGTGGAGCGATCCGCTGCCAAAAACGACAGCTTCGGGTCCTTGGACTAACTTGAATCCGGGTGAGATGCCATTGGCGAACGTGACCGTGCGACGCAAGTCTTCAGCCGAATACTGTTCCTTCTGAAATGGGGTTTCCGATTCGGGCTTGCTCACAGTTCCGAAAAATGCCGAACTTTCTCCCATATAGTGAAACGGCATGTGAGGAAATCCGAGGCCCATCGAATATTCTTTGTTCGTCTTTTTGGTCCAATTTTCTATCACGTCGTCGTAATCGACGCGTCCGATCCACTCCGTCAGTCCACCGAAGAGTGCGAGCGGCACTCCCCATACCGACGACTCCATGGCGTAAGTTTTCACGCTAGTGCTTTTAAGAAGCTCGAGCAGGAGGTACGTATTGTCGATGAGAATGTACGGCGCTTCCATATTCGGAACTTCGCGCGTGTAGATCCGAACCGCCTTGCCGCCGCTGGCGGCGACCATGCGCGAAAGCATCGGGGCGTGACCGTCGATGAGAACGGTATAACCCTTCTTGACCGCTTGCTCGATCAACTTCCTCGCGTGATCGAATTGCGCCTTCGGAACGGGTTGGCCCGGAATTCCCGCGAAGACGGCGACGGCGCTGTTCGAGGGGAAGGATTGAAGCCAAATCGCCGCGAGACCGTTCCGGAAATGAGAGGCGAGAGCCGGGTTCAGCGCGGACTTGCTCTCGATTTCCTGCCACGCCTTGACGAGTGCATCTTCTTTCTTGGGCATTTTCTTCGTGCGTGCCTCGATGAGTTTATCAAGATCGGCGATTTGTTTTTTGAGTGACTCGATCGTCAATTCGTCTTCCAGAATCGAGCTCTTCGCTCTCCCGAGGGCGTATTTCGAACTGTCGGGATCTTCCAAAACGAGCGTCTCTTCCAAAATCTTTTTCTCGCGAAGTCCGATGCGATAGCCGAGCCAGTCCTTTTCTTGTTCGAGATCTTTAAGGCTGCGTCCCGTCGACTTCGGTGGCTCGGGAAACATTTTGAGATCGAAGAGTGCGGGCACTTCGAGCGCGGCTTCGCACTTCGCCGATTTGGACGTGGCCGATGAGAGCGAGGGACCAATGAACGCGAGTATGAGGAGAGCGATTTTCATTGGCCCTCCATGATCTCGGCGCAAGTTTTACTTTGAAGCGCCGTCATCAGTTTCCGGATCGAGCGCAGCGCCGTTTTCGGCTCGCCTTCCTCTTTGAAGAGCTCGGGAGTCACCAAGTAAGATTGCTGGTTGAAAAGGTCGATGAAATTCGCGCGCGTGTCGATGCCGACAATTCCCGACGTCAACCAATGCAAAACGTGAGTTGCATTCAGGGGATTGAGCTGGCGGCTCGTGTAACCGAGGCTGAGGATCTCTTCGCGGAATTTTTCGACTTGCGCCGCGCTCGCATTTCGATTCGGCGGCCGCTTCTTTGGAAACTCGTATCCGAGTTCACGCGCCGCCTGCTTCACGGCTCGATCGCACCGGCCCGATTTTACGAATTCCCAAATTTGGGCCTGAACCCAGAGAACGGTGTTCCTCAACTCTTCACGCATAATTTCGCCGGGAGTCGCGAGCCACTTGCCTTCGCGACGGTCGTAGATGATCGGGCCGAAGCTGTCGTGCCACGTTCCCATGAAATGGGTGTAGCCGGCCTCGTTCATGTGATTGACCTGCTCGGGAAATGTCAGGATGCGGAGATTTTGCGCAAGCTTTTCGCCGTCGTACGCCGACTGCGGAAGCGAAAGAAGGTAGAGCGCCTGAAGAAATTGATGGAGCGGCTTGATCAAATACGGATTGGGAAAACCTTGAAACGTGCTTACCTGAAGGCCGATCATGTCGACCTTGTTTAAGAGGAGGAGCGGGTCGCGGCCCTTTTTCATCCATTGATTGTAGAGAGCGCCCATTAGGCGGCGTCCCTGTCTTCCGAATCCTTGCGAAACGGAATCGACAAAAACGACGGGGTAGGAGCTGTCGAGGGTGTCCATTTCGATTCCCTGACTTTCCATCAGGCGAACGAGAGTTTGATCCGAGACGTCTTGAAAAGAAGGTTTGCTGATTCCGAGCCGAATCACACGATTCTTTTGACCGATCGAGGAATAGTAGGCTTCGAAAAGGTCGGCCCACGGCAGACCGTCGCGGCCCAGGAAAACCCACCGTGCTCCCGGATACGTATGTTCAAACGCCGCGATCAATTGCGGACCGTTTTCGAGAAGCATTTTGATCCAGTGCTCAGGATTCGCGCGTTTGTCGAATCCAGCCTGCGCGGCCCAGGTCGCGTCGATCGGGGTGATGCCGGCTTCTTCGATTTGACTGAGAATCGGCTCAACTTCGGCCATGGTCGGTCGCGTCGGCTGATTGACGATCTCGTAGAGGCTTCGCGAAGCCGCGAACGCGGTTAAAGAGACGAACGCGAGTGCGAGTTGAACGATGGATCGTTTGATCATTTCGGATCCTTGCGCGACGACATAACCCGCGCGCATTCGTTCTCGACGAATGGACGAAGATTGAGAATGAGGTCTTTCGCGACCGGAATCATCGCGACGCGGTCACCGGCGATCGTCACGACCTGCGGAAACGTGTCGGTCGTATAAAGACGGTCGAGATCTTTGCTTTCGATCGCCTTCCCGGCGTCCCCGGCAAGATGCGTGACGAAACCGTACACGGTGTCGGCGCCCTGCGATTTTAAAAATTCGGCCGCCGCGGCGAGCGTCGAGCCCGAAGCGGTTTCGTCGTCGATGATCGCGAGCTTTTTCCCGCGCACATCGAAGTCGCCCATTTTTTGAAGCATGCTTTCACCGGTTTTCGGATCGCGTTGCTTATTGATCACGTAAACGGGGAGTCCCAGTTGATTCGCGTAGAGTGTCGCTTCCTTTTGAAAGCCGGCGTCCGGAGAAACGATTCCGTCGACACCGAGAAGCGCGAGCTGTTCGTTGATCGAAGAGCGCGTCTCGATGTGAATGGTCGGAATTCCAAAAAATCCTTGAGCTTGCGGAGCGTGGAGCTTCACAAACGCGACCATGTCGACGCCCGAATTCTCAATGAGGTCCGCGACGAGGCGGCCACCGACGGAAACTCCGGGCTGATCGATTTTGTCCGAACGTACGTATGGAAAATACGGGAAGACTTGCACGACGCGGTTCGCGCGATTTTTTAGAAGACGCGCAATTTTGAGCGCCTCGAAAAAGTTTTTGTTGGTCGGCGCGCTGATCGTCGAGAGCAAAAGGACTTGGCTGCCGGCGGGAAACGTTTCGACGGGAGTTTTGCCGAGTTCGACGATGTCATGACCAATTCCCAAACCTTCCGCGAGTTCGGTTCCAAGCGAGTCGTGGTTGAGAGAAAGAACTTTGAATTCGCTGTCTAGGACCGCCGGACTAAACGGAGCGGACGTGGTGGGATGGATGAGTTTGGCCGTGCCGTCGGGCCGAATGACATCGTGGGCGCCCGCGAGCGCGAGAAGGCCGTCGAGTTCGCGGCCGGTGAAAAGCGTCTCGCCATCCTCCGCAACGTGAGCTTTTGCGCTGGCTACGACATCGATTTGCCGCGCGCCCCAAGTATGAGCGGTGTGAATCTCGAGGAGAACTTCCATCAAAAGATCGGAGTTGAGTTCTTCGGGTAAGATCACGCGCACATGTTTGTTGCCGAGATTTTCCTGAACTTGAACGAACGTATTTCCGTTCGAGAATTCGCGCGCTTTCGTTTCGACGACCTTGCACTCCGTGCCCATCGCTTCACAGTAGGAAGCGGCGGCGCCCCGGTTCGCGCGCGTGTCCATGACATAAAGTGGAGCCGCGGCGGCCAATGCCGAAATCGCGACCGTTAGGAAAAGCGAAATCAGTTTCATTTTTTCGCCTTTCCGTTCGCCATGGTGGTCGAGCATTTGAGTGCGCGGCCCGTCTTGATCATTTTCTTCGCGTCATAGAAAGACACGACTTCCCAAAGCTCTCCGAGCATTTCCATTTTCGTCGAACGTTCGCTCGCGGAATCGTGAGGAGCAATCACCGAACCGTCCTTCAGTTTTTGGAAAGGACGATAGAGGCCGTGCCACGCCGTCGTGTAGAGAAATCGGCCGGGACCGACGGCCGAGAGGACCGCACTCGGTTCCGGGCCGTAGTCGAGAAGGCTCAAAAACTCTTCGACGTCTTTTGCGGTTTTGTAGGAATTTTTGACGTGCATGTCGGAGACGTTCACGAAGTTCACTTTGCCCGCGAGCTGTTTCGGATCGCGTCCGAGGGAAATCCAGCGATCGTACGCAGCACGCAAAAGATGTCGGCTTTGCGAAAGACGCCAGTCCGAAGCCGAGTAACTCGAAATATCGAGGATGATGCGAGGAACGCTTTCGGGACCGACGTTGTCGACGTCGATGCCGAACGTTTTCAAAAATCCATCGACCATCTCGAGCGAAGCGTCGGTGAAGCTCGGTGCACTCGCCGGCAGACGAACGACTCGCCCAGTGATTCCTTGCGCGAGGTAACTCGCCTCGAGGGCGTCACCATAGAGATAGGCGTCGCGGCCGAGGATGTACCAAATTGCGCCGGGAAATGCGATTTCGAGTTTCTCGCGAACGGCGTCCATGTCTTTCATACTCTTGGAGACGTCGTCCTTATATCCCTCGAATTCCCGGAAGGGATTCTTTTTTAAATCGTACTCGGGATCTTTTCTCACGACCGAGGCCATAAAACTCATCATGTCCGCGATCGTGGGCTTCGTATCGAGCGCCAGAAGTTCGTCGAGCTTTTTATCGAAGCCTTCGAGCAAAAACTTTTTCGGCTTTGGAGGAGTGTACTTGTAGGTGCTCGACCGGCCATAACCGCCGCTGTATCCGCCGTAGTCATTTTCGGGACGGAAGAAATCGCCGTACGATCCATACGAATCGTCATAGGGACCTGAAGGAACCCACGGCCGTTCCTCGACCGTTTTCTTGGGCTCTTTTTTAGGCTCGTCCGTTTTCTTTTTCGCCACCGGCGGGGTGATCAGCACCGGCTTTGATGCGACCGGTTCGACGGCGCGTTCGAAATTGAATGCCGTATTGCGGTTTTGGAAGAATGTCGTGAATGGAACGGGAAGGTTTCCTTCCTCGAAAGCTTGTGGCGTTCCGGCGAGGCGGAGCGGCGAATACGATTGCTCGGCGATCGCCTCGACTTTGAATTCGGTGTTTGAGAATTGCACGGCGCGCGTGAATTCGTCGAAGTGAATGACGATGTTCTCGTATTCCGCGAGGTAAACGACGCTTACGTGATGGGCCGACTCGCTGTCACGTCGCTTGAAATCGATCACTAAATCTTTTTGCAGGCTGGAATATCTCAAAAGGTCGTCGGTCGAGAGCGCCCGGAAGCTCGAGTAAGCTTCCGACCGTGAATGTCCGGGTCGAGTGTGGGCGCTCATTTTGATTCCAGCCGCGATGAGCACGGATTCGGATTCGCCTTCCCAGAAATCGAGAACGAATTCTACGGCCATGTCGTCGGCTGGCTTCAACGATTCGGAAATGAGCGGAGTCGTCGTTTTACCCGTGATGCGGCGAACGTGACCGGCGTGGGCGATGGCGGAAAATGCCAAAACGCCCACGAGGAAATACTTAGTCATTGCCTTCCCCTTCTTGAGCTTCCAACACCGCTTTGCACGCTTTCGTTTTCGGAAGTGCGCCGGACTCGAGAAGAGCGAGGTAGACGTTTCGCGCGTGGCCTTCGTTATAGCGCGTGCTGGTCAGAAAGACTTTCGGATGATCGACCAAAAGTTTTTTGACATAGCGGCTTTCGTTCACTTTCTCAGTGAGTTGTTCCATGGACTTCACGGAAATCTCGTTGAAGAAGGAGAGCGCGATCAGGACGAAACGGCGCGCGTCTTTCGACGTCATGATGCTTTCGCCGCCGTGGAATTCGACCCAAGACAAAAGATCGAGGCACTCTTCGAGGCCCATCTCGAGTTTTTTGCGCCACACTTTAATCGCATCGGCGATCGGGCTGACGGTTCTCGAGAAATAGGACTCTTTTTCTTGCCCTTCGACCTTGTGGTATTCTTCGGGATCGTGATTGACGAGATTCAAAACGGGCAGATCGAAGGCCATTTCGTTGATGAAAGTTCCGAACGCGGTTTCGGGCTGCCATTTTCCGCGGAGTTCCGCGAGATCCGTTTTGCGCCAATTGTTGAATTGAGCGGCTTTTTCGCTCGGGCTGAGCGCTCCGGCGCCGATCGCCCATCGCGTCCAGAACTCTTTGCGCGAATCGATGAGAAGATCGATCAATGAGCCCGGGTGACCTTTGACCGATAGATCTTTTTCGCCATCGGTGAGCATTTCCCATGCGCTCGGATAAAATTGCGCACGTATGTCCGCACGGATCAATTGATCGAGACGCGAGTTCGAGCGGATTCCGATGGTGCGTCCAGCGCCCGTGCGGTCGATCGTCTTCTCAATATCGAAGCCGTCGGCGCGGGCCGTATTCCAGACGAGCGTCTGAAATTCCGGTGTCTTTAAGTATTGATAAAGTTCGTACATGACGAGCAAAGTCTCCCAGCGACTGCCTTCTTCTCCTCTTCCGGGCACTCCCGAAATCCTTCCGTCGGGGAGAGTCGTGATCGTCGTTTGGAAGGTCGGGTGCCAATTCAAATGGCTTTGGTCCGTGAAATGGGCAAATTCGTGGGCGGCGAAAAGTCCGGGGAGGCGAGCGGTGGGGGACTGAGTGCTTCGAAAATTTTCGAGCGCCCTAGCGGTAATCGGAAGAAGTGTCCCGTTCTGCGAACTGGCGACCACGGCGTAATGGTGGACGTTCACTTTTTCCTGAGGCGTCAGCGCCGCAAATTCGCCGGATTGATACACCGAATTCAGGAGAGTCGTGCTTTGGCTTCCGGAACTGTAGCTCGTTCGATCGATGATCACGAACGGCATGCGTCCCTCGGCGGCCGCTTTCATGTCGAAGCCGTTCGACTTCACGAATTTGTAGATTTCTTCGGGGTCGCCACCAAACGCATGGAAAGTTTGGGTGCTTGCGCCGAGACGGACGACGCGATTTTCAAGCCCGAGTCCGAGATAAAAAGCTTCGAGCGTGTCGGCGATGAAAAACGAATCGCGTCCGAGTGTCGCGTATTTTCCGTTCGGAAAGTAAACTTCGAGGCGAGTAATCGCTTTCGGAAGGTTCGAGTCAAGCAATGTACGGTAACCGCTGTTGGGACTCGTGGAAGGTTCGCGCTGACCACGGCCATATCCAAGGTGTTCAAATGCCAATTTATAGAGAACGTCCTCATTGCCGGCGACGGCTTCGAGAACTTCTTTAACGGTCGGGCGAAAGTCGCTTTGAACCATCGCCAGCAGTGCGGCTCGGGTGCTCGCGGCGGTTTGGGTCGTCGGTTGCGCGTTTGACGGCTGTGGAGTCCACGCGGCCAATCCGAAGGCAACGACAAAACTAAAGGACGAGACGAAATGAAAAATCTGCTTTCTCACGACGGACCCTTTTCGATGCGAATTAAATTTTTTTTGCTGCAGCGATGCGGCTTTGGTATCGGTAACTCAACTAAGAGCGTCAACCGTAACTTTTTCAGCGGAGAACCATGCGCGACTCGATATTGATCTCACTTCTTGCTCTCACGTTTTCGGCCCCGATGTCGTACGCATCGGTGGAGAAAATTTCCGAGAAATGTCGTGCTGCGTTAGCGGGCGGAGTTCAGATTTTTGAATATCGTCCGACGTCGGCGAAAAAAATTGAAGAGGCTCGGGCGGAACTCGCGAACACTGAAGTGCAACTTCAGTTAAAAAAGAAAGACGTTGGGCCGCTTCGCGCTCAGCTCAAGAAATTTAAAAAGGAACTTTCGCGCCGCCGTTCGCACAACACGCGTGGCGCGATCATGTTCCGGCATTTTTTAGAGTCGCTCGGTTTTGGCGAAACCATCGCGGATGGAGATTTGGAATCGGAAATCGCGGAGCTCGAAGAATTGATCGAAAGTGGAACGGCCGGAGTCCGGGATATGGAAAAGACGGTTGCCGATATCAAAGCTGAAATCGCGGAGTTCGAAGCGTCGTCGGTTGAAGAGTACCGTTCGTCGGTGAACTCCTTCGTGAACGGCCACGCGGAATATGCCGCCAAGTTTCGCGATATAATGAATGCACACTGGATTTCGAGTCACGAGTCGAAAACTCGAGCGGCCCTCATGTTCAGCGCCGAAGATCACGGGAAAATCGGCGCCGAAGTCGATCTTGCGCTTCACTTTCTCGAAAAGGGATATGTGGTTCTTCTCGACGGGCAGGCGGCATCGACCCCGAAAATACTTCGCCAAGCCAAAGAGTCCGATCAAGTCTATGTCTTGGTTGAAACCGAATCGGCCGAATTCGATCCGAGCCGGCAATTGGTGATCGCCGACAAATATTTGCGTTGGACCGCGTTCATCGAAAGCGGAGTCACGGTCGGGTCGAAGGGATCCCAGTTCGCACTGGCCTCTGCGATCTACGACCAACTGACGGATATCGTCGGCGATGGATTCAATGTCGATGAGTTGAAAAAGTGGGGACCGGAAATTCGAAAAGCGAGAGGTCTCGGAATTCCGGAATTCAAAGGGATCGAAGTCGCGTTCTCCTACAATTCGCCGACATATAGATACAAAAAGAACGTGGAATCGAAGTGGTTCAAAGCACCCGTGCTCGAAAGCTGGAACTATGGCGGAATGGAAGCCATCGTCAGCGAAACGAACACAGCCGTGAAATACGCCGGTCCGGCGAGTGTCGCGGAAGCCGTGATTTTTGGCGGAGCGACGTTCGACAAAGCGTCGGCGCCCCTCGTCTACTCCGTCAGTTACGTTCTCGCGCAGAACGGAATCGGCGTCGTCACGGGCGGAGCCGGTGGCGCGATGTGGACCGCGAACAAAGGCGCCTATGACGGCGGCGGAATCTCGATCGGAATTCCGATGGTGGGCGCGGGTAAACTCGTCACCGAAAAAGAGGCGCGCACGGAAATTCAAACCGACACGCTTCCCGTGCAAAGTTACGAGACGCGAGTTCCGTTGTTGATCGATGGCAAGCAACTCTACATCGTCGCTCCGGGCGGCGGCGGAACCTTGCGTGAAGTCGGCGCGGCGTTGCTCGACTTGTCTTCGCGCGCCGACGATGAACCGGGCGCAATGATTTTCCTGGAGGAATCGTACTACGGTCCGTTCGTTCGCTGGTTGTTAAAGCAAGATTTGCCCGAGTCGATGAAAAAGCGAATTTGGGTCGCGAGCTCGCAGGACGAGTTTGTCGATATCTTGAATGAACTTGGCGAAGCGGGCGTCTTGAAGTTGTCGACGACGCAGACGCCGCCGAAGCCTCGTGGCGAATATCTTCCGCCGACCGAATTTCCGTTCAAAGACTCGATCGAAATTTTCTGAGATTAGCCGGGCGGCCAACCGAGAGGGCGGCCGGCAAGAACGTGAACGTGAAGATGATCGATCGTCTGACCGCCGTCCATTCCCGTGTTGATTGCAAGGCGGTAGCCTTTTTCGGCGAAGCCTTGATCTCGCGCCACTTTCGCGGCGACCACGAGCAAGTGCCCTAGAATGGATTGATCTTCCGGTTTCGCGTGGGCGAGCGACTGAATTTCTTTTTTCGGAAAAACGAGAATGTGATGGGGCGCTTGCGGTTGAATGTCGAGAATCGCGGCGCAGACGTCGTCTTTGTGCACGAATTTTCCAGGGATCTCACCGTTTAAAATTTTCGTGAAGAGAGTCGCCATTTATTTTCTCCCGGGCCACGGTTTAGGCGGCCGATGAATTGGGTTACATCTGCTTGTAGTCGGGGCCGCTGCCGCCTTCACGCGGAGTCCAGCGCGGTCCGAGAACGTCGGTCGCTTTGCAATCCACGCAGTTCGGAGCGTTCACGACGAGTTTGTCGCCTTGACGCTCGTAAACTCCGGCGGGGCAGAGGTGCTGATAGAATTCGGCAACTTCCGGCGAGATATCTTTGCCGATCGTCAGATGCGAAGGAATATCGTCCCGGGTTTTGTTTCCGGAAAGATAAACGGCGTCGACTTTGCTCAAGCCGACTTTTTCCGTCGGAAAATCCGGCGCCGCTTCCGTTTTAGGATCGGCCGCATCTTCCTCGGGATGATGAGCGTCGCCGGGGAAGGCTCCAGCCGTCGCAGTCATAAACACCGATTTCACGCCGCCGACGTAAAATCCTTCTTTAAAGGCGTGGCGCATGTTGCGAACTTTACGGAGATCTTTCCAAACGACGCTGTCTTTAAGTGCGGTGTCATAGGCCGAGAGATTCGACGCCGACGTGTCGCCGGCCTTGAGGGCTTGATGAATCGCACGTGCTGCGAATATTCCCGACAACATCGCGTAGTGAATGCCTTTGAGGGCCGGAACGTTCACGAGTCCGACGGCATCGCCGAGCATGACCAAGCCGTCGCCGCAAAAGCGTTCGGGGAGAGCGTGGAATCCGCCTTCGGGAATCGTTTTCGCGCCCCACTCGACGCATTGACCGCCTTCGAGCATTTCTTTGAAGAGCGGATGCTGCTTCATGTGCTGGAGTTGCAAGTGAACGTCGAGTTTTGGATTTTTATAATCGAGTCCCGCAACGATGCCGATCGCGATATGATCGTCCGACATCGGATACATGAAACTCCCGCCGAAACAATCTTTCGGGAGCGGGTAGCCCAAAGTGTGCGCGATGTAGTCGGGCGCCTTTTTGACTTTCCAAATTTCTTTCACGCCGAGCGCGTAGATTTGATCGTACTTCGCCGGGATCTTCTGCCACTTCATGTAGCTCTGCGCGAGCGGACTGCGCGTTCCATCCGAGAGCACCACGACTTTTGCCGAAATGTCGTTCGCGGGCATCGCACCGTCGCCGGGCGTTCCGTCGCGTTTGAGTCCGGCGGGAGTCGTGCGCGCGCCGACCGCTTTATTGCCTTGAACGAGGAGCGAATCGACCGGAAATCCCGGCATGATCGTGACGCCTTGAGCTTCGGCTTTCTCACCGAGCCAGCGCACGCATTCGCAGAGCGAAGCGATGTAGTTCCCGTGATTCATCATGGTCGGCGGTGTCGGAATTCTCCAGGCTCCGCCCTTCGTCATCAAAAAAACTTTTTCGCCGGTGACAGGGCGGCGAAATGGAAAGTCGGAATCTTTGAGATCGGGGAAAAGCGTGCGGAATCCGAGTGGATTCACCACCGCGCCCGAAAGCGAATGGCCGCCGAGCGAACCCGCTTTTTCGAGCACGCCGATTTCGATTTGCATCCCGTCGGCTTTGGTCAGCTTCGCGAGTTCGATGGCGCAACTGAGTCCCGCGGGACCGGCGCCGACGATCGCGACGTCGAACGGAACGACGTCATCGCCTTGCGGCCGATGTTCGACGATGAACTTGTTTTGAGAAAGCGGAGCCTGATGTTGCAACGGGATAATTTGTTTCGCCATGGCCCAAGAATTTAGGGGCACTTAGTCGATTTTTCAAGCTTTTGTCAGGCGCCGATTGACCCGAATTGCGGGTTGGTTCAGGTTATTGAGATGGCTCTCTTTTCGATCAATGGCCGCGGCATTCCGTATCAGATCGAGTTTGCGGCGATCCCGCACGACATTCTGCTGCTCCAGAGTTCCAAGATGAACTCGGGCCTTTGGCAGTCCGTCATCGAGGATTTGACCGACGGCAAACGAAGTCACATCGGGCCTTCGCGCATCGTCACCTGCGAGTGGTATGCCGCGGGGCTCTCGCCCGAGCAACTTGCGCAAGATTTGAATGCGTTCATCCGCACGTTGGCGCTCGACTCGGTTTACGTAGTGGCGACCGGCGACGCCGTGGACGTCGTGGGCCGCGCTTCGCAACAAGTTCCCGCGCGATTTTCACAGACGTTGTTTTACCCGCAAACGACACCTTCGGCGGGAATGCTCGTTCAGGCCGTACGCGATTTCTTGAGAATTTAAGCGCGTTTTTTCGAGAAGCGGACGCGATCGGCGGCTTCCCAGAACAATCCGTTTTTAAGTCCGACGTTGGGAACCATAATTTCGTTCACTTCAAAAATACGCATCATCTCGAGAACGACGACGGCCGCGGGAAGAATGACGTCGGCGCGATCCTTGCGCAGCTGAAAGCGTTTCGTTCGTTGCGCGAGCGACATTTGAAAAAGGCGAAGGGTGAGCGCTTCGAGGTGCGCGCGTTGGAAGCGATTGCGATTGCGGCTCAACCCTAGGCGAAAGCAAAGTTTTCCGAGCGCACGGAGATTGCCGCCGGTGCCGATCATGAGATCGAGCGGCTGTTGCTTCATCCCGAGGAGTTGGAGTCTAAGGCGGTAGAGCGGAGTTCTCACCCAGTGCGCGATTTCCTCGTAAGTCGGCTTGGTCTTCACCTTGGAGAGAAGCCGCACCGATCCGAGCGGGAGACTCTGCTTGGAAACGAGTTTGCCTTTGCGGCTCAGCACGACCTCGAGGCTTCCGCCTCCCATGTCGATGAGGAGCGCGTTTTTGTGGCCGATATCGACAGCGTGATTGACGGCGCGATGGAGAAGGCTCGCTTCGCGGTGGCCGTTGATGAGGTGAACCTGAATTCCGGTATTTTTCTTGAGTTGCTCAATCACCTTGCGGCTGTTGCGGGAGTCGCGAAGCGCACTGGTGCCGACCGCGCGAATGTAGGCGACATCGTATTGATCGCAGACGTCGCGGAAATATCTGAGAACGCGTTCGAGCTCGAGCTGAGTCGGCGGCCGAATGTATCCGTTTGTGAAGGCGTCTTTACCGAGACGCACGCTCGCGCGTTGATCTTCCAGCACCCGCACGCGGCCCGATTTCGATTTTTGTCCGACGAAGAGGCGAATCGCATTGGAACCGATATCGATGGACGCGAGACGCATGGGACTGTGTTGAAGCATGATTGAATTGTTTCGTCCGCGACGCTTCACAGTCAAATCTTTTAGTCCCCCGAGGCGTCGATATTTCGCCTATGATTCAACCATAACCTAGAATCTCATGCAGGTCTTTTAGAGTTTTGGTTTGTCCTGCCGACTTATCCGTCGACTTTTATCACGAGCGACTTGAGGCGCGATTTCTCGGCGAGCATCTCGTGCACGCCTTGCTCGTCGCCGGGTTGTTTGGGCCAGCGAAGGGCGTAGTCGCCTTCGGAGTTCATGTCCCAGGTCAGACGTTGATCGTTGAGCATCGATTGCAGAGCTTCCCAGATTTTCTCGCGCGACTGGCGGTCTTCGACGGGCGCGACGACCTCGACCCGGCCGAGGAGGTTCCTGGTCATCCAGTCCGCGGAGCCGATGAAAAAGCGGCCTTCCAATTCGGTGGGTTTTCCCGAACGGAAGTAAAACACACGCGAATGTTCGAGAAATGGGCCGACGGTCGACGTCACTTTGATATTTTCGCTCACGCCCGCCATTCCGGGGCGAAGGCAGCAAAAGCCGCGCACGACGAGATGAATCGGAACGCCGGCTTGCGAAGCCTCGTAGAGCGCTTCCATGATCGACTGTTCTTCGAGGCTGTTGCACTTTGCGATGATGCCGCTCGGGAGGCCTTGCTTCGCGTTTTCGCTCTCTTGCCGAATCATTTCGATGAAGCGCGCTTTCATGTTGATCGGCGCGACGAGAAGCTGACTGTAATCCATTTTGAGCGAGCGGCCCGTGAGGTAATGGAAGATCTCGACGACTTCGCTCGTGATCTCTGGGCGCGCGGTGAACAGTCCGAAGTCGGTGTACACTTTCGCCGTCTGAGGATGGTAGTTGCCAGTGCCTATGTGAACGTACGAGCGGAATTCTTCGCGCTCGCGGCGAACGACCAAAGCGAGTTTCGCGTGCGTTTTCAGCCCGACGATGCCGTACACGACGTGGACTCCGGCTCGTTCCATCGCTTGCGCCCAGTAGATATTGCGCTCTTCATCGAAGCGGGCTTTGAGTTCCACGAGGCAAACCACTTGTTTGCCCATTTCGGCGGCGCGGATCAGCGCGCGGGCGATCGGGCTTTCTTCGCCGGTGCGATAGAGAGTCATCTTGATCGCCATGACGGCGGGATCGGAGGCCGCCGTGAGGATGAAGCGCTCGACGCTCGTCGAAAAATTCTCATAGGGCAAGTGAACGAGGATATCGCTCGAGCGGACGATATTGAAGATGTTGGCGCTCTCATCGATCAACGGGCCGAGAGTCACCGGATTCCACGGTTTGTATTTCAACTGCGGAAGATTGAGATTCGCGAGAGCGGAGAGACTTTTATATTCTAGCGCGACCGGAAACTCGTAAACGTCGTCGGCGGTCAGATCGAGTTCGTCGAGCAAGAAATCGAGCAGCCACGGATCTGGATTCGGTCCGTGCTCAAGGCGCACGACTTCGGCGAATTTGCGCTGCTTCACTTCTTCTTCGATGAGTTCGAGCAAATCTTCGACGCCTTCAGTGTCGGACTCGATGTCGGCGTTGCGGGTCACCCGAAACGCCATCACTTTTTGAATCTGCATGCGCGGAAAAAGCTGATCGAGGTGCTGGCGAACGATGTCGAGCACGCTCACAAATCTTTCGAGGCCCGCCGGAGTGTCGGGAATTCGGATCCACGCAGGGAATACGTCGGGAATTTTGATCCGCGCGAAAAGAAGATCTTCTTCATTCGGAACTTGGAGCGAAACCGCGAGCGACGTCGACAAATTCGAAATCAACGGAAACGGATGGCCCGGATCGACGGCCATCGGAGTCAGAACGCTGAAGATCCGGTCACGGAAAAAAGCGCTCGCCCATTTCTTCTCGCCTTCGGTCAACTCATCCCACGTCAGCATGTAAATCTGCTGTTTGCGGAGATCGGGCATCAATTGCTGCTGAAAAAGATCGCGGACTTCGTCATTGATCGCCAAAACTTGCGGACGGAGCATTTTGAGTTGTTCTTCCGCGGTGAGACCGTCGGGCGACAACGTCGAAACGCGCGCGTAGAACTGGCGTTGAAGTCCGCCCACGCGCTTCATGAAAAACTCGTCGAGATTCGAATGGAAAATGCTCAAGAAACGGATCCGCTCGAGCAAAGGATTGCGTTCATCCTTCGCCTGGAAAAGGACCCGATTATTGAATTTGAGCCAACCCATCTCGCGATTGAGAAAGAGTTGGTTGTTGGGAGTCATAACCCGCAAATTTACCTCGGGAGACGCAGAAACTCGGTCAGGTTTTCTTTTTGTTTCATGACATCGTAGTACCCCAGATCGACCAGCGCATTCAAGTACAGCGGGTCAAAGGTGAGGTAACTCAGGATCTCGGAAGACTCACGTGCGCTACCGAGGCCGCTAATGAGGAAGCGGAGGGTCGGCGGGAGTCCATCGATACGTGTCTCGGCTAACTCGGACGGGGCTTGAGACGGCTGCATGTAGAGAATATCGAGCTTGCGGAACTTTTCGTTATGGGTCGACATCTCGAGGTTTTCATTGATGATCCGCACGCGCTCGATGTCGGTCTCGATCGCGTCCATGAAAATCGCGTTGATCACGACCGAAATGACCCGGCCGAGCGAGGGCTTCACGATGTTCGCGTCTTCGAGTTTCTCGTCTTTCCATTTTCGCACGCCGATCACGAGAAGTTTGCGCGCGCCGATTCGCCGCGCCGGCGAAAGGGGAGCGGTGTTGCGCAAGCATCCGTCGCCGTAGTGGCGATTGCCGATTTGCCACGGCGGAAAGAAAAGCGGAATCGCGGCGGAGCCCATGATGTGGTCGACGTTGATTTCACTACGCAGGCCCACGCGGTGAACGCGTTTCCACTCTTGGAGTTTCGGATTGCCCATGAAAAACGTCACGCCGAGCGCGGTCGAGTAATCGGTCGCGGTGATACAGAGCGAATTCAAATGTCCGTTTTGAATCTGCGTTGGAATTTTTTCGAACGCGATATTTTCAGCGAGGAGATCTCGAAGCGGGGCGACGTTGAGAAGTCCGAGACGGCCGGGACGAAGTTTGCTGCTGAATCCGCCGAGGGCCACGCCCCGCATGAGGCGCATCGCCGTCCACCCGATGGTAACCGAATCGACTTTGAAAACGCGTTTCGTGGTGAGCGATCTCCACATCGCGCACATTTTCGCCGTCGCTTGATCGATGTTGTCGGCTTCGCTCGCGAGATACGCGGCATTGATTCCGCCCGCGCTGACTCCGATTAAATTCCGGAAGGGATAGAGATTGCCGGCGTCGCGGCAGATTTCATACACGGCTCGCAAGGCGCCCGCTTGATATGCGCCGCGCGCGCCTCCGCCTGAGAGGACCAATGCGTAATCGTTTTCTAATCCGGGATTTTTTCTTTCCAGCACAGTGGGATCCGAAGCTTGGAATTCACGTGACTTGAAGTCGCGGC
>JADMIO010703221.1_pt1 | contig 50846 bp, 39 predicted proteins | sample 8958161 | NCBI WGS metagenome assembly JADMIO01 (sample SAMN16585339, study PRJNA669376) | soil metagenome | isolation source: Crop rotation soil | place: USA: Cullars Rotation, Alabama | collected 2011 | reverse complement strand
CGCGACAACTTGTCCACGTGGAATTCTAAGCTTAGGATCCCAATGTGCTGGAAAGACGTTCTTATACGCCTCCAACCCTTGAAATGCGTTTGCCATCGCGAGAAAGCAATCGGGTGATTTCTTATCGCGCATCTCGTTAGCACGCTTGAAGCTCTTCAACGCTTCTTCGTACTGACGCCGCCGCATGAATTCGCGGCCCTTCTCCATTTCGTCGTTGTAGGCAAAGTCGTCCTGCTGAGTCCAGGCAAGCGGCGCTCTCGTCCCGAAGCTCCCTGCAGGTTGCAGCAATACAAGAAACCCTATGCTCAATCCGATTCCGAGCAGGCGCAAACATCGCGCTCCGCTTCTCCCACGACCGAATCTAATTGTTTCTATCATAATAATCCTCCGTTCAAGGAAGGCGAGCAGTTGTAAGCGAGGAGTTTGCCCGGATACCGAGTGTGAATCTGCGTGCTTCACTTCAGATTCAGTTCAGAAGTTTCGCACCAAAGCATATCGGCCTAAGGCGCATAGGCACGCGCTCGCCGGGTTCAGTCCTCTCTACTTCGTCATTTAATTCCGTACGGGTTGCCTGCTTTTGTATTGGGCACCGGCCAGCGACTTGTTAGTCAAAGCGGTTCAATCCGCTAATAGTCGCGTCTTCGATTCAAAGTGACCTCATTTTCAGGCTTTAGTTCCAAAGGTTAATATTCAGGCTATAAACATCTCAACAGTTAATCTTTTCCAGCTAACCTCCTCCATTTTTCGCTTTCATAGGGTTGGCCGGAAGCTGTTTTTCACGCGCGCCTACTTTATGCCCATGCTTTCCGTTTGTCAATTAATTTAATGAGAGTGTAATTATTCCTCCAAAGCTATAACAAAAGCTAAGTGTTTCCGGCCTGAAAAGGCCGAGCTAAATTCAAGCGCCGTCATGCGGCTCAGAATTATTTCTGTTCCGCAAGGTGCGCTTCGTAAATTGCAGCCTACAAGCTGGCTGTATATCATTCACCTATGACCATGAAAAAAGAATCCCAGGAAACCATCGAAGTGTCTCTGACAGGGCATATGCTCCTGGACAATCCCCTGCTCAACAAAGGCACGGCGTTTCCCGATAACGAGCGGCGCGAATTTGAATTACTCGGCTTGCTGCCTCCTCACGCTGCCACGATGGATGAACAGTTAGCGCGCACCTATGGCAGCTACAAACAAAAAGATACGGACATTGAGCGCTACATATTTCTCATCAGCTTGCAGGATCGCAACGAAACGCTCTTCTATCGCATGCTCGAAGAACACATCACAGAGATGATGCCCATCATTTATACTCCTATCGTCGGGCTGGCGTGCCAGCAGTTCAGCCGCATCTATCGCCGCCCGCGCGGGCTGTTCATCTCTTACCAGGAGCGCGACAACATTGATTCCATTCTCGCCAACGCGCCGCACTCGAATCCTCAAGTGATAGTCGTAACGGACGGCGAGCGCATACTTGGATTGGGCGACCTGGGCGTTGGCGGTATGGGAATTCCTGTCGGCAAGCTCTCGCTCTACACGCTATGCGCAGGGATACCGCCTGCGCTTACGCTGCCCGTCATGCTCGATTGCGGAACTAACAATCAGGGGTTGCTCGAAGACCCGCTTTACTTAGGCTGGCGACACGAGCGCGTGCGCGGCGACCAGTACGATCAGTTCATCGAAGCATTCATCTCAGCCGTGACGCGAAAGTTTCCAAATGTGCTTTTGCAATGGGAAGACTTTTCCAAAAACAACGCGGCGCGATTGCTTGACCGCTATCGCGACAGGCTCTGCACGTTCAACGACGACATACAGGGAACTGGCGCTGTGACCCTGGCGGGGTTGCTGGCAGCGGCAGAAGTAACCAAATCGAAGATAAGCCAACAGCGCGTAGTCATGTTTGGAGCAGGCTCGTCTGCGACAGGGATAAGCGATCAGATACTGGCAGCGATGTTGAGCGACGGCCTCACGGAAGATGAAGCCAAAGCGAGAATCTGGCTCATTGACAGTCACGGCCTCGTTCTGAATGACGGGACTGAGTCCGAATCAGCCAAACACAAATTCGCTCAAGCCGTCGAGCGAGTGAAAGGATGGCAGATGGAAAACCCCGGCAGCATATCCTTTATGGATGTTGTTAGAAATCTGCACCCGACAGCGTTGATAGGCACGTCGGCCCAACCGGGCGCTTTCACCAGAGAAATAGTTCAGGAGATGGCTCGACATGTCGAGCGGCCAATAATTTTTCCGCTGTCGAATCCAACGTCGAAGAGCGAAGCAGTGCCGGTGGATTTGATTGCATGGACGAGTGGTCGCGCGCTCGTCGCAACGGGCAGCCCGTTTTCGCCGGTCATCTTTGAAAACCGGGTAATTCACATAGGCCAGTGCAATAACGCTTTCATCTTTCCGGGCGTAGGATTGGGAGTCCTGGCATCGAATGCGCAGCGCGTGACCGACGAAATGTTCGTAGCTGCGGCGCGAGCGCTTGCAGAATTCTCGCCTGCGCTCAGCGACGAAACGGCGTCCTTGTTTCCCGCGCTCGAAGAAGTGCGCAAAGTATCGCGGCGCGTGGCGCTTGCCGTAGCGACGGAAGCCGAGCGCGCGGGGCTTGCCGAAACGACAACTCGCGAAGAGGTGGAGCGGCGCATTGATGAGAAGATGTGGATTCCGCGCTACGTACCTTACAAGCGCAAGAAAGGTTGAAGCAATAAACTTTTCAGTCGAGCGGTTCCGGCGTATTATCGAGTTGTGGAGGTCAACCGATGGGACGAGCGGTTGCGCCCGTTGCGAAAAACAAAAATTGAGAGGAACAATATGAGCAAAGACACGCTGACAATCATAGATAACCGGACGGGCAAACAGTACGAAGTCCCCATCGAATACGAAACGATAAAGGCTATGGATTTGCGGAAGATCAAAGTCTCGGACGACGACTTCGGGATTATGAGCTATGACCCTGCGTTTATGAACACAGCATCGTGCAAGAGCCGCGTGACATTCATTGACGGCGATAAAGGCATACTTCGCTATCGCGGATACCCCATAGAGCAACTCGCAGAACAGAGCACTTATCTCGAAGTCGCCTACCTGATCCTGCACGGCGAGCTTCCCACTCCTTCCCAGTTGCAAGACTGGACATGGCATATCACTCATCACACGTTCATTCACGAGCAGATCAAGAAATTCATGGAGGGCTTTCATTACAACGCGCACCCGATGGGAATGCTCATCGCAACAGTGGGCGCGCTTTCGACCTTTTACCCCGAAGCGAAAAACATCTTTGACGAAGAATCGCGCCGCAAGCAGATATATCGCCTCATAGCGAAGATTCCCACAGTTGCTGCGTTCGCTTATCGCCACAGCGTCGGGCAGCCTTATAACTATCCCGACAACGATCTGACCTATACGGGCAACTTCCTCAACATGATGTTCAAGATGACCGAAGTGAAGTATCAGCCCAACCCTACGCTCGAACGCGCGCTCGATGTGCTGTTCATACTCCATGCGGACCACGAACAGAATTGCAGCACGAACGCCATGCGAAGCATCGGCAGTTCGCACGTTGATCCATACTCTGCGGTCGCAGGGGCGGCGGCGGCGCTCTATGGACCGCTGCACGGCGGAGCGAATGAAGCCGTGCTCAGGATGCTTGCGGAGATCGAATCGAAAGACAACGTGCCTGCCTACATCAAGCGCGTAAAAAGCGGCGAAGTGCGATTGATGGGCTTCGGCCACCGCGTCTACAAGAACTACGACCCGCGCGCAAAGATAATCAAGCAGGTCGCGCACGAAGTATTCGAGGTGACGGGCAAGAATCCCGTCATTGACATAGCGCTCGAACTTGAGCGAATCGCGCTGGAAGATGATTATTTTGTGAGCCGCAAGCTCTATCCGAACGTAGATTTCTATTCGGGAATCATTTATCAGGCGATGGGCTTCCCTGTTGATATGTTCCCTGTGCTGTTTGCGATACCTCGCACATCGGGATGGCTCGCGCAGTGGGAAGAGATGCTGCTCGACAGCGAGCAGAAGATAGCGCGGCCTCGCCAGATTTATCTCGGCTACGACGAACGCGACTACGAGTCAATGGAGCAGCGACAGGAGAAAGAAGCAAAGACGGCAACGGCCAGCGATTAAACACCGTTGCTACTGGCTCAGAAATAGCTTCAAGGCTGCGGCCACTTTGTCACCCTCGCATACTGTGGCAAGGTGGCCGCAGTCGTTTGTCAGTTCGACTGTTTCAGCCTTCAACAGGCTTGCGAATTCGAGAGACGAAGACGGATTGACCATGTGATCTTGCTGAGCAATTATGACCAGCACGCGCGTGCGCACGGCAGCCGCCGCCAGTTCACCGGAATTGTTGAACGACTTGTAGACATCGTGGCCCATCATTGCTCTCAACTGCGAAGCGTAATCCTCCATATCAAACCTCGCCAAACTTTTTTCCCCTTCCGCAAGTACACGTTGAAAGTCACCGGCTTTTGTGTGCGCGACGTGATAATGAGGCGTATATAAAAATAGAGTGTGAATTCCTGCCATAACAGACATGGCGCGCTTCTTGCCGTCTTTCAGATTGCGGTTCGCTTCGATGACGCGAAGCTCTGTTTCCCACAGCAGCAGATCGTATGACGACTGGCGCGGAGTCCCAACGATGGGAATAGCTTTAACCATAAAATCGGGATAAGAGATCATCCATTGAAACGTCTGCATCCCGCCCATAGAGATTCCCGCGACTGCGTGGAGGCGTTTGAGTTGCATCTTCTCGGTGAGCATCTTGTGTTGAGAATTCACCATGTCACGAATCGAGAATCGCGGGAATGCTCGGCCCGGCTGCAAACGGCTGTTTGATGGCGACGAAGAGACGCCGTTGCCTAAAGCGTCAACCGCGATGACGAAATACTTCGAGCTGTCGAGCATCCTTCCCGGCCCGATTGAACTCATCAGGTCTTCGGACTTGCCTGAAAACCATGTCGGAAACAAAATGGCGTTTGATCTTTCTGCGTTCAACTCTCCGAAAGTGCGATAGCCGATTCGGCACTGGCGGATAGTTTGGCCGTTCTCCAGGCGGAAATCGCCAAGCTCGGCAAACTTCTGATTGCCTTGAGCATTCGCTGATTGAACTGCAACGAAGACGACGATTGCCATCAGCAGTGCGCGGGTATAGCGATACATCTTCTGATCTCCTTTGTCTGTGTTGATGATTGCAGGCAGATGACGGCTAATTCATGAAAGCGCGCCGAGTTGATTGAGCAGCAGCGCGCCATCGAAATAGACATTCTCGCCCACGAGCTTATCGTCAGCATCGAACGTATAGATTGTGCAAATTGATAGATTAACCGCTCGTCCAGTAGCTTCGATGCCTCCCCAGTTGCCCGTGTGTTTGCCGCTGACACTCTGTTCAAGAATGATGGCGTTGTCGCTCGTGTACCTGCGATGCTCTTCGACTCGGAGATCGGAAAAGCTGCCCCCTTCGCTGAACCCGAATCTTTCATGCGCCACACGAATCAGGTTGTGCCCCTCGTAGGTGTTGCCGTTCAAGGTGAACTTTGCGCTATGGCTGAAGGTCTCCATTATCCCATCAACATCGTGAGCGTTTTCGGCTCGCAGGTGCTCTTCTAACATCTTAACTCGCGCTTCGATTACATCTTTGACTGGTCTATCAGGCATAATTTTCCTTATTCATTATTCATTGTACATTCGCATCAAACGCGCTCGTCAGCACGCGCCCTTCGCGCTTCACCTGAACCCAAATGCGATAACGACCCGGCTTTGGAAATGAATAGGGGAATGAAACAGCACCCTGCGCATCGCTCGACGGCGGCGGGTTATTCATCACAGCATCAGATGACTTCATGTGCGCAGAGTGATCCATTGGCTTCACATGCGCAGAGTGATCTGTCTCGGCAGATTCGTCGCCCACAATCATATCGTAATCCTCAGCGACAGGATCGGCTTCGTCCTTATCAATTATCTTCTCGCCTATGCGCGTGGCGAATGCTTGTTGAGACGCCATCGAAACGGTTCCAACAGGATGCACATGAACGAACACAGCCCCGTCATCGCGCATGATTACAGCGTGACCGAGCATTCCCATGTAAGGTTCAAGCGTTGCCCGCGCGCCATCGGGCGAATTCACGGAAAACCGCAGCGACTCCAATCTGCCAACCGCAAACTGCGCTTCGCCTGCGTGCTCCCACACAATAGTCGAGTTGTCTGCAAGAGTCGCCACTTCATCATCACTGCCGACGTGCCATGCATCATCAGGATCAATTGCCACTGTCGAAGCGTTCGATGATGCTTGACCTGAGCCTGGAAGATCGGCTTCTGCCGTCATTGTTTCGCTCAATCCGTTCTTGTGAACAACGTCTGCAAAGACTCGATAGCGGCCTTGCGGGAGCGGCGGCAGCGCGACATCAAACGCCTCATCGTTTACGCGAACAGGGTGCAAGTGAGCGAAGGCATCCATCGCGCCATCACGCACTAAGAACAGGTGCATCAGCTTCCCGTGATCAGGTATGAAGTCGTTAGTCTTGCGATCAAACCATTCTGTGTTGTTTATAACGAGTCGCAGCACGCGACCGGCGCTCTCTTCTCGCACCGCAGCGCTCATCGCAATCGGCTTGTACATATATTCCAGGTAGCGGCTATCAACCAACCCCCACCATATGTTGCCGAAAAAGGCAGCAAGCACAATCAGCGCCGCCGTGATGAACATAATTCGCCGCGCACGCTTTCGATGATCAGTTGTAATTTCTCTTCCGGGGACAAGAACTCCTTCACGAGCGCAAGCGCCGATGATGGCAACCGCTCCCACGAAAAGAAAGATCCCAAGACCTGCTAAAAGAATGCTCAACTTGAAATCCAATGTTCGCCGCGCCGTCGCTATTGCAGGCACGGGCACTATCACTTCGCCCGATCCGGCAGCGCCTTCGACCAGCACGCGAACGCTCGATGAGCCGAACTCCATCAGCCATAGCTTGCCTGTGAACAGTCGCGCATCGCCCGCTACTGGCACTGCTTCATCGGCGCGCGGCGCGCCTTCGCTGCCTGTGCGAAAGTAGATGGGTTGCACGCCTACCCAGTTCACGCCGTCTTGATTTATGCGGACGCTGATCTCTGCAATGCCGGGCACAACGTCGGGCGGAAGCGCGCTCACAAGCACGTCATAAGGTCCGGCTTTACCTTCATAAAAAATCTCAGGGCTGCCGACGTGCGCCATCGCCGCGCTGCTGCAAAACAAGCAAAGCACAAGAGCCATAAAGACACGCAACCTCAGTCTCATCGTCGCACGCTCCTCATCCAGTTGCCCCACGCCAGCGCCAGACGCGATGACAATACTCCGAGCGGAATTGCGACGAGCAGCCCCGTGACAAGCGCAGTAGTACTGGTATCCAGGTTCCACTTATAAAAAAGATAGCGATAGTTATACCAGTTCGTGCCTACGTAATAACCGAACTGGTCTGTCGCAAATATCCAATTGCGCGAAAGCGGCGATTGCAGAAAGTCTCCGAACGGCCAGTGCACGGCAAACAGAACTGTAAAAAAAGCTACACCCAATAGCGCCGATAAAAACCAGTCGCGCCCTTCGCCTATGCGACGCATCAGTATATCTATGGCTATGGCTGGAAAGATCAGAAGGATTGGAAACTCAAGCGGTATCAGGTGCGTGATGTGCTGGCGAATCGGGCCAAGCTTAGGCTCTGCCGGAAACAGCGGCAGTATCCATAGCAGCGCGAGCGACATCGCAAAGTAGACGGCAGTCGTTGCCGTCGCGGGCCATTTAAGGCGCGAAGCGCGAGCGACAGGAATGATGAAGAGCGGAAGCACGAAGCAGCCAACCTGATAAAAGATTGAACTGTGCATGAATCCGCGCTGCATGTAAGTCCATGTCATGACGGACGCGCTCTTGAGCAACATCCCTGCGGCATAGACGCACATCACGCGCAGCCATATGCGTCGTTTGATTGCAAGCTCATCACCCGCATCAGCCGCCTGCTCGTTGCGGTTCTGCAAGGCGAGCACTGTAATTATCGCGCCGACTTGTATAACGGCGATTCCGAGCGCCAGCACTACATGAGGCGGGCTGAGAATCTCCGTATCTAGACCGTAGGTGTTATGCCACCAATCATCGAACGGCGCAGAAGTAACCATAGCCAGCGCGCCCCAGATGCAGAAGAAAGCGCCGAGCGGTCCCGTGAATCCCCACAACCTGACGCCTGCCGCTCGCTCTTCGGCTGTGCTTTTAAAGGTTGTCTTCAACACAACCCATGCGGAAGCAAGTCCCGCGACTATGCCGCCGAGGTAGATGGCAAGATGAGGCGGCGACCAGAATGTGTCGCGGCCTATGCTCTGATGCCAGGAGATGTCCCACTCGCCTCCGATGATGATGCTGGTCGAGCCGAACAGCGCAGCGTAGACGAACCAGGGGATTGCGAGCGATTGAGTTTTTACGGATTGCCGCGTCGCAGTCATCGCGCTTATTGATGCGTCCATCGGGGTCTCCTTTGCTGGCGAGGAGTTATTCTATTTTCACCTGAGAGGCTTGAGGCCTCAATTAAAAGATAGCGTTACGAAGTTGGAAAGTAAACGACAGTCCTGTCGTTGACCTCGATTTCACCTTCGTAGTAAATTTGTTCGCCGTCGAAGTGACAGCGCTTAGGCTGCTTTGATTCTATCTTTTATTGGAGGCTCAAGTTGATGAATTACGCCCGTTTTTTTGCTCTGAGTTTAGTAATGTTGATTTTTACTCTTATAACTCCGTCGCCGCTTTATGAAAGAGCGGACGCGGCTAACGCTCAAGCCAATTGCCCGACCATAAGAACTTCTTGCCCGGATTCGGTGAAGGTAGGAGAGATACTTACCTTTACAGCGAATGTCAGCGGAGGTGATAACAATGTAACGCCCACTTATAACTGGACAGTATCGGCGGGAACGATCAGTTCAGGACAGGGAACCTCAACGATACAGGTTGAAACACAAGAGGCCGGAGGAATGACTATTACTGCGACAGTTGATGTCGGCGGGTATAGCCGGGAATGTTCTACTGCTCATTCCTGCACGGCAAGCATCCTGAAAAAATCCTCGAAGATTGCCGAATACGGCAAAGTCAAACCTGATGAAGAGAAAGCGTTTCTCGATAAGTTTGCGGCTGAACTGGAAGCGGACCCGTCCGCGCAAGGCTACATCATCGCTTATGGGTCCCCTAAAGGCCCTAAGATGGAAGCGTTCAAGGCGGCGGATAATGCCACGCAATACATCATCAAACAGCGCAAAGTTGATGCGGCCAGGCTTCTGCCTGTAGACGGCGGGTACAGAGAACAGTTTGCGATTGAACTCTGGCTCATACCTTCGGGCGCAGACCTGCCACAAGCAACTCCGACGCTCGACCCGAGCAAGTTGAAACAGACAAAAGAGCAGCCTAAAGAATCGGTCAAACCGAAAAAACCGAAGAAGTCGTAAGCTTTTCATATTGACAGGGTCGTTCAGTTTTGGGAAACAGAGAATTCACCGCACAGCCGCAGAGTTAAGCAGAGTTTTTCTCTGCGTAAACTCAGCTTACTCTGCGGCTGTGCGGTGAATGGGCTTCTTTGATTGTGCGGGAGGTGAGAAAATGCCAACCTTCATTCGAGGATGGTCTATCACAGGATGGGCCGCACTTTTCATAAGCGTATTGATAGCGACGATCCTGTTGACACAGGGCGTGAGCGAGAGAGGGTTGCATCTCGTCATTCGCTCGACGGCGCAGACTTCATTAGTACTGTTCACAGCAGCTTTTGTTGCTTCCCCGCTCTTTTCGCTCTGGCCGATTGGCGCGACCAGATGGCTGCGATCCAATCGTCGCTACATAGGCGTGTCGTTCGCCGTATCACACCTCTTTCACGCTGCTGCTATAGTAGCGCTCGCCGTCGTCACTTCAGGCAAGTCGTTGGAAGAGGTAGACAAGGTCACTTTCACAGGCGGGCTTCTCACTTACATTTTTATAATAGCGATGGCAGCGACTTCATTTGACCGAGCGGCGAGATGGCTCGGCCCGCGCCGGTGGAAGGCGCTGCATAAAACAGGAATGTATATGCTCTGGGTCAATTTTATGGTCGCTTACGGAGGGCGCGCTTTCGTTTCGATACTCTATGCGCCGCTTGCGCTTTTGATGGTTGCGGCGATTACGCTTCGCGTTATTGCTTATAATGCTCGCAGTCTCAAACGTAAAGCCGCCGGAGCATAAGCCTTTAAGGCTTTATCATAACCTTGCCAACATTCTGAGGATCAAGCTTCTCTTGAACTTTGAGGAGGTCAACTCCACCGCTGCCAGTTATAACAACTTGCCGCATTGTTCTATCCTCTGGCTATCAATCTTGCTCCATCATTGCCTGAGCTTTTGTCTGTAGCCGTTGCATTCCTCTGATCCATCGGTCGTAGTCGGCTGCCTTGCGGCGGAAGTATTCAGCAACTTCAGGATGCGGCAGGATGAGGAATCGCTCGTCACGAATTCCCGCGACAACCGTTTCAGCGACCTGTTCGGGATCGAGCGCGCCGTCGCGCAGAAAAGCGCCGCCTCTCGCTCGTTCGAGCATATTCGTGCGAACTCCCTGCGGGCACAGGCAAGAGACTCTGATTCCCTGTTCGCCATGAGTAATCGCGAGCCACTCAGCGAAAGAAACAGCCGCGTGCTTTGTGACTGAGTAAGGCGCGGAACCGACCTGCGTGAGCAATCCCGCAGCCGACGCCGTTTGCAGAAGATAACCTTCGCCTCGTTCGAGCATTTGAGGCAGCACGGCCCGCGCCGCATAAACATGAGCCATGAAGTTTATCTGCCAGATGCGCTGCCAATCGGCATCGCTCGCTTCCGCGCCGCCGTCTACTCCGATGCCTGCGTTCGAGCAGAATAGATCAATCTGCCCATAAAGCTCGTTCGCCTTTGCGACCAGATTGATGATGTCTGCTTCGACGCTGACATCAGTAGTCACGGCCAATCCGTTTATCTCACGAGCCACGCTCGCTGCCCCGTCGCCGTCAAGGTCTGCGACCACAACGCCGCGCGCGGCTTCTGCTGCGAAGCGCCGAGCCAAAGCTCGCCCGATGCCGGTTGCCCCGCCAGTTACGACTACAACTTTGTCACGTAGTTCCATGCTCTGCCTTTCACATTTGAATCAAACTTGAAAACCGGATTCGGCAGACGATAACCCACTCGCGGCGCGTTGTCTAGCAACGCACTGCTTGATTGTGCTAAAAGTAATCCTGCTCTCGTTTGTGCAAGATTACAGAACGCGAGAGTGATAGAGTGGTCTTCATCAGTTATAGATAATATGCGAATCTCATAAATTCCATAATTCGCTTTACTTGCTGATTGCTGCTTAAAATTTAGACCTCGATTAGCAGGCTGCCAATTCACCTTGACAAAAGATTTATGCCCAATTATAAGCGGTCACTGGAGATCATCAGAATGTCCTATCCGGCTCCTCATTATTCAAAGGTTTTCATCAGCTATAGCCATGATTCCACTGAGCATATAACAAGGATTTTGCAGCTTTCCAATCGCCTGCGCGCCGATGGTATAGATTCTTATGTAGATCAATATGAAATGTCGCCGCCCGAAGGATGGGCGCGATGGGCATTACATAAAATTGAAGAAGCAGATTTCGTCATTGTGGTGTGTACAGAAACCTATTACCGGCGATTGCTAGGTAAGGAAGATAAAGGCAAAGGCAAAGGAGTGAAGTGGGAAGGTGTCGTAATCTATCAGGAGCTTTACGAACAGGAGATTAAAAACACGAAATTTATCCCTGTATTTTTTTCTGCGCTCGATTCGGCATATCTGCCTATCTCTCTTCGCAGCACAACATCTTATGATCTCAGCACTGAAGAAGGATATGAGGCCCTTTACCGCCGCCTGACAAATCAGCCTCTGGTTTTGATGGCAGAGCTTGGCAAGCTCAAACCCATGCCGCCGGTTGAAGGCAAACAGGCATTCCCAATCAGTGAGCGAATATCAATATCCACTCAAGAACATGCAAGCTCTCGCGGCATCACCTCAAATGAAGCATCGGCTTTTGCAGTTAACGAAAAGCATGACTCTATAACGCAGTATAGGAGAAACAGAGTTGGAATCTGGTCGGCTGCTTTGCTGATAGTAACATTGATTGCGGCAATAGGCTGGGAGCTGATTCCACCTAAAGAAATTCCAGTCTTTAGCCCTAAGAAGCCGGAAATAATTCTGCAACAAAAAATAACGACCCCGAGCCAGGTTTATAACGTCGCGTTAAGCCAAGACGGCGAGATAGCGGCCTCAGCCGATATCAATGGAGTTGTATGCCTCTGGAATGTCTCTCAAGCAAATCTTTTGAAGGAAATGGAAAAGGTTGACCTTTCCGTTCCTACACGCTGCGTTGCGATAAGTTCAAATTTAGTGGCTGCGGGAGACGGTAAAGGCAAAATCTGGTTGTGGCAAATCAGCGACGGCCATTCGCTTGGGTCATTGAAAGGGCATACAGATTATGTTTTTCGTATTCACTTCAGCGCCGACGGGCAAAAAATTCTTTCGGGCGGCGTAGATGACGGAAACATCAGTTCTGTTCAGATGTGGAATCTGAGCGACCGCAAAAGGGTTACAAAACTACGAATGATGGAATCGGCTGATAATATAATCGCTGTCAGCCCGAACCTTCAGCTTGTAGCGGTTCACAGCTCTCGAACCAAAAAAGCTTGGCTCCGGTCTTTGAGCGATGAAAAACAATTAAATAATTTGGAAGGGCCTGAGTTTGTCGTTGGGGGCGGAGCCTTTAGCCCTGATGCGAAAGTGCTGGCGTTGGGCAGCGAGGATGGTACAGTTCGGCTATGGCGGGTCGGAGACGGCAAACTGCTAAATGAACTAAGAGGGAAAAACAATAAAGTTCAACGGATAGCGTTTCACCCGAACGAGCAGATCATTGCTGCAGGGTATCGCGACGGAACAATCTGTCTTTGGAATATGGATGAGAAAACTCCGTTCAGTCTCTTGAACGCGCACGAGGGTCGCGTGAATGCAATTGTCTTTAGCGAAAACGGGCAAATACTCGCATCAGCAAGCGAGGATAAAACAATCCGGTTCTGGAGAATCGAAGCTCAAAAATAAGCTGTCGCTTAAAGGTTGCGGATGGCAATCCCCAACCGCACAATCCGAGGATAATTGATATGAAGAAGATTGATTTTATTAAGCCTGGCAGAATTTTTACTACCGTGCTGCTCACCTTCGCGGTAGTAATTCTTACTATAGTCTGCGAGACAACGATGAGCCTGGCACGACAAGAGAATGACATAGAGCAGAAAAATTCAAACGCAGCAAGACAAGCAAAGACTGCGAATAGAAACCGGCAACCAGTCAGCCCGAAGCCAGTAAGACGCGCACAGGCGCAAGCTATTTATAAAGTGAAGGTCATCGTAGTTGATCCTGAAAATAGACCGACGGATGAGGCAAAAGTCTGGTCGCCACTCGGAGTTAAGCCGAGCAAAATAGAAGGCGGATGGCAATTCGATATTCCTGCCACAAGCAAGCAAAAGAATGAAACCCTAATTTTCTATGCTTCGAAGAGCGACTTTTTGCGGGGCAAGAAAGATTTAAAATTGAGTAATTATTTTAACCCTGAAGTCATTATCCGGTTGAGCGAGGAAGGCGTTTTGCCGATATACGTAGTGAATACCAAAGGACAGCCTTTGGAGGGAGTAAAACTTTGCACAACCGCGTACGGCTCGATAGGAGAAATGACTAACAGTGATGGAAAAGCCAGGATTCTTTTGGAGGAAGGGGTGAAGCCGAACGATGAAGTCGAACTGACAATAGTTGAGCCGAAATCAATGGACCTGGCATTTGTAGAACCCTGGGACAACAGGGTGAAAGTTCCTTCTTTTGATAAAACGCCACTGAAAATAACCAAAATCCGGTTGTCGAATAGAGAGCAAAAGGATCAAATGATTGCGCTGGCAATAGCAAAACGAGTCATCGCGGATGATGCTCCTACAACGGCCAATGAGAAGCCGACAGAGGAACGAAAACAGGCCAATAGAGACGATAAAGCGAAAGACTATGGATTGACAGCCAGCGAAGCAGACAGAGAGATCCGCAAATTGGGCGCTGAAACAACAGATCAGTATGAACAAGGAATCACGGCTTTGTATGCAGAGGACTATCCGAAAGCCATAAGTCTGTTGAGTGATTCGCTCAGGCAAAGAGAAGAAGAAGAAAAAATCGAGGCGACCTCAGAGGCAGAAGCTAAGGTAGCAGAGGCAGCAAGATTTCTCGGTCTAGCCCTGGGCATGCAAGCAAGATACAGCGAGGCAGTAGTAGCTTTTCAAAAAGCGCATGACCGCAACCCGGACAATATAGCGATTCTTCGTAATTTGTCATTGGCCTTATACAGCGACGGGCAATACAGTAGAACGGAAAAAATATTCAAGCAACTATTAGAGCCACCCAGGAAATCGCCAGTCGCAAATAATCTTAGTACGGCAAGCGACCTGCAAAACTTGGCCGATATTTACCGTATCCAATCCAAATTCAAAGAAGCGGAGATCGTAGCTAATCAAGCATTATCCATCAGGAAGAAGCTATTAAGGCCAGATGATCCAGATATAGCTCATAGCCTCAGTGAACTGGCAAGCATTTATCAAGGTCAAGGCAAATTCGATGAAGCGGAAAAACTTTCGACTCAAGCATTGATGATCTTTGACAAAACGATAGGGCGAAATCATTCTAATGTATCTTTCACCCTGCAGATTCTTGCGCAGATATATGAAATTCAAGGCAAATTCGATGAAGCGGAGCGTTATTACAAACAAGCGCTGTCGTGCGAGGAGAAAAGGAAAGGACCGGATAGCTCTGGAGTTGCTATAGTGCTTGGCAATCTAGCCACTTTTTATTTAATCAGAAACGAATTAACTGAAGTAGAGTCTCTCGCTAAGAGAGCGGTGACAGGTCTGGAAAAAGTGTTAGGCGCGCATCATCATTATCTGGCATCTCCGCTAATAACATTAGGAAAACTTTACAATATCCAGGGCAATTACAATCAGGCAGAGATTTACTGCGAGCGGGCATTGACGATTTTGGAAAGGGCTTTTGGAAAAGATAATTATTCTTTAGTTCCTGGCCTCATCCTTCTGACAACTATTTATGAAAACCGGGAAGAGTATAATAAATCCCAGCCCATCGTTGAGCAGATACTAAAAATTTCAGAGACGGCGTTACCGCCCGATCACCTCGATATTGCAGTTTCCCTGAACAATCTTGCTTGGAATTATTATTTGCAAGGCAAATACATCGAGGCGAAACCATATGCCGAAAAAGCGATAGCCATACTTGAGCGGAACCCGAATGATAGTTTTATGGCCAGAATTCTCGACACTTTAGCAAGCATATTGAGCGCACAGGGGGAATACTCCCAGTCCGAACAGGTCTTCAAGCGGGGGTTAGCATTGTTCGAGAAGCTGCCGGGGCCAAGTCATCCCGATGTCGCCATGATGATTCGAGGTCTGGCGACGCTATACCGCGATTGGGGCAAGAGCAGATATGCAGACGCGGAGAAGTTGTTTCAACAGGCAATAGACATTCAAGAGCAGAAGTTGGGAGTAGATACTCCTGAGCTTGCAAACACTCTGAGGGAGTACGCTTTGTTGTTGCGCAAAACATATCGTGAGGCGGAAGCCGCAAAATTGGAAAAGCGGGCGGAGGCTATAAAGAGCAAACAGATTAAATCGAAACCGAAGAATTAATAGCTTTATTCGAAGTTGAATCACACTAACAATTTTGCCAACTTTGAATTAACGCTCATGCTCGTTATTGATGATAGCCGCTTAACACACAAAGCCTTGCCTCTCCCATTTCACTAAACGAGTCGTTATAATTTCAAGAGTGGACAACGCGCTGTGAGCCAAAATTATTTTCGAGAAAGGGAATTCTAACCTTATGGCTAAGAACGTTGCCGCCAAGATGAAGGCAGTACCGATAAATATTGGAATAGAGGAAAAGGACCGCCGCGAAATCGCAGAAGGGCTTTCCAAGTTACTGGCCGATACCTACACGCTCTACCTGAAGACTCATAACTTTCACTGGAATGTTACAGGGCCGATGTTTCAAACGCTGCATCTGATGTTTGAGCAGCAATATAACGAGCTTGCACTGGCGGTGGATCAAATAGCAGAGCGAATCCGCGCGCTAGGCTTTCCGGCTCCCGGCACTTACAGGGAGTTTTCAAAACTGTCTTCGATAGGAGAAGAGGAAGGCGCGCCGAACGCTGAAGAGATGATTCGCAAACTGGTCGAAGGCCAGGAAGCGGTGGTTCGCACTGCTCGGACCGTCTTTCCTATAGTTGATAAGGCGAATGACGAGCCGACAGCAGACCTGCTGACGCAAAGGATGCAAGTTCACGAGAAGACTGCATGGATGCTGAGAAGCTTGCTGGCAAAGTAATTTCAGAAACGTCTGAAAGTAAGCTGGACCGGAGCGCGCAAAGCGAGTTTATTGTGATCTCGTTCGCGCGCCCGGTCAGCTTCCCTGCCACCCTGTTTTATTTGTTCACCGCATAAGACGCAGCCAGATCGTCAAGCATCTTGCGAAGCTCGCTTTCCGCAAGCCATCGCCCGTTAACCATCACGCCCACACGTTTCGCTACGTTGGCGACATCCTTCAGCGGATTGTCTTCCAACAAGATCAAGTCCGCGCGCTTGCCTGTTTCGACCGTGCCGAAATCACTTGCTGCCTTCAGGTAAATTGCGGGATTGCGCGTGCCTGCTTCCAACACCTGATACGGAGTCAGTCCCGCTTTAATCATCGCCTGCATCTCGCGATGCAGCGAAAATCCCGGCACGCTGAAAAGCTGAGGCGCATCAGAGCCGAGCATTATCTTTGCCCCGCCATCTTGCAGCGCTTTCAATACGCGATTGCGCATCTCGATCAAGCGCAATGCGCCTTGCGTGTCGTCATTGTTTTGCAACTGGTTGGTCTTCTGCTGTACCCATTGATTTACTATGGTCGCGGGCATGTATTTAACTTCGGGGTGTTGCTTAAGCGACTCAACGCTTTCACTCAAAAAGATTGTTTGCCACAACCGCATCGTCGGCACATTCCAGGCTCCCGCTTCGATAGTTGCAGCAACAAGTCCGGGTATCTTTTTTTCATCGAGATTGTAGACGAGCTTTTGCGCTCGCGTCGCAGGGTCTGCGTTGCGAATCGGTGAGTTGTCCGCTTCCAACGCTTCGATGTAGCCGTCCAGGTGCTCAACCGAAGACTGCTTTGACTTCAAGGCGTGCAGCAGCCCAACATCATTCGGTATGTGCCCGCCGTAGGGCATTCCCAATTGATTTGCAGTGGCGACAATCTTGTCATACGCGGCCACCGACAAACCTTCGTGTATTTTAAGAAGATCAAATCCCGCCTGCTTATATTCGCGCACTTTTTGTTCGCCTTCTTCGGGGGTCTTAACGCTCTGGCCGCTCAACGCAGGTCCCGCAACGTAAAGCCTGGGGCCGAGCAATTCGCCGCGACTCAAACGGTCGCGCAGGGCTGGATGATTCGGAAAGCCGAACATGCCGCGCACAGTCGTGACTCCGTTTGCGACGAACAGCAACAAGAACGAATTTGAGACTTGCTCGCCAAGATTCGGATGAGGCAGGTGCCCGTGCATCTCTGCGAGTCCGGGCATCAGATACTTGCCTTTCGCTTGAATCATCGAAGCGCCTGCGGGCGCTTTCACTTTATCAGCAGACCCTATCTCCGCAATGCGCCCGTCACGCACGATGACGGTCTGATTTTCGATTATGCGCTCGCGGTCCATCGGAACGACATTCACGCCGATGAAAGCAACTACTTGATTTTTGCTCGTTTGATTCTTGCTGGCATTCGCATTACCTGCGCCCCAACAATTAACCGCAATCAGTATCAAGGCAAGCAACCACGCTTTTATTTTCATGCAAATGTTCCCTTGTGCATATGATGTGTTCCACTGGTGTTTGAAAGTTCCTACAGAGTCAAAGATCAATGAGCCGTCGCTGCTTTCTTGTTCGCCGCTTCACCCATGACTATGCGCGCAATATCGGCTATGTAGACTCTGAGAGCTTTTTTCGGCCTGGCAGAAGCGTCCGTGTTGACTTGAACTGCAATGGCTACTTTGTGCTGAGGAAAATATTCCATCTCTGACAGGTATCCCGGAAACCAGCCGCCGTGCCCGTAACTGACGCCCCATTCGCTTTGCCTGATTTGAACTGCAAGACCGTACCTGTTGCCGCTGCCGCCGCCTCTGCCTCCCTGCGCTTCGACAGGAGTAAGCATTTCATCCAGCGCTTCTTTCTTCAGCACTTTGCCTTCGTAGAGAGCCTTCGCCCATCGCGCCAGGTCCAGTGCAGTCGAGGCGAATCCTCCGCCCGTCCATTCCATCTGCGGATTGATGATGAACTTGCCGCGAATGATCGTTCGCCCCGTAAAACCGAACGGGCTGTCGGGCCTCGAATATCCCGTGACTACTCCCTGCATTGTTCGCGAAACGGAAGGCTGCGTATGTTTGAGCGCAAGCGGATTCAATATGCGTTTTTCGACTTCGCCGTAAAAACTTTTGCCAGTGACTTTCTCAACGATGATTCCGACAACTATATAATTGGTGTCTGCATAAGACCATCCTTGCCCGGCGGGAAACAGAGGCTTCTGGTCGAAAACGTATGCGACCAGTTCTTCCGGTTTCCACACGCGGTCGGGATTGGCCTTGATCGCTGCGAGAAAATTACTATCGAGCACATGCTCAGGTATGCCGCTCGTGTGATTCATCAGCATTCTGAGCGTTATGTCTTTGGCGTTAGGCAAACGGTTAAACCACGCTTCGCGCCCAAGCCAGCGCTCGATCTTCTCATCGAGTTTGAGTTTTCCTTCGTGAACAAGCTGGAGCGTAACAGCCGCAAAATAAGTCTTCCCGATGCTCCCGGCAAGCATTAAATCAGCAGGCGCAAGAGGCGTTTTGTTTTCGACATCCGCAAGCCCTGCTGACACGGAGACCGACCTGCCATCAGCGAGAACGAATCCGACAGTAATACCCGGAAGCTCCGCGCTCGCGCGCAACTCATCGAGCTTTGATTGAACTCGCTGGCGAAGCTCGTCAAGCTCTTTGTCTGCCTTGCGCGTTGATTCGTAGGCAATAACGCGCGACGGCTTCGCCTCGGCAGAGACAAGCAGCACAGGCAAAGCAAGCGCGAGCAACAATGAACAAACTCTTTTCATGAATATCTCCTTATAGTTCTATACACAAATCGAGCTTCGCATCCCAGGTTGTTTGAAATCAAACGAAATCATTATGGCTGTTTGAGCCTTCTTAACTTTCCAGTAGCACTGTCCCGAATGGCGGTCTTCGCCTGCTCGTTGAGATTTGAATCGCTTGATAATTTCTCTAATGCTTTCTCTGCGTTTTGAATGGCAAGCTCACGATTGCCGTCCGCTTCGTAAGCATCGGCCAGGCTGTCATAAACATTCGCGGAGTTCGGATAGACCGCAACATTCAGCTTGAGGACTTCGATGGCTGCTTTCGGCTTTTGAGCTTGCAGGAGTTGATAGCCGATCATGTTAACGGAGTTCTCTCGGAATAACACATCATCAGGATTCGCTTTCTTAGCCGCATCAAATTCCTGCAATGCTTTTTGCAGGCTTTGATTGTTTATCAGAGCAATAAACCTTCCGCCGGTCAGAGCGCGCTTCTGGGCGTATATGGCTTCGCTTTGGGAAAGATGAAACTTGATAAAACTGAGTGTTTGTTTTATCACTTCGCGCGATTCGTCCGTGTCGTCTACGAGATCGAATGCATGTTGCCCGTTGACATAATTCACCAGCGTCAACGGGACATCTTCCGTAATAGCCGCTCTCGTAAAGTTATCAATTCCGCTATTGAGGTTTGGCATATCGCGCCCGGCTCTCGCAATGAATATCGGAACATCGTTTCGTATGGAAGGCACATTCGCTGCCCCGTAATAGACGACAGCGCAGCGAATGTATTTGCGTTCCGTCTGCATCACGAGCGGCAGACCAACTCTGACGTTTGCCGAACACGACCACAAGCATATGTTGTTTTCATTCGCATTCAACGATGCTGAGTTCTTGCGAACATAGTCGATCAAATCCTGGCTGTCGGCGTCGGGGTCTGCCGTACGGGTTTCGTAATTGATTGCGACGAACCCGGAAGCCGCTATCAGTTTTGCCCAGCCGGTATACTGGCCCCACTCTTTTACTTTTGGCCGCTCAGACCCCGGATCGCCCACGCCGTTAACAAAGATAACGACAGGCAGCCGCGCATCGCTCTTCATGCCTGCCGGATAATACGCGTCCATCTTCAGCGCAGCGCCATTTACTGTCTTATAAGTAATGTCGCGTTTGACGCTCGCCGCTTCCATGCCGGGGAGCGTGTAAACCACAGGTCTTTTGAGCGGGTCTTGTTGCGCGGCAGCCTGTTGTTGCTGGCTCGCGACAAGGTCGCTTGATGTTAAAAGAAGTATGAGCAAGCTGCCGATGGCGGCTGCTGTCTGAGATGAAAAGTGATGGCGATTCATAATTAATCCTCCGTCGTGAGTTGCCGGAAATGCAGCAACCTTCTGGCAGGCAGGTTATGGCTGAAAACCCAAACAGCCCGCTTATTTTAAGCTACGCGCTCAGGCAATAAAGCCTGCTGTGACGAAACGGCCTCTCGCTGTGACGAAACGGCCCTGTGCGAGGGCGAAATTAACGGTACTGTTTCAGACGAACTGACATCGCGCTGAGAAGCAGTTATTATAGTGCGACCCTGCAATGAAGGAGAAACGGATGAGCATTGATCGCAGAGACTTCATGAAATTCACGGCTATGTCGGCGCTGGCGCTCTCAATGGATGCGAAAGAAGTTCTCGGAAACGACGGCGAGCAGGTCGAGAATATGGCGAGCCGAGCTAAACCCATCACACGCGAAGAATACTTGCAGCGACAGGAGACTGCGCGACGCTATATGCGCGATGCCGGACTTGACGCGATATTTCTGACAGGCGGTTCGAGCTTGAGTTATTTCACAGGCGCTCAATGGGGCATCAGCGAGCGATTGTTTGCGATGATCTTTCCGGCAAAAGGCGAGCCTGCTTACGTCACTCCTGCTTTCGAGAAAGACCGTGCGCTCGAACAGATCAAGTTTGGCTCGGACGTTCGCACGTGGGAAGAAGACGAAAGCCCTTACAGTCTGGTCGCAGCGATATTAAAAGATCGCGGCATAACGACGGGCAAGCTCGGAATAGAAGAGACCGTAAATTATCGTTTTTCAGATGGCGTATCGAAAGCCGCGCCCGCCGTTAAGCTTGCAAGCGCAGACGCAGTGACTGCGCGCTGCCGTCGAGTCAAATCCGCGCATGAAATCGAGATCATGCGTATCGCCAATCAGCTTACGCTCAAGGCTTATGAGATTGCGCTCAAATCGCTGCGCGAAGGGATGACACACTTTGAACTTGGAGCGAAGATCGCTGCGGCCCATCAACAACTCGGAGCGCAAGGCGGCGCGCTGGTTTTATTCGGCCAGTATTCGGCTTTGCCGCACGGAACTGTGACGCCGCAAAAACTCCGTGAAGGCGACATCGTTTTAATTGATGGCGGATGCGATGTGCGCGGCTATAAATCTGACATCACTCGCACGACTGTTTTCGGCAAGCCTAGCCAGCGACAGCGCAACCTGTGGGACATAGAGAAGCGAGCGCAGGCGGCAGCGCTCAAAGCCGCTCGCCCCGGCGCGGCGTGCGAAGATGTAGATGCGGCTGCGCGAAAGGTGATAGTGGATGCGGGCTTCGGCCCCGATTACAAGTATTTCACACACCGGGTCGGGCACGGCATAGGGATGGATGGTCACGAGTGGACTTATCTCGTGCGCGGCAACAAAACCAGGCTCGAACCGGGGATGAGCTTCAGCAACGAACCTGGCATTTACATAACAGGTGAATTCGGCGTGCGCCTCGAAGACATAATGGTAATAACAGAAAACGGCGCGGAGTTGCTGACAGGTCAAGCTCCATCAATCGAGCAGCCGTTTAACTAGCGCGATCAATCAATCGCATGGAGTGATTATTACTTGCTGATTCTGAGCGGCACAGCGATAACAATAGGGCTGCCGGGTTTTGCGACGATGCGATAGAGCGTCTGCGGAAGCTCGTCTTCCTGAGTCAGCAATCGCCCTTCAACACCGGCTTCCTTTTCCGCTTTAGTGTAGCTTTTGCCAGCGCCGCCGATCATCTCGAACCGCTCAAAAGGCGCGCCCCATTGCTTCTCCCATTGCTCGACCATCTTGCTTTCGAGTTTGACTTCGGCGGGGCCTGGTTTTATTTCTGCCAGCGGCGCAGGTGTCACGATCAGCGTGAGGAGTTCGCCCTTATAATCTGCGCGCAAGGGCTTCAGCAGGAACGCGGATGTGCCCGGCATCTCTATAACCTTTCCGGCTGTGACCGCATTGTTCCTTCTCACCGTTGGAAATATCAGATAGGGTGCGCTCACTGTGCCGTCCGTATACTGCTCGCGGTCAATCACGTAGAGATAGCCGTCGCGCGGAGACTCTATGCTCAAACGCACGCGATCACCGATTGTGAAAACGGTCTCTACTTCGACGCGCTCAGGAGTCCATTCGGTGTTATCTTTCGTCTGGTCGTCCTGCAATAGCAACCTGGCATCTTTGTTGTCGGCAGCGCCTGATGGTCGCAAACGCCAGATAGTCACTCCCATCATTTCACCCGCGACCTGTTCGTCAACAGGGTTGCTTTTTGGAGTCGCGCGGCGGTAAGCAGGAGACTTTCGCGAGGCGGCGGGAGCCTTCGTCGCGGCTCTTTTCTTCAGAAACTCAGAATCCCAAAGCCTCCTGGCTTCATCTTCTTGCGCGAAGCTCACGGATGCCGCAATCAGGCTTGCGATGAAAAAGAAAAGAGCGCACGCTGCAATCGCGAGGCTTGAAAAAGAAGGTTTCGATTTCATTCCCATAGTCTTCCCTTCGCAACATTTGCATAAAAGCGCCCTCATCAAAGGAGGGGACTAATTCACGGTTTAGCAACGATCATGGGACGTGCTTCCATCTCGCGGCGATAAAAGACTCGCGGTCTTTGCACGCTTCGCTTGCCGGGGTCTTTGATCTTTTCTTCGCCCTCGACAAAAGCAACATCCGTTTGCAGCAACAGCCGCTCGCGCATCTCCTTCTCCTGCATCTGCGGCACGCGCTCCATTGCATAGTTGAACCATTCGCGCGCCAGTATCTGTCCGTCCTTCCGGTCTTTGTCAGCCGCGCTGTTTTTCAACCCTTCCTCAATCAACGCATAAGTCAAATAACCGTGCCCCAACTGTGCAGCCTCAAGCGCCGCCTGATAACTTTGCGCTGCGGTCAATATGTACATGCCTTTTTCATAGGCGAGTTGCGCCAGTCCCTTTGAATTCATCGGGCCGCGTCGCTTCTCTTCGGCTTCGAGCGCCTGCCCGCTGTTGCAGGCATCAATGACGAATAGCATTTGTTCAGCATCCAGACCTTCGACCGCCGCTTCCAGTTCGAGGTCGGAAATGCTGTGCGATAGTATCGCCTGCACTCCTTTCGCATCCAGAGCAGCGCGCGCGCCCGTATAACCTAAATCGTGCGGCACAAGATAGAACCGCGCGCCCTGCGCCGTGCCGTGACCCGCAAAGTAAATTATCACCGCGTCTTCCGGTTGAGCCGGTTCTATTTTTGATAACACGACAGGCGCACCGGCAGGCAACGCGGCCTGACTCGTCAGGCGTTTGAGCGCCAGGAGAATATTTTCCTTCGTCGCGTCTTTGTCCATCAGCGAGATGATCTCAACTCGCTCGTAGCTCTGGAGCTTCATCTGTGCAGCGCGCACTTCATAGGCGAACGCTGTGGCGTCGGCAACTGCATACTTCAAGTTATATTGCTCGTTGGCATAGCGATTGACGCCAAAGGCCAGCACATAAGCCGTGCCTTTGCGTCGCAACTCCGCTGCCCCGGAAATCATTAACGTAGCGTCTGCGCTCTTAACGTTGTCACGATTGAAGCCATAAGCTGTTAAGCGATTCTCTCCGGCAATGATTGGAAGTGTCGCTTCGAGGGAAACCTGTTTTTGCCCATTCATCACATCGCCGCGCCAGACTTTGACAAGCGTGCCGTTGCGAAACAATCTTATGTCGCGTGCTCCCGCAGGTGGGCCGCTCTCTGTATTTCTGGCTACAGGTTCAGCTACATCAATTCGCACTTTGATTGTACGATTTGCAACACTCGCGCTTGCAGGTTGACCATCGGCGCGAGTGATACTGACTACAGGCTGACGGCGATCTTTTTCAGAAACATCTTGCGCGGCGCGCGGTCGCTTACCTGAATAAATAGTAGTCAACAGCCCCGGATAGAAAAATTCGTTGAAGAAAATCTCGACCGGCGCAACATCGAATATGTTAGGCGAGAACCGCCATAGGATTTGATTCCATGCTGCGGGCGTTCCATCAAACAATCCATCCGGCGTGATGACCAGCCAATCCGCGCCATTGTTGAGCGTGACGAGCGTGGCGAGTAGTTCGCCTGTTTGTACATCCCATAGCTTTGCGCTTCCGTCTTCGCTGCCGCTCACGATAAATTTCCCGTCGGGGCTGAAATCAATCGCGTTGACTGCAAGCGTGTGGCCCGCGAGCGTCTTCAATTCGCGCCCCGTCGCCGCATCCCACAATTTCACAGTAGCATCAAAGCTGCCAGTCGCAAGCGTGCGCCCGTCGCGACTGAAAGCAATAGCCATGACATTTCCCGTATGGCCCGAAAGCGTTTGCAACTCGTGAGCGTTCTGGCCGGACACATCCCACAATTTGACTGTGAAAGCGAAGAATTCATTGAGGTTGAAACTCTTAGTCGCTGAAGTCATGTCAACGCCGGGTTTCGTTTCCATAAGTCCGGTCGCAAGCGTGCGCCCGTCCGGGCTGAATGCGAGGCTGTTAACCTTAAAGCCTCGATCAGGCGCAAGCGTCATCAGGTCCTTTCCGCTTGCCGGGTCATTAAGTTTGATCGAGTGCCCGCCCGTTGCACTTGCGATAATGCGCCCGTCAGGACTGAAGGCGATTGATGAAGATGAGCTAGGTATCAACGTTGGCAATCCGGTCAATGCCCGAACTTCGCGACCTGCGTTCACATCATAGAGTTTTACGCTCGGTGACGACCCGCCCAGTGAGGCGCTAACCGGAGCGGGCAACCCGCCAAGCATCTGCCCCATCGCCTCTTGAACTTTGCCCATTTCGCCGCGCTGCGCCGCTTGCGCCATCTCCATCATCTTTTGCATCTGTGCCGGGTCGGGCATTCCTGGTGGAGTCTTGCCGGATTTTGCCATCTGCTCCATCTGCTTCATCATATCGCGCTGCATATCTTCCATCTGCTTGCGCGCGTCCTTCTCTTTCTTCTTGTCGTCTTTCTTTTTATCGTTCTTTTCAGGAGTCATGTTCGGAGTTACGGTCGGCGCTGGCGGCGGCGTGGTTTGTGGCGCACCGGGCTGCGACGCTTGAGGTAAAGCGCCGCTTCTTTTTCGCGCTTCGGTAAAAGCAAGCAGGCTCCCATCAGGGCTGATGCTCGCACCGCTCAAACTCTGCCCGGCAGAAAGCGGAAGCGCTCGGACTTCACGCCCTGTGCGCACGTCCCATAGTTTTATATCACCTGCGCCGCCGTTCGCTGCTATGAATTTGCCGCCAGCACTGAAATAATTTCGCTCTGGTCCTTCGGTCATCTCAGCGATGCTGGTTTTAGCGGTCTGCGGCAACTCAAGGGTTCGCAGAGAAGCGCCCGTCGTCAGTTCCCAGAGATTGACGGCTTGTGAACCGCCAGCGGCGAGCGTGCGCCCGTCATCTCCGTAAGCGAGACTGCTGACAGGCATTGCCCCTGCGCCGAACGTGCGAGCGAGGCTTGCGCGCCCCGCCGACATATCCCAAATCTTGATCGCGTTATCCACACCTGCTGTTGCGGCCTGCCGCCCATCGGAGTTCATAGCTATGGCTATTACTTCTCCCGTGTGACCTTTGATCGTCGCGACATTGTTTCCCGAAATAAGTTCAAAGAGGCTGACTGTTTTTCCCTCGCTCACGGCAATTTGCTTGCTGTCATTGCTGAAGGCAAGCCTGCTCGATATGGGAAGGACTTCATTTGGATCTATAGAAACATTTTCGCCGCGAACGCTGGCGATGTTGAATGACCGCAACTCGCGCCCGTTCGTGGCATCCCACAACCTGACCGTGCTCTCACGATCAGCAGCACGCGATTGCGGATTAATCGACATAACCTGTGTTGTAAACAGATCGAGCAGTGCGCTGACAGAGCGACCATCGGGGCTGAATCTGAAAGCGCGCGGGCGGAGATATGAAGCTGTTCCCATCTTCGCTTTCTCTTCATGAATTTTTGTAGTTGTGTTCACGCGCCAGCTTGCCACATCGCGGAGCACAAGGTTAGTTTTATCCACTCCTCCGCCTCTCAACTCCTCAACCGTCGCAAGTGTTCGACCGTCGGGGCTGAACGCAGCAGCATAGATGAAATTGGTGCTGTTAAGATCGGCGCTCAAGGCTTGCACTTGCCGCCTCGTGCTTGTGTCCCAGACAGTTATAGATTGTTGTGATTGGCTCATCGTAACAAGCAGCCGCCCATCGGGGCTGAATGTGGCCGCGCCCGCATCCTGGTTGTTATTCAAAGCCGCAACGCGAAGCTCGCGCCCGGTTCGCGCGTCCCACTGTTTGAGCGTGTTCGCGCTGAAGGTAAGAAGCGACGAGCCATCCGCGCTAAAGCAAAAGGCAGACGCGCGCGCAATCGCCATTATAGAATGCTCGCCCAGATTCAATGTGAGTAATTCCCTCCCCGTAGCCACTTCCCACAGGTTTATCGCGCCGCCGTAAAAACTCATCGAAGCCAGCAACTGGCCATCTGGACTGAAGGTGATAATGGCAGGGGGCGCGGTTATTCCTGTCTGCAACACAAGCTCAGGTTTAGCCGCGCGCGGGCCGTCAGGCTTTTTCGCCGCGTCAGATTTTTGATCGGCAGGTACGAGAATTCTTTTCTGTTCTTGCGCCAGAAGCGCTGATGGAGCGAGGAGCGAGAGCGCAAGAACGAAAGCCATCTTCCCGGTCAAACCTGCGCGCTTGAATGATCGAATTGAAATAATATGGTTGAAGCTGCGGCGGGTGTTTTTCATAGCCATACTCCTTGAAGGGCAGCGTCTATGGTGGTTAGTTTCGTTGGTTCAATGATGTTCCAGGTTCACGAGCTTTGCGAGCACGTCACCTTTGCCTTTAACAATCGTTTGTTTTCTGGCGTCGTCCTTTTCGATGTCGAGTTTGGATGTAGAATGACCAGCCAGAAAATCGCGCAACACGGATGCTTGAGCCGTGTCTTTGACCTCGCCTTTATCTTGCGGATTGGCCCATTTTTTCACTGCTTCCAATTCAGCGATGGCGTTCGCAGACCACACGAACCAGAGTTTCTCTGTTCCCTGCTCCGCATCGAAAACGAAGCCGTCTCCTCGCTCTGGGATATGAATCTGCTGACCGGCTGCGAGATGCGCTGAGTTGTTGTTGCTGGTCGTTGACGGAAACAACACGTTGAAGCCGGGCCGAGCGCCTGACGCTGCCGGGCTTTCATTGATGACGTAAAGATAACCCGATTGCGGGCTTGCGACCGTGAACCGCACGCGGTCACCGGGTGAAAATATCACTTCGCCGGGAAGCTGAAACGGTTGGCTGCCGGGATAGCGCTTAGGGTCTTTTTGCGCGGTGATCGAATACGTCAGCGTGCGCTCTTGTTCAATCACGGGAGGCAAAGAAGCCGCTCCGGTTGATTCCGCACTGGGCGATGAACGGAAAATCTTGCCCGTCGCCGCTGCCCATACTAGCGATGCTGCAAGCGCAACAGACAAGGCAAGCGAGATTACAATCCATTTCTTGCTGCTGTTTGTCGCGGCAGTGTGCACAATGCTTGTGGGCTGCGCGATGCTTTCGGCTTGTCCTATTCGTGTTTCATTCAAATCTTTCTGCGTTTCCCGCGCGACCTGTGGAGCAGTGGCTTGCGCTTGAATATCGAAAGAGTCCGGCGCGTTTACTGGCGATGTCGGTGCGACCACAGTCGCTTGAAAAGAATTCGAGCCAGCCGTCAGAGCGCGAGCCAGTTCTTCGCTGAAGCTGCGCGCGTCCTGCGGTCGCCTTTGCGGATCGAAAGAAAGCGCGTTCAAGATCACACTCTGCGCCGATTCTGAAAGGCTCGGGCGCAACTGTTTAGGCCTGACGAGGTCTTCGGCTCGGTGCATTTCGGCAAGCTGCTGCACTAAGACAAGTTCGCTCGGCGCGTCGGGATTGAAAGGTCGGCGGCCTGTGACCATCTCATAAGCGATTATGGCGAAGGAATAGATGTCGGTCGCAGGAGAAACCATCTGCCCGGATAATTGCTCAGGCGCAATGTAATGAAGCGAGCCTGCTATTACCCCTAAATTAGTAGTTGATCCCGTATCTGAGTTCCTCACCTTCGCAATCCCGAAATCAATCAGCTTGATCTGCTCATGGTCGTCGCTCAGTCTTTCGAGCATTATATTTTCAGGCTTGAGGTCGCGGTGAAGGATGCCTTCCCTATGCGCTGCGTTGAGTGCCTGCCCGATCTGCCGCACAAGTTCGGCGGCGTATTCAAAATCCATGCCGGAAACTGACATCACCGAGCGCAGAGGATTGCCTTTGATAAACTCCATCACGAAAAACGGCTTGCCGTCGTCCGTCCTGTCTTTGTCAATCACGCGGACTACGCCGGGATGATTTATGCGAGTGAGAGCTTCGGCTTCCTGGAGGAATTTTTTCGCAAGCCACGCACTCTGGTTTGAATTGTCGAGCAGGAATTTAATCACAACAGGCATGGAGTGGAGCCGCTCGTCGCGGGCCAGATAAACAACGCCAATGCCGCCGCGTCCTAGCTCTTTCTCAATCAGATATCGGCCCTTAAGCTTCTGGCCCGGACGCAATTCCTGCCCGGCTGGCGCGAGGCTTGCAGGAGATGACCAGAATTCTTGCGTCACGTCTTTCTGATCAGTATCTTGAGCCATAATGACCTTGAAGCAGATGATTTGCCGAAGGTTGAATTAATTCCCGTGAGGAAAACAGGCGGATTCTAGCATCGCAACAATCTTCAAGTAAAGAGTTCGAGTAATCTCGAAAGCGCATGGCTTGCAATACAATCTCGAATAGACCAAACTCTTATTATTGGAGATAGCGACATGAAATCAATAACAAGATTACCGGCTCTTTTATTGCTCGCTTCACTGGCCGCAGGCGGCGCAATGATCAGCGCGGCATCGAGATTCAATGCGAGCGCGAACCAGACTTCGCAATCCAATCATTCAATAAAATCGAAAGGGCGAAAGATGACCGACAAAGTTGTCAAGACCGATGAAGAGTGGCGCAAGCAACTGACGCCTTTGCAGTACGAAGTCACCAGAAAACACGGGACCGAACGGGCCTTCACAGGCGAATATTGGGACAATCACGAAAAAGGCATTTACGTGTGCATAGGCTGCGGCCAGGAGTTGTTTGATTCCAACACGAAATTCGACTCCGGCACCGGATGGCCTAGTTTCTACGCCCCGATTTCAGAAGACAACGTTGTTGATCACAAAGACACAAGCTATGGCATGGTTCGAGTCGAAGTGCTTTGCAGCAGGTGCGATGCTCATCTTGGGCACGTCTTCGATGACGGGCCGAAGCCTACGCATCTTCGCTACTGCATGAACTCAGCATCTTTGAAATTTGTGAAGAAGGATTGAGCAGTAGCAGGTCAAAGATGTAGCTTCCGCGCGGGCTACTGCCATCTACCATTGCAAAGATCTGCTTATGAAGCCAAAGACATTTCTTGAGGCGGCTGCAATCTTTGTTCTGCTTGCCGCTTGCGCGACTGCCTCCGGTCAATACATCTCTGCCGATACCTACACGCGCTATGAATTGCTCGCGCCGGAAAGTCATCAATTCAAGATTTACTACGAAGTGACAGAGACGCGACCCGGCGCGCGATTTCATTTCAACCCAATTCGAGAAGGTAGCGAAGCTTCGGACGAATCCGTCGTTGATCTCGCTACTGGAAAATCTCTGAAGTTCGAGGTAGTCAGCGGCGCGCAGGCAAAAGCCGACGAGCCAGCCCAACAGTTCAACCCTGCGAGCAAATACATAAAAGTCTATCTCGCTCATTCAGTGCCCTCCACAGGCGAGTACCGCATAGCGATAATCAAAACCTATAAGGACGAGAAGAGCTATTACACGGAAGGAGATCAGATCGTCTATAAACGCTCGCTTGGAATCCCTCGCAATAGCGTAGTGCTTCCGGCTGGTTATGAAATTATTTCTTGCTCTGCGGCGGCTCAAGTGCTTGCCGAAGCTGATGGGCGATTGAAGCTCGCTTTCGTCAATCCCGGAAGCGGCGGCCCTCTCGAAGTCACGATCCGCGCGCGCCGACTGGCCGGAAAAACGGAGGCCGTGCGATGAGTAAAACCGGCAAGCGCATCTCGCCTTATGTCAAAGCCGTCATTTCAGCAGTGCTGACGGCAAGTATCTTTCATTCATCGAACGAACAGGCGCTCAGTCAAAGCCCGGCTGTTACCGAACGCGCTTATCAAGACCGTGAAATACTTTACGAATTGCAAGCGCCTGCCGACCATGCCTTCCGCATCACACACGATTACACAGTGCGCAAAGAGAGTGAGCAATACTACTTCAACATTGTTCGCGCAGGCAGCCATGTTACCGATCCTGAAAGCATTGATCTTGACAGCGGCGAGAAGCTCAAATGGGAAATCATCTCAGGCAAACAAGCTCGCGAGCGCAAGCTACCCGTCGAAGGCGTCAACGATGACAATACAGAGATAGTGGTCACGCATCTGGCTCGCCCGCTCGCAAAAGGAGCAACGAATCGCGTGCGGCTCAAAGAGACTTACGTAGACGCGAAGAGTTATTACATGGACGGCGAAGAGCTTGTATGGGATCGCACATTTGGCCGCTTGCGCAATACTGTTGTGCTGCCTGTCGGGTGGTATCTGACTGCACTGGCTGCGCCCGCCATTATACAGACGCTTCCTGATGGCCGCGTCTCTGTTTACATAATCAATTCGCGTAACGACGACATTCGAGTTTACCTGCGCGCTCGCAAGCGTGTAGAAGCAAAAACTAAATAATCACGGAGCATCGCTTGCGACAAAAGCGATTCTGTCTCCTTTCGGACTTACGGTCAGGCGCGTGATTCCGTTGATTCCCTCTTTAGAAAAGTCCGCCACTTCCTGCCAATCTTTATCGCTCGCCGGATTGAATTTGAAAAGCTTTGCCCCCTTTGCCATCAGCAATGCGCCATCGTGCGACCACACATAGTCTTCGCTGCCGGGCAGTGTTTTGACTATCGGAGTTATCTTGCGCGTTTTAATATCGAGCGATTTGATGATCCATTCGTCAGCAGAAACTTTGTGAACAAAGCTCACCGTCTGCTCGCGCTGCATCTTGCGCAACGAGCGCCCGACATTTGTGATTATCGTTTCGGCTTTCTCAGTAGGCACATCAACAAGCTGTAACGTGTTTGGCGTTCCGAGCACAAAAAGCACGAGCGTCTTTTGATCAACCCAGACGTGATAACCCACAGGCTTTATCTTTTCCAGAACCAGCACGGGCTTGCCGCTAGCCAGAGGAAATTCCCACAACCGTTGCGTCGAATCAGCCTCTACGCGAATCACAGAAAAGTATTTGGCGTCAGGCGTAACGGTTGGAGAGTATTCGCTCTCTGCCGTTTCTGTGGCTCTCGTGGTCGCTGCCTTTTTGATGTCGTATTTGTAAATGTCCGCCTGCTTGTCTTCTCTTATTGACGTATAGAGCAGGCTCTTTCCATCCGGCAAAAAACCGGGCTGGTTATCATAGCCTTGTCGTTTCGTGATATTCACTGGCTTGCCGAATTGAGATTTACCGTCGCGCTCGCTCATATCAACGATAAAAATATCGGTTCCCGGCGGCGCTGTCGTTTGCGGCGACTGGCTCGATGCGCTGATTGAAAAACAGGTTAAAGCGAGCAGCGTAATTATGATTGGCTTTTTCACGATGAATCCTCCGGCTATTTCGATTTACTCAATTCATCTAGCGCAGCAACCAGCAACGCACTGTTTTTTGCTATCGCATCTTCGAGGATGCGTCGCTGCTCGTTTGCGCTCTTCCAGTTCTTTTGCTCGACCGCTTCGGTCAGACCGGGCAATTCGAGATGTGCGTAAGTGTAGCGCGCTGCGTACAGGATATGTTTGAACCAGGGGCGTCCGGGAATGCCTTCGGCGTTCAACCAATTCGTTTCTACCTGCATCAGCTTTTGATTGACGCTCTCAGAAGTGCGCGCGTCTAATCGCCCTTTTGCAAGCGCTCTGGAAATCGCGCGATTCAATGCAAGTCCCGCCGCCTCAAACTCTGCTATGCGTCGAAGCGTTGATTGCAAATTCACGCGCCCTTTCAAAGCGTTCTTCTTTTGAACCTCTGTGACGAACTCGCGTATGTTCCGGCTGTAGAATGCGAAATCGAGCGGCAGGATTTCAGCGTTCGCAATCCTCAATGCGAGCACGCCCCACACAACAGACATCATCGTGTGATAACGATAGCCCGGATCGCCAAAATTATTCATCCAGTAAAAATTGTCGTATGCAGAATGATAGACTCCATACGGCCCATCGAATTGCAGAAGTATCGTCGGCATCCCAAGAAAATTCAAAAAGACCGTGTGGTCCGACCCGCTGCCAATCTTTGTGTCAACTAACTTGTCATCTTTGACGGAGCGCTTCGCCTTCTGTTCGCGCGCGAGCGACAATTTCCACTCTGCATAAAGCGTCTTGCCTGATGGGGCGTCGAGCGAGCGGCTCGTTTCGACTATCAGCGGCGCAAATGATGCGACGGCGCTCGGGCGGAAGTCAGGCCCTGATGTTGAAGAGTCAACGTTGATGTAAACGACCGATTTCTTTTTCAACTCATCGGCAAACTGCTCTCCCCATTCAGTCGAGCCTGTGAGCGCGACCTCTTCGCCATCCCAACTGCAAATGACGAGCGTGCGGCGCGGGCGTGTGCCCTGTTTTTTCAACTCTCCGAATGCGCGCGTCATCTCCATCATCGAAGCGGTTCCGCTCGATGGGTCAACGCCGCCGAACTCCCACGCGTCGCGGTGATTGCCCATAACTATCCACTCGTCAGGAAACTCCGAGCCGCGAATACGGGCTTCGACCACGTAATTCGCCATCACGCTCGTGTCCATATCAACTTTGACGTGAGCGCGCACTGCGCCCGTCAACCGATACTTGATCGGCAGCCCGCCTTGCCAATCCTTTGGAGCTTCGGGGCCGTCCATGTTTTCAAGCAGCGGCTTTGCGTCTCGCCAGGACATCGGCAACGCGATGATCTTCGGGACGGAGCGAGCTTCTACAATTGGAATTCGCTTCGCGCCGGGAATCGAAGCCCAACCCGGTGTCAGCGGGTCGCCCGGCACCATGAAATCATAGGTTATAGCTCCGCGCTGAATATGGCTTTCCGGCCCCCAGGGGCCGTCGGGAAAAACTTTGCCTTTCTTGTAGCCATCTTCCGCCGGGTCGGAATAGATGATGAGAGCCGCTGCGCCTTCGCGCTCTGCCGTCAGCGCTTTGAATCCGCGATAGCTGTAAGGATTCGAGTAACGAACGATGACTATTTTCCCTCTGACATCAATGCCGTGCTTGCGCAGCAGATCGTAGTCTTCAGGATTTCCGCTGTGCGCGTAGACGACAGGTGAGGTCACTTCGCCCGATGCGGAAAGCCCAAGATAGCCAGAGCGCACGTTCGGATTCTTTGTGTCAGGGTCAACATCGTAAGCATCTTCGCGGAGACTGGCTTTATAGCGAACGGGCGCAACCATTTCGACTGCGACTTCGCGCGGGTAAGAACTGAGCACATCGTAGCGATGAATCCGTACGTCTTCCCACCCTTGCTGCTTCCATGTTTCTGCGATGTTGCGCGCGAGTTCGTTGTTGCGTTCAGAGCCTGCCGGGTGCGGTTCGGCTGTAAAGTAGCGATGAAGTTTTCGCGCTTCTTCGGGTGATGGAATGCGCTTGAACTTTTCTTCGACCTGCTTTTGCGATTGCGCTGCTTGCTGAGAGAAACCTGACATATGTTGCTGAGCAATCGCGTTGAAAGATAGGCTGACAACAGAAAGCATTGTCATCATCGAGCAAAGCATTCGCCGGATGCTTCGAGGTATCGTCATAGAATTATCGCTCCCGTGTGCAATCAGATAAGCGCGGCAATTCTATCGCAGGAGCTTCGATTGTCAATGCAGCAACGACGGCGGCTTGATCAAAAGCAGGGAGATCAGAAAACCGGCTGCTTCCTGAAAGCGCTTACTTAACTTGCCGCCATTCGATGCCGAACCGTGCCAGATACTTTCTCAAACGATCTGCGTCGTTGACTGTTTTCTTGCGCCCGCGCGAAGCCGTGAATAAAGCGCGGCCCGCGTCTGAAAGCGTGCGAGCCTCAAGGCAGACCCGAAGCACGCTTGCAAGCTGCAACCGATCAAAGTGGTCTAGCTCATCGGCTCGCTCGCGCCCGATCAGTTGCATAATAAGATCATCGCCGTCGCTCGATTCTCGTGTTTGCCATGCAATGCGCAATCGCGCGATCTCTTCTTCGACAACCTCAACGGAAACTCTTCCACCGGGCGCAAGCGTCGCCATGCGAATCACCGCGCCGTTGAGGTCGCGAAAGTTTCCAGCCCATCGCGCTTCGTGCGATGCAGCAAACTTCAGAAATCTTGTTCGCGCTTCGCGGCTGAACGTGACGCGCTTGCCCGTCCGCCGCGCGTACTGGTCAAGCTCATATTGCAGGTTCGGCTCTATGTCTTCGATGCGCTCTCTGAGACCTGGCAGGCGAAATGTCCAGAGGTTGATTCGCGCAAGCAGATCTTCGCGGAACTTCCCTTCTCTGACCGCGACACTCAAATCACTGTTCGTTCCCGCGACGAGTTGAAAATCGCTTTGCGCTTCGCGGTCGCCGCCGAGCGGATAAAATTTCTTCTCTTCGAGCGCGCGAAGCAACATCGCCTGCTCATCCAATCCGAGGCAGCCGATTTCATCCAGAAACAAGACTCCTTCATTCGCCAGGCGTAAGTGGCCTGCGCGGTCACGCACGGCTCCCGTAAATGAGCCTTTCACGTGCCCGAACAGCGCCGACATCGCCCCATCACCGCGAATCGTTGCGCAGTTGACTTCGACAAATTCGCCTTTGACCTGATGGCGTGCGCGCCTCAATTCATAAATGCGCCGCGCAAGCTGCGATTTGCCAGCGCCGGTCGGCCCCATCAACAGGAGCGGGTCGCGCGAGTTGAGGGCCACTTGCTCTATGCGAGCAATCAACTCGTTGAACTGTACGTTGCGAGTCTCTATGCCCGACTTCAAAAACGAAACAGCCTCGCGCTGCTCCTGTTGGAACCTGGAAGCGAGCCGGTCATATTTCGACAAGTCGAGGTCAATGATCTCAAATTTGCCTGGCCCTTTTTTGCCGCGACGTTCGGGCGGCGAAGTCTGAATGAGCTTCGCGGGAAAATGGCGCGACTCTGTGAGCAGGAACATACATATCTGCGCAACGTGAGTCCCTGTCGTGATGTGAATCATATACTCTTCGCGCTCTGTGTTGAACCCGTAGCCCCGCGCGAAGTCATGCAGCGCGCCGTAAACCTCTTCAAAGTCCCAAGGATCATCGAATCGAATCTCTATCATTCGCACATCTGTTTCGGGCGAGCAATGCGCGATGTCTTCAGAGACCTGTCGAGCAAGCCTTTGAAACTTGCGCTCGTATAGAAGCTCGAACCGTTTGATCAGCAAATCTTCGTGCTGGCACAGAGAAACAGAAGGACGCCATCGCTCCCAGCGATTTGCATCCGTTCCGCTGTCGAGCGACGGCCCAAGCAGACCTATCACAATGTGCTCTTTAGTCGTCATAGATTAATCTCTAAAATATTAGCCATTAAGATAATACTTTTACACAGTCAAAGTCCCAAGCCTTTTGAGTTTTTCTACAAAAGGCTTTTACTCAGAACGATTACAACACGTGATGAATAATTGCTGCGCGCTGGCACGGCGAATGCCCTTAGTCTATTCGTCGGAATGAAGCGAACTTGTCCGAAAGAGGTATTAGGCGATGGCAAACAAGAATCTATTTCACACACTGAAGGGAATGTTGATTCCTGCGGCAGACACGCACAACGAAGAGCGTGCGCCTGCCTACAGCTTCACGCCTGAGCAGAAGCTTGCTCAGTACGCGGCGACGGGCTGTTTGAACTCGACATTCTACGCGACGGCAGAGAACCAGTTGAAGACTGTGCTCAATCTATCGAGTCGAGTTGATGCGGAGTTCATCGCGCTTGCAGCCATCTATTGCCGCGAGCGCGGATTCATGAAGGACATGCCCGCATTGCTTTGCGCGCTGCTTTCCGTGCGCGATGCGAAGTTGTTCGCAGAAGTCTTCCCTCGCGTAATTGACAACGGCAAGATGCTGCGCAACTTCGTGCAGATCATGCGCAGCGGCGCAGTGGGTCGCAAGTCGCTAGGCTCTGCGCCCAAGCGAATGGTGCGCGAGTGGTTGAGTTCGCGCAACGATGTAACAGTCTTCAACGCGTCGGTCGGACGTAGCCCGTCGCTTTCTGACATCGTGAAGATGGTTCACCCCAAGCCGAAGACTGCGAGCCGCACGGCGCTTTACGCTTACCTGATCGGCAAGCAGCACGATGCCGATGCTCTGCCTGAAATCGTGCGCAGCTTCGAGGCGTTCAAGAATGGCGCAAGCGTTGAAGTGCCGGATGTTCCGTTTCAGATGCTGGCAGGTCTGGAACTTGGCGCGGCGGAGTGGGCGGCAATAGCTCGCAACGCATCGTGGCAAATGATACGAATGAACTTGAACACGTTCGCGCGTCATGGCGTTTATGATCGCGCGGGAATGACTGAACTAATCGCCAGTCGTTTGCGTGATCGGGCGGCTATCGCTAAGGCGCGAGTGTTTCCTTACCAGTTGCTGGCGGCTTACGTGGCGCTAGACAAGGAAGTACCTGGCGCAGTCCGCATAGCGCTTGAAGATGCAATGGAGATAGCAACAGCGAATGTACCGAAGATCGAAGGCAAGGTTTATGTTTGCCCTGACGTATCGGGTTCAATGCAATCGCCCGTGACGGGTTTCCGTCGAGGTGCGACGACAGCAGTTCGTTGCGTAGACGTAGCGGCGCTGGTTGCGGCGGCAATAGTTCGCCGCAACCCTGAGGCGGAAGTGCTGCCGTTCGAGTGCAAGGTTGTGAAAATCAGCTTGAACGCAGATGAACGCATAATGAAGAACGCGCAGAAGCTTGCTTCGATTGGCGGCGGCGGAACCAGTTGCAGCGCGCCGCTGGCATTGCTGAACAAGCGCAAGGCGAAGGGCGATCTGGTGATCTTCGTTTCGGACAACGAATCGTGGGTCGATGCGGGTCGAGGTCGTGGCACTGCAACGATGGCCGAGTGGCAGGCGTTCAAACAGCGCAATCCGAAGGCGCGGCTGGTGTGCATAGACATACAGCCTTACGGTTCGACTCAGGCGAAGGAGCGCGAAGACATATTGAACATCGGCGGATTCTCTGACCAGGTGTTCGATGTGATAGCAGAATTCGCGGCGGGCCGTTTGAATGCCGATCATTGGGTCGGCGTGATCGAGTCTGTGAAATTGTGACGAGTGACGAGTGACGAATGACATGAAAGGAGGTTGATCTAACGCACGACGATTGAGTTATTCGTCACTCGTCATTTTAATTTTAGGGGCCGAATGCTGCCGGGACTACATCACGAAAACTGTCATGTCTCGACAAATCCTTGTCGGCCTCGAATGGCGAATGCGAGTGGGAGTACATGGCAAGACGGGACTATTGGTCTCGGCAGAGGTTCGAATCCTCACCTCATGCAACTGAGGAATCTCTCACTAATCTTGTCGCCATTTATTTTCTAATAGGGCACCTTGCTTGAAAAAGACATGGCGCGAGAAGATGCTTGATGCGGCGAATGCCGAAGGAACTACAAGGTTAACCCGAAGGTCGCCAAGTGCAAATCTTGGCTCGCGCTTGCGCGGTGGCTCAGGAGTAGAGCGTCGGGTAAAAAAAGTTTCTTCAACTCTTGTCGCCGCATTTTTATTGCGCGAATGCGTTCGGAAGTACATCACGGTTCCGGGTTCGAGTCCCGGCTGCTCCATCACTCTCCGGGGCAGTAGCTCAACGGCAGAGCAATCTTTCGATAATACTCGTCGCGCTGCTTTTTTAATAACACTTGGTTCAACAATCAACCGGGAGATACAGGCCAATGGACAACATAACTTCAGACGTGAAGGCGCTGAAAGAAGCAAAGAAGTTGAAGAACGCAGATAACTGGAAGCATCTCGCGCGGTGGAACGGCGCAGGCTTCTACGAGCTACAGACCGAAGACACTGGCGATGTACCTGTTCGGATATTTTTGACGCCGAAACTGCTCAAGGAAACCGAAGAGATAATCTATCGCCAGATAGTCAACGCGACTCGCTTCCCCGGCGTCAAGATGGTAGTCATCACGCCTGACACACATTACGGCTACGGCGTGCCTGTCGGCTGCGTGATTCTCACAGACGCCGAATCCGGCGCAGTAGCAATGGGTCCGGTCGGATTTGATATTGGCTGCGGGATGGTCAGCGCCAAATCAGACGTGCCTGCCGGTGCTGCGACCTTCGATAAGAAGATGGCTTTCAATCGCGCTGTGATGTCTAAAGTAAACCTCGGCGCGGGTGGCAAGAGCGTTAAGCTCGGTCGCGTAGATAGCCGCGAGTTCGATAACCTGATTCGCGGCGGCGCTGAATATTACGTTGAAAAATATGGCGCGTCGTTTGACCGCAGCCGCGCAGAACGTCACCGCCTGCCTGTTGACGATGATTGGCAGCCGCCGCTCGGCGGCAAGGGCAAGCCTGAGCGCGGCATGGAACAACTCGGCTCGCTCGGTGGAGGCAACCACTTCATTGAACTTCAGCAATGCGAAGAGACGGGCACGCTATTTGTCCAGGCTCACACAGGCTCGCGCGGATGGGGGCACGGGCTGGCGACGAATTACTTTGAGATGGCTCGCGCCGAAAAGCCTGATGCCATCACGGATATTGATCTTGGTTATTTCGTGCCTGAGTCCAGTCATTATCGCGACTACTTAAACGCAGTCGCGGCTGGCGGGAATTTCGCCATCATCAATCGCCTTGTCATATTCGAGCAAGTGGCAGAAGCTTTCCGCGAAGTATTCGGAAGCGAGCTTGAGTTGATTTATGAGATCAGCCACAACCTCGTGCAGAAGGAATGGCATCCTGATTTCGGCGTAGTGTGGGTGCATCGCAAAGGAGCAACGCGAGCATTTCCAGCGGGCCATCCGGCGCTTCGAGGAACTATTTGGGAAGACACAGGGCATCCCGTGTTGATTCCCGGTTCAAACAAAGATTTCAGCTACATCCTGCGACCGCAGGCCGCAGCAGTCAACAGCGGATTCTCTGTCAATCACGGCGCGGGCCGTCGAATGTCGAGAAGCGAAGCCGCGCGCAGCCTCAACCAGCGCGACATAGATCGCGAGTATGCCGAAGCAGGAATATTGGTCAACGCAAACGGGCGCGTGCCGATTGACGAGGCGGCTCCCTGCTACAAGCCTGCCGAAGAAGTAATCCAGGCAGTAGTCGGCGCAGGGCTTGCCACAGTCGAGTATCGCTTGTGGCCGCTTGCCTCGCTGAAAGGCGATGACGGGCGCGGGTCGAGAAGGAACAAGACAAGGAGAAAGAAGTCCGGCAAGCATTTCTGAGTTAGAATACGCAGCTAGACTTGACTCAAATGGACAAGAGCGAAAGAGGGCAAGTCAGTGGCAACGCTGCTCATATAGTGACGGCTACTAGTAAGCCTGGTTATTGATTCTTATGTTGATGATTGACGGTTCATTTGGAGAAGGCGGCGGGCAGATACTTCGCACATCGCTCGCGCTTTCGCTCGTGACGGGCAAGCCTTTCAGCATCTCTCGGATTCGCGCGGGGCGAAAGACTCCGGGTCTGCTCAGGCAGCACCTGACGGCTGTCAACGCTGCGGCGCGCGTCGGATGCGCTGAAGTCACAGGCGCAGCAATCGGCTCGCAACAACTAACGTTCGCGCCTCAGACAATCACGGCAGATTTCTATTCTTTTGCAATAGGCACTGCCGGAAGCGCGACGCTCGTGCTTCAAACAGTCCTGCCTGCGCTGTTGATTGCTGACCGCCCAAGCACCATTGTGCTCGAAGGCGGAACGCATAACCCCTATGCGCCGCCCTTCGATTTTTTGGCTAAGGTATTTTTGCCGCTCGTCAATCGCTTAGGGCCAAGCGTCTCTGCTGAAATCGAGCGGCCAGGGTTTTACCCGGCAGGCGGTGGTAAATTTCAAGTCCGCATTGAGCCGAGCGTTAAGCTTGCCCGGTTGGATTTGCCATCGCGCGGCATTGTGCGCGCTCGCCGCGCGCGAGCGATTGTAGCAAATCTCCCTCACAACATTGCGAAGCGAGAGCTTTCCGTCATTGCAAATAAATTATCGTGGAAGGCTGAATGGCTGAGCGCGGAGATGGCTGATAACTCTCGCGGGCCGGGCAATGTCGTCATGATCGAGATCGAAAGCGAGCACCTGACTGAACTCTTCACGGGGTTTGGCGAGCGCGGCGTGCCCGCAGAGGCTGTGGCTGGACGAGCAGTGAAAGAGGCCCGGCAGTATCTCGCAATCGAAGCGGCTACGGGCGAATACCTTGCAGATCAGTTGCTCGTACCTATTGCGATTGCAGGCGGCGGGTCATTTACTACGACACGCCTATCGCGCCACGCAAGCACGAACATCGAAGTCATTCGCAAGTTCCTCGATGTCGAGATTACGACCACGCCGCTTGATAATCGCGCATGGAGCGTTGAAATAAGATCGTAGCTTTCATCAGAAACAAGCACAGAGATATAAAGGAAGACGTAGCGCAATCAACGACTGCGCTACGTTGATTCACAATTCGTATTAATCAAGCAGCCGCACGCTCAAAAGCACAACGAAGCTGCCGTATGATTGATCAGGGTCCGGCGGCGGCTTGTTAGTTTGTGACGACGTATTCCATAAGAACTCGTGTTGAACAACACCTAAGAGAAGCGCCATTTCGTTAGCGCGGACCTGAACCGTGTCATTGAATGATCGCTGCACAAAAGCAGGCTCAAGCGGGTTTGCAGATTTGACCAGCCCGTTCAATTCAATCTTCAGCTTAACCATAACCCTGTCATTGTCTATGACTGTTGGTTGAGCATCCAGGCTAAGGCCCGTATTTTCGTATTGTATTTGCGGGATGCCTTGTGCCGGAGCGATACCCTGAGTAGTGACAGGACGTGTCGTCTGTATCTGTATCGGCACTCGCTGCCCGATTCGGGCACTCGCATTCTCGCCTGATCTCGCGCGCAACTGAACGTTTACGACTGGTCGCGCCTTGCCGTCTGCGATAAAGCGGTCCAGCTTTGCTTTCTCCTTTGTGAGCCTTTCCACTTCTTCCAGTTGATTGCGGTTTATTTCAATCACGCTTAAATCGAGCACTACAGTGCGACTGGCTAAAGTCTTCGGCTCCTGCGCAGGTGCCGACAACGTAAGTAAACAGATTACGACAATCGCAATTGAGCAGATTCTTGCCATCGTCTCATCTCCTGATCGAATGCAGTTTTTTTCAACCCCATCCCGCATAACTCGCTCAATCCGGTTAAGCGTGCGATTGTTGAAAAAGTTCCCTGTTAGTTATCAGGTACGATGAACTGGCCGCACTCTCAATTCGGTTTGGAACGAAGCGAGTCATATGATAGCACACCATTCTTCAGTAGAACTTGAATGAACCGGAACAGATTTGCTCAAAATCTGGTGAAAGAGATGAAATAGTCATTTAATTTATATGGAGTCCTGATTCGCTATGGTCAAAATAGTGGAGGCAAGATGAGCAGACTGAGTGAAAAACAATATTGGGATGCGGTGTATCAGTCACCTGAAAGGCAATCCGGCACACTGACTGGCAGCGCTCGCAAACAGAAGTCCCTGAAAAGCAGAAGCAAGACCCGGATAAAAAATCTGCTCGGCAAAAAGCTTCTCGGCCATATGTTCTACAAATATCACAGTCGCATATTCTGGGATGTGATACTCAAAAATCATCTGCCGGACATGAAGGGCGCGAAGATGCTGGAAGTCGGAAGTGCGCCAGGAACAGGTCTCGTAACATTTAATCAGAGGCTCGGCTGCGTGCCTTATGGCGTTGATTATTCCGAGCAGGGCGTCGAAACCAGCCGCCAGGTCTTTATCGCAAACAATCTAAATCCCGATAACGTTGTTCAGGCAGACTTTTTCTCCGACGAGTTTCACACGAAGCATAAAGAATCGTTCGATATGGTTTTTTCAGGCGGATTCATCGAACATTTCGCAGATGCTCGCGACGCTGTTGATAGGCACGTGAACTTGCTGGCAAAAGGCGGTCATCTCGTCATAACTATTCCGAATTTGCGCGGGATAAACTATCTGGTTCTGAAGCTTTTCTACAAAGAGCTTCTCGACATACATAACCTGGACATAATGCGAAAAGCCGAATTCGCAAAGCTCTTCGACAATGAAAAGTTGACGCCGCTTTTCTGCGATTACTATGGCACATTGACTCTGGATGTGACAGCAGCAAGAAAGAATTCTCCTATTCGATTCATCCTGAGCGCCATTAAAAAGCTGGAGTTAATTACCAACCTTATACTTCACATCGTTCTTCGCGGCCATGATCTCAATAGCCGATTCACAAGCCCTTATTTGATCTTCGTTGGTGTTAAGAAGTAACTGATATCGAATTCCTCTATTTAAAGAGAGTGACCGCACCAGCCGGGGTTTGTGGTCATCTGTGACTTCGAGTGGTATCATAGCTGACCCATTGCAGTTCATACCGTTTGGGGGTAGACAGATGAGCCAGGACTACATTCTCGCGCTGGATCAGGGGACGACCAGTTCGCGCGCGATTCTCTTCGATCAAACAGGCAATCCCGTTGCCATAGCCCAGCAAGAGTTCGAGCAACTCTATCCGCAGCCCGGATGGGTCGAGCATCGCCCTCTGGACATCTGGTACTCGCAATTGAACGCAGCCGAACGCGTACTTACGGAATCGAACGTCAAAGCCGATCAGGTCTCGGCCATCGGCATCACCAACCAGCGCGAAACGACTATCATCTGGAACCGAGAGACGGGCGAGCCTATCTACAACGCCATCGTGTGGCAATGTCGCCGCACGGCTGAGATGTGCGACCGCTTGCGCCGCGATGGGCTTGCTTCTATCTTTCAACAACGCACGGGACTGGTGCTCGACGCATACTTTTCAGGAACGAAGGTGCGCTGGCTGCTGGACAATGTCGCAGGCGCGCGCGAACTAGCCGAACAGGGCAAGCTCGCGTTCGGCACGGTTGATTCATGGCTGATATGGAAGCTCACGGGCGGGCGCGTTCACACGACCGACCCTTCAAACGCGAGCCGCACACTGCTCTATAACATAGAGAGCGGCGAATGGGACGATGAGTTGCTCTCTGCTCTCGATGTTCCGCGCGAATTGCTGCCACACGTCGCTCCATCGAGCGCGTTGATTGGCGAGACAGATCCGCAGCTTTTTGGCCGCGCAATTCCTATAGCAGGCAATGCGGGCGATCAGCAGGCGGCGCTTTTCGGTCAGGTATGCACTCGTCCCGGAATGTCAAAAAACACATACGGGACAGGTTGTTTCATGCTGCTCAACACAGGCAAGGAGCTTGTCAGATCAAAAAACAATCTGCTCACGACCATAGCATGGAAAATAGGCAATAAACCTATAGAGTACGCGCTCGAAGGCAGCGTATTTATAGCAGGCGCGGCGATTCAATGGCTGCGCGACGGATTGAAGATCGTCCACGCCGCAGCAGAGACCGAAAGCATGGCGATGAGCGTTCCCGACAATGGAGGAGTTTATTTTGTTCCGGCATTCGTCGGGCTTGGCGCTCCGCATTGGGACCAGTACGCGCGCGGAACGATCACAGGGCTGACGCGCGGCTCTACGCGCGAGCACATAGCGCGCGCGGCTCTTGAATCAATCGCCTATCAGACGAGCGACGTTCTTACCTGCATGCACAACGATTCCGGTATCAAGTTAAGCGAGTTGCGCGTTGACGGAGGCGCGGCGCGCAATGATTTCCTGATGCAGTTTCAGGCAGATATTCTCGGCATTCCCGTAGTGCGACCTGCAAACACAGAAACGACTGCCGCAGGCGCAGCATACCTTGCGGGATTGGCAGTCGATGTCTGGTCCGACGTGGAAGAGTTGAGCGAGATGTGGCAACGCGAACAGACGTTCGAGCCGAAGATGGAAGATAAAGAACGCAAGCGTTTGCTTGACGGGTGGGCGCGCGCAGTCGGTCGCGCCAGCAACTGGATACAACCTTAACGCGAACAATCACTTCAATCCTTACAACCATAAACCCGGATGGCTCGATGTTCGGCGGCCTGTCAGTGCCGCATAAACCAGGGTTCAAGCAAGTGAAATCGGCAATCGGTTTATTGGCTATCGCAAGCCGTCACTGTTAAAATCTCTTTTTCTATGGATGAATCATCGCTCTGGCCGATAATACTGAAGGTAGTCGTTGTATTTCTGCTGGTGCTGGCTAACGGCTATTTCGTCGCTGCTGAATTTGCGATTGTAAGCGTTCGCCGCTCGCGCATAGCCGGACTCGTCGCAGAGGGAAATAAACGTGCGCGAGTGGTTATGCGGCTGATGGATAACATGACGGCCTTCATCTCTTCCGTGCAGGTCGGCATCACTGTCGCAAGCCTCCTGCTCGGAGCCGTAGGCGAAGAAACGTTCGCGCAAATACTCGAACCCGCATTCGAGCATCTGCCTGCTCCTCTCTCTATTATTGCAACACATGGTTTTGCCTCAACAATCGCTATAATCATAGTCACATACATGCACCTGCTGATTGGTGAGTATGTCCCAAAAGCCATTGCGCTCGAACGCTCCGAGCGAGTCGCGCTTTCAGTCGCTCGACCGATGGAGATCTTCTACAAGATATTCAGAGCGCCGATCTGGCTGGTCAATCGGTCGGGAAATCTGGTGCTGCGATGGATGGGACTGCACGCGACTGACGCGCACGCTACGGCGTACAGCGAAGAAGAGTTGCGCCACCTCATAGAGTTGAGCCAAAAGAGCGGGCACGTCATCGAAGACGAGCGGCGGTTGATTGACAACGTATTCGATTTCACAGAGGCAAGCGTCGAAAGCGTCATGACACCGCGCACAGAGATCGAGGCGCTCGACATATCACTGTCGCCTGAAGAGATGCTCAGCATATTTGAAACTATGGGATATTCGCGTATGCCTGTTTATCGTGGCTCGCTCGACAGCATGCTCGGCATATTGCTGCACAAAGATTTGAGCCGGTTAGTGCGAAGCGGCAGCGCGACTAGTATTACTGAAATAATCAGGCCCGCAGTCTTTCTGCCTACGTCCGTTCGATTGCACGATGCGCTCAGACAACTCCGCCGGTCAAGCGCGCACATGGCGCTGGTCGTTGACGAACACGGAGGAGTTGAAGGACTGGTGACGCTCGAAGACCTGCTCGAAGAGATCGTTGGCGATATAAGAGACGAGCACGACGAAGCCGCCGCGCAGCAGATTAAGAAGCTCTCAGAGGACTCTTTCAAAGTGAACGGCAAGCTGACGATTCGCGACGCAAATCGCCGCCTCGCGCTTGGATTGCCTGAATCCGACAGCTATCACACGATTGCAGGGTTTATGATGGCGCGCGCAGGAAAGTTGCTCTCGCCCGGCGACAGCGTTGATTACAACGGGCTGAGGCTGACGGTCGAAGCGGCGAATCGCAATCGTATAGTCGAAGCAAAGATCGAGCGCTTGAAAGAAGACGCCCCTGCGCCTACAGCAGCAACCTAGTTCCGTTTGCTCATTTGGCCATCGCGTCCGTGACTTTGATGTGGCCTTCGATTATTTCCTTCTTTGCCCGCTCAACGTCGTCAATCACAGATTGCGGAATGAGGCTGCGATTGTAGTCGTCAAGCGCATAGCCTATCCCTTCATTGTCGAGGCCAAACAGGTGCAAGCCGCCTTTGAACTGTCCGGCTATAGTCTCTTTGACAGTGTTATAGACGGCGTTGTCAACTCGCTTCATCATGCTGGTGAGAATGAATCCGGGCTTGACCCAGTTCTGATTCGAGTCAACTCCTATGGCGAGAGTGTGGGTCTCTTCAGCCGCGTCGAACACGCCCAATCCTGAATTTCCTGCTGCTTGAAAGATCACATCCGCGCCGCGCTCGATCTGGGCTTTTGCAAGCTCTTTGCCTTTGCCGGGATTGTTCCAGGCGGCATCGTTCACGCCGACGTAATTTTGAAAGACCTGAATCTTCGGATTAACATAGCGCGCGCCTTCAGTATAGCCGGTTGCGAATTTGTGGATGAGCGGAATGTCCATTCCTCCGACGAAGCCTATGCTGTTGGTCTTCGTCGCGCGAGCCGCAATCATTCCGACGAGGAAAGAGCCTTCGTGCTCTTTGAAGATGAGCGATGCAACGTTTTCAGAGTCAATCACGCCGTCAATGATAGCGAATTTTAGATTGGGGTAATCGCGCGAGACGGATTCCATTATCGGGGCTTGAGCGAACCCGACACCGATGATCAGATCGTAGCCGCGTTCGGCAAATGCGCGCATCGAAGGCTCGATTGAAGTGGGGTCGCCCGGCTCAACATCGCGAAGTGTCATCTGGTCGGGCATGTCCTGTAGCGCGCGCTTCACGCCTTCCCACGCTGCCGCATTAAACGATTTGTCGTCCTTGCCGCCGATGTCAAAAACTATTCCGACTCGAATTTTTCCGCCCGCCTCATCGTGACTGCCGAATATACGACTGCAACCGGACACAACAAGCAAAGCACTCAATAAGAGAGCTAGTGTAATCTTTTTCATTAATTCCTCACTCTTGTTATCAGGCATTACCAAATCGTTTTGCACACTCTGCTTCCTATGATTTTAGAATCACGAGAAATACATATGGCATCAAGCCTCCGCGCAATACCAGCAATGATTCGGTCGTGCATCTCCGGCACGGCAGAATCCTGACCGAATTCAAGCACATCCTCTGCATTAAAAGGCACGAAGATAAACTGGCTGCTATTGCGCAATTGATCAACGCTCGCTACAAAATCAACAGGTCGTCCATATTTTTCGTTAAGGAAATACAGCTCAGCAAGCACATTCACTGAAATATATATCAGGGCTTGGCCGTGCGTACCTTCTGTAAAACTCTTGAGCGCTTTTGTGCCCAGATGAGATGAACTGGTCAAATACCAAAATAACGCATGAGTATCAGCGACGTAGTAGTTCACTTCTCAACAACCTGCGGCCATTCTTCTTCCCATTCGTGGCGTATATCATTAAGAGCCGCATCCAAATCAAGTTCATCTGGAAAACATCCATGCCAGATGCCATATAAGTCCTGTGGCTTCGTTGAATGCGAATTGGGCATCATGTTTTCAGCTTTTTGCAACTGTTCAGTAATATACTCACTCAACACTCGTTTTTCATCTGCCGAAAGCTCATCGGCTAATTGTTTGGCTTTATGTAATTGTGTTTGCGACATTTAACTCACCCTTATTGCTACTTACTTTCAACCAGCCTGTTATATTTTCTCATCACTTGCTTGAGCCGGTCATGCCCAATCGCAAAGACTTTATGATTATCAATGCCTGTCATGGTTTCCGCTGCGATGAGCGCGTTGACGATGGCTTCTTCCGTTGCCTGAACTGTCGCTTCAAAGATTGGATTCATCAGATCGTTAGGAAGCATAGTCAACTGCACTGGGCCGGATTGTTTTGCGGCCTCCGCATTCGCCGTCGAGAAAGCGACGAAGATGTCTCCTGATCCGTTGCCTGAACTGCTGCCCGTTCGCGCAACGCCAAGCGCCGCGCGCCGCGCGATTCTTTTCAATTGATGCGCCAGCAGCGGAGCATCTGTCGCCACTACTATGATGATCGAGCCAACATCTTCGTCGCGCGGGCGGGCTTCGATTGATGAGATTTTATCGTCCGGGATCTCAGCGCCAACGGGAACGCCTGCGATTCTCAGTTGATTGCGACGACCGAAGTTCGCTTGCACCAACACTCCCACACTATAGCCACCCTCTTTTTCATCGAGCTTTCTTGACGCAGTGCCGATGCCGCCTTTGAAGCCGTAGCAAACCATCCCGGTTCCGCCGCCAACATTGCCTTCTGCGACAGGGCCGGACTTTGCCTGGTCGAGCGCTTCAAAAGCATGCTTTTCTTTGACGTGGAATCCGTTGATGTCGTTTAGAAACCCATCGTAGGTTTCGGCAACGACAGGCAGCGACCACCAGTAACCTGTGTCATCGGGCGGGCCGTGCTTCACACGCCATGCAACTGTCGTATCGCGCACTATGCCGACGCTGTGTGTGTTGGTAATCATAATCGGGCCTTCGAGAAAGCCCGATTCTTCGATCCAGGTAGTTCCTGTCATCTCGCCGTTGCCGTTGAGCGAGAACCATCCTGCAAAGACGGGAGTGTTGGCAGATTGTTTGCCGCGCGGCAAGATGGCAGTGACGCCAGTTCGCACAGGGCCTTTGCCTACTTGGAGCTTACCTTCGCCTGATATAAGCGTCGCGTGTCCGATCTCTACGCCCTTCACATCTGTGATGGCGTTAAGCGGCCCCGCTGTTCCTTCAAAGGGGATGCCTAAATCGCGAGCGCGCGGCTTGCTTTGTCCCATTGCGTCTTGAGTAATAATTGTCATAAGCAACACACAAACCTTCAGACTCATGCCATGTCTGTTCATCCGATTCTCTCCGGCTTCTGTGATGCGCGGTTCTCGCTCGAATCCGACAAGCGCGATTTCTTACTTGTCAGGCGATTCGTAGAGGTACGCAACATCATGCAGCTTGCTTTCGCGCCCGTCGTTGACGGCATATTGATTGCGCCTGCGCTCGCCTTTGGTGCTTACCGAGTAGCCCCACAAAGCGGCAGCGCCGTACTCGCCGTTCTTGTTAAGCGCATAAAAATTGACATTGAACTTTTTGAGTTTCGCCATGTTGCCGTTGTAACTTGCGGCAACGCGCTTGCAGGCTTCCAGCGCCGCATCTGTTGGCGACATCCCTTTGCGCATCATCTCGACCACTGTGTGCGCGCCGTTGATCTTGATACATTCTTCGCCGCGACCAGTCGAGCCTGCTGCGCCGACTTCGTTATCAACGAACAACCCGCAGCCAATGAGCGGCGAATCGCCTACGCGACCGGGAATCTTGAACGCAAGCCCGCTAGTCGTCGTCGTGCCTGAGATGTCTCCGCGCTCGTTGACAGCTATACAATTGATCGTGCCTGTCGGAGGATGAGCAATCATCTCAGTAGCAAGCGCGAGAATCTCTTCCTGTTTCATCTGACCTTTGTACAGCAAGCTCTGCTGTGGAGTGTCAGGCGCGGCTAATCCCGGCCCCCATGCGTCGCGGTCACTCATCGTCTCTTTCCACTTCAGCCAGATAGCGCGCGATTCTTCTGTAGATAACTCTTCTTCTTTGAAGCCGTGAGCGAGCGCGAACCGGAGCGCGCCGGGGCCTACGAGCAGCAGATGGTCTGTGCGTTCGAGAACGAGCTTTGCAACTTTCGACGGATTCTTGATGTTGCGAAGCGAAGCAACAGCGCCCGCACGCTTCGTCGGCCCGTGCATCACGCTTGCGTCAAGCTCGACTACGCCTTCTTCGTTAGGCAGGCCGCCGTAGCCGACGCTCATGTCTTTAGGGTCGTCTTCTACAATATTGACCCCGGCTACAACAGCATCGAGCGTATCCGCGCCTGCGCGAATCATCTCCATCGCTTTTGCAGTTGCTTTCAATCCGTTGGCGCTCGATACGACGACCGGGCGCGAGCCTTTGGATTGCGCAAAGCCCGTCAACGACGATTCACCCGCAAGGCTTGCAGCGAATCCGGCAGCCGCGCTGGTGCGAAAGAAATCCCGGCGATTTATTCTCTTCATAGTAACCTCCACAGAAAGGTGTTGAGTTTCTCCAAAATGAGTAGGTAAAGCAAAGCCGGTACACTTGCTCGGCTAAAACTTTGAGATTCCCCGGCGGTGCTCGATTCTAACGAGTCGCGCTTGCTTTGTAAACTGAGCCAGCGGATCAAAAAATTTTATCGCAATGCCGTTTTGATAAGCGCGGGCGGTTCTACGCGCTCATCGTTGATCGTGTATGCGCTGGCGATCACGGCAACGGCTTCATCGGCGCGAGCGGGATCATTGAAGTAAACGCTCGCAAGCGCAGAGCCTTTGTCTATATGGTCGCCAATTCTCGCTTCAACGATCAAGCCTACGCTGAGGTCAATCGCCGTGTCGAGGCGCGCGCGCCCCGCGCCAAGCAACATCGAAGCGCGGCCAATCGCTTCGGTGTCAATCGCCTGCACATAGCCGCTTCGTTCGGCAACTATCTTTTGTTGGTGCTGCGCGTGCGGAAACAGGCTGTAATCGTCAATCACGCGAGGGTCGCCCGATTGAGCTTCGATGATCTCGCGCATCTTTTCCATCGCAGCGCCCGAAGCTATCAATTCATCGTATATTGCGCGACCGCGCTCGACCGTGTCGGCAGCGCGACCAAGCGTTATCATCTCCGCAGCAAGCTCTCGGCATAGCGCGTTGAAGTCCGCCGGGCCGCTTCCTTTGAGGGTGTCCAGGGATTCGATCCTTTCCAGCACAGTGGGATCCGAAGCTTGGAATTCACGTGACTTGAAGTCGCGG
>JADMIO010983854.1_pt1 | contig 50853 bp, 47 predicted proteins | sample 8958161 | NCBI WGS metagenome assembly JADMIO01 (sample SAMN16585339, study PRJNA669376) | soil metagenome | isolation source: Crop rotation soil | place: USA: Cullars Rotation, Alabama | collected 2011 | reverse complement strand
ACGAAAGGCCCAGTCTTTCGACTGAGCCTTTCGTTTTATTTGACCATGTTGGTATGATTTAAATTAATACGACTCACTATAGGGTCAGTGCGGCCGCGACTTCAAGTCACGTGAATTCCAAGCTTCGGATCCCACTGTGCTGGAAAGCGGCGCGGATGTTCATCGCGAGGAGCGACCTCACGTCCCCCATAGTGGTGATGCCGCCGGCCGCGGTGATCTCGTGCGAGGTCGCGGCACGAAGGCGGCGGAACCAATCCAGGTCGGTGCCCTGCATCATGCCTTCCTTATCGACATACGTGCAAAGGAAGCCTCCGCAGTAAGGTTCGAGCTTTTGCAGCACTTCCTCGGCGGTGAAGTTCATCGCCTCGCGCCAGCCTTTGATGACCACGCGTCCGCCCTTGGTATCGAGGGCGATGACGATACGTTCTGCGCCGATCGCGTCGCGGAGTTCGTTGAGGAAGAGCTCGTTGACGCCGTCGCTGGTGAACGCGCTGGTGCCGACGATCACCTTACGCGCGCCCTGTTCGACCAAGGCCTGTGCGCGTTCGACGGATCGCACGCCGCCGCCGACACGGGTTGCCGCGCGTGCCGCGATGTGGCGCACGAGCGCGTTGTTGGAGCCGCTGCCGATCGCCGCGTCGAGATCGATGACCTGGATTTCGGGGAAAGCGGAAAAGCGGTCGATCATCTCGTCGGGACTCTCGACTTCAAGCGCCTTCTCGCGGCCTTGAACGAGTTGGACGACCTTGCCGCCCATGAGGTCGATGCAGGGGACGATCATAAACACCGCCCACCGGAAGCTGTTGTACGACCGGACGCAACGCGTGGTTGGGGCGCTTGAGCCGATGCGCTGAAAACATTTGACTGCGCCGTCGGCGGAGGTTCGGTCCTCTCTGCCGCTTGCTTACGCGCGCGGCTCCGGTGGGGTCCGTGCCCCCGAGCCGAGCCGCGACCGTCAGGGAGCGGTAGAGGTGTCCGAACGTCTCGCGACGTTGGCGCGTCGCGCCGTGCTGTAGCCGCTGCCATCATGCCGTCACCCGCACGGGGATGCCGCGCTGATCGAGTTCTTCTTTGAGTTGATTCACGGTGTAGGTCCCGTAATGAAAGATGCTGGCGGCGAGCGCCGCGTCGGCGCAGCCGTCGGTGAGGACGCGGACGAAGTGCTCGGGCCTTCCCGCGCCGCCGCTGGCGATGATCGGGATGTGCGTGGCTTGCGAGATGGCCTTCGTGAGTGCGCAGTCGAAGCCGTCCTGCACGCCGTCCGTGTCCATCGACGTGAGCAGGATTTCGCCCGCACCGAGCGCTTCGCCGCGCGCCGCCCATTCGACGGCGTCGATGCCTTCGTCGTCGCGTCCGCCGCGCGTGTAGACGTGCCATTCGCCGGGACCTTGGCGCCGGGCGTCGATGGCGAGCACGACCGCTTGCGCGCCGAACTCCCTGCTGAGTTCCGTGATCAGTTCGGGCCGGCGAACGGCAGCCGTGTTGACGCTGACCTTGTCCGCGCCGGAGAGCAGGATGCGGCGCGCGTCGGCGATGCTGCGAATGCCGCCTCCCACCGCGAGCGGGATGAAGACCTTGCGCGCGGTGCGCGCGACCACCGAGGCCATGATCTCCCGGGCGTCGCTGGACGCGGTGATGTCGAGGAAGACCAGTTCGTCGGCACCCTGCGAGTTGTAGCGCTCCGCGAGTTCGACCGGATCACCCGCGTCGCGGAGGTTGACAAAGTTGACGCCTTTGACGACGCGACCGCCCGTCACGTCGAGACACGGGATGATGCGCTTGGCTAGCATTCGAGGAAGTTCCTCACGATCGCGAGGCCAACGTTGGCCGACTTCTCCGGATGAAACTGGACCCCGTAGACGTTCTCCGATTCGATCGCGGCCGTGTAGGTCGGACCGTAGGTGCAGGTGGCGATCGCGCGCGGGTTATCGGGAACGTAGTAGCTGTGGGCGAAGTAGACGCGCGGCTTCGGCGCGTCGGGTGTCGTGCGGATGAGGCGCGATGCGGGTTTCACGTCGAGCTCGTCCCAGCCCATGTGGGGAATGCGCATGTCGCCTGTGAAGCGTTGGACGGCGCCGGGATAGATGCCGAGTCCGCGCGCTTCGGGCGCCTCGTCACTGCCCTCAAAAAGGGCCTGCATGCCGAGGCAAATGCCGAAGAATGGCACGCCCGCGCGGATACGTTCGACGAGTGTGTCGCGCACGCCGAGTTCGTCGAGCGCGCGCATCATCTGGCCAAAATGACCGACTCCCGGGAGGAGGATCTTGTCTGCCGCGCGGAGGCCGTCGGAGTCGCGGACCAGTGTGTAGGGGCAGGCGAGTTCATCAAGCGTGTTCTGGACGCTGCGAAGATTGCCGGCTCCGTAGTCGAAGATGGCGATCATCGGGAGCCCCCGCATTGTGGGGCAGACTTCAGTCTACGGTGGGCTTCAGCCCGCGAAGGGGTCGATGTGGGGCTAAAGCCCCACGCAGGCTGAATGCCTGCCCCACTTGGCGCCCTCATAGCAGGCCCTTTGTGGACGGCAGTTGATCCTTCAACCGCGCGTCCTTCGATGACGCGTACTTCATGGCTCGTGCGAAGCATTTGAAGATCGCCTCGATCTTGTGGTGATTCGAGCGGCCGTACATGATCTTGGCGTGCAGGTTTGCGCCAGCGTGATTGACAAAGCCGCCGAAGAAATCCTCGACCAGTTCTGTCTGCAGATCACCGACGAGCCGCACCTTGACTTTGTCCTTGTAGACGAGCGCCGGCCGGCCTCCGAGATCGACCGCGACGACGGCGAGCGTCTCATCCATGGGCAGCACGAAGTAGCCGGCGCGATTGATGCCCTTGCGATCACCGAGCGCCTTCGCGAAAAGCTGTCCCAGCACGATGCCGACGTCCTCAACCGTGTGATGCTGATCGACATCGAGGTCGCCATCGGCGTGGAGCTTAAGATCGAAGCCGCCGTGCTTGGTGAACAGCTCCAGCATGTGGTCGAAGAAGCGAATGCCGGTGGAGATTTCGTAGCGGCCCCGGCCTTCGATCTTCAGCGTGCCGCCGATGCGGGTCTCTTTCGTATCGCGCTGCAGGGTGGCGGATCTCATGACTGGAAGACCTCGGGAAGGTAGTTGATGTTGTCGATCATGGCGTAGGCGCTCTGTTCCTGAAAGAGAAAGATCAGGTCGATGTAGCGCGGGTTGTCGGGGCCTGCGATGCCGATGAACTTCACGTTGGCGGCGCGTGCGCACCGGGCGTCGTCGACGGTGTCGCCGATGTAGAATGCGGGTGAGTCCATGGCGAGGAGACCATCGGGGGCGGGCTTGTGATTGACGACGTCCTCCATCCCGATGACGGGATCGAACGCGACGCCGCCGGCGAAGCGGCGGAGCGTCATTTGAGCTTCTTCGCGGGGACGTCCAGTGAAGACCGCGAGGCGGAAGTTTTCGGAGAGGCTCTCCAGCAGGCCGGGCTGCGCGATCCACTCTTCGCGGAGCATCAGGCCGTTCGTGCCGTCGCCGAGGAAGATGGACTGGAAGTAGTCGCGGACGGTTTCGAAGGGAACATCGACCCCGTCTTCCGTGATGGCGTGATGCGAGAGGCGCCAATCGTCGTTGAAGCCGCCTTTGTTCTTGTAGTCCTGGATGCGCTCGCGTGTCGGTTTGACGCCGGTGAAGTGCTCGACGGTTCGCGCGATGGTTTCGCGATAGCTTTCGGTGACGTCGACGAGTACGCCGTCCATGTCGAAAACGAGGAGGGGTTTAGTCATTGGGAAAGAGCCTCCCCGACGCTGTGCCCCCGACCGGAGCCGCGACCGTGAGGGGCGGCAGAAGCACTCGACTTGGCTGGGACTGGATGCACCGCTCCCTCACGGTCGCGGCTCCGGTCGGGTTACTCGCCATTCCAGATCTCCTCCAGTTTGGTCAGCAGTCGTTGCGTCTGTTCTCGCGTACCCACCGTAATGCGTACGCAGCCTGGGGCTTCGTAGCTGCGGTCGCGGACGAGGATGGCTGAGTCGCGGAGGCGGTCGCGGACTTCGATGGCGCGATCGCCGAAATGGCCGAGGACGAAGTTCGCGCAACTCGGAACGAATTTGATCCCGAGTCGATCGAGGCCGGCGCAGAGGGTCTCGCGTGCGGCGAGGACTTCGGCAACGTAGTTTTCGATGTATGCGTGGTCCGACACAGCGGCCTGGGCGGCGAGCACGGCGAGGGAGTTCACGCTGTACGGCGATTGCGCCTTATGCAGGTACTCGATGTTCGGAGCCTGCGAAAACAGGCAGCCCAATCGAAGGCCAGCCATGCCGAATACCTTTGAGAACGTGCGCGAAACGAACAGATTCGCGTACCGATCGATCAGGGGCAGGGCAGTGATGCCGCTGAATTCGTAGTAGGCCTCGTCGATCAGCACCGCGGCATGAGGCGCGCTCTGCAGCACCTGCTCGACGCCGCTCAAAGGTAGTCCCGTTCCCGTCGGATTATTCGGATTGGAGATGATGACCGCACGGGTGCTCGGGGTGATTGCCGCCAGCAGCTCATCTAACGGAAATTGCATTTCCGGCTGCGGATACGCGACCTCGACCACCTTCGCACCCGCAAGCTCCGCATAGAAGCGATACATCGCGTACGCGGGCTTGAGAACGAGCACTTCCTGCCCATCGTCCACGTAGGTGTTGATGAACACCTGAATCGCCTCGTCCGTGCCGTTGGTGAAGATGAAGCGATCTTCCGGCACGGCGAAGTAGCGGGCGATCGCAGCACGTGCCGTCCCGTATTCGGGGTACACCGCCAGGTCTTCCGGCGCGACTTGACGCGCGAGCACTTCGATCACGCGCGGCGAACAGCCGACCGTGTTCTCGTTGAAGTCAAGCCGCAGCTTATTGGCACGACCCGCCGTCGGAGGGTGATACGGCGCCATTGCGATGACGGCCGATCGAGGTTGGATCACAGCCGCACCTCCACGCTGCGGGCGTGCGCTTCGAGCCCTTCCGCGCGAGCCAGCGTCGTGATCGCCGGTGCGAGTTTCTTCAGCGCGGGCTGATTCAACTCCTGCACCGAGATCAGCTTGACGTAGTCCATCACCGATAGTCCGCCCCGCTGCGCTGCCGCGCCGCTTGTAGGCAGCACATGGTTGGGGCCAGACGCGTAGTCGCCGGCTGCCTCCGGGCTGAACGGCCCGACGAACACCGACCCGGCATGCCGCACCTTCGCCAACAGCGACTCGTCCTGAATGCTCAAATGCTCGGGCGCGAAGCGATTCGAAATCTCCATCGCCTCGTCCATCGACGACACCAGCACGATGGCCGAGTTCTTCGCGATCGACTTCGCCGCGACCTTGCCGGTCGGCAACACGGCGAGTTGGCGCTCCACCTCTGCCGCAACCGCCGTCGCCAGTCGCTTCGACGTGGTCAACAGGACCGCCGACGCATCGACGTCATGCTCCGCCTGTGCGAGCATGTCGGCCGCGAAGTGACGCGGATCGCCGTCCGCCGCGACGATCAGAATCTCGGTCGGCCCCGCGATGAAGTCGATGCCAACCTCACCGGCCAACAACTTCTTCGCGGCCGCGACGTAGATGTTGCCCGGGCCGACGATGCGATCCGCGCGCGGGACTGTCTTGGTGCCGAACGCGAACGCCGCGATTGCCTGCGCGCCGCCCATCTGGAAGACGTTGTTCACGCCGAGCATGTGCGCGGTCGCGAAGACTTCCGCCACGGCCTTGGGAGACGCGATACAAACGTTCGGCACGCCCGCGACCTGCGCCGGAATCACCGTCATCATCACGGTGGAGGGCAGGGGATAGCGACCCGCAGGGATGTACGCCGCGACGGTGTCGAGCGGACGCACGATCTGCCCGAGCTTCACGCCGGACCGAAGGTTCGCGCTCCATTCTTTCGGCATCTGCCGCTCGGCATACGCGCGAATGTTGGCCGACGCGGTTTCCACTGCCGCGCGAAACTCGCCGCTCACCTGCGCCTCGCGTAACTCCGCTTCCGGCACGCGCACGCTCTTGCGCGTAAGCCCGTCGAACTGGCGCGCGTACTCCATCAGCGCACGATCGCCGCGCTTACGGACGGCTTCGAGGATCGGGCGAACGGTTTCTTCTGCCTCGGTGAGGCGGGCTGCCTTGCGCGCGAGCAATCGCCCCACGTCTCTACTTTCCAGTATGCGAATCACAGGACGATCTTGTTCAGCGGATACTCCACGATTCCGGAGCCGCCGGCCTCTTTCAATCTGGGAATAATGCTGCGCACGGTGCTTTCATCGAGGATGGTGTTGACCGCGAGCCACTCGTCGTCGGAGAGATGCGAGATCGTCGGACGTTTCAGCGCGGGCAGCACGCCGATAACGGCAGTGAGATTGTCCTTGTGAACGTTCAGCATCAGCCCGACCTTGCCGAGCGCGTTGATGGCGCCTTCCAGCAGCATGCGAATGTCTTCGAGTTTCCGGCGCTTCTCCGCGTCGGCCCAAGCCGCGTTGTTCGCAATGAGCTGCGTGTTTGACTCGAGCACCGTGTCGATGATCTTCAGCTTATTGGCGCGCAGGCTCGACCCCGTCTCCGTCACTTCGACGATCGCATCGGCGAGCACCGGAGGCTTCACCTCGGTGGCGCCCCAACTGAACTCGACCTTCGCCTTCACCCCATGCGATGCGAGGTATCGCTTCGTGGTCGCGACCAATTCCGTTGCGATGATGCAACCTTCGAGGTCATGCACGGTGTGGAAGCTCGACGCTTCGGGGACGGCGAGCACCCACCGCACTTTGCCGAAGCTCTGCTTGGCGTAGATAAGGTCGGCGACGGCCACCACGTCGGCTTCGTTCTCTTCGATCCAATCGCGACCGGTGAGGCCGGCGTCGAGAATGCCGTCCTCGACGTAGCGCGCCATCTCCTGCGCGCGAATCAGCATGCACTCGATTTCGGGATCGTCGATGCCGGGGAAGTAGGAGCGGCTGCTGGTGGTGATTTGAAAGCCGGCCCGACGAAACAGGTCGACGGTCGCGTTTTCCAGGCTGCCCTTAGGGATGCCAAGCTTCAACTTCATTGCGCGCCTCCGTAGACCGCGTTCGGATCGTAGGTTTGTTGGTCAGTAATCGTCCACTCGCCGCCAACGAGCTTGCGGAAGAAGCAGCTCTCGTAGCCTTCGTGACATACGCCGGGGCCTTGCGCATCGACCTTGACGAGCACAGCGTCCTGGTCGCAGTCGGTGGCGATCTCTTTTACGACGAGACGATGGCCGGAGCTTTCGCCCTTCAGCCAGAGCTTCTTGCGCGAGCGGCTGTAAAAGGTCGCGAAGCCGGTCTCAACGGTTTTTCGAAAGGCTTCTTCGTTCATATAGCCAACCATGAGGACGCGGCCCGAAGTCGCATCCTGAATGACCGCGGTAATTAATCCGTCCGATTTGGCAAAGTCCAGAGTCATCGCTTGAGCAATAAAAAAACCCGCCGGGCCCAGAGGGCATCCCGCGGCGGGCGTCCTTTCCGATTCGTTGTGGGTGACTAGGAGAGGACGCGTCGCGGATGGCTATGGTGATGATGACGCCGGGCGACGAGTACCACTCTCATAAAAAAAGAGGATAACACGGAAGAGAGGCGCGCACTACCGTTTAGGTGTTTCCCTGGGTGCGAAGCGTTCAATGGCGTAATAAAATCAGTTGGGCGGAAAACGGGCTAGTAGGAAGAGGCCGGTGCCGTCCAGTACCGGCAGAGTCCGAATCGCGAGCCATGCCATTGAGCGCGCAGTTGACCCCAAGTGCCGCGTCGCCCCCGCGGTTGAGTTCCCTCGCGGCCCGTGTGCTTTCGATCGCGATCGGAGTCCCGGTCGCACTGGTTGACTTCCTCACGCCAGGCGACTACAACGTAGCCTTGTTCTATCTCCTTGCGATCGCCACCTGCGCGTGGAGCGCCTCGCGCCGATTCGTGTGGGGCTCGACGGCGGTCTTTACAGCACTTGCATTTGTCGCGATTGTCGTGCGACCCCCTTTGCGGCAGGATTGGTCGACCACGGCAGCGAATCGGGCTCTGGCCACGCTTGCGATGCTAACCGCCGCCGCTCTGGTGGATCGTTGGATCCACAATTCGACCAGCTTGCGGGAGCAACGCAACGCGAGCACCCAAATCCTGCAAAGCCTGGATCTCGCGCAGGTGATCATCCGTAGACTGGACGGAACGATTCTGTTCTGGAGTCACGGAGCGGAGATGCTCTACGGCTGGAGCGCCGGGGACGCTCGCAATCGTGTGACGCATGAGTTGCTGGAGACGCGGTTTGGCCGCGAATCACTCGAAGAAATCAATCGCCGGCTGGAGCAAAACGGCGAGTGGTTTGGCGAACTGCTCCATGCGCGCAAGGACGGCACAACGATCTGGGTTGCCAGCCATTGGACGCTCCATCCCGGAGAACGCTTCGGTTCGCCGGTGGTTACGGAGGTCAACAACGAGATCACCGAGTTGAAGCGCGCGGAAAGCCGCTATCGCGAGTTGACCGAAGTCAGCCCGGACCTGGTGTGGCAGTTGTCCCCCGCCGGAGACACCACCTACGTCAACCAACGATGGCGCGAGTACTTCGGACGCGAACCGATCGACGTAAACATGACGCGTGCCACCGAGTTCATTCATCCCGATGACCTCACGCAAGCCAGTGCGCGCTGGCAGAACGCCAATCGCACAGGCCACGTTCAGCCGTGGGAAGCGCGTTACCGTCGCTACGACGGAGAGTACCGTTGGTTTTCCGGGCGCGGCGCTGCCGTCCGCAACGAAGCGGGCGAGATCATGTACTGGATTGCGACTGCTACCGATATTCAGGACGAAAAGAACCTGGAGGAACGGTTGCGCGAAACGCAAAAACTGGAAGCCATCGGCAGGCTTACCGGGCATGTGGCCCACGATTTCAACAATCTGCTAACCGCAATTAACGGCTACAACACGCTGGTGCGGGAAGAAGTGGCGGGCAATGCGTCCGCCCTCGATTACAGCAGCGAAATCGATAAGGCTTCCGCACGTGCGACCGCGTTGACGCGCCAACTGCTAACCTTCAGCCGCCCGCAACCCGCCAAGCCGCGATCCCTCAATTTGAATGACGTGGTCACGGATCTCAGCAAGATTCTGGGACGCGTGATTGGTGAGGATATTCGGCTGGAGGTTCGCCTGGCGCCCGCGCTCCCGAACGTTGTCGCCGACCCCGTGCAGGTGGACCAGATCATCATGAATCTGGCGGTGAACTCGCGCGATGCCATGCCGGACGGCGGAACGCTGCAACTGCAAACGCGTGTGGTGAGGCTCGGGGCCGATCTGGCGCGCGCACGGCGGGTCGCGTTGGGAGACTACGTCGTGATGAGTGTCCGGGACTCGGGCACGGGCATCGACGAAGCAACCAGGGCGCGCCTCTTCGAACCGTTCTTTACGACCAAGGAGAGGGGGAAGGGAACGGGCCTCGGGCTCTCGATCGTTTCGGGCATCGTAAGCCACGCCGGCGGCTTCATCCACGTGGAGAGCGTGCCGGGAGAAGGCGCGGAGTTCGCGATCCATTTGCCCGCTTCGCAAGTGCGGCACACGGTGGAGACGACAGCGCCCGCCGAACCGGAACGGCGCCACGGCCACGGAACGATTCTCCTGGTGGAAGACGAAGACCCGGTCCGCAGGCTTGTACGCGATGTACTGAGGGCCCGAGGCTACACCATTCTCGAAGCGGCGACACCGTTGGCGGCGCTCGACTTGGCGCGCGATCATCGGGGCCGCATCGACCTGCTCATCTCGGACGTATTGATGCCGGAGATGCGCGGTCCGGAACTGGTCGAGCGTGTCCGTGGCTTAATGCCTTCCATCCGGGTGCTCTATATCTCGGGATATACGGATAGCACGTTCCTGGATGCCGGGGCGCTGGAGGATGCCGCGTACCTGCAGAAGCCGTTCGTCCCCGCGGTGCTGGCAGATGCGGTCGCGTCGGCGCTGGAGAAGACGCCCCGCCCGGTGTAGTTCCTCGGCGGTGGGTGAGAGCGCGCAGCGTCGCGCGCTTTCACCCACATCCTTTCGGCTGGCTCAACAAAACACGCGACATTGCTGACGGCATCCGGCGTGCGCTCTCTCTGCTCCGGGTAGGCGACGAGCTTATGCAAACCCATCGGCGTGTCCTGCACGACGAAACGGGGGCGCGCCGCGCGCAAATGCCCACTGCATCGCTGGCGGCTGATCGGGGCCGGATACAGGATGTCATTCGCCACGTGGCCCTGGAGCACGACGCCGACCTCGTGGTGATCGGTCGCGGTCACGCATCAAGCCACCTCGGGCGAATTCGCGCACACGTACTCGATCATTCGAATCGCCTTGCGGCGTCCTCTCGATTTAAAGGGGTCTCGCGGGATGTTGCCCCGCTTAACGCACACTCGACGGGTTCTTCCATCCTCGTGCGGTCGCAGTGTTCGGCGACGCCGGAACTCGCGACAGCGTCGGCCGCACGCTCTTCACGAAGCTGACCAGGGGCGCCTTCCGCGGCAACGCCTATCCGGTGAACCGCAAACACTGGGCCGGTCATGCGCACGTACGCGAGGTTGCTCGACGTGCCCGAGCCCGTCGGCTTTCTCAAAGCGCCCACTCTGCACGTCGATCTTGGACTGGAGCTTGCGGGAAAGGTTGGCTTTAGCACGTCTGTCTGGATGGAACCATGTTGGACGTCGGTTGGGGCGATCTCATCCAATATCTTGGCGACGATCCCTACGCGGGAAGCATCGTGTTGTGCATGGAGTCCATCGGCGATGCCGGTGCATTCCTGTCCGCCGCGCGCGAGGTCGCGCTGGTCGAGCCGATCATCGCGATTGAGGCGGGTCGCACCGAGGTCGCCGCGAAGGCCGCGGCATCTCACACAGGATCGCTCGCGGGGAGCGACGATGTGTTGGACGCGGCTTTCCGGCGGTGCGGCGTGCTGGCGTCGACCGCAGTTCGGTCCGGTGATTCTCTTTGGCGCCGGCGGCAAGTTCGTGGAGATCGTCAAGGACCGTGCGCTTGCGCTTCGGCCCTCAACAGCACGCTCGCGCTGCGCATGATGGACCGCACGAAGATTGATCAGGCTCCTGGCGGAGCGCGTGGCCGGAAGGCGATTGACATGGACGCCCTGGAACAACCGATCGTGCGTTTCAGCCAACTGACGATCGAGCAGCAATGGATCGAGGAGATCGACATCAACCTGCTGCTCGCTTCCGCGGATCAAATTATTGCCCTCGGCGCGCGTCATTCTGTATGTCCCCGAGATTCGCGAGCAGGATCTGTCCAAACCGCGATCCGTCCCTGTCCGGTGCGCTACGTTCATCCGTTCGGGACGCGAGATGAGACGCAATTGTTGATCCGTACGATCCGCCGGAAAGACGAGCCGACGATCTCGGACGTGCGGAAGATCCACGGCATCATCTCTTCGCCTTCCTCCTGGGGAAGCGGCGCGAGCATGCGCCCGACGGAGATCAGGAAAAACCGGCTCCGCAGCGCAGGACCTTAGTTTTTCAGCAACTCATACCCTGACGGAATGTCATCCGCCGCTTCCTCGGCGACCGAGTTCGCGCCCTCTCCATCGCCTGCAAGGCTCGCTCGAATGTGCCCGCGACACCGCGAATCGCGTCATGACGTGCCGTGTTCGATCCGTCGAGGCTCAGTCCGATCCCATCGGCGCCATGATCCTTCAACTGTTCGAAGGTTGCGCGAGACAGCTTCGAACTTGCGGCGGGTGCGACCGACACGCCGACGCCGAATCGCCGAGCCTCGTCGATGAGTGGGAACAGATCGGGGTGCTCCAGCGGGTCGCCGCCGGTAAGGATCAGGTGGGGCATCGGGTGACCGGAGGGGGAGTTGACGCAGGAACGCGACACTCTGATCGCAAGAGAGTTGCTCGGGGTGGGTGAATGGCATCGCGGTCGCCCGTGCGTAGTCCCGAGGCGCGTGATGATGCATGGCTGCCTGCTTTCCACCAGTCGAATGCAATTCACTGCAAAGAGCCCGGGGTACGCTGGAAGTCATGACGCGACGAAGCCTGCTGCTTGCTGCGCCTGCAATTGCCTTGCGTGCGCAAGGACCGTTCGACGTGCGGCGGTTCGCCAGTCTGCAGGGCGCGATCGACGCTGCGGCCGGTGCGGGTGGGGGGACGGTGTATGTCCCTGCGGGACGAATCGTGAGCGGCACGATTCATCTCAGGAGTCACGTGTCGCTGTGGCTCGATAATGGCGCAACGCTCGTGATGAGCGAAGACCACGCCGCGTTGGATCCGCCAGAGGACCTCGGCTACGACCCCCATGCAGACCCTGCCACATCCCGTTTCCAGAATGCGCTCATCGCCGGCGAAGATCTCGAACACGTCGCGATTTTCGGACAGGGTACGATCGACGCCAATCGCACGCGCGGCGGCGGACCGAAGTCGATTGCGTTGAAGCGATGCCGCAACGTGTCGATCCGCGGGATCACGATGCTGAACGGTCCGAGCTATAACATCAGCCTGCTTGGCTGCGAATACGTCGATATCGATGGCGTCACGATTCGCAACGGATATTCGGACGGCATCGACCCTGACTGCTGCAAGTTCGTACGTATCAGCAATTGTTTCGTCGAGTCTGTGGACGATGCGATCTGCCTGAAAGCGAGTCCGGCGCTGGGGCAGCGTGTTTCGACCGAACATGGGACCATCACGAACTGCGTCCTGCGCACGGCGAGCATTCACCTCAAGTGCGGCACGGAGAGCTTCGGCGATTTCCGCAACATCGCGATTTCCAACTGCTCGTTGATTGGCGGGATGGGCGATCGGCACGGCAATCCGGGTGTCGCGTTGTATACGGTCGATGGCGGAACGCTCGATGGAGTGGTGGTGTCGAACGTGACGATGCAGAACGTCGGTGTGCCGATTGCGTTGCGGCTCGGTGCGCGTGGTCGCGGACAGGAGAAGCCGGCGGCAGGCGTGCTGCAGGACGTGCAGATTGCGAACGTGGTCGCGACGGGCGCGCGTCGACCCAGTGTGGTCTGCGGGATTTCGGGTGCGCCGGTGCGCAATGTGTCGTTGTCCGACGTACGAGTGTCGATGGCGCGTGCGGAGGCGGGACCGGCGTCGTTGCGCGCGATCCCAGAGAAGCCGGCGGACTATCCGGATCCGACGATGTTCGGTCCGCTGCCCGCTGCCGGACTGTTCATCCGGCACGCCACTGGGATTACCCTGCGGAACTTCGTCGTGGAGAAAGCGTCAGGGGAGCGTCGGGCGCCCGTGATCGCCGACGACGTGGAGCTGTTGCGGATGCGTTAGTGGAGCAGACTTCAGTCTGCGGCGGGCTTCAGCCCGCCTTTGCGAGAGCGGAGTGAAGTCCGCAGCAGGCTGAAGCCCGCCCACTAACTCACCGGCGCTGCGGCGCGGGCGCGTCGAATGCCGAGCTTCTCCATGCGGGCTTGCAGCGTAGTCCGCTTCAGGCCGAGCATCTCGGCTGCGCCGGCCGGGCCGCTGATGACCCAGTCGGCTGCGGTGAGCGCCTCTAGGATGTGACGCCGCTCCGCTTCCTCCAGCGTCTCGATCTTGCGTGAAGCTGTGACGGCCGGCACGGGTTGAACGGCGGCCGGCAAGTCGCGAAGGGGTACATTGAGAACCGGCCCCGGCGTCAGAATCACGGCACGCTCGATGAGGTTCTGCAGTTCGCGGATGTTGCCGGGCCAGTGATAGCGCACGAGCGCCGTCATCGTGTCATTCGGAATCGTATCGATCGCCTTGCTCATGCGACGCGCGAAGTGCTGGACGAAGTGGCGCACCAGCAGCGGAATGTCTTCCTGCCGATCGCGCAACGGCGGGACATGCACGGGAAAGACGTTCAACCGATAGAAGAGATCCGCACGGAACTGGCGATCTTCCACCATCGCGGAGAGATCGCGATTGGTCGCGGCGATGAGTCGCGCGTCGCTACGTAGCGTCCGCGAGTTTCCGAGACGTTCGAACTCGCGCTCCTGCAGGACTCGCAGCAGCTTGGGCTGCAACTCCAGCGGAATCTCGCCGATCTCGTCCAGAAACACCGTGCCGTGATTCGCGAGTTCGAAACGTCCGATGCGCTGCGTCACTGCGCCTGTGAACGCACCCTTCTCATGCCCGAACATCTCGCTCTCGAGCAGGCCGGTGGGAATCGCAGCGCAATTCAGCTTGACGAAGTTGTTGCGCGCGCGAAGTCCGAGGTTGTGGATCGCGCGCGCGATCAACTCCTTGCCCGTGCCCGTCTCTCCATAGATGAGCACCGTCGAATCCGTTGGCGCGACCGTCTCAATCTCACGCAACACGTGGCGCAACGCGGCGCTGCGACCGACGATCTCTTCGAAGTTCAATTCGCCGCGGATTTCGTCCTCAAGGTAGACCTTCTCCTCGGCAAGACGATCCTTCAACTCGGCGATTTCGCGATAGGCGAGCGCGTTCTCCACCGCGATTGCGACCTGATTTGCGATCAGCCGAAGGAACTCGAGATCGCGCGCAGAAAACGCGACCGGCGCGAGTCGCGCCAGATTCAGCAACCCCAAAGTGCGGGAACGGCTGATGAGCGCAACATGGCACAGCGACTGAATCCCGCTTCCTTCACCGGCCCGCATTGGCCATTGCGGCTCGCCTGCGACTACGCTTAAAGGCTCGCCGCTCGTGAAGACGCGGGCGGCGATGGAGTTATCGTTCACGCGAATGCGAATCTTCTCCGAAAGGCCTTCCTCACTCTCCGGGAAATCCAGGGCGTGCATCCGTAAGTGTTCCCTGCCCGGTTCAGGCAGCGCGATGCCGACCGCGTCGCACTCCATCACGGAGCGGAGGGTTGCCGAGATCGCCTTGACCAACTCGCCCAGTTCCAGGTTGGAAGCTATGGCGTTGTTGAGGTCCAGCAGAAGCTTCAGCCGCTCGGTCTTGCGTTCGAGAGCCGATTGCGCCGCTCGCGAAGCCTCGAAGTTCAGCGCGTCGTCAATTGCCAGTGCGACCTGGCCGGCTACCAGCGAAAGGAACTGAACGTCATCGTCGGAGTACGCGGCGGCTCGCTGGCTCGCGATCGCGATGCTGCCGATGCGCCGGTGAACGGTCGTCAGCGGCAGTGCGCAGGCGGAGCGAAAGCCTTTCTCGAGCAGGAACGCCGTCATCTGCGGAAAGCGCGTTTCGCGATCGAGGTGGGGAATGACGAGCGCTTCCTGGCGTGCGAAGACCCAACCCGCAAGACATTGTTCCGGGAGAGTCGCTTGTTGAGAGGCCGGCACAACGGAGCCGCAAACCTCGCAGGCGTGCCACAGTTGGGCCCCGGTTGTTTCATCGAAGTGGGCCACGACGATGCCATCGAACTGCACCACCTGATGCAGCTCCTTCGCCATCGCACGGAACAGTGCTTCACGGTCGCGGTGTGCGCCGATTGCCTGGGAAACGCGGATCAGGCCCTCGTAGCGTTCCGATACCTCCGGCAGTACAGTAGACGATGCCCCCATATGGAAAGGGGATGCGTCGGCCGGTTCCGGGGATGCAGCGAAGTGACTAATGGCGAGACCTACCTTACAACCGATCGCTCAACGATCGCCCAAACGCGTGTGACACGCCGCTCCATGCCCCCGAGCGCGCGCTCTTCCTCGGCAAGGCGGCGTCGCATTTCCGTGTAATCCGGGTCGCACTCCCGGGTGCTCTCCACCAGGCGCCGCGCTTCCAGCAGTGACGAAGCGGAGGAATCCGCCGCGTCTAGGAGAAAGTCGAAGAACGCCATCCGGTAGTCGGTCCGCGCGGGCGCGAGTTGCATGGCTCGAATGAAGTAACGATGGGCTTTGGAGCGGAAGTGCCCGCCAAACGGCGTGGCGATGTCCGCCATCGACTGATAAGACATCGCCAGCCAGTAAGCCGCCTCGGCATTGCCGGGGTCGGCCTTGAGCACGAACTCCAGATGATGCGCCGCCGTGCCCGGATGGCCCGCGCGATAGTGCTCGCGCCCGACTGCGACGGTGCTTGTTGGAATCATTGCTCCGACGAGCCATCCGCTGAAGAGCACCGTGAGCAAAGTTGCTCGTAACATAGTCAGAACCTGTACCCTAGGCGGACGGGCGCGGCAGCCGGAGCCGCCGTCAAACGTTCCGCGTTCCACGGCACGAGATGATGAGTGCCGCAGGTACGGCACTCATACTCGCCGTGGATCGGCCACATCGGCGAATCGTGCATGGCGATGCACCAACGGGTACGAAATCGCGCCGTCCAATGCGCGTTGCGATCGAGCGTCTCAAGCATGTTCCACCTCCGGTATTACGAGGAACGGTCGTGCGGGCGCAGGTGTCCAGCCTTGCGCTCGCGCGAGGTTCGCAGTCAGTTCGCGCAGTCCGACGGCATGCGCCTTCGCGACGAGGGTCGCGTCCGCGTCGAGGAGTACCCCAACGTCGGGCAGTGGTACCCGTTCAAAGACAGCCAGTACGACGGCGGCCCTGGGAAAGACGTCGATGCGAAGCAGCGCACGCTCCAGGTCCATCCGGCTCGTTGCGCCGTCCAACACCCAACCACGCGACGGCATCGCCGATCCGGCGATCCGCCGGGTTCTTGTGCGAACGGCCGACACGGTCAGTTCGTCGCGCACGGCGGCGAGGGCCTTCGAGATTACGATTCGGCGAGCCCACGCCTCCATCCACGAGTCGAAGAAGTCGTTCGCACTACCCGGTGCGTTGAGAACCTCGACCGCGACATCCACGCTCGTCTCGCGCGATCCCGTGAGGAGATACGCGAGCCACTGCAGATCGGCCGCTCGCTGTTGTACTGTCGCTACTGCCTGCATTCTTCCTCCATCACTTCTTCCAGCACGTCCTGCACGCCAAGGCCGGCCCGCAGGAACTGCACGCCGCTGCGATGCATCGTCCGCAACAACCGCCGCCCTTCGCGATCCACGCAGGTGACGCTACCGAGATCGACAGCGACGTGGGTCGTGGGGCACTGGCGCCAGCAGTGTTCCAACTCCGCCGCGAAGGCGCCTGCCAGCCGCCCTTCAACCTGAAGAACCGTACCCTGGCTCCCGTCGTTGACCTGAATCTTGATCATCGGGCCACCCCCGACGCGCGTTCCGCGGCGTCTCCGCCGGCGGGTGGCCCTCCCGGCTTCGATTTCGAATGACCGGCTCTAATCAGTAATGCGAAAACCACCAATCCGGTTAAACAGAAGGTGAGGGGTTCGATAAATACCTGTTGCCAATCGATTCCCACTGTCATCGGAGTTCTCCTCTCGTCACCTGACTGCCGACATACCGGCATTTGCCCACTGCGCCGCCTCTGCCACTGCCAAAGAAATCAGCAACAGGCCGGCTGCGACGAGTGCCGCCACCCGCGCCGTTCGCCAAGGCAAACCAGGGATGCGAGTCGATTCCAACGCGATTGGGGCCGTGGTGAGCGACTCGATGCGGCGCTTTGCCCCGGGCGTGGAAACGATCAGTCTCGCGCCTCCGCGGTGCCACTCCCGAAGCAACTCATCTCCCGATGCATCAATAGTTTGGACGGAGGTAAGATCGATCCGGACGCCTCGGCTTCCAACCACCGACCAAGCTGTCCGCCGCGCCTGTTCGACGTCAGCAGCGGCGCCGCGTGACAGGTTGCCCGAGAGTTGAAAGCGCAAGAGCGCGGTCTCGTCGTGGAGGTAATAGTCGAGCCGCTGCGGAGGGTGCTTGTGAGAGGGTTGCATGATCTGATACGCGTAACCATGCACCCAAAAGGCCAGCCTGGCGGGAACCCAACGTCAGGGGTGACAGAGGCGACTGAACAGCCCGGCTGCGTCTACCGCTCCCCTGAAGACGTGGCGCTCGCGCCCACGCTGTCCGACCACGAAATGGTGAACGTCAAGTTGTGGATTTGGCTGGGCCGCTCAACTACGTCTTCCGGGGCTTTCGGTGGACCCGCGGGTCCATGCGCCGCTCCCTTACGGTCGGGGCTCCGGTCGGGCGACGCGTATCGATCAGCGAGTCGGATTCTTATCCGCGCATCTTCTTAAAAGCCGCGAGACACTTTTCGGCCGTTTCCATCGAGGGGTAACGAGACCCTTCCTGTTCGATCAGATAATACGCCGCGCCGCCCGTTTTCTCCGCGGCGTCGAGCACCTTCTGCCAAGGCACATCGCCTTCGCCGAATAGCACGCGATAGCCCCGGTCGGGCCCCGTCCCAGCGCCCCAATCCTTCAGATGCAGCGAGTTGATGCGCCCCGGATTCGCATTGATCCACGCCACCGGGTCCTGACCTACCTCGACGCATGTGCCGACGTCGAACTGCATCATGAAGTCCTTCGGCGTATTCGCCGCGAGGATATCGACCGCCCGCTTGCCGCCGTCGATCGGACGAAACTCGGCCTGATGGTTGTGATAGCCCGCACGCAAGCCTGCCGCGCGAAACTTCTCGCACGCCGCGGTCAGGATGTCGGCGACCTTCTTCCAATCATCGAGGGACTGCGGCCGGCCCGGGGCGCTCGCCATCACGATGTACTTCGAACCAAGCGTTTTGTTGTAGTCGATGGCCTTGTTGATGCCGTCGCCGGTGAACGAACCCCCACCGCTGTTGTGGGTCGAGTTGCACTTGAGGCCGACATCGTCCATCGCCCTGCGCGCTTCCTTCACGGTCTCCGGCGTCCACTGGACGTATGGCCCGAAAAACTCGACCACCTGATAACCCATCTTGCCGACCGCGCGGACCGTGCCCGGCATGTCCTTCGCCAACTCGTCGCGGACGGAGTACAATTCGAGGCCGACCGGGATGTTCTTGGCGGCGAGCGCCAGGGGAGCAACGGCCGCGGCAGCGGTCGCGAGGAAACCGCGGCGCGACAACGGGAAAGCAGCAGGGTTCATGCCCACGACGGTATCACATCCGTCCTGCCACATGCGGCGTAGTATTCTGAAGTCAGCGCAACGTGTTGCATTCCACGAACCTTCGCCGCGCCGCAGCACTCGTCGCCGGAACCCTCGCCGTCATCAGCGCCCTATACGCGTTTCAACGGCCATTCCGCGAGGTGCCGGGCGTGGAATATACGAAATACAAACTCCCGCCGGACTACAACGATAAGACCGAGTGGGTGTTCAGCCGGCTCATGTATCCGCCGGTCGGGCGCTTGAAGGGCGGCTTCGAACTGTATGGGTCGTGGAAGGAAGGCGGGTCAAACTGGACGATGGACTATCCGCGCAGCGACCGTCACATTACGCTGGCCGTTCGCCGGCTCACACGCCTCAGCGTTCGTAGCGTTGAGCAGATCGTCGATCTCGATCAAGGCGATCAGTACGACTGGCCGTGGTTGTACGGCGTCGAAGTTGGCCACTGGGATCTCACGGACGAGCAGGCGCGCTCGATGCGCGAGTACCTGCTCCGCGGCGGCTTCTTCATGTGCGACGATTTCCACGGAGTCGCCGAATGGGAGGACTTCGCGACCAGCATGCGCCGCGTATTTCCCGACCGCGCGATCGTCGAGATTCCCAACAACGACCCTATCTTTCACACCATCTACGATCTCGACGACCGCTTTCAGGTCCCCGGCATCCCGGCCCTCGATGAAGGCCACACCTACGAGAAAGGCGGCACGATCCCGCACTGGCGCGGCATCTATGACGACCATCAACGCGTCATGGTCGCCATCTGCTTCAACCAGGACTTAGGGGATTCATGGGAGCACGCCGATAATCCCGAGTATCCGGAGAAGTATTCAGGACTCGGTCTCAAGATCGCCATGAATTACATCATCTACTCGATGACGCACTAATGCCCACCGACTTATTCGACTCACACGATCCGTCTATCTTCGACGTGCGCTCCAAAGCCCCCGGCCCGCAGGGCGCCGTCGCGGTGACACCCGCCGACCTTTTGAATCGCCCATCGGGCGACCTCTTCGGCTGGACCCAGAACGCCGGCATGGGCTGGGATCCCGCGAAGATGGGGGGACGCGAGTTCCTGATCCTGAGCACGCACGGCGGCATCCGCGCGTCGGACGGGACGCCGGTCGCCCTGGGGTATCACTCGGGGCACTGGGAGGTCGGGCTGTTAATGGATGCGGCGGCCCGCGAACTCAAGTCGCGCGGTGCGGTTCCGTTTGCGGCGTACTGCACCGATCCCTGCGACGGCCGCACGCAAGGCACATCCGGCATGTTCGATTCGTTGCCCTATCGCAATGATGCCGCGACCGTTTTCGGCCGCCTCATCCGCTCGTTGCCGACGCGCTCCGGAGTCATCGGCGTCGCAACGTGCGACAAGGGTCTGCCGGCGATGATGATGGCGCTTGCCGGCGCGCACAACCTGCCGGCGGTGCTCGTGCCTGGAGGGGTCACGCTACTCGCCGAAGAAGGCGAGGACGCGGGTAAGGTGCAAAGCGTCGGTGCGCGATTCGCACATGGCCAGATCACGCTGGATCAGGCCGCGGAAGCGATGTGCCGCGCCTGCGCGTCGCCTGGTGGCGGTTGCCAATTCCTCGGCACCGCGGCGACCGCGCAGGTTGTCGGTGAGGCGCTCGGCATGTCGCTGCCGCATTCCGCGCTTGCTCCGTCGGGACATCCCATCTGGCTGGACATGGCGCGGCGCTCCGCACGCGCCGCAATGAACCTCGAGTCGCGCGGCCTGCATATGCGCAACATCCTGACCGATGCGAGCGTCCACAACGCGATGGTCCTCCACGCCGCGTGCGGCGGTTCGACCAATCTGATCCTTCATCTCCCTGCGGTCGCGTTCTCCGCAGGTATGACCCGTCCGACGGTCGACGACTGGACGCACGTCAATCGCCAAGTGCCGCGCCTCGTCGATTCGCTGCCGAACGGGCCCAAGGGCCACCCAACGGTGCAGGTCTTCCTCGCGGGCGGAGTCCCGGAAATCATGCTGCATCTTCGCCGTATGGGTCTGCTGGATACACATGCGCTCACCATCACGGGCGAGTCGCTGGACGCGTCGCTGGACTGGTGGGAGCAATCCGAGCGTCGCGCGACCCTTCGCCGGACGCTCCGCGAACGCGACGGCGTGGATCCTGAGGACGTCATCATGGACGCGGACCGCGCCCGATCGCGCGGCCTCACTTCGACCGTGACGTTTCCGAAAGGGAACTTGGCGCCGGGCGGTAGCGTAATCAAGAGTACGGCGATCGACCCGAGTGTGGTCGGCGATGATGGCGTGTATCGCAAGGTCGGGCCGGCGCGGGTCTTTCGCACGGAGCCCGACGTGATTGCCGCGATCAAAGGTGGCGCGATTCACGAGGGCGACGTCGTGGTGTTGATGTGTCGTGGGCCGAAGGGATCGGGGATGGAGGAGATTTACCAGATCACGTCCGCGCTGAAGTTTCTGCCGTTCGGCAAGCAGGTCGCCGTGTTGACGGACGCACGCTTCAGTGGTGTGTCGACGGGCGCATGCATCGGTCACGCGACACCTGAAGCGCTTTCCGGCGGCCCGATCGGTAAACTTCGCGAAGGCGATCTCATTGAGATCGTGATCGACCGCGTCAACCTGGAAGGCAGCGTGAACCTCGTAGTGAATGGCAGCGCCGAAGAGGGCGCCCGCGAATTGGCGTCGCGGCCCTTCCGCGACGATCTCGCGGCCGATCCCGGACTGCCGACCGCGACCCGATTGTGGGCCGCGCTACAAGACGCAAGCGGCGGGACGTGGGGCGGGTGCGTCTTCGACGTCGATGCAATTACGCAGAAACTGCAATGATGACGCCGTACCTCCTCTCGCTGCCCGAACGCATGGTGCGTTCGCTCAGCGCGCTCTCCGGCGGGTTGCTGCGCGAACTCGGCGACGTGGTACTGCCGGCCGCTGTCCGTCGCACGACGCTGTATCGAACGATGGTCGAGGTCGCGCTGCGCTTCATGATCGAAGAACTCGGTCAGGTGGAGGGCGTCTATCCGACGGAAGGCACGCTCTCGCAGAACTTTATCCTGCAGCGCGGCGCCAGCCACGGCATCGAACTGCTCGGTATCCTCGCCTTCCACGCGTCGCCCGTGTGGGTTCTCGCGGCGCTTGCCGACGCGACCGGCGGCGGACGGCATCTCATCGCTGAAATCTCCGATGAACTTCGCAAGGAGGGTCTGATCGAAGAGCGCTTCGAAACGGTTGAGGGGCTTCTCGACGGGCTGGAACGCACGACCGGTCATCTCGCCGAAGCGTTGAACCTGCCGCCTGTCGATATCCCGAGCCTGCGTCGTGAATGGGAGCAGTTGAAGCAGGACGTGCAGTCGATCCCACCGAAGAACGTGCCGTCGCTCGACCGCATCGAAGGAGTTTGGTCGCGTATGCAGCGCGAGGCGGAGGAGCAGGGCCGTAGCGTGTTTACGGTGTCGTCGCTGATGGCGGTCTCGGCGATCGCGCACGTTCCGTCGAACGTGCTGTGGCTATCGAAGGCCGCGAGGAGCGCCGCGCGACGCACGGGCAAGGTTCTCGGGGAAGCGGTGCTCGATCATTACGTCGACACGCTGGCGGAGATCAATCGGACAGGCTTCCTCGAGTACTGGCAGCGCGAGTTTCGCCCTTACCTTCGTGCCGCGGCGACGCAGTTCGCGCCGGAGCATGAATCGCTCACGGAGCGCTTGTTGAAGCGGAAATCGTCGTCGACGCTTTAATTTGTTGTATGGCTTGCACCAGACCGGAACCGCGACCGTCAGCCAGCGGAGCATGGGCCCACGGGTCCACCGAAGGCCCGGAAGACGCAGTCCAGCGGTCCGGCCAAATCAACAACTTGCGCCACGTCTTCGCGGAGCGGCAGCGTGAATCCCGGGAGTGCTTCTACCGCTCCCTGACGGTCGCAGCTCCGGTCGGACGGTGAGTCTTGCCTTAGGCACTCGCGCCCTTGCCGCGCGCTTTCGCGATCACATCCAGATATTGCCGGGCGCGTTCTTCGATCACGTCGAAGCGACCCTCGGCCATCGTCTTTAGATCCACCAACTCCCCGCCGACCGCGACGGCGCAAGCCCCCGCCTTAAGGAAGTCCGCCGCTGTCTCCAGATTGACGCCGCCCGTCGGTATCATTTCGATCTGCGGGAACGGTCCCTTCAGCGCCTTGATGTACTTCGCGCCGCCGACGTTGCCGCACGGGAAGACCTTGACCACATCCGCGCCGGCCTCCCACGCCGTTAAGACCTCGGTGGGTGTGAGCGCGCCCGGACAGATCACTTTCGAATAACGTTTCACCATCTCGATCGTCGATACTTTTAACGCGGGGGTGACGAAGAACTCCGCGCCGGCGAGCATGCATGCGCGCGCGGTCTCCGGATCGAGCACTGTGCCTGCGCCAAGCATCAACTTTCCTCCGAAGCGGTCGGCAAGCTTTTCGAGCGCGCGGATCGCGCCGGGAACGGTCATGGTGACCTCGGCTGCGCGAATGCCGCCGCGGTAAATCGCCTCGACTGCCTGGATGGCATCCTCCGCACTGGCGGTTCGCACCACTGGAACAATGCCGACGTCCGTGATGAACGAAAGGATCTGCTGGGCGATCATGATGCATTACCGTAACATGCTTACCGTAAGGCCGCGCTCTTAAGGTTTTTTTACGTCGAAAACGCGGCACCAAAACCTGGCGCCAACGTCCAACTAACTCAATCAGGCCTCTATGTCCGAGATCGCCATGTCCGAGATCGAGCAGTTGGAGAGAATCCTCAAGAGTACACCGCTGGTCACGTCACCCAGCCTAAGCCGCTTCCTTCGATACATCGTCGAAGAGACGCTTGCGGGAAGGGGTGCTGCGATTCGGGAATACACCCTCGGTGTTCACGTATTTGATCGCGGAGAAGACTTCAATCCGAGGCTCGACCCGATCGTCCGTGTGCAGGCACGCAATCTTCGAGCGCGTGTCGCGAAATACTATGAGGGGTCCGGCACCAACGATCCGATTCGCATCGAATTGCCCAAAGGAACTTACGTTCCGATCTTCCACTACACGGTGGGTCAATCCACGAACGGCGTTGTTGCTCAAAGCGAAGTCGAGGAGGCGCTGGAGGAAGTGACGCCCAGTCCCGCGCAGCCACTCGCTCCGGCGCCGATTGCGGCTTCCGTGATGCCCGCGCCTCCGCCGCGCAGCCCAGTGGCAGAGCCTCCGGCGCCCTCGCGATATGTCGTCGCCGTGGTGGTGCTGCTGGTGATCCTGATCGGGTTGACCGCGCTGTTTATCTCGCGGACGCACGCCGCGCCGGGGGCGGCACAACCGGGCGTGCTCGCCCAAGACCTCTACATCCAGGGACGTTACGCGCTCGATCGTGAAACCGAGCTTTCGCTCCGGGAAAGCATCGTCTGCTTTGAACGAGCCATCGCGGGCGCGCCGCGATTCGCCGCTGCTCACGCCGGCCTCGCCGACGCGTACAATCTGCTCGCCCAACTCGGCTACGCGCCTCCTCGCGATGCAATGGAGAAGGCGCGCGCATCGGCGGCCCGTGCCATTGAACTCGACCCACGAATGGGTGAAGGCCACGTCTCGATGGCTGCGATCCTCGAAGCCTACGACTGGAATTGGAAAGGCGCGGAGCGCGAGTATCGCAAGGCCATCGAGCTCAATCCGGCTCTCCCCGCGGCCCATCTCTGGTACGGCATGTTTCTCCGCGATCAGGGTCGCATCAAGGAAGCGATGCCCGAGTTGCGTCGAGCTGCCCAACTCCAACCGTCATCGATCCTCACCACCGTGAACCTTGCCTACGGCCTGCTTGAAGAAGGCAACGCATCCGGCGCGATGGATCAGGCCCGGCGTGCTCTCGAAATGGACCCCGAACAGCCGACTGCCGCGCTTGTTCTTGCCTCCGCGGCGAAGGCCATGTCGCGTCACTCCGACGCGCAGTTGGCGCTCGAGCGCGCCAGCAAGACAGCCGCCGGGAATCCCCGCTCGCTCGCCATGGTCGCGTGCGCGTTGGCGCGTTCCGGCCGTAAGCAGGAGAGCGTCCGATTCGCGCACGAACTCGACGAACTCGCCAAGCGGCAGTACGTCTCGCCGTTTGATCTCGGCAAAGTCGCGCTCGCTCTGGGCGACGAGGACCGCGCGTTCGGGTATTTCGAAGAAGCCTATCGGCAACGCTCCACCGGCCTCATCTTCCTGCGCAACGTCCGTGGTCATGTCCGCGATACGCCGCGTCTGGATTCGCTGGTGAACCGGCTGCACATGCAGAGCTAATGCTCGTGCCCCATAGGGAGGCCGCGGGAGCTATTCTTAAGGGTTGACGCCTCAACCAAACCCCGAACAGGAGAAAACTCCGCCACGCGTCAGCGTGGTAGTGGTCTCGCGCAATCGCGCCGCGATGCTGCGCGCCTGTCTCGAATCGATCGAAGCTTCTTTGGAACACGATCGGTTGCAGATCATCACCGTCGATAACGGCTCGCGTGACGGCGCTGCCTCGCTCGACGACGATTTTCCCGACGTGCAGTTCATTCGCCTGCCCAAGAATTTCGGTCTCACCAAAGCGTGGAACCTCGGGTGGCGTGCGGCCGACGCGGAGTACGTCTTCTTCCTGCACGACGATACGCGCGTCGAAGCCGGCGCCATCTCCACGCTTGCCAATACCTTGGACAACAACACCGAGGCCGCCGCTGTTGCCCCACTTCTCGTGGACGAGGCGGACCGGCCGGCGCCCCAACTCGGCGATCTGCCGCCGACGAACCAGTGGCGTCCCGCGCAGCCGGTCGGCAGCGACCCGTTCGCCGTGCAGTATACGCGCGGAGCGGCGATCATGGCGCGCGTTTTCTTCATCAAGGCCATCCGCCAGATTGACGATCGCTATGGCCAGTTCGGCGGAGATGCCGACCTCGCCGCCGAGATCCGCCGTGCCAATCGCAAGATCCTCCTGGTCCCTGCGGCGAAGGTGTGGCATCGCGGGGAAGCGAATTATTCATCGATAGACCGCGCGGATTTCCTGCAATCGCGCGCTGTCTTCCTCGGCAAATACTATGGTGTCGGCGCCGGCCTGAAGGCTCGAATCGGAAGCGTCCTCGGGCCGCTCGCGGGCTTCCGTCTCGGCGAGTTCCGGTACACCATCGCCGGGCAGAAAATCGACGGCACGCAGGAGTAGCCGCCGGTGATCCTCGCCATTGACATCGGCGGCACCAAATTCTCCATCGCCGCGTTCGAGGGCGACCGCATGGTCCGCCGCGAATCGCGCGCCACCGATGCAGCGGGTGGACGCGAATGGATGACCGGCCAAATCGCTGGAATCGTCGCCGACTGGCGGAAGGAGATGCGCTTCGAACAGTGCGGGATCGGCTTCGGCGGTCCCGTCGATTTCACGGGGCAACGGGTCGTCCTCTCTACCCACGTCGGCGGATGGCGCGACTTCGACCTGTGCGGGTTCCTACGCGAGGTCGCGGGGTGCCCTACGGTGATGGATAACGACGCGAACGTCGGCGGCTTGGGCGAGGCGATGTTCGGGGCGGGGCAGGGATGCTCGCCCCTTTTCTATATGACGCTGTCAACCGGGATTGGCGGCGGGATCATCGAGGGCGGCCGCGTCTGGCGCGGCTCCGATTCCTATGCGGGGGAGATCGGCCATCTCACGATTCGACCTGATGGTCCGGATTGCCTCTGCGGTTCGCGCGGATGCTTCGAGCGCATGTGTTGCGGCCTGTGGTTAGAGCGCGATTACGGCAGGCCGGCGAAGGAGTTGGTGGAGGAGTCGACGTTCGTGAACCGATACGTCATCGACCTCGCGATGGGGCTGAAGGCGGCAATCATGCTACTCAATCCGGAACGAGTGGTAATCGGCGGGGGAATCTCGAAAGCTGGCGACCGCCTGTTTGCGCCTCTCCGCGCGGAACTGCGCCGGCAAATCACGGCGTGGTCCAAGGCTCGAATTGACGTGGTTCCGGCAGCTCTTTTGGACGATAGCGTCCTGTTTGGGGCGGTGGCGCTCGTGCTCTGTGGGGAACGGCGTCCGGTAGGCTAGTACCTCCTTAACTGATTGATAGGAATAGACCAAAATATTGACGCTGGTCAGGGTCTATAGTACTTTCGGAATGTGCGGCATCAGACAACTGTAAAATTTCGTATGTTGAGACAGGCTCTCGCAAATCAGTATCCTGTCGATTAGAATCAGTAGTCGCCTCCCCAGGAATGCTGGACGATGCCCAAACCGCTGCTTAAGGATAAGGACAGGAAGTTCCAGCTTCTCTTTGAGGAGCACCCTCAGCCGATGTGGCTGCTGGATCCCGCCAAACGGCGCATCATTGAAGCTAATGAGGCCGCCGCCCAACTTTACGGTTACACGCGTAAAGAATTGCGTGGAATGGAGTTAGCCACCATTGAGCTGGGCGATCCCATCCCGGCCGATCAGGTCTCGCGAAGCCACCGCACCAAGTCCGGGCGTGTCATTGATGTAGACGTGGCAGCGTACGGTTTCGAACTTGCTTCCAACAAGCAAGCCGAACTGGTCGTGTTGATGGATGTCAGTAATCGCCGTCAACTCGAGGAGCAGCTTCGGCAGGCGCAGAAGATGGAAGCGGTCGGCATGTTGGCCGGCGGTGTGGCGCACGATTTCAACAATCTGCTGACCATCATCACGGGCTATAGCCAGCTTATTCTGAACAATCTCTCGCCGAACGACCCAAATCACAACTCGGCGGAGCAGATCATGAAAGCGGCCGACCGGGCGGCCACGTTGACCAAGCAGTTACTGGCGTTCAGCCGCCGTCAAGTCCTGCAACCGAAGGTCATCGACCTCAACCGCTTAATCGGCAGCCTGAGCACCATGCTGCGGCGATTGATCGGCGAAGACGTGGAGTTGAAACTCGAACTGCGGGGCGATACCGGGCGAGTCAGTGCGGATCCGGGGCAACTCGAACAGGTTCTGATGAACCTGGTCGTGAACGCGCGAGATGCCATGCCCAAAGGCGGCACGCTCACCATCGAAACTCAGAACGTCCAGTTGGATCAGAATTACACTGGACGCAGGCTCTCGATCAAGCCGGGCCCTTACACTCTGATCGCTGTGAGCGATACCGGAACCGGCATGGACGAGGCGACGCAGGCGCGTCTCTTCGAACCGTTCTTTACGACGAAGGGTGCGGGGCAGGGAACAGGCTTGGGCCTTTCGACCGTATTTGGAATCGTGAAGCAGAGTGGCGGCACCGTCGAGGTGTACAGCGTCAAGAACCGCGGTACGTCGGTGAAAGTATACCTCCCTCGTATCGATCAGCATGTCCCTGCCGATGCGGCGGAGCAGAAGAAGAAGGTGTCGCGCGGCACGGAGACGATCCTGCTGGTGGAGGACGACGAGATGGTGCGCAGCCTCGTCCGCGAAAGCCTGATTCGCGATGGCTACAAGGTTGTGGATGCGTCCGACCCGCAGGAAGCGCGGAAGATGTCGGACTCGTACAAGCAGCGGATTCACCTGCTCATCACGGACGTCGTGATGCCTAAGATCAGCGGGCGCGAACTCGCCGAGTACATCACCGCGAAGCGGCACGATATCAAGGTGATCTACATGTCGGGCTACACCGATAGCGCGATCGTCAACAGCGGAATTCTGCAGAAGGAAGTCGCGTTCATTCAGAAGCCCTTCACGCCTCAGGCGCTGATGGAGAAGGTGCGCGAGGTTCTGGAGAGCAACGGGCGCACCAAGCACGCCGGGGAATAAGCACCCGACCGCCGCTTTTCCGGCATACAGCCGCGCAAGTGGCGTTCGGCCAGCAGCCTGTGTATGGCAGGCTCCCATGAAAACCAAGGCCTTAGACGCGTGCGCGGGTTCGGCCTCCTCTGCCCGTTCCTTACGGTCGCGGCTCCGGTCGGACGCCTCTATCGGAATCGCAGATCCAATGGTCCGTAGCTCACGTTAGGCGTCGATTCCGGATAATAGGTCGTCAGCGAAACGGATACCGCTCTCAAGATGCCCGCTACCGGCGTCGGAATAATCGCGGACCTGTCGTAGAAGGGCGTGCCTTTCACCAGCACATAATACGAACTGCCCCCGACCAGGACGACCGATTGTGGCGCATCGGCGTACTGGAAGCCCGCCGTGCCGGTACAGGTAACCGGCAGTGCCGCGAACAGTTCCGGGTGATTAGGTTCGTCCGTTGTCAACTTCAGTAAGTGCGTGGAGGTGTCGCCTTGCTGGCACCAAAGGCCGACCTGAGCAAGGGTCTGCGTAGATGACATCTGAATCTGCATCCCGGCGTAGTCGCCGTAGGTGGTGTTTATCGATCCAAGGTCTTCGACGGACGAAACCAGCGTCTTCGGCGCCGGCGGCGGCGATGTACTTACCTTCAGATCAACCGGTCCATAACTGGTATTCGGCGTTGATTCCGGAAAGTACAGGCTTCCTGAGACCGACACGGCGCCCGGTATTGCGGCGAGTTGTGTCGGAAAGACCGAGGATCGGTTGTAGAACGGAATGCCCTTGACCAGCACATAGTACAGAGTGTTTGCAGCCAATTGTATGCCGCCCGGAGCATCGGCATAGCGAAAGCCGGTGTTGCTGTCGCACTTCAACGAGAGCGGCGCAAGCACGTCGGGGTGGCCCGGCCCCGACGAGGTCACCTTCAACAGGTGAGTCGATTGGTCCCCGGCCTGGCACCAGAATCCGAGTTGCGTCAACGTAAGCGGCGTGCCGCCGACCTGAACCTGCATTCCCGCATAATCGCCATACGTTCCGTTTACGGAACCTAAGTCGCCGATTCCGGCCACGAAGTTTGCCACTGGCGGGCTGGTAGGGAGAGTCGCGCTCACTTTAACGTCGAGGGGGCCGTACGACCGGTTCGTCGTGGACTCCAGATAGTAAGTGCTCCCGGCCACAGACACCGCCCTCGGGATGGACCCGATCGCCGATGCCAATACCGGCATCGAGTTGTAGAACGGCGCACCCTTGACGAGTAGGTAATAGGTCGTGTTCGCGGAAAGGACCGTTGCCGCCGGCGCGGCGGCATAGTGGAATCCCGTAACTCCGTCGCACCGGATCGAAACAGGCGCGAATAAGTCGGGGTGGCCCGGGGCGTTCGTCGTCACTTTCACCTGATGGGTCGAGAAATCGACGCCCTGGCACCAGAAACCAACCTCCAGTACGCCCTGCGCCGTCGCACCGATATCGACCTGCATGCCCACCCAGTCCGCATAGTTCGTGTTCAGCGACCCCGGCGATCCGAATGCTGCGATCAAGTTGGCCGGCGCTGGGATACTCGTTCCGCCAAGTCTCGCCAACACATTGCGTGTCATCTGCTGGATGGGCGCGCTGAGCCGGCCATGAGCGTAGTAGTCGGTGTCATCCAAGCCCCACGACCATTGCATGCTTCCCGTCGCAAACACGGTCGAGTTTCCCAGCGTGTAGGTCGCGACATCGGCGAAACCGACGTTGCGCACCGGCGAGTGGGCGATCACCTGGACGTTGGCCGGCGACGATGGCCAGACATGATCGCCTTCATACCCGACCATTCCGCGGATCACCGAGCCGTTGACAAGTCCCGTTCCCGCGCAAACCCAGTTGGATGCGTCCGCAATGATCATGTCCGCGTCGATCGCCAGATTGTCGTAATCGTCGTACATGATGCCCACGAGCGTGCTCTCCGGACGATTCAGCAGCTTATCGCGGAAGCGCACGGTTGACAGGTATTGATTCACGGGATCGTTGTAATAGGGATCTTCAGCAGGCGCGAAATCCTTGTAACCCACCATCGTACGGTTAGGCGCTCCCGTGACCGCGCTATTCTCGAATCGGACCTGCCAGTAACTCACGTTCGGGCTGAAGAACCCGAGCCCGATGCCCGCGGCCCGCGCGGCCTCGACGTTATTCCGCATCTGCCACGTCCAATACTCGTCATGCCCCACGACCAGGAAAGCGGCGTGCTGCAAGATGAGGTTGGCGTCGCGATGCGTGTCGATGTCGGTGCAGTAGGAGACGTCGTACCCTTCGCGCTCCAGGAACCGGAGCATGTTCACTTCCCACTGCTTATAAAAGTCGCCCGTGCCGTACCCATCGGCGTAAGGACGATTGAACGATACCTTGCGCGCCGGCGACGGTGTGCTGTTATACCCGTACAGCGACCTTCCGCCCCAGCCGTTATACGCCTGAAACGTCATCACGCTGGACTGGAAAAGATATCGCGATGGGCGGCCGTCGTCCCGCACCACAAAGATGATGTAACTCTGCTTGCCGCTTGCGCGGGTTGTCAACCTCACCAGGTAAACGCCGCTGGTCCAATCTGTGGGGCTCGCGGGTACCGTCAACGAGTAGGACGCGGCCCAATTGCATTCAATCATCCCAGTGCCCGGTTCCTGCGGACAGGCCGGCTGTGCCCGGCCTGTCAACAGGCCAGAGTCTGCGACCAACCGTCCGCCTGCGCCGTTGTACCACCCCACGCGATACACGGATAAGCTGAAGCTGGGCTCGGCTGTATTGACGTAAAACAGAACCGTCTCGCCGCGATTGACGCTCGTCGCCGACGCATAGCCCTCGATCTCGTGGTTGTTCGCCGGATTGGTGATCTTCCAAGCGTCGGTTCCCGGTTTCTGATTCTCCAGTTGAATCAGATTCTGGGCCGCGACTATCCCGGGTCCCAACCCGAGCACCAATGAGAAGAAGCCGACACGCATCCGCAACATGCAGTACCCGACAGCCTACCCCAAAGTACGAAATAGTTCTGATGGCGGGAGCACATTGTTCACGCCTGCAATGCCAGAAACGGTCTACAGGCTACGAATCGCCGTCGCGGGATCGACGCGACTAGCCCGCCGCGCTGGTACGACGCACGCTAGTAGAGCGGTAACCAGCAATGCCGCGCACGCACCCGCATAAATGGCCGGATCGCTGGGGCTCACCTCAAACAGGAACGACGCTGCGACGCGATGCAGCGCCAAGGACGCGGCAGTCCCGATTGCCAAACCGGCGGCAGCCGTCTCCAGCCCCCGGCGCAGCACCGCCCATCGCACATCGGCGGGCGATGCGCCGATTGCCATACGAATTCCGATCTCGCGTGTACGCTGCGCCACTGTCCAACTCGTCACGCCGTAGATCCCGACTAAGGCGAGCACAAGCGATAGCGCGGCGAAGGCCGCCAGTAGGTTCAGTGTCCACCGCCGGCTCTCCGTCGACGCGCCGATCACGGTCGTCATCGGCTGAACGTCGCTGACCGGCAACTCCGGATCGATGCGTCGAATCGCCCCACGAACCGCGCTTGCCAGTGCCGACGGATCGCCGGATGAACGTACGACGAGATACCGCGGCGCGACTGCCGCGAAGTAGATCTCGTAGGTGGGTTCGGAATCGAGGCCGAACTCCTTCACATCGCCAGCGACTCCGATCACCGTCGAGTAGGTAGGAGTCGTCCCGTAGAGACCCGACTGGAATCGTCGGCCGACCGCACTCTGATTCGGCCAGAACCGGCGCGCCATCGTCTGGCCGATGATCGCGACCTGCTGGTTGAGGTCGCGGGAGTCGAAGTCACGGCCTTCGAGGAGAGGAATACGCATCGTTCCCAAATAGTTCGGACTGACAAGGCGGAACTGCGCCGCGGGGGGCGTATCGAGCGAACTCAACGGACTTTCGGGCACGTGAAAGCGGCTCGCCGTCGCTCGATCGGCTACGATCGGCAGGGTACTAATCGCAGCGACCGCGGGCGAGTTCGGCAATGCGCGAATCTGTTCCTCGATTTGCGCGTAGAGCGTCGAGCCGTTGCGCGAAGGCGGGACCGAAAGTCGCAGGGACAGCACGCCCTCGGGGTCGAAGCCTGGATTGACATGCATCAATCGCACGAGGCTCTTCGTCAGCAGTCCCGCGCCCGCGAGCAGCACGACCGCCATGGCGAATTCGGCCGCCACCAGCACGCTGCTGACGCGCGATTGTTTCAGCGACCTCGATAAATCCGTCCGCAGAATCTCGATCGCCGGGGCCAAGCCGAAGAGAACCGCAGCGAGTCCCGTCACGCCCACCAGGAAGAGAAGCACCGGCGCTTCCAACGGCATCGGTTCAGGCGCGAAGATCGCCAGCGCCAATCGTCCGACGCCCAGTCCGAGCACGCCGCCGATCGCAGAAAGCGTGAGGCTCTCCGCCACCAACTGCCGAATCAGTCGTCCGACACTCGCTCCTACCGCTACCCGCACCGCGAACTCCCGCCGACGCGCGTCTGAGCGCGACAGCAGCAACCCCGCAACGTTTGCACATGCGATTATCAGGACAATGCCCACCGCCGCCGTGAGCAGTCGCAACGTGGGTCTTTGCTTCTCCGTGAGATCGTCGGCGAGGATGCCGGTGCGAATCCCCCAACCCTTGCTGGTGCGGGGACGCTCCGCCGCGAGTTGTCGCGCGATGTCCTGCAATCGAGCGGTCGCCTGCTGCGCCGTCACCCCGCCGCGCAACCGCGCGATGAACCCAAGTGCGTGGCGGACGGGATTCGTCAATAGGTCGCCCATCAAAGGACTTGGCGCGAGCCACACATCGGCGAAGTCGGGAAGACGAAACGTCGCGGGAAGCACGCCGGCGACCGTGTACGGTTGACCGCTGAGTTGAATCGCGCGACCGGTGATGTTGGGGTCAGCGTTGAATCGTGCGCGCCAAAGACGATCGCCCAGGAGCACTGACGTCGGCGGCTCATTTGCCGCGAACGCATGCCCGATCTGCGGAGTCACGCCGAGCACGCCCAAGAGCTTCGAGTCGATCACCGTCGCACGAATCTCCTCCGGCGACGCACCGGGAACTACGAGATTCAGCGGCGCGGCCACCGATCGATACCAGGCCGAGCTTTCGAACAGCGCCGACTCGCGCTGCCAAGCCGTCAACTCCGCGGGCGAGACCCCGACGTGCTCGTACTGCGGCAGATACGTATCCCAGACGGCGAACAGCCGGTCGGGCTCATGGAAGGGAAGGGGCTTGAGCAGCGTCGCGTGAACCAGAGTGAAGATCGCGGTGTTCGCGCCGATCCCCAACGCGAGGGTCGCGATGGCAGCGGGCGCTCGGAGCGCACGGCGAAGGTGGGTCATAGTTGATAATACGTCCCAGCATGCGTAGAGTGAGCGGTCAGTTGGCGGCTGGTTTCTCCGCGTGTTCGATCACGATGATGTCGAATGGCGCACTCGCCGGTTCCAGTTTCAATCCGAGTTCCTGCATTGCCGTGAAGACCGATGGACCCGGGCGACCGTCGCCGGCGGCGGACGCCAGATCGTCGCGAACCCATTCCACCTCGAAATCGTAGAACCTCGTGAGGCCAGTTCGATCCAAGACGGGTCGTCCCGCGCCGTGGTTTGGGTTGGATAGCTCTTCAACCAGTGCCGCCATCGATGCATGTGTCGCCCTCATGCGGAACAGCCGGCCATCTCGCATTGCGAGCGCCGGCTTGATGTCTGCAGTGTTCTCCCTGAGCCTGTGACCGCCCCTTGCAACCACCAGGTTGAAGACCGGCATCTCTTTCTTTCCGAGGCGCACGCGAAGCTGAAATCGCTCCTCCAACAACGCACGGAGCATCAGCCGAAATTGTTCAATGGAAGGATGCACCCCGGCGGGCGCTTTCGCTGTCACCTGAAAGAGCGTCGATTCCGCGCCTGAGACATCGGAGAGGACGCCCATACGCGCCCAACCCGGCCCGCCGGTGACCTGCGGCCCGTCCGTGCGCAACCGATACGCAAACTCGACGAGGCGGTACAGATCTGCATGCTCGGCGATAAGCGTATCGCCGTTGACGAACACGCCGACCCTGCCCTCGTTCGTCCAGGGGTGCGGCTTGATCGAGGCGACCTCGAACGAGAGTGCACCCCACATCGTGAGAGGCAACAGCAGGCAACCAACCGTTCGTGCCGATCTCATTCCGCTGGTACGACGAATTAGGATACCAGCGCGTTAACCAAAGTTCGGGGTCGCATCAATTCTGCGCCGGTGTTTTCTCGACGCGATCGATCAACAACAGATCAACCGGCGCCTTCTTGCTTTCTAACTTGAGACCGAGTTGTTCCGTGAGTGCGTTGAAGATACTGAGCGAGTCTCCGTCAGCGGCTGCGTGGTTTGCGGGGTTCGGATCATCCCGAGTGTCTTTAGCCATGGGACCACCGCGCCGGCCGGGCATGCTCGATGGGTCGTATCTCAGCCGTACGTCGTATGTCCCTTTCAAACCGGTCTGATCGATCACGAGGCGATCGAAGCGCTTCGAAAGCTCATTCGCAAACCTTTCCATGGTCTGACCGTTCGCGAGCATGCATTCACCGTTGGGCGTCATCACCGTAAAACTGGCGCCGGGCCGGGCAGCCCGAGGCGGGGTTTCGGGGCAGCCATCGCGCGCCAACTTCATTCCGCTGATCCCGTGCCGTTCGGGGCTCTGTACTTCGGCGCTGGCATCGGAATCGCGCAACTTGGGACCTTTTGAGCCGACAACCAGCAGATAGACCGGCAATTCTCTGCTCTCGCGGTGCAACCTGAGTTTGAACCGGTCCGCCAGGAGATTTTGCAGCATGACCTTCACCTGTTCCTTCGTCGCGCCTGTGGGGACCTTGGCCACGATGTCGAACCGTTCGGTATCCACCCAACTTGGCCCGCCCGAAACCTGGTTCGGCTTTGCGTCGTAAGCGTCCATGATCAAATCGCGAATCGTGCAGAGCGTGTAGGTGACTCGACCCGGATTCGCGCTGCCGGGACCACCCGACTGCCCCAACCGGATCGGGCCGGCCCCCGGCTGCGTCGACCGTCTGATCGAAATCACTTCGAATTCTGAACTCGTCGACTGCGCGGGAGCGACAGCGCAAACCCACCCCACCAGAACAATTCCCGCAACGGTCCGACGCATCTTTGGATCCTATGCCTCCACTATCTGACGTCATGCGCGGATCGAATGTGACACCCTCTCCCCAACCAGCTACGCTGAAATCGTGCCCTTCGACCGCGCCCTTGTCCTCTCCGCCGGCGGCCTCTGGGCCGCGTGGCAGGTCGGCGCATGGTCGGCCCTCTCCGCCCGCTACCAGCCCGACCTCATCGTGGGAGCCTCCGCGGGCGCGTGGAACGGTTGGGTTCTCGCGAGCGGCGCGTCGCCCGACGAACTCGCGTGCGAATGGCGCACCGACACTCTTGCGGGCATCTTCCGCGTTCGTCTCCAACGCACCGGCTTCCTCGACCCCCGACCCCTCCACGACACGGCGCGCGAACTCTTCGACCGCTACCGCCCCCGCACGCCGTTCGCGCTCACCATCGTGGAAGTGCCGTCGCTTCGTTCGCACATCGTGCGCGACCACGACATCACCTGGAAGCACCTCGCCGCATCGTGCGCGATCCCGTTTGCATTCCCACCCATAGAGATCGAGGGCCGCTACTACGTCGACGGAGGGTTTCGCGCAGGCCTGCCGCTCTGGGCCGCGGAAGAACTCGGCGCACGACGCGCGCTCGCGCTCAACGTGCTCAACACGCCCTTCTTTCGCCTGCTGCATCGTACGGTGCGGGGCAAGCGCCCTTCGCGCGCCTTCGACGTCACGCGCGTCGAACCATCGCAGCCTCTCGGAACGCTCCGCAGCGCGATGGCGTGGAACGCAACTAACATCGAACGCTGGATGGAATTGGGCCGTCGTGACGCGAGTTCGGTTAAGATATAGCCTATGTCGCTCTATCGGATCTTCCGCATGAAGGATTCGCCACGGCAACAGTTCCGCTGGGCTCCACACGTCTCCGGTTCCGCAAACGTGAAACCCAAAGACTATGAGCAGCGCGGTGAGGTCGAAGCGCTGCATGAGTACGACGCGTGGCGCATCCTCCGCGAACAGGGCGAGCCGTTGCTGGTCGGCGATCTGTTGGAGAGTGCGGACGGGCAATTGCGGATCTGTAAGTACGTCGGCTTCGAGCCGGCGCAGTGGATACTGCCGGAAGTGAAGCCGCCGAACGGCCCGCCGGTGGGTTCACAGACCGGGGCCGCCGAGCCGCCCCCGATGGCAGTCTAGGAGAGGGTAATGCGCGAAATCCGTCTAGGCGACGATATCGACGACTACTGCGTACGCTGCAAGCGCGTTATGAATCACAACGTGGTCTCCGTTGTGAATGGCGCGCCCGCGAAGGTTCGCTGCCGCACCTGCTACAGCGACCACGACTTTCGCAATGAGCAGCCGCCACCGCCCAAGGTGGATGCGCGCAAGGCCGCGCTGTTCAAAGAGGTTCTCGAAAAGGTCAGCCCTGCCGATGCCGCTACAGCCGTCGCGGACGATCCCGATCTTGATATCGTCGATCCCGAACTCGATGGCGACGGTGAGAGCGAAAGCGCCGAGAGCGATGGCGCCGAAACCGCCGAAGCAGAGGCGCCGCCGGCCGAAGAGGCCAAGCCGAAGCGCGGTCGCGGACGCCCGAAGAAGTAGCCGTGATCACGCGACGCACACTGCTCGCTGCTCTGCCTGTCGCTGCGATGGCCGCGAAGGCCTCGCCGCCCGGGCCGTGGGGACCGGTGCCCAGCGCCCGTCAACTCGCGTGGCACGATCTGGAGTTCACGGGCTTCCTGCACTTCACGATCAACACCTTTACCGATAAGGAGTGGGGCTACGGCGACGAATCGCCGGCACTCTTTAATCCCGCGAAGTTCGATGCCGACGCGATCGTCGCCGCGCTCGCCGATGCCGGGATGCGCGCGGTGATCCTTACCGCGAAGCATCATGACGGCTTCTGCCTTTGGCCGACCAAGACCACGACGCATTCGATCGTGCAGAGCCCTTGGCGCGACGGCAAGGGTGACGTCGTCAAGGAGATTGCCGACGCGGCGGCACGACACAAGCTGAAGTTCGGCGTCTACCTTTCGCCGTGGGATCGGAATCAAGCGACGTATGGGACGCCGGCGTATATCGATGTCTATCGCGCCCAACTTACCGAGCTACTTAGTAACTACGGTCCTTTCTCCGAGGTGTGGCATGACGGCGCCAACGGCGGTGACGGCTTCTACGGCGGCGCGCGCGAAAAGCGCTCCATTGACCGCAACACCTACTACGATTGGCCGAAGACTTGGGAGTTAATCCGCAAACTCCAGCCCGGCGCCTGTGTCTTCAGCGACGTCGGGCCCGACATCCGTTGGGTTGGCAATGAACGCGGCATTGCGGGCGATCCCTGTTGGGCGGCCTTCGATCCCGTCGGTGAAGACGGCGGCCCGGCGTCGCCCGGGAACGTGCGCACGAAGGAATCGCAAACCGGCAATCGCGATGGCAAGCACTGGATTCCCGCGGAGTGTGACGTCTCGATTCGACCCGGCTGGTTCTGGCACGAAGCGCAGAACGCGCGCGTTAAGATGACGCAGCAACTCATCAGCCTCTACTACCAATCGACGGGCCGCGGCGCGAATTTTCTGCTCAATGTGCCGCCGAATCGGGACGGGCTGATCTCGCCCGAAGATGCGGCGTCGCTGAAGGGCTTGGGCGCGTACCTGCGCGGGACGTTCGCGCAAGACCTCGCCGCGAAAGCCAAAACCGATTCGACCCACGTGCGCGGCAACGATAAGCAGTTCGCCGCGGCCAACCTTGTCGACGGACGCAACGACACTTACTGGGCGACCGACGATCGCGTCACCAGCGCCGACGTGACGATTGACCTCGCGCGTCCCGCACGCTTTCAAGTGATCCGCCTCCGCGAAGCGATCCAGTTCGGCCAGCGCATCGACGCCGTGGAAATCGAACGCTGGCAGCCGGATGGCTGGCAGCCGCTCGCGAAATCGACGAGCATCGGCCCGCGACGCCTCATCCGATTAGAGACGCCGACGATCGCGCAACGCCTGCGCGTGCGTATTGCGAAAGCGTCGGCGAGTCCGGCGCTGAGTGAGTTCGCCTTGTTTGCCGAGGCCGGCCAAGGCTGATGTGGTGGTATTGGGCTGTCGCCGGGCCGGCGATCACGCTCGCGCTGCTTTCGCTGCGCGGCGGCCGGGCGCGTGCGCAGTACATCCGGAATCGGCTGACCGCCCCTGAAGGACTGCTTCCGCCCGCGACCGTGATCGTGCCCGTGAAGGGCGATGACGAAGGCCTCCGCGACAACCTCCTCGCGCTCGCGTCGCAGGCCTACCCGGATTACGAACTCATCGTTTGCGCGCACTCCGCGGACGATGTCCCACGCGGCGTGCTCCCTCCCTATGCGAAGGTTGTGCTCGCGTACGGCGACGCGCCCAACACAGCCGAGAAAATTCAAAACCTGATGGCTGCCGTACACGCCGCACGCAAGCATTCGGAGGTGTACGCGTTCGCCGATTCCGACGGCCGGCCCACCGCGCGCTGGCTGCGATCGTTGGTGGCGCCGCTCGCGGAGAAGGGGGTCGGCGCCTCGACCGGGTATCGATGGTTCATGCCCGACCCGGCGGACTTCTGGTCGATGCTGCGAGCGGCGTGGGACGCGGTCGCGGCGGGAGTCCTCGGCCCCGGCGACAATCGCTTTGCGTGGGGCGGGGCGATGGCGATCCGCAAGGACGTGTTCTACGACGCGGGCGTGCCCGAAGCGTGGAAGGGACGGATCAGCGACGACTACGCGTTGAGCGCCGCCGTACGCGCGAAGGGCCTGAAGATCGTATACGCGCCCGGAGCGCTAACCCCCTCGCGCGAACACATTGAGGCGACGCGCTTCTTTGGCTGGATTCGACGGCAGATGTCGATTACACGTGCCTATGCACCCGCGCTCTGGTGGCCCGGCCTCATTGCGCACGTGTTCTACTGCTCGGCGATGGTGATGTCCGTACTGATCGCGGTGAGAGGCTATCGGCTCGCATGGATCGCGCTCGCGCTGCAACTCCTGCCCGGAATGTGGAAGGCAAGGCAGCGGGTCCGTCTTGCGGGGCTGTCCCTGCCAGAGCACGACCGGTGGTTCGAGCGATGCACATGGGCACACGTGATCTTGAGCCCGGTTGCGACATGGGCTTGGCTGTTTGCGCTGGGGTCGTCGGGATTTGTGAGGACGATCGAATGGCGCGGGCGAAGGTATCGGCTGTGATCCGCTGTCTGCGTCGCCTTCACGTGTGAGCTGCCGAGAAGGAATCGAAGCTAAATGACGCCGGCTGGCGGGCATAACGGCGTTCGGCTGACGGACTACCTCATCGACGCCCTCGACATCCCGGCCAGGATTGACCGACCCGAACCGTTTGGGTCGTCGAGGGCGAAGTAGGAAGCGCGTCACGCGGGGATGAGCGGTTCCGGACCCCCGCGCTGCACGGCTTTCGCGCGGGAGCGCGCCCCATCATGGCCGTGCGGGCGGTATGATCTTCTCGCGGCCCGTTGTGTCGCGGGCGAGTTTCATTGCGTCTTCAGCGCCTCGGCGCCCAAACTGCCGGAGGAGATGCGTCGGGGAGGTCGCCAGGCGCGATTTGCTGATGAGAGTTCGGCGGACGGCGGCGACTCTTCTTGCAGGAGAAGGTGGCGCGGACATGTGGATCAGTCGTCAGGCCTGCTCTTGAATCGCGCGCACGCCCTGTTCTCCGCGACGACTGGTAGCCATCAAGTGTAAGAGGCCGATACGAACCGTTGATCCCGCTCGATAATGCGCGACCTGTTCCATCGTGCTGCTCACGGCTAACTCCGCTCCAGTTGCGGGTTGGAGTTTGCGCAACTTACAACGCCGTGCGCCTCGTCGAGGAAATCAGGTGATAAATTGTCACCCGGGAGAGTGGACCGCGAGTTGACAGGGATGATCCCATGCTTCCCTGGCACGGACGGTGACGCGCACTCGCCGTTCTGCGGCCCCGGCCACATTGTAAACTCCCGCGAGCAGGCGTCCACTGGTCGCGGATTTGCCAGTTAAGCGCGCATGATGAACTACTTAGGGAGTCTTTTCAGACCCGGAAGAACCTTACTGGCCTGCCTATGCCTGACCTTTGTGCTGGCCATCCCACCAGTACGTGCGCAGGGTACACAAGACGACAACACTCTGACCGGAACCGTAGTTTCGGCCACCCGCAACACGCTGGTAGTTAGGAATGAAAACGGTACCTACCAGTTATTCGTGTTCGATCGCGATACCGCAAAACCGCGTACTATTGCGGCGGGTTCGACCGTACGTGTGGTGTCCGCCGCCGGCGATGAACCCGGGACGCGCCTGGCGCGGAGTATCGAGGTCACGGCGGCAGCACCGTCCCCGGATGCCCAAAGGGTTGGGGCGCCCGGCACGGCCGACCGCGCTGCTACCCAGCGCGACCAACGCTTTGCAGCCACACCGGTTCCGGCCGACATACGTCGGACGACGAGCGACATTGAGCGCGATGCCCGCCGCTATTCCATTGGCGTGCGCGCCGGCATTGCGCTGGACCCCGAACTGATCACTTTCGGCGTTCAATCGCGCATCGGCCCGATCGTCGGGCGAGATCTCTACTTCCGCCCCAGCGTGGAGTTCGGGTTCGGTGAGGTGACAGCGCTGTTCGCACTGAGTCCGGAGTTGATCTACCGCATTCCGGTGACTCGTGGCCGGTGGGCGCCCTACGTGGGCATTGGGCCGGGATTCAACTTCCTGCACCAGAACTTCGAGAACAACAATGGAGGCAAGCGCATCGATTTCGGCCAGTTTCATAGCGATACGGGCCTCAATATTTTGGGCGGCGTGCAGTCTCGCGGAGGAATGTTCGCCGAGATCAAAACCAGCGTCTATTCGGACCCCGCACCGACGCTACGCCTGATCGTCGGCTATAACTTCTGACATAGTACCGGAAGTGCGCAAAACGGGCGCGAGAGCCGACACTGTGGCAATTCGGTTGCTTCTTCTTTGCAGGAGGAGTCGAAACCATGTACAAGCTCACATCTCTCGCGCCCATTCTTCTGCTCGTTGCCTGTTCGCGGAGTGACCAACGGGCGGGCCAGGCGGCGCCGGTGGGGTACGCCCAGGCCAGCGCGGCGACACCTGCACCGGTGGCCTCTGCGGCCGATGTCCCCGCTCCACCTGTCCCTGCCGCAACTGTGGGCGACCCCGAACCGGTGGCGCCGGCCTCCGTCACACGCGTGGCGATCCCCGCGGGTACTCCGATCAGCGTGCGCATCGATCAAACCGTCAGCACGCAGCAGAGCCGCGCGGGAGATCCGATCCGCGCGACCCTCATCCGCGCCGTTGTAGTTGGAGGCGCCACTGTGATCCCGGCGGGTACGACGTTTAACGGCCACGTCACTCTATCGGACGCATCGGGGCGATTGAAGGGACGCGCGCATATCGGCGTGGCGCTCGACTCGTTCCACGTCAACGGCCGGCGGTACGCGATTCACACTAACAGCGTCGAACGCGTGAGCCAAGCCCACAAAAAACGCAACATCGGATTGATCGGCGGGATCAGCGGCGTTGGCGCCGCGATCGGTGCGATTGCAGGCGGAGGTAAGGGAGCGTTGATCGGTGCCGGCGCGGGTGCTGCGGCAGGGACTGGCGCTGCGGCGGCGACTGGAAAGCTGAACGTCGCGATCCCGGCGGAGACCCCGCTACGATTCACACTGAGGTCGACCGTTCCGTTGTAGGGGCAAGAACCAATTAGGCCGCAGATGGACGCACAATTGTTTTATCTGCGTGCATCTGCGTCTTAGATATTTTAGCCGTTTGCAAACACGCGCTTGAAGATCTTATCGATATTCCGCAACTGTCGATCCAGGGAGAACGCTTCCGCGATCTGCTCCGGCTTCAATGCGGCCACTATGTCGGGATCGCTTTCGACCGCCCGGCGGAAATCGCCCTCTTCCTCCCACGCGCGCATCGCGTGACTCTGCACGACGCGATAGGCCTGCTCGCGCAGCATCCCCGCCGCAGCCAGATCGAGCAGCAACTGCCCGCTGAACACGAGACCCTTGGTGAGATCGAGATTCCGCCGCATGCGCTCCGGATACACGACCATTTGATCCACCAGCGCCGTCGTCTTCGCCAGAATGTAGTCAGTGAGAATCGTCGAATCCGGCAGAATCACCCGCTCGACCGATGAATGCGAGATATCGCGCTCGTGCCACAGCGCGATGTCCTCGAACGCCGCCTGCACGTTCGCGCGAACCACGCGCGCCAGGCCGCAGATCTGTTCGCTCGTCACCGGATTGCGCTTGTGCGGCATCGCCGAGCTGCCCTTCTGGCCCTTGGAGAAATACTCCTCGGCTTCGCGCACCTCGGTCCGCTGCAGATGCCGCAACTCCAACGCAATCTTTTCGCACAACGCGCAGGCCAGCGCCAGAGCCGATACGAAACTCGCGTGACGGTCACGCTGCACCACCTGACTGGCGGCCTTTGCCGGAGTGAGCCCGAGCCGTGCGCAGATCTTCTCTTCTGACTCCGGCGAAATGTGGCCGAACGTCCCCACCGCGCCCGACGTCTTGCCGACGCGTACGTCCTCCGCCGCGGCCTCCAGCCGCCGCAGATCGCGGCCCGCCTCCTCGTACCAGATCGCGAGCTTCAGCCCGAATGTGATCGGCTCCGCGTGAACGCCGTGCGTGCGACCGATCTGCACCGTGTGCTGGAACTCGAGCGCGCGCCGCTTCAACACGTCGCGCAAGCCCGCGAGGCCGCGCAGCAGGATCTCCGACGCCTGCTTCAACAGCAGACCCTGTGCCGTATCGACCACGTCGTTCGATGTCAGCCCGTAGTGCAGCCATCGCGACGCCTCGGCATGCCCGCGCGCGGCCATCGTCTCCGCGACCGCGGTGGTGAACGCGATCACGTCGTGTTTCACCTCGCGTTCGATCTCGTGGATGCGCGCTACGTCGAAGCCGGCGTGTTCGCGCAGCAGCTTCGCCGCATCCGTAGGCACGACGCCGAGTTCAGCGAGCGCTTCGCTCGCCGCCAGTTCAACTTCAAGCCATTGCTGAAAGCGATTCTGGTCGCTCCAGATCCGGCCCATTTCGGGCCGCGTATATCGAGGAATCATGGTTTAGAATGCGAAAACTTCGCTCGGTGCATCCTGCTTCGCGATCGAGAGCTTCGTCGGCAGGCCGCGCCGTTCGATCGCCTCGTTCGCGATCATCTGCACGATCGCGGGATGGTTATTGTGCTCGCTGAGATGGCCCAGCACCAAATGCGCGGTACACGATTCGAGATCGTCCGTCACGTAGTCCTGCACGTGCAGGTTGGACAGATGCCCGACGCGGCTCATCACGCGCTGCTTCACGCTCCACGGATACGGTCCGACCTTCAACATGTCGAGGTCGTGGTTCGACTCCATCAGCAGCACGTTGGTCCGGCGCAGGTGAAACTTGATGGATTCCGGCACGTAGCCGAGGTCGGTCGCGATGCCGATGCGCACGCCCTGTGCTTCGAAGCAGAACCCGACGGGATCGCGCGCGTCGTGCGGCACGCTGAAGCTCTGCACCGCGATATCGCCGACCGCGAATGCCGAACCGGCCTGGAAGCGTTCGATGCGCGACGGCGTTGGGCCGCCCCAATCGATCGCCGGTTCGGTCAGGCGTGAAACATAGAACGCGGCGCGGACATCGCGATTGCGGCCGAGCACCGGCAGGCCGGAGATGTGGTCGCAGTGTTCGTGTGTGACGAGGATGGCGTCCACCGTATCAAGCGATTCGCCAATCGTGGCCAGCCGCTTGCGAAGCTCGCGCATGCTGAGGCCGGCATCGATCAGGATGCGCGTGTTCTCGGTAGCGAGGAACGCGCAGTTTCCTGTGCTTCCACTGGCGAGAATGCAGAACTTAACGATTGCGCCGTCCCCCGAAGATTCAGAATACAACGGATCGCATTCAAACAAAAGGCAGGGTGAATGTTTCGGCGGCCCTGAGTGTGTCTCGTGCTAGCCTTCTCACTATGAAAGCAGCCCGCATCCACGAGCACGGCGGCCCCGACGCACTGGTCTACGAGGACGTCCCGGAGCCGAAGATCAAGGCCCACCAACTCCTGATCCGCGTCCGCGCCTGCGCGCTCAACCACCTCGACCTGTTCGTGCGGGCCGGCATTCCTGGAATGAAGTTTCCAATGCCGCATGTGCTGGGCAGCGATATCGCCGGTGAGGTCGTGGAGGCGGGCGAACTCTGCGAACGAATCAAGCCCGGCCAGCGCGTGCTGCTTTCGCCGGGGACGAGCTGCCGCCAGTGCGAACAGTGCCTCCTCGGTCAGGACAACCTCTGCCGCCGGTTTACGATGTTCGGGTATGCGATCGACGGTGGCAACACGGAGATGCTCGCGGCGCCCGAATACGCGGCGATCCCCATCCCCGACGACCTCTCCTTCGAAGAGGCCGCCGCGACCCCGCTCGTCTTCCTCACGGCGTGGCACATGCTGATGGCGCGCGCGAAACTGCAGCCCGGTGAGGACGTGCTGGTGCTGGCGGCGTCGAGCGGCGTCGGCATGGCGGCCATTCAGATCGCGAAAATGTTCCAATGCCGCGTCATCGCGACGGCCGGCGGTGAAGCGAAGCTCGCCCGTGCCCGCGAACTGGGCGCAGATCATGTGATCGACCACTACGCGCAGGACATCTCCGCCGAGGTCAAGAAGTTCACCGCCAAGCGCGGTGTCGATGTGGTGATCGAGCACGTCGGTGTCGCGACGTGGCAGAAGAGTTTGGAATCGCTGTCGCCTGCCGGTCGGCTTGTGACCTGCGGCGCGACCACGGGGTTCGACGCGAAGGTCGACCTGCGCTTCCTGTTCAGCAAGCAGTGGAGCCTGCTCGGAAGCTTCATGGGCACGATGGGCGAACTGCATCAGGTGCTGAAGTTCGTCTTCCGCAAGCAGATTCGGCCGGTGATCGACCGCGTGTATCCGCTGTCGGAGATTCGCGCCGCGCACGAGCGCCTGGAAAACAAGGAGCAGTTCGGGAAGATCGTGGTCACGCCATAGAATGGGTCCCGTTTAGTGATTGTATGAAGGGGCACATTTTATACTGGTGGAGATGGTTCGACTCTGGTTGACGCTTCTTAGCCTCTTTCTCCCCGCGCATGCACAGTTTGTGCAGCAAGGGTCCAAACTGGTAGGCTCTGGAGCCATTGGTCTTTCGGCTCAGGGGTCTGGCGTTGCACTTTCGGCAGACGGCAACACCGCGATTGTCGGAGGCATCGGCGACGGGGCACCGTCCGTCCCCCAAGGGCACAGCGCATTTGGAATTGGTGCGGCATGGATTTATAGCCGCGCAGGCGCTAATTGGAGTCAGCAGGGATCGAAACTGGTAGGCTCCGGCGCCCTCGGAGAGTGGATTCAACAAGGCAATTCGGTGGCGTTGTCAGCCGACGGGAATACTGCTGCGGTGGGCGGCCCATCCGATGGCGGGTTGGCGCTCTCTGGCGCAGTCTGGGTCTTCACACGATCTGTAGCCACCTGGACCCAACAAGGAGCCAAACTCGTGGCGACCGGAGCGACTAGCAATCTATTGGGCTACTCGGTCGCGATTTCCGGGGACGGGAACACCATCGTCGCGGGCTCGATTGGCTCCGGAGCGTGGGTCTTCACGCGTACTGGAAGCGTCTGGTCGCAGCAAGCCAGACTTGTTGGAACCGGGAGGCAGTCGACCAGCGGAACCGCTTCCTATATGGGACAAACCGTCGCAATTTCGGCGGATGGCAATACGATCGCCGTTGGCGACGACACCGACGCCAACACGACTGGCGCCACTTGGATCTTCACCCGTAACGGCGGAGTCTGGAGTCAACAAGGCTCTAAGCTGGTCGGAACAGGCGGGAGTGGGCTGGTGGTCCAGTCGATGGCCTTGGCCCTATCCGCCGACGGCAACACCCTTCTAATCGGTGGTCCGGGGGATTCCAATTACTCTGGGTCCGTCTGGTGCTTCACGCGAACCGCAGGTGTATGGACTCAGTTCGGCAACAAGATACGACAGCCGGAGTTCAGTGCGGTTCCCGCCGTCTTCGGTAGCGGCGTATCCCTCTCAAGGGATGGCAACATTGCGGTTGTGGCCGGATCCGCCACGAACAACAGTTCCCACGGGGTGCTCTGGGATTTTCGACGGGTAGGCGGAGAGTGGATACAGCAAGGACCGTCCTTTACCGGTTCGGGCCGGGCCGGCTCCTCAGTGTTGTGTTGCGCTCTTGCCATATCGGCCAATGGGGACACCGTTCTCTTAGGAGCTGCGACGGATAATGGCTTGGCTGGCGACCTTGGGGTCGGCGCCGCCTGGACTTTCGCGCGCAGAACCCTGCGGATTACGGCCCCGGCGTCGGTTGTGGCCGGCGTGCCCTTTCCGGTCCGCATTCAGGCCGTACTGCCGAACAATATCGTAGATCCGACGCCGAACGGCAAGATCAATCTATCCAGCAGCGATTTGCATGCCTCGATGTCCGACGTAACGACGTTCTCGGAGGATGGTGCAACCTACCAGATCACGCTGCAGGTACCGGGGCAGCAGACTATCAGTGCGACCTATTTCCCGGATCCTCGCATCGTGGGAACGACGACCATCACAGTGCGACCGGCTGCTGTCCAAGTCTCGCCTACTAGTCTGACGCTCACCGGCACGGGGGGTGAGAGTTCCACCGGTGCGGGCGCCAACCTTGCGGTAACCGCCGACGTGGCCATCTCCTTCACCGCGGCCGCCGCAAACTCGTGGATTCAGCTGTCGCCTACCATGGGGACTACGCCAGCTAATTTGTCAGTGAGGGTGAATCCAACCGGGCTAACGCCAGGATCTTACAACGGCTCGATCACTCTTACCTTCGCCGACGGCGGAACTGTAGCGGTGCCGGTCACTGTAACAGTGGCGCCACCGGTCCGCATCGCAGCCTTTACCAATGCCGCCAGCTTCCTTCAAGGCTCGGCCGCGCCTAATACGCTCATCACGGCGTTCGGCAGTTTCCCCGGGTGCGAGTCGGATCCGCGTGTTTCCATCGATGGCAGACCGGCAACGGTCTTCGGCGGCGCCTCCACGCAGATCACGTTCCTGGTTCCTGCGACAGTAGCGGGTAGGCAAAGTGCGAATGTCGAGGTCGCTTGTGCGGGGTTCGTGTCAGCGCCAGTCGCGTTGGCCATAACCGACGCGACCCCGGCGCTGTTCACCGCCTCCCAAACTGGGGCGGGCCAAGTGGCGATCGTGAATCAGGATGGGAGCGTGGGGGCGCCATCACCTCACGGCACCGTGGTCACAGTGTACGGAACAGGATTCGGAGTGATGACACAGGGGCAGGACGGGCTGGCTCACGTTCTACTTCCGGTGACTGCTTCGATTGGAGGGCGGCCTGCGGTCGTCGTCTACGCGGGCGAGGCGCCCGGGTTTACCTCGGGATTGCAGCAGATCAACGTCCTGATCCCGGCTGACGCGCCGACCGGTGCTGAAGTTCCGCTAGTCTTGACAGCGCGGCCGGGCGCGACCACACAGGCCGGAGGGACAGTTATGCTTCAATGACTGTCGATTGATGCCTGGACACCCTCCGGGTTTCATAGGCGGTAACAGGCGTAATCTGGAAAGCATGCTTAGTCACTTCCCGCAAGCGGTCCCGGAGATCCCGGTCGCCAACGTCGCGAAGGCCGCCGAGTATTATGTGAACGTCCTCGGCTTCACCTTCGACTGGGGCAACGACGCGGGAGGCATCGGCGGCATCTCTCAGGGGGATTGCCGCATGTTCCTGACGAACGCCGTGTTTCGGTCGTACTACGGCAACGCCGGCCACATCGTCGTCTGGCTCAACCTGAATAACAAGCAGGAGGTCGACGAGTTGTACGACCGGTGGCACAAGGCCGGTGCGACGCTGCTGTCTGCGCCGGAAGACAAGCCCTGGAAACTACGCGAGTTCAGGGCCGTCGATCTCGACGGCAATCAACTCCGCGTCTTCTACGATTTCTCGAAGGACTGAGTCGATCCTTCAGTCCTTGGCTGTCTGCGAAAGAAACCGCTTCGTCGTCTCGTGCTGCGGATTGCCGAACACCTCCGAAGGTGTCCCGCTCTCCACGTCGTAGCCGTCCGCGAAAACATGCACCTGACTTGCGACGTTTCGCGCGAATCCCATCGAGTGGGTGACAACGATCATCGTTTGGCCTTGCTTCGCGAGGTCCTCCATCAGGCTCAGAATCTCGCCGGCCATGACGGGGTCGAGCGCGCTGGTGGGTTCGTCGAACAGAATGGCGTCGGGCCTCATCATCAGCGCACGAGCGATAGCAACGCGTTGCTGCTGACCGCCGGACAGGTTTCTCGGATACGCGTCGTGCTTCGCCGCGAGTCCGACACGCGCCAGGAGTTCTTCCGCGCGTTGCTTCGTCTCCGCGCGGTTGAGTCTCAGGACCTGTAGCGGCGCCTCCATAACGTTTTGAAGCACGGTCAGGTGTGGGAACAGGTTGAACTGCTGAAAGACGAACCCGACCCTGCGCCGCACCGTTTCGAGAAGTCTCGCGTCCGTCCGCGGGTGCGTCGACGGCGTGAGCAGGTGATTGTCGACGCGCACTTCGCCCTCCTGGAAGCGTTCCAGGCCATTGATACAACGCAAAAACGTGCTCTTGCCCCCTCCCGAAGGGCCAATAATGGAATGCACCTCGCCCTTGCGGACTTCAAACGAGATGCCTTTGAGGATCTCGTTCCCGCCGTACCGTTTCACCAGATGCGTGACCGTGATCATGCCTGCTGCTCCAACCCCATCCGCGTCTCAAGATATCGGGCTACGAGCGACATCGGGTAACTCATCATCAGGTACAGGATTGCCGTCATCGCCATCAGTTCGATCGTCGCCTGCGTACTCAGCGAGAGAACGGAAAACCGCTTCGTCAGTTCGACGATCGTCACGACCGAGCAGACCGACGTGTCCTTGAAGAGCGCGATGAAGTCGTTGACCACGGGAGGGATTACGATGCGCACAGCCTGCGGCACGATGATGCGCCGCAGCGCGAGACCTCGCGACATTCCCAGCGAGAGCGCTGCTTCCATCTGGCCTCTCGGGATCGCCTGAAGTCCCGCGCGATAGATCTCCGATTCATAAGCCGAGTAGTTGATCGCGAGGCCCAGAATACCCGTCCAAAATGCCGGGATCTGCACGCCGATTTCCGGCAGAAAAAAGAAGATGAAATACAGCTGGAGCATCAGCGGTGTGCCGCGAAGAAACTCCACATACGCGGTGAGCGGGCCGCGAAGCCACGGACGGCCGTATAGCCGCCCGATCGCAATCAGCAGACCGAGCGCGATCGCGAGCGGGAAAGAGAGGAAGGAGAGGATTACCGTCATGCCCGCGGATTGCACAAGGATTCCGGCGTACTCCTTGACCACCGCCCAGCCGTGCTTGCGAGTGCCGAGCGCCACCGATTCCTCCGTCGGCATCCGATTCTGTTCGATGCGCGCGGTCGCTGCCTTGGAGTATCCGTAGAAACGCGCGCTCGCCGCGATGGACGCAAGCTCCACCTGCCGATCGTCCCAGATCCCGTACTTGCGGTAGATGCGCTCCAAATCGCCACTGCGAAGCATGAGCACGATCGCTTCGTTCATCGCGCGCAGCAGCGCCGTCTCGCCCTTCCTCACATAGATGACGTAATACCCCGGCTGCACGGGGTCTCCGACGCGGCGCAGCGCCGGAAAACGCGATGCATAAAACGATGCGGTCGGCGTATCCTCGACGGTTGCCGTGAGCTTGCCGGTCTCCACCTCTCGCATGGTGTCGGTGGTGCCGTCATACGCGACCACATCGCAAGCAGTGCCGCAGAAGTTGCGACTGTACGTCTCGGCCGCCGATCCGGTAAGCACTCCGATTCTCGCCTTCGAGCTGGCCTGCTTGCGGAGATCGTCCCACGAGCTGATCCTGGTGTTGTCCTTGCGCACCATCAACTGCAAGGCGTAAACATAGTACGGCATGGTCGCATCCATGACCTCGGCGCGTTCCGCTGTGAACTCGTAGCCGTTGATGATGGCGTGGATCTTGCCGGAGCGAAGCATGTCGGCCAACTTGTCCCATTGACCCTGCGAGAATTCGGCTTTCACCTTGAGGTACTCGCCGATGCGATTCGCAAGGTCCACCTCGAAGCCGGTGACTCGCGAGGGATCGTTCTCGGCGGGGAACACATACGGACCGCCGCCTTCCTGATCGCCGCCCCACAACAGCTTGCCGGCTTTGTGTATTTCGGCGAGGTCGTCGGCCAACGCGCGGGGCGGCAGCGCGATCCATGCGGACATGCAGATCTTTCCAGCACATTGGGATCCTAAGCTTAGAATTCCACGTGGACAAGTTGTCGCG
>JADMIO011201702.1_pt1 | contig 50858 bp, 29 predicted proteins | sample 8958161 | NCBI WGS metagenome assembly JADMIO01 (sample SAMN16585339, study PRJNA669376) | soil metagenome | isolation source: Crop rotation soil | place: USA: Cullars Rotation, Alabama | collected 2011 | reverse complement strand
CGCGACAACTTGTCCACGTGGAATTCTAAGCTTAGGATCCCAATGTGCTGGAAAGTCGGTTGATCGAACGTGATCGCGCCGACCGTTTTCGTCCCCGTGATCGAGACGATGCTGGCGCCGGCTGGCGGATTGCTGCCGGTGCCGAAGATTGCGACCGAACCAATGCTATTGGGGACGGCGACCGTCCAATTCGCGGCCGTATCCCAATTCCCCGATCCCGCGTTGTTCCACCGATTCAAGGTTGGCGGCGCACCGCCGGTGAGCAGGCCGACGACGTCGGTGTCGTAGTCAGCATAAGTCGTGTAATCGCCGCGAAGCCACACGAGCGGGCGCGGCGAGCCGACGGCGTACTCGGGAATGATCGGGCGGATGTTGTCGACCGTCGAGTTCGACGTGATCGGCGTCCAGCTCCAATTCACGCCGCCGTTGCTGGTGGTGCCCTGATAGATTTCCCAGTGGCGCTGTTGGTCGCCGTTGCTGATCAGCGGCGCGCCGGTGACAGGATTGGCGTTGGTGGAGATGAACAGCGTGTTGCGATCGTTTGGATCGAGCGCGACCAGACCTGAGTAATCGCCCTCGGCCGAATACAGCGCCGAGCCCGCGTAAGCAATTTCGTTTGCCTGCCACGCCGTTCCTGTCCACCGGCCATACCAGTAACGGATGTCGCCAGCGGTTCCGCCGACGTGGCGGACCTGAAACGCCGTGTACGGATTGCCGCTGGAATCGATTTCCAGATCGATCGTCCAGCCGACATGATTGGCGTCGCCCTGGAAAATCCTCGTGAAGCTGGTCGGGGCGATGGAAGTGCTTTGCGAAGTGCTGAGCGGGCCGATAAGCGCGCCGTTGGATTGGTAAACGTTTCCCGTGCGGATGTAGCCAGCGTAAATGCTGTTGGGATAGTTGCGCGGGTGATCGTCGGTGGTGGTGAGCCAGATCGTGTCGGTGTCGTTGGAGTTGTAGCGAACGTAAGGCCGGCCGCGACTGCCGTCGAGCGGATTGGTGAACGTCAATAATCGGCCGCCATAGGTGAACGTGTTTCCAGCATCGGTGGAAACCATGTAGTTGGGGTCATAGCCGACGCTGCGCGAGAAGTTGTAGATCTTGTTGCCTTCGCTGGAAAGGCGATAGACGTTGGCGTACGTGTTGCCGTTGCCGTCGTTGGCCGGGTTGGCGTCAAACGAAGCCGCCGCGCCCCAGCTTGCGACACTTCCCGCCGCGGTTGAGATCCCGCGCCACATCAGATCATCGGATGCGTGCTTTTCCCAGATCGCCAAATATCGCCCGTCGGTCAGCCGAATGATCGCCGGTGCATCGTGGTCGTCCCGCTGAAACGCCGGCGCGAGTGTGTACGTCGTCGCCGCACCGGTATTGATGCTATAGCTGCTGATCTGCACATCGCCGGCTGTGGCGAACGCGTCGGTCACACCGGCGACGGTGCCGAAGATGATCTTCCCGTTATCAAAGATGACCCGATCATCCTGAAACCAGCTCCACGCCCCGTTTTGTTTGAAATTGAGCAAATCCCCGGCGACATCGTTCGCGGCGCGAGCAGCCGCTGCGGGGACGACCATGGCGGCCGCAAGGCTCAGCGCGCGCTTGATGCGCCTGGAATTGGTTGAAATCAAGCGTCTGCCGGTCACGAACAATGCTCCCGTCCAATGGACCGAACGTGCCGGCATGTTGCACCGTAACAGCATGCGCATGCGCGAAAACGCCCGGGCTTCGAAACGGTATAGTATAGCGGACGTCCGGTGCCCCCGCGTCCGTATTTCCCTGTAGCCGCTGCGATCGAGCGGGTATCATCATGGGTAACGCCGGGCTCGGTTGATCAACGAGGACTAATGAGATTTTGGCAAAGGGGAGTTGGAGCGATGTGTCTCGCCGCCGGAGTATGGGCAGCGCTGGGGGGCAGTGCGCCGGCGACGAAGCCGCTGACAACGCTGCCGACTGATCCGCATTCCGTCGTTTTCAATCGCGACGTTCGACCGCTTCTGGCAGATACCTGTCTCAAATGTCATGGTTTCGACGCCAACAAGCGCCAGGCGGAATTGCGGCTTGATACCAAAGACGGGGCGATGGCGGATCTGGGGAATGGCAAGGGGGCGATCGTTCCCGGGCATCCGGAAGAGAGCGAAGCATGGCGGAGGGTAGCGAGCAACGATCCCGATGAGCAGATGCCGCCGCCGGAAAGCGGGATGAAGCTGACCGCGGAGCAGAAGGAACTGATCAAAAAGTGGATCGAGCAGGGGGCCGAGTATCAGATGCACTGGTCGCTGATCCCGCCGAGTGATGCGACGCTGCCGGAGGTGAAGGATCAGCGGTGGGGTAAAAACGGCATTGACCGGTTCATCCTCGCGCGGCTGGAGAAGGAGGGGATGAAGCCGAGTCCGGATACGGACAAGGTGACGCTCATTCGGCGAGTCAGTCTGGATTTGACGGGGCTGCCGCCGACGCCGACGGAAGTGGATGCGTTTCTCGCGGACGACTCCACCGACGCTTACGAGAAGGTGGTCGATCGGCTGCTGGCGTCGCCAAGGTACGGCGAACGGATGGCGCTGCGGTGGTTGGATTTGGCACGCTACGCCGACACCAACGGCTATCAGATCGACACCGAGCGCGCGCACTGGCGATGGCGCGATTGGGTGATAGACGCGTTCAACAAGAACCAGCCGTTCGATCAGTTCACCGTGGAGCAGATCGCGGGGGATTTGATTCCCAACGCGACGCTGGATCAGAAGATCGCGTCGGGGTTCAACCGCAACCATCGCATCAACCTCGAAGGCGGCTCGATTCCGGAGGAATTTCGGGTCGAGTATGGGGTTGATCGGGTGGAGACGACGGCGACGGTATGGCTGGGGATGACGATGGGATGCGCGCGATGTCACGATCACAAGTACGACCCAATCACGCAGAAAGAGTTTTATCAGTTCTACGGCTTCTTCAATAACGTTCCCGACAACGGGCTCGATGGTTTGAATGGCAACTCGGTGCCGATGATTCCCGCGCCGCTGAAGGCCGAGCAGGCGAAACTGGCGGAATTGGCGCGCGAACAGGGTATCGCGGACGCGATCGTGAAGGAGCTGGAGCCGAAGATCGTCGAGGCGCAGACGCCCTGGGAAAAAACGCTCGCGGCGGAAAGAGAAGCCGAGGGACTGAGCAAGGGAATTACGGCGAAGTTCGAGTTCGAAGGTTCAGCGAAGGACGCAAGTGTGGATCGCCGAGCGGGCGCATTCGACACAGAACCCAAGTTTGCTTCGGGCGTTTACGGCCAAGCTGCCGACCTCGACGGCAAGAAGGTCATCGATCTCGACGACGTCGGGAACATGGAACGCACTGACAAGTTCAGCATGGGCGCGTGGATCAATTCGCCGCCGGAATGCGACGGCGCGATCATCGGCCGCATGCAGGACGTGAACAACGCCTTTCACGGGTACAACCTCTACAACCAGAAGGGCCTGATCCACTTCCAGCTCATCGGGCGGTTCCCGGACAACATGCTCATGATGGTGAGCAAGGGGCCGATCACACCCAACGTCTGGCATCACGTCTTCGCAACGTACGATGGCTCGAGCAAGGCGGCCGGGGTGAAGGTCTATCTTGACGGCAAGCCGCTGGAGATGACGGCCGGGAACGACACGCTGAGCCTGTCAATCCGAGCAGCCGTTCCGCTTTACATTGGCGGCCGCGCGACAACAGCGCGACTCACAGGTAGAGTCGACGACGTGCGGATTTACGATCGCGTGCTGACGCCGGAGGAAGTGGCGCAGCTCGGGGGCTCGCGAGCGCTGGCGCGCGGGGCCGTACAGCGCGAAGCAAAGGATCGCACGCCCGATCAACTCGCCACTTTGCGAGCGGTATTCCTCGAACAAGCGCCACCTGAAATGCGCGAGCCCGGCCAGCGCGCCGCCGACCTGCGCAAGAAGCAGCAGGACATCTTGAACGCTTCGCCGACGGTGATGGTCATGGCCGAGAAGGAGAAGCGAGATGAAGCGCACATCCTCAAACGCGGGCGCTACGACATGCCCGGCGAGAAAGTGACGGCGGGCGTTCCAAAATGCTTGCCTGCCTTGCCCGAAGGTGCGCCAGTCGATCGCCTAGCTCTTGGGAAATGGCTGGTTGACGGAAAAAATCCGCTCACTGCGCGGGTGACGGTCAATCGCTTCTGGGAGATGTATTTCGGCCGCGGAATTGTGAAGACCACGGAGAACCTCGGCGCCCAGGCACAATGGCCGAGCCATCCCGAATTGCTCGACTGGCTCGCGATCCAGTTCGTCAAGAGCGGCTGGGACGTCAAGGCGATGCAGAAGCTAATTGTTACCAGCAGCACGTATCGCCAGCAGTCGAAAGTCACCAAGGAGATGCTCGAGAAGGACCCGGAGAACATGTGGCTTGCGCGCGGCCCGCGCCTGCGACTCCCCGCCGAGGCGATCCGCGACCAGGCCCTGGCGATCAGCGGCCTCCTCGTCGAAAAAATTGGCGGCCCATCAGTCAAGACCTACCAACCCGCCGGTCTCTGGGAAGAACTCACCGCCGGCGGCGGTTACACCGGCCAAACCTACGTGCAGGCCAAAGGCGCAGATCTCTACCGACGCAGCATGTACAGTTTCTGGAAGCGCACGATCCCCCCGCCAGGCATGGCCATTTTCGACGCCCCGGCGCGCGAAGTGTGCACGGTGAATAGATCGCGCACCAACACGCCGACCCAAGCGCTCACGTTGCTCAACGATCCGGTCTATGTAGAAGCCGCGCGCAAGCTGGCCGAACGCGCCATCGCCGAAGGCGGCACCAAACCCGCAGAGCGCATCACGCATGCGTTTCGACTGGCTGTCGCGCGCAAACCGGAAGCGTCGGAAATGAAAATCCTGGTCGAGGATTTCAACTTCCAGCTCGCGAATTTCTTTGCCGATCCGGAAGCGGCAACAAAATTACTGGCGGTCGGAGAGTCGGCGAAAAACATCAGCTTCGATCAGCGGGAACTGGCCGCATATACGGCCGTCGCTAACCTCATCTTGAACATGGACCAGACGATCACTCGGGAATAAACGTTATGCAACATTCACCGATGGATTCACCGATCTACACCGGCCTGAGCCGCCGATCGTTTCTCAAACGCGGAGCAGGCGGAATCGGCGCCGCAGCTTTGATGGGACTGTTGAACTCCGCGTCGACCTTCGGCGCCGATGCGACCGCGCCTACGACGCAGGCCGCGCTGGAAAAGGCGCGCACCCATTTTGCACCCAAAGCCAAGCGCATCATTTATCTCTGCCAGTCCGGCGCGCCATCCCAGATCGAGCTGTTCGACCCCAAACCAAAACTCGACGCAATGCGCGGCAAAGAGCTGCCGGCGTCCGTGCGCATGGGCCAGCGTCTTACCGGCATGACCTCAGGACAGACGTCGTTCCCGCTGGCGAATTCGATGTTTAAGTTTGCGCCGCATGGTACAAATGGCACTTTGATCAGCGAATTGTTGCCGCACACCGCCAGCATCGCCGACGACATCTGCATCATCCGCTCGATGTACACCGACGCGATCAATCACGACCCGGCCATCACGTTCCTCCACACCGGCTCCGAAATGGCGGGGCGCCCCAGCGTCGGCGCGTGGACCAGCTACGGCCTGGGCAGTGAGAATAACGATCTCCCCGCATACGTCGTCATGACCTCGCGCGGCACCGGCCGGCCGTCCGACCAGCCGCTGTACGATCGCTTGTGGGGAAGCGGGTTTCTGCCGAGCAAGCATCAAGGCGTCAAACTGCGCGGCACCGGCGATCCGGTTCTCTATCTCTCGAATCCTCCCGGCATCGACGACAAAGCGCGCCGCCGTACGCTTGATGATCTCGCGAAACTCAATCAACAGCGGCTCGACACCATGGGCGATCCCGAGATCGCCACGCGCATCGCGCAGTACGAATTGGCGTATCGCATGCAGACGGCGGTGCCGGAACTGGGGGATATGAGTAAGGAACCCAAGGAAGTTGTGGAGAGCTATGGGCCCGAGGCGCTCAAACGCGGGACGTATGCGGCGAATTGCTTGCTCGCACGAAGGCTGAGCGAGCGCGGCGTCCGCTTCGTCCAGCTGTTCCACATGGGATGGGACCAGCACGACAACATGCCAAACGGGATCCGCGGCCAATGCAAGGACACCGATCAACCCTCTGCTGCATTGATCAAGGATCTGAAGAAGCGCGGCCTGCTCGACGAAACGCTGGTGATCTGGTCCGGCGAATTCGGCCGCACCGTCTACAACCAAGGCGTCTTCAATAATGAAACCTACGGCCGCGATCATCACCCGCGCTGCTACTCCATCTGGCTCGCCGGCGGCGGAATCAAAGGCGGCATCACCTACGGCGAAACCGACGACCTCAGTTACAACATCGTCAAAGATCCCGTGGCCGTTCATGATCTCAACGCGACGATCCTCCACTGCATGGGGATCGATCACACGAGGCTGACGTATCGGTATCAGGGACGAGATTTCCGACTCACCGACGTGCATGGGAACGTGGTGAAGGGAATCCTCGCTTAGTCCGATTTCAAATTGAACCGCAAAGTACGCGAAGGACGCAAAGGAAGAAAAAGTGCATTTCATCCCTTTGCGTCCTTCGCGTACTTTGCGGTTCAGTTCCTCCTCGTGTCAGCTTGAACGCGATCGCTATACTCCCCAGCCATGCTCCACAATTCGCTGTTTCGACGAGAACTTCTGCTATCGATGAATCGGCATCCGCTGATCGTCGCGCGGCGCGACGTGCATCGAAATGTGGCGCGACGAGCAGAGGCGAAGACGGGGGCGGGCCGGGTTGAATTGACGGGGGAATGGAAAGTTCAGACCGCGCGACGGGTGAAGTGTGAGGAACTGGTTGCCGCAGACGCGCGCGAGTTCCTCACGAGGATGAACGTAAAGGTTGCGGAGAGCGGTGCGAAAACTGTGCTGCTGGAGATGGGGTCGTGCGAGAAGGGGTTCCGCGCGGTCATTGAGGACAATCGAATCCAGGTGCACGGCGCCGATGCGGCCGGCCTCTGGGCAGGGTGGGTCTGGCTTGAAAACGCCATGCGCGAAGCGGGAGGACCATTCCTCAGCAAGGGCGAGATCTCGCGCGAGCCGGCATGGGCCGTGCAGATCGCTCCGCCGACCTGGGGCGCGAATTACGCGGTGCCCGATTTGTCGGAGGAATTCGTCGGCGATGACGCGTTTCGCTCCCTTGCCCACGCCGGCGCCGACGGCATGTTCATCTACGGCGATTTCCTGCTGTACGCCAACGACACGCATCTTTCGGAGTTGAACGACCCCAAGGCAGGCGAGCGACTGGACGTCTTAAAGCGAGCGGCCGAACGCGCGAGCGGTTATGGCGTAAAGCTGTATTTCGTGCTCGTAAGCCCAAAGCTCGCCGCCGATCACCCCGTGTTTAAGAAGTGGCCGGGAGCGCGCGGCGCACTGATTCGTCACGAAGCTGGATCGACGGCGCCGCCAATACATTGTCTCTGTTCGTCCGATCCCGACGCCCTCGCGTTTCACGCCGAAGCCGTCGGCGGGATTTTCAAAGCCGTTCCCGAGATGGGCGGCGTCATCGCCATCATCGGCGGCGAGTCGTATTACCATTGCTTCATGCGCGCCGCCGGCGCGGGTATTGGCACCACCAACTGCTCCAAGTGCAACGGGAAAAGAGCCGAGGATGTCATCGCCAAGTTTCTCAAAGTGACGGCCGAAGGCGTGCATCAGCATGCACCCGCAGCCAAGGTGATGGCATGGCCTTACAGCGCCCAGTATTTCTGGTCCGCCGAGCGCGACCAACTCAAATTGATCGACGCGCTTCCTGAAAAAGTGGCTCTGCTCAGCGAAATCGACAAGGAAGAGCTGCTGCACAAGGACGGCTACACAAAGCTCTGCTGGGATTACAGCGTCGAGATGGATCACGCCTCGGACCGCATCGTGGCGCAAGCCGAGCGATGCGTGCAGCGCGATCGCGAGCTGTTCATCAAGACCGAAACCTCCCACGGCATCGAGCTGTTGCACTTGCCGTGGGTCCCTAGCGTTCAGCGATCGGGAAGACTATGGCAGTCGATCCGTGCACTGCGTCCCGCCGGCGTTCTTCAGCGCTGGGGCTTCATCGGCATGTTCGACTCTGCCGCGGAGCGTCTCGGCTATCTCGCTCGCTGGGACAGCGAATTCGCCGCCGAGGCTTCGAGCGACTGCGTCGCCCGGCAACTCGTGGGAAGCGCAGCGCCGCAGGTCGCACAGGCATGGAAGAAATTCGATCTCGCCGTCGGCCACCTGCCCTCGCTCACCAGCGGCCCTTATTACGTCGGTCCGCTGTTTCTCGGCCCCGGCTGCCCGCTGCCTGTGTGGGAAGGCAAAACCCCCGACGCCTTCCTCGGCAACTTCTTCTACCTCGCCGAAGCCGAAATGACCGGCAGCAACGAGCGGCAGAAGGTGAAGGACGATTTCGTGCTGCATTCGACCGCCGCCTTGGGAGCTTCGGGAACCGCCGCCACTCCGGAGACGCAGGAGCGAGAGTACGCCCGTGGGCGCGACTTGGCGAAGGAAGGGTACGAAATCCTGAGACGAATCGAGCGCGCGAAAATGGACGACGTCACACGCGCGGAAATCGACGAGCAGCAAGCCATCGGCGAATACTTGTACCGCACGTTGCGGACGTGCGCGAACGTCATCGGCTTTCTACGACGCCGTGAGGCGGGTGCGAAGAAAGCAGAGCTCATCGACATCGCGCGCGACGAGCTCGAAAACGCCCGCGAGGCGAAGGCCATGTGGGAACGCGCCCCATGGTTGAATCATTCGCTGCGATTGGATGTCGGTGCTCCGGAAAGCTTGGCAATGGCGGCAGAGAAAATCAGGCAATTGGGGACGTTCATCGGTGCGTGATGCATTTGTGGAGGGCCCCGCTCCGTCGGGGCCGCGATCGCAAACCCGGCCTCGACGGAGCGAGGCCCTCCAGAAGAAGGTTCGTTCGATGATACGACGCTTGGCTGCCATTGCTCTGATCATGCTGCCGCTCTGTGTGCGCGCGGCTGCAATCGACGACCTCAAACAAGGCTGGAGTCACCCTCCCGAATCCGCCAAACCCTGGGTCTACTGGGTCTGGATGGACGCCAACCTCTCCCGCGAAGGAATCACCGCCGACCTCGAGGCCATGCATCGCGTCGGCATCGGCGGCGTCATCATCATGGAAGTTGACGTCGGCGTCCCGCGCGGCGACGTGAAGTTCATGTCCCCCGCCTGGCAGCAGATGTTCAAGCACGTCTGCGATGAAGCCAAGCGCCTCGGCATCGTCATCGACATCATCGCCGGTCCGGGCTGGACCGGCAGCGGCGGGCCGTGGGTAAAGCCCGAGCAGTCGATGCAGAAAGTCGTCAGCAGCGAAATTCAAATCGATGGCGGCAAGCGCATCGAGCAAGTGCTGCCAATGCCCGAAGTCAGCCACGGCTTCTACCGCCAGATCGCAACCGTCGCCTTCACGACACCGAGCGGTAACGCCCGCATCTCCGACATCGCGGAGAAAGCGCTCTTCCGCCGCGGCCACTATTCCTCCGAAGGAAACGTCCGCGAGTTTCTCGCAGTGCCGAGCGGGAAAGAGGATGTCGCAAAAAGTGAGGCCATTGGCGAGGTGATTGACCTGAGCCCAAACCTGGACAACGCAGGAAAGTTGGTTTGGGATGCGCCGCCTGGCAAGTGGACGATCATCCGCTTCGGCCGAACCTCGACAGGCGCCAACACGCGCCCCGCCCCGTTACCCGGGCTCGGCTTGGAGTGCGACAAGCTCGACAAGGCCGCACTCGACGCACACTTTCAGGACTACTTTCAAAAGCTCATTGAACTCTCCAAGCCGCAAGCCGATACCGCCGGCCTGAAGATGCTCCACATCGATAGCTGGGAAATGGGCTCCCAAAACTGGACTGCGAAGTTCCGCGACGAGTTCGTCGCACGTCGCGGCTACGACCCAATCAAGTACTTGCCCGCGATGACCGGTCGAATAGTCCAGAGCCGCGAAGTCTCCGAGCGTTTCCTCTGGGATCTGCGGCAGACCGTTCTCGAACTGGTCTGCGAAAACCACGCTGGCCACCTGAAAGAACTCGCCAAGCGAAACGGCCTCGAACTTTCCATCGAGCCCTACGACGGCACGCCGGTCGATGACATGGTCTACGGCTCGCGCGCCGAAGTTCCGATGTGCGAGTTCTGGAGCAACTGCTTCGACACAAACTTCAGCGTCACCGAGGCCACTTCAATCGCCCACACGCATGGCAGAAGAATCATCGCCGCCGAAGCCTTCACCGCCGATCAGAACGAGCGATGGCTCTTTCATCCCGGCTCGATGAAAGCGCAGGGCGACTGGGCCTTCTGCGCCGGCGTCAACCGCTTCGTCTTCCACCGCTACGCCCACCAACCGTGGATCGATCGCTACCCCGGCATGACCATGGGTCCCTACGGCGTCCACTACGAACGCACGCAAACCTGGTGGGAACTCTCGCGCGGCTACCACGACTACCTCTCGCGCTGCCAGTTCATGCTGCAACAGGGCGTGCCCGTCGCCGACATTTGCTATCTAGCGCCCGAAGCATCCCCGCAAGTCTTCCGTGAACCCCGCTCGGCGACAAAGGGAAATCCACCCGATCGGTTGGGATACAACTTCGACGGTTGCACCGCCGAGGCGCTGGTTGAGCGCATGAGCGTGAAAGATGGACGACTCGTAATGCCCGACGGCATGAGCTGGCGTGTGCTGGTCTTGCCGAACACCGGCCGAATGACGCCGCGGACAATGAAGAAGCTCGTCGAATTGGTTGAAGCCGGCGGCAAGATTATCGGCCCGCGGCCGACTCGTTCGCCGAGTTTGTCCGGCTACCCCCAATGTGACGAACAAGTGATGAAACTCGGCGATCGAATCGCCGGCGAGTTCACTAACGATGCGTCCGCTGTTACGGATGAGCGCAATCCACTTGAGTCCGCGAAATGGATCTGGGCCGACGAAGGGAATCCCGCCGTCGCCGCGCCCAGGGGTAAACGCACTTTTCGAAAGACCCTGAGCATCACTGCCGACACAAAGATGGAATCGGCGCTGGTAACCATGACCGCCGACAACTCGTTTGAGCTATACGTCAACCGCCAAAAGGCGGGCGCGGGAGACAACTTCACGCGCGCAAATGCGGTCGACGTGGCGCCGATGCTGCGCACGGGTGAGAACCAGATTGAAGTCATCGCTGACAACGGCGGCGACCAGCCCAATCCGGCCGGATTGATCGGCGCCATCGTGGTGCGCTTCGCCGATGGCAGCGTGCGAGATGTCGTGACGGATCGATCGTGGGAGTCCAAAACTGGTGACAAGTGGCTCGCGGCTAAAGAGCTGGGTGGAATGGGAATGGCGCCGTGGGGCGAAATCGGCCGCGTCACACGGCGCGAGATTTACCCGTCGTATAAAGAGGTCTCCGGGCTCCTGGCGAAAATGGACGTGCCGCCCGATTTCGAGGCGGACAAAGACGTTCGCTACATCCATCGGAGCATCGGTAACGTGGACGTTTACTTCATCGCCAGCGGCGCCAGCGAACCCGTAAGTGTAAACTGTACCTTTCGCGTCGCCGGAAGACGGCCGCAGATTTGGGATGCGGTCAGCGGCGAATTTCGGGCGTGCAAATTCGAGGAGAGCCAGGGGCGGACGGTAGCCACCATTGAACTGCCCGCGAGCGGCTCGGGCTTTGTTGTGTTTCCCGAGACATCCGATTCAGCGATGGCTGAAACCCGAAGCAGTCCCTCCGCCGAGATCCAGGGACCTTGGGAAGTGGCCTTCCAACAAGGGCGAGGCGCGCCCGCGGAGAAAGTAGCGTTCGAGATGCTGATCGACTGGTCGACGCACAAGGATGAGCGAATCAAGTTCTTCAGCGGCGTCGCAACCTATCGAAAAGTCATCGATGTGCCCGCGGAAATCATTGCTCGCGGGAGTCGTCTCTATCTGGATCTTGGCGATGTTCACGTAATGGCCGGCGTGAAGTTGAACGGCAACGACGTCGGCGTCGCATGGACTCCACCATTCCGCGTGGAGATCACCGATGCTGTGACGGCAGGACCCAACGACGTCGAAATTCAAGTCGCAAATTTATGGGTGAATCGACTCATCGGCGATGAGCGGCTGCCCGAAGATTGCCAGTGGATTCCCGGCGGCCCGCTCAAGCAGGTGCCGGACTGGGTGACGCAAGGAAAACCCAGTCCCACCGGCCGCATTACGTTCACCACGTGGAAGTTCTGGGGGAAGGACGAGAAGCTCGTCCCTTCAGGTCTGATCGGCCCGGTGAAACTCATGGCGATCGAGCGCACGAGAAATGATGAATAACACCGGCCGCGCGCGAGCAATATCGATGTAGACATCGAATTTCAATCCGCTCCCGGAAAGGACCATCGCAATGAAATCGAGTTGGAAGCTCGCCGCTGCTGCCCTCGCAATTAGTTCATTGGGCTTGTTGGGATGCAAATCGCATAGCCAAAGCACGCCCAGCGCATCCGCCGGGCAGAAAATGGCGAGCCAGGACGAAATTGAGGCCGGCGAGACCAAAGTTAAGCTCGATCAGACTCCGCCGGCCGTGCGCGCCACGATCGAGAAGGAACTCGCCGGCGCCGAGCTGGAAGATATCTCCAAGAAACAGAGCAACGGCAAGACCATCTACGAAACTGACATTATTAAGGGCGGCCACAAGTGGGAAGTGATCGTCGCAGAGGACGGCAGCATCGTTCACAAGGTTCAGGAAGGCAGCGCCGAGGAGAAAGCAGAAGACGCAAAGGAGAAGGCGGCGAAAGCCGACGGTTACACCGATCACTTCCCCGTCGATAAAACGACGCTTGTCCCTGCGGGAAGCAACAAGTATCTCCTCGTCCAGCCCGGGCGCGTCCTCAAGCTCAAGAACAAGGATGGAGACACGCTGACGATTACGATCCTTCCAGAAACGCGGACGGTTGACGGCGCAAGAGTCGGAGTGCTCGAAGAACGCGAAACGAAAAACGGGAAGCTGGCCGAAATCTCGTTTAACTTCCTGGCCGTTGATCCGAAGACGAACGATATCTATTACTTCGGCGAGGACGTCGACAATTACAAAGACGGCAAGGTGATCAACCACGACAGCGCCTGGCGCGCCGGCGATAAAGGAGCCAAGTTCGGAATGTTCATCCCCGGCAACCCGAGGAAGGGCCAGAAGTTCTACCAGGAAGTAGCGCCCGGCGTTGCGCTGGACCGTATCGAAGTCGCCTCAACCGACGAGACCGTCAAAACCCCGGCCGGCACGTTCGAGCATTGCCTCCATTTCCGCGAAACCACGCCTTTGGAAGGCGACGTCAGCCACAAATACTTCGCCCCCGGCATCGGCATGATCAAGGACGACGAGTTCGAGCTGGCCGAGAAACCGTAAGCGCGCGGCTCATTTACGGTTCGGATAAGCGACCTTCGCGATGCCAACGTCAATGTACTGCCCGCCGACGGTTTGATGGCAGTAAACCGCCAGTGTGTTCTCGCCGCCGGGCTTGAGCGTCTTGAGAGCGGCGTCGGAAATGGGAACGAGGTCGTAATCGCTCCTGTAGCCGCTGACCGAAGCGGCCAGCACGCCGTTGATGTAAATCTCCGCGTCTTCGTCGTGATGGACGATGAGTTGAAGCGACGAGGGCTCTGCACTTGGCAGCGAGAACTCGCGGCGCAGATAGATATCGGCGCTGTCCCACGTTGTCTTGACGATCGCGCCGGGCGTGCCCGCAGTCCCAAAGCCGCCCTGACCTTGCTTCCACGCGTCGGTCTTGAACTCGGGCTTGTTCCAATTTTCCGCCGGCTTCTCCAGCGTGTAATGCCAGCTAGCCGACTCCTGTCGCGCCGTCGGGACAACTTCGGTGATCTGTGCCACAGGGGGAAACGCCGCCCACGTTGAAACGCCCGCTCGATCGCGCGACGCCCATTTCTTCCACGTCTCAGTATCCGCCAGCATCTTAATGAACACGCCGCCGATCACCGGCCGCGCATGCATGCCGGCGTCGTGGGCGTTCTGCGTCCAGTAGAAATCGGAAAACCCGACGCGCTGCGGCGTTTCATCGGCGAACGTGAAAACCGGCGCGACCAGCGCTTCAAAATCCTCGCGACTTTCCGCCAGCGCCGCCGTCCACAGCGTCCAGTCGGTCTTCGTGTATTCCTTGCGACTGTCCAGCGGGAGGCCGAATCGATTGAGCTTCGTGCGATAGAATGCAATTTCCTTTCGCGCGACGTCGGCCGGGAAAAGATTGAGGCCCAGCAGTCGATCCCAGACGATGTTGTACTTCTGACTCCACGTACCCGCGCCGTCGAACACGAGCCGGTAATGATCCCCGTCATTCGCAGTCGCTATCCACTTAGCCGCCAGCTCGGTCGCGAGCTTCTTGTATCGTCCGGCGGCTTGCGCGTCCCCGCGCATCTCGCACAGCATCCCATACGCGCCTATCGCCTCGATCGCCTTGATCGAAAGATTCGTGTTGTGCGCCAGATGTCCCGCGAAATCGTCCGTACATAGCTGCTTTTCCGGATCGAAACCCTTGGTTTCGAGATATTCGGCCCACTTTGTTATCTGCGGCCACCACTTCGCCGCAAAGTCCGCGTTGCCGTCGATCTTCGCAATCGCCGCCACAAGCAGGATCATGTTCCCGCTCTCTTCGACTGGCATCTGATTCTCTTCGGTGCGTTCCCCGCCGCCGTAAACCTGCGCAGTGGCCTGCGGATACGTCCCCAGATCGTGCGGTGCGAACGGGAACTTCCATCGTGATGATGCTGCGTAATTCAGAACGGGAACGAGCGACGCCTTCGCCAACGTCGGACTGAGCAACAGGAACTGCGGCGCCATCGGATAAATCACGTCAACCGTCGCGATGCAGCCGTTGCTCGTATTCTCCTTGGGAAACAACAGCGGCGAACCGTCTGCATCCGCGACAAGCTTGCTCCCCGCCAGCGCCTGGCGATACGCGAGCGCGCAAAGCGTCGCATACTTGTCGCCACCTACGCTCGCCAGTTCCTTCATCAACTCGTCGTCGAACGCCGTGCAGCGCGACTGAAGCGCCGGGTAATCTTTTGCCGCTGTTCGCAGAAGTTCCGACGTGGCCGCGCCGCTTCGCCGCCAGTACGGACGCAGCCGCTGGCCGAAATAGTTGATCGAGTACTCGTCGTCGTACGCGATCATGGCGTAACGCGACACCGTTTCGGCTCCGACATTGGCCGCATCAATTGCGATCGCCATGGTCGGAGCGTCATCGCTCGCAGCCCGCGGCATGCGCGGATCGTCGGCGTCGGGTGATGACGCGAGCCGGCCGTCATCGACGAACCGCCGCGTGCAGATCGACCCGGAGCCGATTTGCGATGTCGTACCCGCCTCCGCGGGAGCGGCCAGATACGCATAGCCCCAGTCGATGCGTGTGCCGTCCCCTTTGCGCTGAAGCACCGGCTGCTGCGAAGAGCCGATTTGCAGCACGCTCAATCCAATCGCCTTCGGCCGCGACCACGTTACATGTTGGGCGGGATCATGAACTGCAAGCTCGCCGCTTGCGCTGAGGTAGACCGAAACTGCGTGCTTCTCGCCGTCGAGCGCGCGAACGTCCCACGTGAGATACGTCAGCGGCCGCGAAAGCACATCCAGATCATCGCACAATGCCGGGGTCAGAAATGTCAACGTCACCTGAAGCCGCGCACTTTGAAATTCGTAGATCGATCGTGTCGGCAGCACGCGCACCGATTTCTGCTCCATCGCCGGGATCGACTTGGGCTCATCGCCCATCAGCCGAAACGTCTTGCCGTCGACGCGGATCAGGCTCACCAGCGAATGCTTCGCCCCTGTCCAATGCCGCGTTGCATCGTCGGTCAGACGATCCGCACACGACCAGATGCTCAAGTACGGATCGTGCGCCACCAATGGCACCGCCGGCGGGCGAAATGCCTTGGGCGCCTCAGCGGCCATCGAACTCCCGGCAACGGCCGCCAGTGCGATCGACGCCGCCATTGCGAGATGAATCACGGTTTGCATCGGCCGATTGTGTGCGGCCGCACTCCAGTCGTAAAGCGGCCGCCCTGTGCGTATTATGCTCGCCACGATGAAGGCATTTCTCTGTGCGCTCTGTGTCTCTGTGGCGCTTTCATGTGCCAAGGTGCGCGCGGCGGAGGAAGGAAAGCAAATGGACAAGGGAAGCAAGGCGTGGATGTACATCGGCTCCCGCGGCGGCAAGGGCGGCGGGATCTTTCGTGCGACATTCGATCTGAATACCGGCGCAATCGGCCCGATGCAGCCCGAAACCGACGTCACATCGGGATCGTTCATGGCGCTCGATTCAAAGCAGCAGCGCATGTTCGTCGTCGGCGAAGCCCCCGGCCCGGACGGCAAAGGCCGTGGCACGCTTAGCTCCTTCGACATCGATCCATCCAGCGGCACGCTGAAACTGATCAACCAGCAGGATGTAAAGGGCAAAGGCCCTTGCCATCTGGCGGTGGACGAGAAGGGTGGGCATGTGATCATCGCGAACTATTCCGTTGGAAGCGTCAGCGCGCTGCCGGTCGACAAGAGCGGACGATTGGCCGAGGCGACCGCGCTCGTGCTTCACTCGGGCAAAGGTCCAAATCCCAAGCGCCAGGAGATGCCGCACGCGCATTGCACAACGATCGATCCCATCGCAAAGACGGTCGTGGTCGCGGATCTCGGGACCGACAAGGTCATCCTGTATCCTTTGCCAGACGCGTCGGGGAAATTGCCGGAGGAGAAGGGCGCGCCGTACTTGAGCGTCGCACCGGGAACCGGTCCGCGGCACGTGGCGTTCTCGCGTGACGGAAAATTCCTCTACGTGCTCGGCGAGTTGATCTCGACCGTCACTGTTTTCCAGCGCGACGCCGGGGGCAAGGGATTCAATGAAGTACAGGTGATTTCGTCGTTGCCTGACGATTACAAAGGAATCAATTGGCCGTCGGAGATTACGGTCCATCCTTCGGGCAAATTTCTCTACGCCTCCAATCGCGTGTTCGACAGCATCGCGATTTTCGCGATCGACCAGGTGGCCGGGAAGTTGACGCTCAAGGGGCAGGCGATGACGCAGGGCAAAAATCCCCGCCACTTCCAGCTCGATCCCGCCGGCAAGTTCCTCATCGCCGCGAACCAGGATGGGAACAATCTGGTCGTGTTCGCAATCGATCAGGATACCGGTGCTCTCACGCCGACCGGCGTAAAGGCCGATGTTCCCACTCCCTTCTGCGTCATCTTTGTCCCGCAACCGTAGGGGCGAGGCATGCCTCGCCCTCTTGCGCGCAACGAACAAGGACGACGCATGCGTCGCCCCTACATCACGCCTTCATCAACGTGAACAATTCGCCCACGCCCCGCTGGTTTTCCAGCGACATGATCCACTTACGGATCTGCTCGCACCGCGCCTGGCCGACGATGTCTTTGCCCAGCGCGTTGAACTTCACCGCAATCTCGTCTTCTGTCATCGGATCGCGCGGATCGCCTTTGGGGACGTCGACGCGCTGCGCGAATGACTTGCCGTCCTTGGTCGTGATCGTCACTCTGCTCGGCTGGAATTTCGGGAACAGCGCTTCGAATTCCTGATTCGCCACGACTTTCACCATGTCCATGATCGGAATCAGCGCCTTGTCGTGCACGCGTTCTTCCTTGAACTGCAGCGGCGTCACCATCCCGTCCATCAACCCCGCCGCCATGCAGTACGGCAGCGAGTGGTCGGCCGTCTCCTTCGAATCCGGGCGATACTTGTGTGGGTCCCCAAGGATGTCCGCGGCCCGCGCGATCACTTCGACCTTGATCTCGGTGACATCCGCCGCCTTGATCTTGTTCTGCTGCACGACCTTGAACATCGCCGTCAGCGGCGCGTGGCTGAGCGCCTCGACCGGGAACGACTTCATGCCGCAATCGGGAATCTTGTAATGGTCGCTGCTTTTATTAGGCAGGTTGCCGGCGAGTTTTTCTACATCGAACTTGGCGGCCTCGCCTTTGTAATGAACGTGGCCGAAGACCGCGAAGAGGCCTTCCTTGCCGTCGAACATGTGTTCGGGGCCGGACAAGCCGCGCTTGGCGAGCATCGCCGACTCGACCCCCATTCGCGTCGCCCACGGATCGACGAGGTTCTTCATGTTCGTCAGCTTGCCCGCCGTCACCGCGCCGGGTGAAAACGTTCGCGCCGCGCTGATGCCGATCGCGTTCACCATCTGGTCCACGGTGAGATTGAGAATTCGGCCCGCCGCCAGCGGCGAAGCGAAGCACGTCAGCGTCGCGTGATGCCAGCCGTACTCGCGGACGCCCGGAATTCCCGCTTCGCACAGCCGCATCTCGATTTCGTACGCAATCGCGGTCGCAAGGATGACATCCTTGCCCGACAGATTCTTCATTTCCGCCAGCGCCAGCGGCCCCGCGATGATGTCGCTGGGATGGCACGGATCGGCCTTCCAGTAAATGTCGTTGTAATCCATCGCGCGAATCATCTGCGAATTGATGAACCCCGCGTCGACGGGATTGGTTTTGAATCCCGAGACAAAGCATGTCGATGGGCCCGATGCGTTTGCGCCGCTCATCTCGCGGTGATGCTCAAGGATGATCTTCGCGTCCGACTGCTGCGATCCGCCGAGCGCGCAGCCGAGCGAATCAAACCAGAAGAGCTTGGCCGCCTGGATCGCCGCCGGCGAAAGGTCTTCATACTTTAGCCCGCAAGCCCATTCGGCCAGTGTGTGCGACAGATATTTCTTCCCCGGTTCCTTCGATGCAGAGGCCATTGGTAATTTCTCCGTTCCGAAATTCAGAATCTAAACCACCAAGACACCAAGCGGTTGCATATTGATCCACATCCCATTCCCTTCCTGGCGTTCCATCCTGGAAAGTTTGAATGTGATGTTGTCCTCAAATCAGAATCACTGCTTAGTGCTCTTGGTGTCTTGGTGGTTCAATTAATGTTCTTACGCCGAAGCGTATTTCGCGATTTCCTTCGCCACTTCCGTCGTCGTGTTCTTCATACCGACGTCGTACGTGCCGACTTTGCGTTCCTTGATCACGCGAGCGACGGCTGTCTCCAGCTTCTGCGCCGCGGCGCTTTCGCCGAGCCAGTCGAGCATCAGCTTAGAGCTGAGGATGCACGCGATCGGATTGACCTTGTTCATTCCCGAATACTTCGGCGCTGAGCCGTGCGTCGGCTCGAAGACCGCATACTTGTCGCCGATGTTGGCCGCCGACGCGAAGCCGAGACCGCCGATCAGTCCCGCGCACAAATCAGAGACGATGTCGCCGAACATGTTCTCCGCGACCAGCACATCGTAATCCTGCGGATTCTTGAACATCCACATGCAGATCGCGTCGATATTCGCCTCGTCGGCGCGGATGCCCGGATACTCCTTGGCGATGTTGCGGAACACGCGCGTCATCAGCCCGCCCGTTTCGCGCAGCACGTTGGGTTTCTCGATCAGGCTGACGCGCTTGCGGCCGTGCTTCTTCGCGTAATCGAACGCCTGCCGGCAGATGCTCTCGCATCCCTGCTTGGTCATGATGCGCGTCGAGAGGGCCACGTTCTCCAGCCCCTTGGCCTCGAACGGCTTCATCTTCGGATTAACGCACAGCGCGTCGAACACGCTCTTGGGCAGGGGGAAGAACTCCACGCCGCCGTACATGCCTTCGGTGTTCTCGCGGAAGACAACCAGATCGACGAGCTGTTCCTTCGCATCCGGCCCCGTCGCGACTTCAGTGCCGCGGAAATTGAGCGGGTTGCCCGTGTAGCTTTTGCACGGCCGAAGGTTGGTGTGAAGGTTGAAAAGCTGACGCAGCTTCACGATCGGCGAGAAGTAGCTCAGCCCTTTGCCTTGAAGCTCGGGCGCGAGCTCTGATTTGGCTTCATCCTGCGGCTTGCTCGTGATCGCCCCGAATAGCGCGCAGTCGGTCTCCTTGAGAATCTTGATCGTCCGATCCGGAAGGGCGTTCCCCTCCTTGCACCAGAACTCCCAGCCAATGTCGGCCGGGAAGTACTGCGCATCAAACTTCATCGCGTCGAGCACGAGGCGCGTCGCGTCCATCACATCCACGCCGATCCCGTCACCGGGCATCCAGGCAATCTTATATTTGGCCATGATTTCCTTCTCCTGCGTAGCATGGGCGTCTGGCGCCCATGGCGTTGTTTTTTAAGGGGCGGATAGATTACAGACTCGCCAGCCGTTTGGAAACGACCGCCTCGGCCCCGCCGGCGACGACCAGATCCTGGGCAACCGGCGACAGCGCCGGGAACGGGAACGTCTTTCCCTCTATGCTGATCTTGGAGCCCTGGTAATCGACTTCGATTTGCGGCCCGACGATCGTCGGCTCCTTCTGGTTGGCGTATTTCGATTTGAGATAATCAACAAACTCCGGGCATTCGAACACAACGAAACCGTTGTTGAACGCGTTGCGCTTATACGTCTCGCTGAACGTGGCAGCGACGACGCACGGGATGCCGAAATATTTCAGCGCCGTAGCGGCCTGCTCGCGCGAGGAGCCGGTTCCGAAGTTTTTGCCGGAGACTATGATGTCGCCGGATTTCGCGAGCGAGCGCAGATTCGGGTCATAGTTTTCAAAAATCACTTCCGCCATCTGGGCCGGCGTCATGTCGTCCTTGTACGTCCACTTGCCGGCGTAGATGCCATCGGTGTTGAGGTTGTCCTTGTTGAGAAACAGCACCCGGCCGCGAATCGATTTGGGGAAACCGTCGATGATCTTCACGCCGGATGCCGAGGGCGCGGACTTGGGAGCGGCGCGGAAGCTGGATCGCGCCGACGTCTGCGAGAAATCATTCGGGGCCGCGATGTAACCGGCAACAGCCGATGCTGCGACGACGGCAGGCGAGGCAAGATAGACTTGCCCGTTGCGATCGCCCATCCGACCTTCGAAGTTGCGATTCGTCGCCGAGATTCCCACCTCGCCCGCCTTGATCGTCCCGCGCCCCAGGCCAATGCACGTGCCGCATCCCGGCGGCAGCTCGATCGCCCCCGCGTCGGTCAGCGACTTCCAGTGCCCCTCCTTCTCCGCGCGCTTCTGCACATCCGCGCTCGCTGCGGCGAGATAAAACTCCACGCCTTCAGCGACCTTCTTTCCGCGCACGACGCCCGCGGCTTCCGCGATGTCTTCATATCGCGCATTCACGCAGCTCATCAGCCACGCCTTGTTGATCTTCACCTGCTTCTGCTGAATCTCCGGCAGTGACGCGATCGTCTTCACGCTGTTGGGACCCGAAACATGCGGCACAACCGTCGCCAGGTCGAGCTCCAGCTCCGCCGCATAACTCGCATCGGCGTCACTCGCCAGGCGCTCGGCCCACCATCGATCGACATCCGCGCGCGTGTACGTTCCAAACGAATCGGGGCGTCGCCGCCCCGGCCGGACGCCCGCCGCAAAATAATCCGCCCGTGCATACAGGTAACCCCGAAGCACTTCATCAAATTGAAACACGCCCGCGAGCGCTCCCCACTCCGTCGTCATGTTCGCGATGCTCATGCGCTGATCGGCCGTCAGGGACGCTACACCATCGCCGTGAAATTCGACGGCCATGTTTAGCACTTCATCCTTATTAAACAGCCCGCACAGCGCGATGATGACATCCTTGCCGACGACGCCAGGCTTGAGCTTGTTCTTCAGATTGACGCGCGCCACCGGCGGCACCTGCCACCAAGTCACACCCGTCGCCCAGATGCTCGCCGCATCGGTCCGCACCACCGGTGTTCCCAGAGCCCCCATCGCGCCGTAGAGGTTCGAGTGCGAGTCGCTCCCGACGACGAGGCTCCCGGGCACAACGTATCCCTGCTCCACCATCACCTGATGACTGATCCCCGTGCCGGCCGGGTAGAAGTCGATCCCATTCTCCTTCGCGAACGCGTCGATCTTCGCGTACTTCCCAAGATTCTCCGGCGTCACGTTCTGAATATCATGATCGATCGCAAACACCGGCTGCCGCGGGTCGAAAATCTTCTTCGCTCCAATCTGCTTGAACTTCGGAATAACCGCGCCGGTATTGTCGTGCGTCATCACGTGCTTCGGCCGAATGGTTACGAAATCGCCGCTCCGCACGAGCTGGCCGGGCTCAAGTCCCACCGCAAATTTGGTTGCGATCTTTTCAACGAGTGTTTGCTTCATCGATTTGTCTCTTCTGATTCAGCGATTCAGATTCACCACGGAGATCACGGAGTTGCACGGAGAAATACGAAAGCGAGACAATTCATTTCTCTTCTCCGTGTTCCTCCGTGATCTCCGTGGTGAATGAATTCCAATTCATTGAGCCGCACGCTTGCCAAGCACCTTCGCGATATCGAAGTCGATGAAATCCGCATGATGGAAAATCCACGATTCGATCGTGCGCTCGACTTTGTCTCCTTCGTGCGAGTGCGTCGCGATCATGTGCATGACGTCCGCAGGCACGCCGTGCTTGAAGCACAGGCCGACGCCACTGAAGGGGTGACGCAGCATCTCGCCGAATTTGCCTTTGACCACCTTGCCGCCGGCGTCCTTGTCGAACTCGAGCATCTTGCCGACGTCCGCCAGCAACGCCCCCGCGACGAGCACGTCATGATTGACGGGGATGCGATCGCCGTAGACCTCGTTCAGCACTTTCTCAATCACGATGCACTGCTTGACGCAGCTGTTGAGATGCTCGACGAAGCGAAGGTCGATCTTGCCCGCGAGCAGCGTGAATGGAATCGCGCGAATCTCTGCAAACGTCCAGCCCTTCCCGCCGCAGCCGGTCGTGAGCGCTTCGCTCCACACCGCGGCGACCTTCTCGCGAAGCAACTTATCGCCGATCGAAGTGATGTCGGGGAACAACTCGGAAATCTGGGCAACGTTGTAGGCCATTGACTCTCTTCTCCTGCTTTTAGTGGCATGGGCGGCTCGCCCATGTTTGGTAGTAAGACATGGGCGAGCCGCCCATGCCACAAATACGCGTCACACAACTGGTCCATCGTACGCATGGTTTTCGGGATCGATCCGCCGCATCGGCTTCTCGCGCGATTGCTCTTCGACAACATGGGCAACGAGCCCCGGCGTGCGCGCGATCATGAAAATGCCGTTGAAGACGCGCGGGTCGAGGCCGAGGTCCGCGAGGATCGCGCCAATCGCGCCATCCACGTTGATCGGCAGCGGCTTTCCCGTCGCGGCGAATTCCTTCTCCATCGCTCGTGCCGCCGCGACGTGCTTTCCCGCCGCTGCCGCTTCGTCCGCGAGTTCAAACAATCGCTTGGTTCGCGGATCGGCGGTGTGGATGCGATGCCCGAAGCCGGCCATTCGGCCGCCGCGGCCTTTCATTTCCACCAGTTCCGCCCGCGCGGCCTCTTCGATGCTTGTCTTCGACTTCTCCGCTCGCGCGATGATCGCGCCAAGCTGACGGGCGCAGTCTTCGATCGCGCCACCATGATGCTTGTTGATCGACATGATCCCGGCCGCCACCGATGCCGACAGCGATGCCCCCGTGCTTGCGACCGTTCGCGCCGCCAGCGCACTCGGCGGCGTGGCACCGTGATCGATGCTCGCCACGAGAATGTTGTCCATCAGCCGGCCGGTCTTCTCGTCGGGGAGCTTGCCTTTGAGGATCAGGTAAACCGCCGCTCCGAATGAGACTTTGCCCATCAGCGAAGCGATGTCGTGCCCGCGCACCATCACGCGATTGGGCTCGATCTTGGTGATGCCCGTCGTCCAGACGGCCTTCTTTTCCGCGTCGCTCATGAGGCTGTTCATTCTACCCGGCCGCTTGAGCACTTCGACCGTCGCGCCGGGCAACTCACCAAACGAATCGACGACCGTTGCGCCGACGCCGCGCAGTGCCGCGACCTTTCCCGCGTGCGTTCCCTTGTTCCCTTCGATGATCGCGCCGGCGTGACTGAACCGCGTGCCAGAGCGCGCGGCTTTGCCGCCGATGTATGCGATGACCGGCCTGGTGATCCTTTTCGTCGAGATCAACTCCGCGAGATCTTCTTCCTGCGACGAGCCGATTTCTCCGAAGATGACGATCGCGTCGGTATCGGGATCGGCTTCGAACTGCAGCGCGACATCGGGGATTCGCATTCCGAGGACCGCATCGCCGCCGATGTGGACGATCGTTGTGATCTTCACGCCGGCCTGGCCGAGGTAATATCCGGTACTCGACGCCATGCCGCCGGAGCGCGAGATGATGCCGACGCCTTTGGGCCGACCCGGTTTGAACCATTGCCGCGCCGACTCCGCGCGGCCGCCGATCATGCCTACGACCGCGCGACCGGGCGAGAGAATTCCGAGTGTGTTTGGCCCGACGAAGTTGGCCTTGTTCGCCTTCGCCGCGGCGGCGATTTCCATCGCATCCCAAACCGGCACGCGATCGGCGACGAGGACGGTGAGCTTGGCGCCGCCGTCGAGCGCTTCGATCGCGGCGTGCTTGACCATCGGTGCGGGAACGAAGAGCACCGAGATATCGACGCCGCCGAGTTGATCGACTGCATCCTTCACGGTGTTGAACACCGGCACCCCGAGCACTTCCATGCCGCCTTTGCCCGGCGTGACGCCGCCGACGACGCGCGTGCCGTAATCGAGCATCAGCCGCGCGCGGGCCATTCCTTCCCGGCCGGTGATGCCTTGAACGAGTACGCGTTTGGTTTCGTCTACGAGGATTGCCATATTTCATCCCGACGGATCAAACGGATCACGCCGACCGCCGCATTTTCCTTGAACTGAACTCAATCGTCAGGCGCTTTCCTAAGGCTTCCGCGATGCGACGCAGCATCGTCAGCGAGTGACCTTTGTAATCCGCGTCTTCCAATTGCGAAATGACCGGTTGCTTAGTCCCGATGAGTTTTGCGAGTTCAGCCTGTGTCAGCCCAGCCTCGGTTCGCGCACCGTAGATCATTTGCGCGATGCGAAGATTGTCTTCCTCGCGCTCGACCATCTTCCGAAGGGCCCGGTCTTTGCCGATCATTTTATCGAGGATCCTGACTGCGCTGGATGTCTTAGGCATTGGGCAACTCCTCAATCGCGCGATGGGCCGCCGGATTATTCAAGAACACCTTTCGCCGCGCGATCGCTCGTTCAATATCGATCGGCGGCACTGCCTTTTCTTTCGTCAACGCGTGCGCAAGCACGACGGCGTTCTGTCCGTGAAAGAAGTAAAGAATTCGATAATTGACACGTCCCTTCTTGATTCGCAGCTCGTATATTCCATCGCGAAGCATATCCACCACCGGCCGACGAAGTTCGTAACCCAAGGCCTCCAGTCGCGAAATCGCCGCCGTGCACTTGGCGAACGCTGTTCGATCTCGTTTCATCAACTCGTCAAGCCACTGACGCACCGGAACGCTGCCGTCGGTGTCACGATAGAAGCTGACTTCGGCTCTCGGCAAACTTTCGCGCCCTCTATTATAATAAATTTATTATACTGCGTCCACTCGAATTATTGCCTATGCGTCCGCTCCGACAGGAACGCCGCGCTGCTGCGGCTTGGTCGCGGCTCCGCTCACAGCGTCGCTCAATCCCGGGATGTCCAGATCGACGAAGACGGCGTTCACTCCGGCGCGGCGGCATTCGACTTCGCAGGCGATCAGCTCGCTGTCCTTGGTGGCCAGTTCCGTTTCGGTGACGGCGAGGGCGGGAGCATCGCCGGTGTCACGCAACAAGCCGGAGGCGTTGGCGAGGACGACGCCGCGGACGTCGCGCCACTTCGAGCGGTCGATCCACACGCGGCCGGCTTTGATGGGGAAGGAGATTGCGCTGGCTGTGCCGACGAAGGCGGGGACGCGGCGATCGCGCGGTTTCCATGGCTGCGCGGTGCTCTGCGCGATGAGCTCGGCGAAGCGCTTGGCGATGAACGCTGGCGCATCGGTCTTGCGATAGCCTTCGACTTTGGCGGGCAATTCTTTGGACGCGGATTGGAGGATGTCGACGGCGCGGTCTTCGGAGTTGCCGCCGAGGCGGATGACGGCGGGGATGGAGAGTTCGAGTTCCCAGAAGGCTTTGGCCAGGCCGTAGGCGGACCAGAATTGTTCCTGGCTGGCGACGCCGGAGCCGGAGCCGAAGTAGCCGATCAGGCCGGGCTGGGAGAGGACGATGCGGGCGGCTCTGTAGACTTTTGCAGCTGAAGGATTGCCGGAGGTGTCGGTGAAATTGGCGATGGTGAAGGTTTCATTGGTGATCGCGTCCATCGACATCATGGAGCCGCCGCCGCCGGCGCCGTGGAAACCCACCAAACCCTTGGAGCCGGGCGCGGCGCTGGTCGCAAGCTGGGCGAAGTAGAAGGTGCCGCGGTGGTCGTCCATCTCGACGGCGTAGGCGACGCGCTCGAGCGCCGTCGGCGGATGATCGAGCTCGCGGGCGACGTCGATCTTCAATTCGGGATGACGGAAGACGGAGTAGTCGTCGACGGTCAGGCGACAGTCGAGCGCGATGAGCTTTCCATCGGGGGTGATGCCGACGGGGTTGATTTCCAATGATCGGGCTTCGATCGACTTGGCCATCTTGAATGCGTTGCTTGCCGCATCCGCGATCGCGGGACGCAACTTGGCGTCGACCTTCGCGGCCTCCATCGCTTGTGCGAGCACCTGCGATGACGGGCCGGTGCGGACGTCGCAGGGGATTCGCGCGACTTTCTCGGCGCGTTCTTCGATGCCTGTGCCGCCGGTGAACGACAGCAGGAGGAGCGGCGCGCGATCGTGGTCGTTTACTGAGAGCGAGAGGAACAGCTCGCCGGCCAGCGCGAGTTTTTCTTCGACGAGAACTTCGGTGACGGGGAACTGGCCGACGCGCATCGCCAGCAAGCGCTTGGCGTGGTCGGCGGCCTGGTCGGGGGTGTCGGCGAAGGCGATGCCGCCGATTGCGGCGCGGCCGGTGGTCCAGGCCTGGATTTTGATGACGACCGGTTTGCCAATCGATCGCGCGATCTCGGCGGCTTGCGCGGGGGACGAGGCTGCGCCGCCGCGTGGGATGGCGAAGCCGTGCTGGGCGAGGAGCGCTTTGCCCTGATATTCGTGTAGCCGGGCCATGGGGGGAGAGAGTATCGTCAAAACGTTGACGAATTCCCAGAGGTTGGCGCGCGTCAACTATTTGGAAACGGTCACCAAACCCGTTTAGCCGCGGTTTGAAAAACCGCGGTGGGACCGCGTCTTCATGGAGTCGCAACGAACTTCCACGCCTGTCGCTTCTTCCCCTCCTTCAAAGGATTGGCTTGCACGTATCCGATTGCGGAGTCCACGTACTTCTCATTATCGATGAAACACTTCCAACACCCGCGCGCAAAGACGGCAGGAAGCGCTCCGCGACGCGCCAGTTCATTCTCAAACGGATGCAATCCGTCCTCCGCCAGTTGCTTCCCCGCGAACTGTTTCAGGCGTCGGACGACCTGCTCCACATCGTAACGATGACGCGCGACCACGAGGTGCACGTGCTCCGGAAGTATGGAGCAAGCCAGAATCGAATACTCGCTGGCGCGCACCGCTCGCGCAAATCCATTTCCAACACTCAGCGCCTGGGCGCCGGACAATTTCACTGGTTCATGGAGCAGCGCCGATTTCGCCGCCATCCGAAATCGCCGATCGTGTGGATCGTGGGCGTGCGAACGACGGTTGGCGACCTTGGTTGCTGTTCCGTACTGAAACAAATCCCAAGAGGCCACAAACGTCGACCATGACCCGCGCGGGTCGTTCGGCAGCCAAAACCCATACGTCCCGAAGATGATGTGATACGCGAGGATCATTGCACGCACCGTTTAGCCGCGCTTTGAAAAACCGCGCTGGACACGCGCTTTTCCAGCGCGGTTTTTCAAACCGCGGCTAAACACACTGGTCTCCAATCATTCCTTGTCATTCGTGCTTACTCGGGACAATGCGGTAAATGTGGGTCTCGAAGGGTTCGAAGTGCTCCGTGAAACTCGTGGCGGGGGCGGCGAGTTTTTTGGGGGGTTGGTTTTCGAACATCAGCTGGGCGCTCTTGAGCGCGGCGGGGAATTCGAAGGTTACGTCGAGGACGGCGTCGTCGAGGTTGACGGTGAGCAGGACGTAGCCGCCATCTTGGTGGGGTTTGAGCATGGTGCGGATCGGAGTCTTCGACACGCCTTTGCCGGTGTAACTGACTTTGTAGACGTAGTCGTCGCCGACGGTTGGCGTGAGAAGTGTCGGAGTGAGTTCCTTGAGTTCGGCGTTGATTTGTTTGGCGGTTTGCCAGAGGGCTTTGGCGTTGATCATTTCCATGGCGGTGGGGAAGGTTCCGCCGTGGGCGTCGCCGTGGCGGGGTTTGGGGTCGGGGGACATGCCGATGACTTCGCCGCGGCGGGAGAACGCGGAGTCCATGATGAAATAGGCGATGCCGGTCGAGCCATGAATGATCGAGGTGTAGACCTCGGCGCGAAGCTGCTGCGGCGTGGGGAATCGGAACGGCCAGGAGCTTTTGCCCTGGAGCGTGAAGGCGGCAACGATCGTCCAGACGGGCTTGACGCCTTTGTTTTCACTGACGGCCAGCGAGACCACTTCGGCCATGTCGTGGGGGAAGTTTGCCAGCGTCCTTGCGCGCTCGGTGCGATCCTGGAGCGGGTAGATGTCCTGGCAGGAAATGTCGCCGGCGACGTTCCACTTCAGCCACCAGTCCAGCAAGTGTGGCGGGGAAATCGCGGGCGAATCGTTGACGAACACCGGAATGCCGGGCGCGATCTCCTTCATGTGCTTCTTGTAGATCTGATAGTCGTTCCAAAGCTGCTCGACGTCGGCGCGGCCAGTGGGTTCGTCCATCCACATGTTGCCGAGCAAGGCCGGATGATCGTTGAACTGCTTGGCCTGGTCCGGCGGGATCTTGCCCATGAGGACAAACTGGACGCCGGAGTCTTTCGCCAGCGGGAGGACTTTTCCGAGATCGCCGTGGCCCCAGACGGCGTTGAAGCCATCGTCGGCGAGTTGTTTCCATGAGGTGTACGGGCCGCCAGGATCGGTGGGCTCGACCTGGCCCCAGAGACTGAGGAGGAAGAAGGATTTGGCCGGGTCGTATTGGTGCAGGACTTGGCCTTTGCGATCGACGTGGGGGACAATTTTCTGGTGGACGCGCTGGATGATCGGCATCGTCGTCGCGACGGCAGGGCGGGAGGTGGGGGCGGTTTGGGCGGGCGCGGTCAATGCCCAGAGGAAAGAGATGAACAAGCTAGCACGAATCACATTCTTGATTTTGGACATACCCATGATGGAGGCGTTGTATGTCAAAGTCTCCATCGTGTGAATCCTCAGGAGCGCGCAACTGGCAAACGATCACTTCGCGCGGGCAGTTCCATCGAAGGGGCAAGGTATCGGCCGCGCCGCGGCTGACCAGCATCGTGCTCGCGCCGCGCTCGAAACGCAGGCCGGTCCAGCGGTTGATGAAGGCGCCGGGGTAGAGCATCTGTTTGCGCGTCGCGAGGACGCACTGGCCTCCGTGCAGATGACCGGCGAGAACCAGCCGATATCCCGCTGCGAGAGCTTCGGGGAAGATCGCCGGGTCATGGGCCACGAGCACGCTGCGCGAATTGTCCTCGGCTGCTTTTCCGGCAACGCCGTGTAACCAAATACGACGGCCGTTTGCGAGATGCAGTTCGCGCGGTTGATCGCGCAACCAGATGCCCCCTGCTCCCTCAACTGCTTCTTCAACGCCAGTCAGTCCGACGCGCAGATCATGATTGCCGCCGACAGCGAAAACGGGGCAAATGGCCGACAGCTTTTTCACGAGCGACGCCAGCGGCTTGAGACCGGCGATGCGGTCAACCAAATCGCCGCCGAGCAACACCGCGTCGGGCTTAGTGTCCTGGGTGATCAGTTCAAGACGATCGGCGAGCGGCGTCGTCCACCAGCGGCCGAGGTGCAGATCGCTTGCGTAGAGCAAGTCGGCCGACGTCTCCCACGCGACGACTTCGCTGCGCACGCGGATGGAGCCCGAAGCAATGGTTGTCTGGCGGATCGATTCGTACCAGATGCAGATGGCGAGGCATCCCAGGCACCAAGATCGCACGAAGCCGCGCCCCAGCAAGCCGCCGCAAAGCATGTATAGAGCCAGCGGAACGACGATGCGCAAGGCCGGCCAAGTGCCGCCAGCACGGACAATCAAATGGCGGCTTTGACGGAACGGACGCGCGCAGCCGTCGAGTGAGAGCGGAAAAACGAACGCCATCTGAACTTCGATGGCGTAAAAGGCCAATGCGCAGACCACAAGCAGAAGCGGCCACGAATTTCCCATGCCATACAGGAGTGTGGCCGCCGCGAAGGCTGCGACCAGGGCGGTTGAATACTTGATGAATCCGACGCGATGCAGCGACAGGCTTGGCCCCGCGATAGAAGCGGCGCGCAGATTTTCGATGGCGGACTGCATCCATTGACCGCCGCCCTTGAATCCGTGACGAATGCAGGGGAGAGCGGCGGACGCCAACGCGGGCGAGCGATCGTAAACAATTTCCGCGTCGCGAAGGAGCGAGAGCGCGTTAAGCGGGCCACGCATAGGCGCCTCCGCGCACGAAACACCAATGCGACCAGGCCAGCCACGCCAGGCCGTTGCCGAAAACGAGAGCGCGATGCGTAAGGGTTTCGAACCAGTCGCAGCGTTTGGTGTGGAAGGCGAACTCGTCGTAGCAAATCAGCACGACGGTGCCGATCACGATGACGATCGCGGGCAGGAGCATCGACAGCGGCCGGTGCGAAAGCGATGCGAAGGCCATGACGAGAAACAGTGGAATCCCGCCGCCGACGAGGGCAGCCATGTGGCAGCGGTGTTCGTGGCGGCCGACCGCGGTCAGTCCCGAGCGATGAAAAACCCAGTCGAGCGTCCCGCCAATCGTCGCCAGCGTGCCGCAGACGGCGACGGTCCACAGTTCCCACGGATAGCGCGCCGGATCACTAAGCCATTGAAAACGCGGATGGTTTCTCAGCATCCAGAGCCCAAGCGGAAAGAGAACCGCCGGCACCAGCATTGCCAGCAAATTGACGGGACCGTGTCGACTGACTCGCCGACGAGCGCTTTGCTTGTCGAGTTCGGATTGCTCGATGGGCTGCGCATCTGTTGGCTGAGGCAATGTCGCGATCGTCATGGCCATCCTTACGCGCCCGCGCGACGAAAGTTTCCACGCGGCGTGCGTCCGCGCTACAAAAACCAACACGCTGCGCAGCGCATGCGGCCATAACTCCTTTATTTTCAAATAAGTTAGTATTCACTCCATCATAAGTCGTGGCCCGGCCAGCAATAAAAACTCCTCACAGGACCGCGGCCGCCGCGTTATTCGAGGGTGAGATGACCACGGATACGTCGGCGCACTCGACGCGGCCAATGCGCTCCTATTGCGTTGGGCGCCAGTGATCCGGGACTTCGCGGGAGTACCTGTTCAGACGCCGGTGTCTAAGGCGTACTCGCCGAAGACCCGGATACTCTACGCGGGCCGACATGTTCAGCGCAAGGCGCGACCCCACAAGGAATTGCGCGGCGGGCAATACTGGCTTGCTGCGCATTATCGGACTTAGTAAGGTGAGTCAGTTGAGGTCGCTCGGGGGGGATTTTTTTGGGCGAACGGAAGCCGAATATTTTTCGGGTTATGGGCCGATAGTTGGGGCACACTATGCATGGATTCCCTTATGTACGGCGGGAGCGAATGGGCGAAGTGCGTCCTGATGAGGGGGCGCGCGGGTTTAAGCGGGCCCGGCTGTTAACGGGCGCCGTGATAGGGGTGGCACTAAGTATTAGCAGCAGTGCGCGCGGGGCGGCGGCGCCGGCGGTGAAGTATGCGGCGACGCAGCCCGGGCCGACGACGCGGATTGTGATTCCGAAGACGCCAGTGGCGCCGAAGGTGGAGGAGCCGCTTTATTACGTGAGTCATTTTGTATTGAGGTATGCGACGCCGCGGGAGGATTTGCCGCGGCTGAGTGAGGTTGAGCAATACGCGGATGTGGAATTGGCGCGGGTCGGGGCGCAGACGAATATCTATGCAGCGCCGACGCCGGGGGTGAACTGGCCGCCGGTGAAGTTGCGGGATTTGTCGCAGCGGACGCCGCAGAAATACCGGGCGAGTGGGATCACGGCGGTGAATCAGGCGATCGTGAAGTATTTGAATTCGCGGGGGCTGGCGGGGGTGTACGTTGCGGTGGATCCGGAGGATCTGAAGGTGGAGGAGGTGAACGGGAAGACGGTGGTGAAGGATTTGCGGCCGATCAATCGGACGGATCTGCACCTTGTGATCGCGACGGGTGAGATCGCGGAAGTGCGGACGATCACGACGGATGCGCAAGGTATGGAGCGGGTGAACAGTCCGCGGGATGCGAAGATTCGGGAGAATTCGCCGATCAAAGCCGGCGGAAGCGCGGGGCAGAATGATTTGATTCGGAAGAATTTGCTGGATGAGTATGTTTTTGGATTGAATCGGCGGCCATATCGGCGAGTGGATGTGGCGTTGTCGCAGGGGAATGCGCCGGGGTCGGTGGTGCTGGATTACCTGGTGACGGAGACCAAACCGTGGTCGATTTACGCGCAGCTGAGCAATACGGGTACGCAGCAGACGGACGACTGGCGGGAGCATTTTGGGTTCGTGCACAGCAATTTGACGGGTAACGATGATGTGCTGTCGATCGATTACGTGACGGCGGGTTTCGATGGGACGTCGGAAGCGGTGAACGGATCGTACGAAGCGCCGGTGCCGACGATGGACAAGCTGCGGTGGCGCGGGTACGGCGGGTACAGCACGTTTACGGCGTCGGACATCGGGCTGGGGAACGAAGAGTTCAATGGGCGGCAGACGACGGGCGGCGGGGAACTGATCGCGAACGTTTATCAGGATCGAGATTTGTTCATCGATGCGCGGGCGGGAGCGCATTACGATCGGATTCGGACGAACAACACGACGGTGGCGCCGACGCTGAAAGGGGCGGCGTCGTTCATCGCGCCGTATGTCGGCTTGACGGCGGAGCGGGCGCGGCTGACTTCGAACTACAACGCAGCGGCGACGATGACGTATGCAGTGACGGACGCGCAGTCGGGGACGAACGGGAACAGCTCGCTGGAGCGACTCGGGCGAGCGGATGTGGACACGAGTTTTTTCCTGTTTCAGGCGCACACGAACTACTCGTTTTTCCTGGAGCCGATTTTTTCGCGTGAGGAATTTGATGCGGGATCGTCGACGCTGGCGCACGAGGTGGCGCTGTCGATCCGCGGGCAGTCGTCGTTTGGCAAGCGGCTGGTTCCGGAGTACCAGGAAGTGGCGGGCGGGTTGTATTCGGTGCGCGGATATGATGAATCAATCGCGTCGGGTGACGACGTGGTGATCGGCTCGGCGGAGTATCGGTATCACATTCCGCGGGCGTGGGCGGTGCAGAACGATCCGAGCAAGACGCCGCTGTTTGGGGAGCCGTTTCGCAGGTCGCCGCAGCAGGCGTATGGACGGCCGGACTGGGATCTGGTTTTGAAGGCGTTCGTGGATGCAGCGCACATTCACAATTACAATGCGGACTCGTTTGAATCGAAGGAGACGCTGGTGGGGGCGGGATTCGGGATCGAGCTGGCGCTGAAGAACAACATCAATTTGCAGGCGTTCTGGGGGATGGCGTTGAAGAACACGCCGGACGGACAAACGGAAGCGGGAGATAACCGCTTTCACTTCTTGTTCACGTTTTTGTACTAGGTCGCGAGCGAAATTCTTTTCGATTTGCGCACACATTGCTGTGGTTGATTTCGCGCGGAGGTTTGTCATGAGTTCGGGAGTAACGACACGAGGACGTTCGGCGGTGACGTTGGCGACGGCGGCGGCGGTTCTGTCGCTGGGCAGCGCCAGTGCGATCGCGGCGGGTGGGAACAAGAACATCGCGGTACAGAAAGTGGTGCGCGGCTCGGCGCAATTCAGCACGAACGGGAACGTGACGACGATCCGGGCGGCGGACCGGACGGTCATCAATTACAGCTCGTTCAACATTGGGATGGACCAGACGGTGCGCTTCGTGCAGCCGAGCAAGAACGCGCGCGTGCTGAATCGGATCAACAGCAGCGAACCGACGCGGATTGATGGGAAGCTGACGGCCAACGGGATCGTTTACCTGGTGAATCCGGTCGGAGTCATGTTCGGGAAGAACTCGGTTGTGAATGTGGGGCAGATTTTCGCGGCGGCGGGGAATATCAGCGACGAGAATTTTCTGAGTGGGGTGAATCGATTCAACGGAAGCGGTTTGATGAGCGCTGCGGGGACGATCACGGGCGATGGCGTGCATCTGGTCGGCACGACGGTGACTCATTCGGGGTCGATCGAAGGCGGGCTGGTGACGATGGTGGCGGGGAATGACGTGCTGGTGGGGACGCGCGAGGGGCACGTGATGGTGAAGGTGGGGACGACTGCGCCGCAGGGTGACGCGAAAGCGGTTGGTGTGGAGAATTCGGGGACAGTGCGCGCCAAGGCGGTGGCGTTCGGGGCGGGTGATATTTACTCGATGGCGATCAATCACAGCGGGACGATCAAGGCGAAAGAAGTGGCGATCGAGGGACAGGGCAAGGGCGTGGTGCAGGTTTCGGGGAGCATTGACGCTTCGGACCGAAATGCGGGATCAAAAGGTGGATCGGTTGTCGTGACCGGCGAGAAAGTCGCGCTTGTCGGCGCGAATGTCGACGCATCGGGAGATGCGGGCGGTGGCGCTGTGCGCGTTGGCGGTGACGTGCAAGGCAAGGGCGAGATCGCGCACGCGGCGCGGATATACGTGGATGCGGCGTCGACGATCAAAGCGGACGCGATCGCGAGTAGCGATGGCGGCAGTGTCGTCGTCTGGTCGGATGAGGCGACGTTCTTCTATGGGAACCTCAGCGCCAAGCCGGCGAGCGGCGGAAAGGGCGGGTTTGCAGAAATCTCGAGCAAGGGAATGTTCGATTTCAAGCCGCAGAATCTAGACCTTGGAATCGGAGGGAATCTACTTCTCGATCCGCTGGCGTTGGATATCACCAACGGCACAGCGAATAACAGCGGATTCTCACCCCCCACGGATCAGACGGAAGCATTCACCGATGACGCCGGCCTGCACACATTGCTCAATCCGGACACGGATTTTGTGAACGTTGCAGCGGGGACGACGATCACGCTGCAGGCAGATGACAGCATTGTCGTCTCCTCTGCATTCGACGTGGCTACCGCGACGGGACAGCCGGACGTGAGCCTGGTTTTGCAATCCGGGCAGCACATCGTCATTGGGGCGCCCATCACTGTGAGTGGCGCGGGAACGCTGACGGTCAGCGCTGACGACAATGGGGATGGCACGGGAATCCTTCAGCTTCAGGACAATGCTCCGTTCGGGCTGACTGGAAGCCTGAACTCAGCGGGCGGCGCAATAACGGTTTCGGCGGCGGTGATCGACATCTTCAGCGGGACCAGCATCAACGGCGGTAGTGGCACGGTGACGATCAAGCCGTCGCACGCGGCGGCGACGGTGGACGTGGGTGTGGACAACGGGGGATCGTTCGTCCTCGATAATGCTGAGATCGGCGCGATCACGGCCGGGCGTCTGATCATCGGAGATCGGGCGCTTGCCAACGCGCTGCATGTTCAGGGAGTGACGCCGAGCAGTCCGCTCATGCCAATCACGCTGAGAACCGGCGGGACACTGGACGGCGCGACAGCGACGATGGCGGTGGGGCCGTTGTTTGATTTGACCCTGGACGTGGCCGGCGGGATTGGACTGGGAGCGGGGGGAGCGCTGTTTGTCGACGCGAATAGACTGGTCATCATCAACGAAGGCGGCTTCAATATCGATGCAGGCGGGCCGCTGTTTGAGGTGAACGTAAAGACGAATGGCTCGACGCCAACGCAAACGTTGACGTCGCCGCTGTTGACGTACAGCGTGAGCGAGGCGGGCGGGCTGACGACGCTGGCGGACGTGCAATATCCACTTGGGGTGAACTTCAGCTACGAGAACACCGGCGGCGGGATCGTTGTCGCGCCGGGTGCGGGGCAGATTGCCGTCGGGCCGAATTCGGACGTGACGCTCAAGGCGGCGGGGCCAATCGTGCTGGGGACATCGAACGTCCTTGGCGCGCTCAGCGTGACGGCCGGTGGGTCGATCACGCAGACGGCGCCGTTGACGGTCGTCGGGCCGACCAGCGTGACGCGGACGAGCGCGGGAGTGACGGATCTGGGTTTGGCGAACGATCTTGGCGGGCCGATCTCGATCGGTGGGGCTGTCGGATCGGTTTCGATCAAGAGCGTGAGTGCGGGCGCTTCGATCGCCGCATTGCCGGCGAATGTGGTGGATTTGATTATCGTGTTGGATGCGGCACCGGTGGTGCTGCCGGCGGTGCACGTGGCGGGGGATCTGAGCGTCAGCAGCGGGGGGCCGCTGATTGCGCAAACCGGGCCCGTGGTGGTGGTGGGGAATACGACGGTTCAGGCCACCGGCGGCGTGGTTGACGTGCTGCTGGATACGCACGCCAATGACTTGGCGGGAACGGTGGATTTCAACAACGGCCCCGGCGGGGCGATGCGCGACGTGAAACTGCGAAATACCAGTTCGCTGGCGGTGATGGGACTGCTGCCGCCGACGCTGGAGGATCTGACGGTGGTGTTCGACGTCGCGCCGCTGAATTTTGGAGCGGGGACGATCAGCGGCGCGGTCAATGCGACGGCGGGAGGGGACATTACGCTGGGCGGAACGTTGACGGCTGCGAGTTTTGTGCTTTCGAGCACAGGCGGCGCGATCGTCGATGGCAACGGGGCTGCTGTGAACCTTCAAGCGCCGTCCGGTTCGATTTCGCTGTCGGCGGCGATGGGCATCGGGAGCGGCGGGCTCGGGCTGGAGACGGCGACGCCGGTGCTGGCCGCGAGAAATTCGACGTCCGGCGACATTGCGATCAACAACAGCGTCGGCGGACTCTTGACGATCTCCACGATCGGCCCGGTTGTGGGCGTGAGCAACGCCGCCTCCGGCGGAGCGATCGTGCTTGTCAATTCCAGCCCCATCACGGTTGATCAGGACGTGATCGACAGCGGCGGCGGAAACATCTCGATTTCAACGGCGAACAGCATCGCCAATGACAACCTGACGATCAACGCGCGCGTCGTTGCCAGCGGGGGCAATGGAAATATTGTGCTGGACAGCGGACAGGATCTGATCGTGAACGCTACCGGTGCGTCGCCGCAAATATCGGCGGGAACGGGGACTATCACGGGCCTGGCGGTTCACGATCTCACCCTGGCGGCGGGCGTGACGATTCAAAGCGCCGGGGGAGCGATCGCGCTGACGGCGGACACCGCCGGCGGTCCCACGGGCGGGTCGCTGACGATGGCCGATTCGTCCACGGTCAACGCAGGAACGGGGACGATCACGCTGCAATCGGATGCAACCGTCACCGTCGGGCATTTGATCACGTCGAGCGCCGCGGCGAATGCGGTGACGATCATCACGGAGACGGGTGCAGCCAACCCCGCGGCAGGGGCGTCGGCGGGTGAAGACATACAGGCGCCCAGCGGCGGCCTGGTGATCAACGCGTCCAGCGGGATCGGAATTACGCAGGCGCTGACGACGCGCGTGGCCAGCGCGGATATGAACAGCGCCGCGGGCGACATTCAGATCGCGGAGACCGACGGCCTGGCGCTGACCAAGGCGATCACGGCGGGCGGCGCGGTGATCGTCAACAGCACGGCCGGCGACGTGGCGCTGAAGCAGGTCGCATCGCAGACGCTGAACGTGACGGCGGATTCGATTTCGCGGGACGCGGCGGCGAACATTGTGGTGGACGGGCTGGCGACGATGAGCGCCGGGCTGATCGCGATGAGCGGGACGGGGACGGCCGACTTCGGAAGTTTGAATCTCACCGGTGGGGCGGTGACGTTGAGTGAAAGCTCGGCGACGAATCTGGCGGCGGTGAATGTGGCGAGTCTGGACTTGAGCAGCGCCGGCGCGATCGCGCAGGATGCGAGCTCAGTGGTGACGGTGACGGGCTTGGCCAAGTTCACCGCGCCGACGCTGAGCGCGATCAGCCTGGATGCGAACCTGGCGACGAACAACTTTGGCAGCATCCTGGTCAGCGGGGGGACGGTGCAGATCAACGAAGCTTCGGACAGCGTGATCACGGGAGTGGACGCGAACCTGTTTGAACTGACGTCGGCGGGGACGATCACGGAAGTGACCGGTGCGACGATCGATGTGGACACGATCGCGCGGTTCAATGCGGGCAGCAACATCATCAACCTGACGGGCGTGGGAACGACGAACAATTTCGGCAGCTTGGAGCTGAACGGCGGGGATGTGACGATTTCGGAAAACGGGGCGACGGCGCTGGGAACGTCGACGGTTGGCACGCTGGATCTGACGTCGGCGGGGGCGATCACAAACACGGCCGGTGCGGCGGTGAACGTGGGCGGGCGGGCGATTTTCAATTCGGGCAACAACGCCATCACGCTTGGCAACGGAGCGGGCGACACGGTGGATTTGGGCAGCGTGCATGTCACGGGGGGGGATGTGGTGATCGAGGAAAGCTCTTCGACGCTGCTGGGGAGCGTTTCGGCGACCAGCCTGAACCTGAAGTCAGGCGGTGCAATCACCCAAGGCGCGTCGACCAGTATCAGCACGGCAAACGTGGCGAGTTTCGACGCGGGGGCCGGCAATGCGGTCACGCTGAGCAGTGCGGGCAACAATTTCGGCGCGCTGAGCGCGACCGGTTCGTCGGTGACGATCAACGAGGCGTCGGGCACGCAGCTGCAATCGTTGACGGCGACGAGCCTGGATCTCACGTCGGCGGGCGCCATCACCGACATCGCCGGCGCGACGATCGCCGTGGCGGGATTGGCAACGTTAAACGCCGGAACGAGCAACAACATCACGCTAGGCGACGGGGCGACGGACACGACCAATTTTGGCAGCGTGGATATCACGGGCGCGGACGTGGTGATACGAGAGGACTCGGATGCGGTGCTCGCGAACGTGTCGGTCAGGAGCCTGGATTTGACGGCGGCAGGGACGATCACCCAGGGATCGGGGGCGAACATCGCGGTGACGAACCTGGCAAAGTTCGATTCGGGGTCGGCGGCGATCTCGCTGGATGCGCCCGGCGGCGCGACGAATAATTTCGGGAGCGTGGCGGCGACGGGGGGTGCGGTCGTGCTTCATGAGAACAGCGACACGACGCTGGGGGCGGTGGATGTGGCTTCGCTGGATCTGATCAGCGCGGGCGCGGTGACGCAGAACAGCGGGATGCAGGTGAGCGGGACCACGACGGTCAACGCGGGCGCGTCGATCACCCTGACGCAGTCGATCAACGATCTGACCGGACCGGTGAGCCTCACGACCACGGGGGCCGGCGGCGCGGTGACGCAGGACATTCGCCTGACGGTCAGCTCACCTGCGTTGACGGTCGCGACGATCTCGACGCCGCTGAGCACCGGCGAAACCGTCAATATCACCAACTTGACGGGCGACATCGACCTGGCGTTATCGACCCCCCTGGTGACGCAGGATACCGTGACGATCGACGCAGAGCTGAAGGTGTTGCATCCCGAGAACATGCTGCCGGGAGTGGGCGGGTCGGTTAGCTATCTCGGTGAGACGGTGGTCGGCGCGGATCTGATCGCGCCGTCCGGCGTGCTTTCATTCACAGGAAGCGTGACGCTCGCCAACGACGCGCAGATCGCCGCCCAAACCATCAGTATCAACGGCGGCGTGAGCGGCACTTCGGCAACGGCGTTGACCCTTACCCCCGGCGGCGGCGGCGCCAGCGTGAGCGGCGCGATCAGTTCGCTCGAAGCTTTGACGGTGAACAGCGCCTCGGGCGGAAACGTCTCGCTGGCCGGCGCGATCAGCAACCTCGGAAGCATGACCATCACGAGCACGGGCGGCGGCAACGTCTCGTTGGGAGGCGCGATCACGAGCGTTGCGGGACTGACGATCACCAAGTCGTCAAGCGGGAACGTATCGCTGGCGGGCGCGCTGAGCACGATCCAAAACACGCTGATCAGCAGCACGGCGGGGGGAAATGTTATTTTGAGCGGGCCCATCAGTTGGACGGGCGCTGGCGGAATCATGGTCATCAACAGCGCTGGCGGGGGAGATGTAACGCTCTCCGGCGCCATAAGCGGGTTGACGCTCATGAAGGTCACCAGCGCCGACGCCGGCGATGTCCTGGTCAGCGGCGCGATCAGCAACTTGTTAATGCTTGAAATTGACAAGACATCGGCCGGAGACGTGTCGCTGACGGGACCACTGAGCGCGATCTCAGGTGTGTCCATCGACAGCACCTCAAACGGAAATATCACACTGGCCGGTGCAATCAGTGATCTGGGCGCCCTGACGATCGGAAGCAACAACGGCGGCGATGTGACGCTCTCGGGCGCGATCAACGGAGCGTTTCCGCTGGCGATCACGGGCAGCGTCGGCGGCGACGTGAGCCTGGGCGGGACGGTCGGCGGCTCGACGGCGCTGAGCAGCGTGAACATAGGGGGAGCGGGGAACATCACGGTTCATGCGATCACGACGAGCGGGGCGATCTCGCTCAAGCCGGCCGGCGGAATGGTGGCGGGGACGCAGGGCGCGGAGGATTGGCGGCCGGCGGGATTGCTGATGCTCGAGGGGAACCTGCGGACGACGACCGGCGCGGGGAACATCACGCTCGGCGACGATATGGGACAGGGAACGGACGGTCAGTTGCACGTGCCCAGCGTCGCGAGCATCGTCGGGCTGCAGGACGTTGGCGGCGGCCAGAAGCTGCTGGCGATCGACGCCGGCGGCACCATCACGATGGGTCAGCGGCAGAAGATGACGGTCCTGAATTTGGTGCGGTTGAGCGCGCCGGGGAAAACGGTGTCGCTGTCGGACGTGACGACGCTGCTGGATATGACGGTAACGGCGGGACCGCTCGTGCTGCAGCAGCGCGCGGCCGGCCGGAACCTGACGAACGGCGGCACGCTGTCCGGGCAGGATACGGGAACCGATTTCGTGGCCGGGCGCAATATGAATTTCACGTTCACGTCGCTGAGCGGCGACGCGACGGCGGTGTTCGCGTACGCAGGGAGCGCGCCGGGAAATATGGGTGCGGCGCGGGTGCGGCGCGTGAACTTCGGCCCGTCGTTCGAGCTGTCGGCGCGGCTCCAGCACAACTCGACCGTGCTGGATCTGTCGGGCAATGACGCGGGAGCGGCGTCGGCGACGAACGTGGCGCTGCTGCTGCCGCTGGAGACACCGGCGCCGGCGGCGCTGGCGGCGCACTCGATCGATCCGGCGTCGCTGACCGCAACCGAGCAAACCAACCTGGCGGCGATGGGGATCGAACTGCGGGCAGCGACGGCGCTGGAGCGCAGGGAAAGCTTCGACGGTTGGGCGATGTACATCCAGGGAACACACGACGAGCGCGTGGCCGATGCGCGGCTGCGGGGCAAGGCGGCGGAAGATCTCGTGGAGATGTACCGCAGCGCGTTCGCGCGGAAGACGACGAATCCGGATGGAAGCGTCAGCTACGCGGACAACAAGGCGGAGGTTGCGCGGTCGATCGCCAACGCGGTGGAAGGGTATACGCAGGTCCGCGCGGGAACGGGGAAGATCGATGTGTTTGACTTGCTAGCGTACATGCAGCGCTCGCCGCAGCATCAGGAGGCGCTGGGGTATGTTGGGAAGATGCGGCAGCTGACGGAGCGCATGGAGACGCTGGGGCTGACGGAGCGCGAGACGGCGGCGGCGCGGGCGTCGCTGCTGAGCAGCGTGCGGCCGGCGGGGATCCCGGCGAAGGATTTTGAGACGCTGGTGATGACGGCGCCGGTGCCGGCGCAGTAAGACCTGATTGGAGGCGGACGCTCAGTCGGGGCCGTTTGCGCAATCGCGGCACCGACGGAGCGGTGCCCTCCGGAAGAGCAATCGCGGCACCGACGGAGCGGTGCCCTCCGGAAGAGCAATCGCGGCACCGACGGAGCGGTGCCCTCCGGAAGAGCAATCGCGGCACCGACGGAGCGGTGCCCTCCGGAAGAGCAATCGCGGCACCGACGGAGCGGTGCCCTCCGGAAGAGCGCGGCCCCGACGCCAGCGGCGAGCCCTACAGAATGAAAAATGGCCGCTGCGGGGGATAGGGGCTAGGATTGGGTCGATGACCCAATTGGCCGCGGTTCCCAAATCTACTCATCGCGACGTGCCGGAGCTGCTTGCGCCGGCGGGGGATTGGGAGGCGATGCGGGCGGCGGTGAGCAATGGGGCGGATGCGGTTTATTTCGGGCTGGAGAATTTCAATGCGCGGCATCGGGCGCATAACTTTTCGCTGGAAGAGCTGCCGAAGATTGTTGCGTATCTGCATGGGCATAATGTCAAAGGGTTTCTGACATTCAATACGCTGATTTTCTCCGATGAGCTGGAGGAGGCGGCGAAGTACGCCAAGGCGATTGCGGAGTCGGGCGTCGATGCGGTGATCGTGCAGGATCTGGGGCTGGCGCGGCTGATTCATGAGCTTGCGCCGACGCTGGCGATTCATGGGTCGACGCAGATGACGCTGACGGAGCCGCGGGGGATTGAGTTTGTGCAGCGGCTGGGGGTGCAGCGGGTGGTGCTGGCGCGGGAGCTGGCGATTGCGGACATCGGGATGATTGCGGCGGCGACGCGGATGCCGCTGGAGGTGTTTATCCACGGGGCGCTGTGCGTGGCGTACTCGGGGCAATGTTTGACGAGCGAGGCGCTGGGGGGACGCAGCGCGAATCGCGGGCAGTGTGCGCAGGCGTGTCGGCTGCCGTATGAGCTGATCGTGGATGGAAAGGTGAAGGATCTGGGGGACAAGGCGTATTTGCTTTCGCCGCAGGACCTGGCGGCGTACGAATGCGTGGAGGATCTGGCCAAGCTGGGGGTGAAGAGTTTGAAGATCGAGGGAAGACTCAAGAGCGCGCATTACGTGGCGGCGACGACGCAGACGTACCGGCAGGCGCTGGATGCGGCGAGCGCGGAGCAGCGGTTTCAAATCACGGCGGAGCAACGCGCGGGGTTGGAACAGACATTTTCACGGGGGTTTACGCATGGGTTTTTGTCAGGGGTGAATCATCAGGTGTTGGTGGCGGCGCGGTTTCCGAAATCGCGGGGGAGCAAGATTGGGGTGGTGGCGCGCGTGGGTGAACGCGGGATGGTCGTTTCGCTGGAACGTGGGGCGATGACGCTCAAGCCCGGAGACGGCATCGTGTTCGACGAAGGGCATCCGGATCAGGATGAGCAGGGTGGGCGGGTGTTTGCGGTGCGGGCGGTGGGGAAGAATCAGATCGAGATGGAACTGGGGCGCGGGGATGTGAATCTTTCGGCAATCAATCCGGGGGCGCTGGTGTGGAAGACGGATGATCCGGCGATTCGAAAGCGATTGGAGCATTCGTTTTCGCGCGATGTGGTGGCCAAGCGGCGGGTGATTCGGGCGGAGGTGCGGGCGCATGTGGGGGAGAAGCTCGTCGTGCGATTGATCGAAGGGGAGCGGTCGGCGGAGGCGTCGTGGGATCGGTTGTTGGAGCGGGCGCAGAAGTTTCCGATCAATGAGGCGGTGGTGCGGGAGCAGATTGGAAGACTCGGGGATACGCCTTACGAGCTGGGAGAAGTAAAGTTGGATGCGGTGGGGGAGCCGATGGTGCCGAAATCGGTGTTGAACGATTTGCGGCGGCAGGCGGCGGAGCAGTTGATGTCGGGGCGGAAACAGCAGCGTATCCACGCGATCGCCAATGCCGATGCGCTGGCGCAACTTCGAAGGGAAGCGGTGTCGATCGGCGCGGGGGAGGCGAAGGCAACATCGCTTTACGTGTTGGTGAGAACGCTGGAGCAGCTCGACGCGATGCTGGCGTGCGAGGGTGCGGCGCGCCCGGCCATGGTCTACTGCGATTTTGAGGATGTGCGGCGATACAAGGAAGCGGTGGAGCGGTGCAACGCGGGGAAGATGGCGATCGCCCTGGCGACATTGCGGGTGGTGAAGCCGCCGGAGGAGGGGTTGCTGGGGCAGATTGTCGATTGCAATCCCGACGCGGTGCTGGTGCGGAATCTGGCGGCGGTGAGTTTTTATCACGAGCGAGCACCCCATCTGCCGCAGATCGGCGACTATTCGTTGAACATCGCGAACGAATTGACGGCGGCGATTTTCGCGCGAAGCGGATTGGTGCGGATGGTGCCGAGTTACGATCTGAACTGGTCGCAGATGGCGGCGATGCTGCGGCGGTTTGGGCCGGGGAAGTTTGAGGTGGTGATTCACCAGCACATGCCGATGTTTCATATGGAACACTGCGTTTTTGCGCACACGCTGAGCAATGGGAAGGATTACCGCGATTGCGGCCGGCCGTGCGAGACGCACCGGGTGGATTTGAGCGATCGCGTGGGGGAGCCGCATCCGCTGATTCCGGATGTGGGGTGTCGGAATACGGTGTTTAATGCCAAGGCGCAATCGGGGGCGGAGTATGTGCCGGAGATGCTCAGGCTGGGGCTGCGGCACTATCGAGTGGAGTTGCTGCGGGAGAGTGGAAGCGAGGCGAAGGCGCTCGTCGAGCAGTATGCGAAGATCCTTGAAGGGAAGATGGAGCCGAAGTCGGCGTTTGGGTCGCTGCGGGTGCTGAATCAACTGGGGGTGACGCGGGGGACGCTGGATCGGGAGTGAAGCGAGTGGATTTTTGCGGGGTATGCCTCTAACTTTGCAGGGCGTGGCAGGCGATCTCCAAGACCGCGTTGTTGTGATCATCGGGGGGACGTCCGGGCTGGGATTGTCGGCGGCGAAGGCGTGCAACGCGGCGGGGGCGAAGCTGGTGGTGGTGGGGAGAGAGGGGGAAGCTGAAGCAGCACGGAGCGAGCTGGGGGCGAGGTCGATTGTGATTGAAGCGGATGCAACCAATTCCCATGCAAGCGAGAGTGCCATCGCAGAGGCGGTGAAAAGCTGGGGGAAGCTGGATGCGTTGTATCACGTTGCTGGCGGAAGCGCGCGGAAGTTGGGGGATGGGCCGCTGCATGAGATCAGCGATGAGGGCTGGCGGCATGCGATTGATTTGAATCTGTCGTCGCTGTTTTATTCAAATCGCGCGGCGGCAAGGCAGTTCATAGCGCAGGACAGCGGTGGGACAGTGCTGAACGTCGGGTCGGTGCTTGCCTCTTCGCCGTCGCCCAAGCATTTCACGACGCACGGATACGCGGCGGCCAAGAGCGCAGCGATCGGCTTCACGCACGCCTGCGCCGCCTACTACGCGCCGCAGAATATTCGCTTCAACATGATCGTGCCGGGGCTGGTGCGGACGCCGATGTCGCAGCGGGCGACGGAGGACGGGCAGATCATGCGGTTCATCCGCACCAAGCAGCCATTGGACGGCGCGCGGATTGGCGAGCCTTCGGACCTCGACGCGGCGGTGGTGTACTTTCTTTCCGATGCGTCGAAATTCGTCACCGGACAAATTCTCGCGATCGATGGTGGGTGGTCGGTGACGGAAGGGCAGTATTCGTGAGCGAGCCTTACGCGATCGGGATCGATCTGGGGGGGACGAAGCTCAAGGCAGTTGCGGTTTCGGCCAGCGGCCTGGTGCTGGGGCACGAGCGAGTGGAGACACACGACGATTGGCCGCGACGATGCATGGAAATCATACAGCGGTCTGAAAGCGCGCACGGCAAAACGGGATGGATCGGTGTCGCGGCGCCGGGACTGGCCCGGGCGGATGGAAGCGGAATTTCATGGATGCGGGGGCGGATGAGCGAGGTTCAGGATTTCGATTTCACGCTGCATCTTGGGCGCGACAAGCGAGTCCCGGTGGTCAACGACGCGCAGGCTGCGCTGCTTGGTGAAATGTGGCAGGGGGCGGCGCGCGGGGCGAATAACGCCGTACTCCTGACGCTTGGAACCGGCGTCGGCGGCGCGATGGTCTGCGATGGCCGGTTGCTCAAGGGGCATCTCGGCCGAGCGGGGCACCTTGGGCACATCTCGCTGGGCATGGATGGCACGCGCGACATTGTGGGTACGCCGGGGAGTCTGGAAGACGCGATTGGGGAGTGTACATTGCAGCAGCGCAGCGGCGGGCGATTTGCGATCACGCGCGAGCTGGTCAAGGCGCACGTTGGGGGCGATGAACAGGCGACGAAGGTTTGGATGAGATCGATCAAGGCGCTGGCGGTGGGAATTGTTTCGATAGTGAATGCCGTGGATCCGGAGGTGGTCATTTTGGGTGGCGGAATTGCACAGGCAGGAGGCGCACTTTTCGATCCGTTGGCGGAGTTCATGGACGAGTTCGAGTGGCGGCTAGGGGGGTCGCGTGTGAGAATCGTGGCGGCGCAGCTTGGCGATGAAGCGGGCGCGCTCGGAGCGGCGTGGAATGCAATGAACTTTACGGGCGGGAGTGATTAGTCGATGAGTCCGGCGGAAATGTATCTCGATAAATGTCGCGGGCTGGTCGATGTGGTGCAGTCACAGCTGGGCGCGATCGGACAGGGGGCGGATTTATTTGCCAAGACGATCTTGGCGGGGCGGATGGTGCACGTGTTTGCGTCGGGGCATAGCCGGATCATGGTGGAGGAGATGTGGCCGAGGTATGGGTCGTTTCCGGGGTTTAATCCGATCGTGGAATTGTCGCTGACGTTTCATAATCTGGTTGTCGGGGCGAACGGCCAGCGGCAGGCGATGTTTCTGGAGAATGTGAGCGGGCTGGCGGAGCGGATCCTGCGGAACTTCGATTTGTCGCCGGCGGATTCGGCGCTGGTGATTTCGTCGAGCGGTTGCAATGTCGTGCCGACGGAGATGGCGAAGGGGTTTCAGTCGCGAAAAATTCCGGTGGTCGCGATCATCAGCAAGCAGCATTCGGAAGCGTCGGCGAGCAATTCGGCGGATGGTAAAAAGCTTCAGGATTTCGCGGAGCTTGTGCTGGACACGGGCGCGCCGCCGGGGGATGCGATGGTGAAGATTGATGGCTTGGCGACGCCGGTGTCGCCGGGATCGACGATCGGGGGGTGCATGCTGATTAACGCGATCAAGGCGGAGGTGGCGCAGCGGCTGGTGAAGGCGGGCCAGGCTCCGAAGGTGCTGTCGGGCGCGGCAGTGGTTGGGGCGGAGCAGGCGAAGGCGCTTTTTGAATCGGCGTACGACGAGCACGCGCGGCGGCTGGCGGAACTGTATAAGAATCTGGGTGCGTGATCTCCCGAGCGACCCGAAAAGTGGTATTATGCATGATCATGGAAAAGCCGTTGGACGTGCTCGATCAACTCATAAGGCCCGGAGATGGGGGCTTCTCCGAGGAGCTTTCCCGGTTTCTCTTGTCGGTACACTTCACGGACGCCCAGAAGAAGCGATACCTGGAACTGGCCGAGAAGGTCACTCAGAGTCCGCTGGAACTGGATGAACAACGCGAGCTTGAGCGGTTTGTTTACCTCAACGAGTTCCTCAGCGTGCTGCACTCCAAAGCGCGGAACTCCCTTCGAAAACAGCCGGCAGCGTAGAAGGGCGACGAAGGATTACCGGTGACAAGCGAGATCCGAGCGCGGGGTCAATTTCGCGCACGCTTCCGGTGTGAGTATTGTCGGCGGCCGGAAGCCTCATCCGATTTTCCCTTTCCCGTGGATCATATCATTCCGCGTCAGCACGGCGGTATTTCGGAACTTGACAACCTGGCGCTGTCGTGTCCGAGTTGCAATCTCCATAAGGGCCCCAATCTTGCGACGGTCGACTGGCCGTCGCAGGAATTGATTTGCCTCTTTCATCCGCGCCAACAGCAGTGGGAGGAGCACTTTCGGCGGGACGGGGCGTCGAATTGAAGGCATAACCACGATCGGTCGAGCGACCGCTCGGTTGCTTCAGATGAACGCCGATGAGAACCTAGCGACCCGCGATGCGCTGATGAGAGAAGGTCTCGACTAAACATGAAAGAACGACCGCTTCGAACAACGGTGATTGGAAGTTATCCGCTGCCCGGGTGGCTGGAGTTTGCGTCGGGGCATCTGGATGAGTTTGGGCCGGAGGATATTGTGGAGCTGCAGGATGATGCCGTGATCGCGGCGGTGCACGATCAGGTGGCGGCGGGGTTGGATGTGATCACGGATGGGGAGCAGACGCGGCTGGATTTCAATTTGTCGTTTTATGGTTATCTGGAGGGGATTGAGTTGGAGGGTTCAGCGCCGCGGCGGTTTGGGCCGCCGGCGCATGATCGGAGGGGGAAGCATCGGATTACGGGGGAGTTGCGTGCGCCGCGCGGGCTGGGGGCGGTGGAGGAGTTCAAGAGGCTGGCGCGGGTGACGGGGTCCCACGGATGGCAATCCGTGGGCTTTGCGCGCAAGGCGTCGGTTCCGGGTCCTTATACGTTGAGCGGTCGACTCGTTCCCAATGCGCAGTATGCGGATCGATATGCGATTGCGGAGGCGCTGCTGCCGATCGTGCGAGGGGAGCTGGAGGCGCTGGTTGCGGCGGGGTGCCGGGAGCTAACCGTCGATGAGCCGTCGATGAGTTGCTATGCGCACCGCGAGGATCCGAAGCGATTCGTGGATATCTTTAACCGCACGGTGGAGTCGGTGGTGGGGAAATGCCGAGTGTCGACGCATTTGTGTTTTGGGAATTACAAGGGAAGGGCGGTGGGACCGCGAAGATACGCTCCGATGTTTCCGGCGTTTCTGGAGATGAAGGTGGATGAGATTCACGTGGAGATGGCGAGTCGGGAGTTTGCGGAGATTGAGGTGATTGGGGAGATCGCTAAGCGCAAGGATGCGGCGGTGGGGATTATTGATGTGAAGAGTTATTACGTGGAGACGCCGGCGGATGTGGCGGATCGGGTGCGGCGGTGTCTGAAGCATGCGCCGGCCGAGCGATTGTCGTTTGCGCCGGATTGCGGGTTGAGCCAGACGGCGCGGTGGGCGGCTAAGCGGAAACTGGCGAATATGGTGGAGGGTGTGAAGATCGTGCGAAGGGAACTCGGCATCTGATCGTGGCACGGGCGGCCCGCCCGTGTCTTTAGCTCAAGGGAAGACACGGGCGAGCCGCCCGTGCCACGTGTGAATGATCAAACCCGCTCTACAGGACGCCGCCTTTCTCAAAGATCTAAATCACCCGTTTCCACCATTTGAAGGGTGCACGCTTTGGTGGGTCGGCCAGTCGGGATTTATTTTCCGCTGGACAAATATGTTACTGGGAATCGATCTTTATTTGTCTGACTCACTGACTCACAAGTACGCTGGCACGAATAATCCCCATGTGCGGATTAGCGAACCAGTTATATCCCCACAGCCGTTCCCTTTTGCACTCGTTCTTGCAACCCACAACCACACAGATCACCTGGACCCTGAGACTCTTCGGCCAATTTTCGAGGGCAACACCAAGACCAAGCTTATAGCTCCCGCTTCATGGAGATTTCTGGCAGCAGAGCGGGCAAGCATACCCCCCGCCGACGTCATCGCCATGAGTGATGGCGACACGAAGGGCAGCACCAAATATCTCAACGTCAAAGCAGTTCCCGCGGCCCATGATCAGATTGAGCGCGATGCAGAGGGACACTGCAAATGTCTCGGTTACGTCATACAGCTTGGTACACGCATGATATATCACTCCGGCGACACCGTCGTTTATCCCGGCATGGTCGAGCTGCTGCGACCGCACAACATCGACATCGCCATTCTCCCCATCAACGGCAAACTGGGAAACATGAACGGCGTCGAGGCGGCGCGGCTGGCGAAGGACATTGGGGCGAAGATCGTGATTCCGTGTCATTACGATATGTTTGAGTTCAACACGGCCGATCCGCATGAGCAGTTTGTGCCGGAGTGTGAGAGGATTGGGCAAGCGTATCGGGTGCTGAAGATGGGGGAGCGGTTTACGTATCCGGAGGTGGTGGCGTGAAACGGTGGAGAATCGCGGGGATTAATTTCGATCACTTCCACATGGGCGATCTGCTGCGGATGGCGAGCGAGCATCCGAACTGCGAGATCGTGGGAATTTCGGATGAGCAGCCGGAGCGGATGAAATCTGCGATCTCAAATTTCAAATTATCTTCCAACCGCGTGTTCAACGACTATCGGCAATGTCTGGAGAAAACCAAGCCGGATTTGGTGATCCTCTGTCCGGCGACGGCGCATCACGCGGAGTGGACGGAGAAGGTGGCGCCGTTTGGTGTGCACATCATCATGGAAAAGCCGTTTGCGGCGACGCTTTCTGAGGCGGATCGGATGATTCGCGCCGTCGAGAAGACGGGCAAGACGCTGGCGATCAACTGGCCGCTGCGGTGGTATCCATCGCACGTGACGGCCAAGCGATTGATCGATGAGGGCGTGATCGGCGAGCTGACGCACGTGACGTATTACGACGGGAATCGCGGGCCGCTGCGGCATCTGGCGGACAAGATCGAAGTTTCGGAAGAGGCGGCGATTCAAGAGAAATCCAAGAGCTGGTTTTACAAACGCAGCGCCGGCGGGGGATCGCTGCTGGATTATCTCGGGTATGGCACGACGCTGGGGACGTGGTTCATGAACGGGAAGTCGCCGATCGAGATTACGGCGGCCGTCGACGATCCCAAGGGTCTGGAAGTGGACGAGCACAGCATCACGATCGCGCGGTATGACACGGGACTGAGCAAGTTTGAGACGCGGTGGGGGACGTTTACGGATCCGTGGACGAATCAGCCGCAGCCCAAGTGCGGGTTTGTGCTGGTGGGGCGGAAGGGGACGATCGCGAGCTACGATTACGAGAAGACGATTCGCGTGCAGACGCGGGAATGGGAAGCGGGGAAAGACGTCGCGGTCGATGAGATAAGAGCGCCAATGCGGAATCCGATTGAGTACGTGATCGATTGTCTGGAGAACGGTCGGCCGATCGAAGGGCCGCTGTCGGTGAAGATCGCACGGATCGGGCAGCAGATTGTGGATTCCGCGATGAAGAGTGCGCGGGAGAAGCGGGCGGTTGCGCTGGTGCAATAGCTATGGCGAAGAAGAAGGAATATGGGCTGGGTGAGGAGGCGGCACTGCGGAAGATCGCGGCGGTGG